>Ga0256405_10000041_pt1 | contig 357035 bp, 288 predicted proteins | sample RumenRJG_02DNA_FD_189096 | JGI IMG/M metagenome (GOLD analysis project Ga0256405, IMG submission 189096) | Bovine rumen microbial communities from Lethbridge, Alberta, Canada - RJG_02 | ecosystem: Host-associated > Mammals > Digestive system > Stomach > Rumen | place: Canada: Alberta...
TTGCAGCACTAAGGTAAGTGAAAAATCTGACATGGCAAAATCCTGGGCAACTTTTTGTTGCTCAGGAACTTATAAAAATAGTTAAACTAAAGTGCTGCGGAATTAAGGTTTTAGAATTAATTGCCTAACTTTGCACAAATCTTATTTAATATAATTATGGAAGTCATACAGAGTTTTACCATCAATCACACCCGCCTGAAGCCAGGCATTTATGTATCACGCGAAGACAAAGGTTTCACCACTTTCGATCTGCGTATCACCGAACCCAACAAAGAACCGGCTGTGGCTCCTGCCGCCATGCATAGCCTGGAGCACCTCATGGCCACCTGGTTCCGCAACAGCGAGGCCAAGGATGATGTGGTCTACGTAGGTCCTATGGGCTGTCTCACCGGCATGTATGTCATCATGACGGGAGCATACACCGTCGAGGACATGCGCCGCCTGACCATCGAGTGCCTCCAGTGGATTCTCACGCAGGACAAGGTGCCTGCCACGGAGCCTGAGACCTGCGGCAACTACCTGCTTCACGACCTGCCTATGTGTAAGTGGGAGAGTGCCCGCTACCTCGATCGCCTGCAACATGATTTCCACTGCGAGTATTCCAAGTTGCAGATTACGCTCGACGACGGCAAGGTGTTTGCTGACGCATAACCGGTATAGAGGTAAAAAAAACAACTACGGACGTCATCTTATAATAATAAGGTGGACGGCAATTCCGGCCGGAATTGAGCGGATAATGGCCGGAATTTATGCTGTTTCGGCCAAAATCTGCACCAGACAGACGCCAGCCGTGGGCAAGGTGGGCGCGTGCTGACGGCTGACGGCAGCTGTGGCTGCTCTGGTAGGCTGGCTGTTTGTGGGGCAAGACGAAAAGACATAAAATAACTAAAACTCAGGGAAAAGTTTGCCAATATCGGATTTAATGTGTAATTTTGCACATTGGTAAAAACAAAAAAAGGACAATGAGAAGCAGAACAGCAAACTGGTTTGAATGCAAGATCCGCTACGAAAAGACTATGGAAGACGGCTTGCAGAAAAAAGTGAATGAGTCTTATGTGGTCGACGCCCTGAGCTTCAGCGAAGCCGAGGAACGCATCATCGACGAGATGTCGGCCTACATCAGCGGCGAATTCAACGTGAAAGACATTAAAATGGCCCCTTATGGCGAGATATTCTTCAGCGACGACGCATCAGCCGACCGCTGGTATAAGGCACGACTACAGTTTATCACCATCGACGAGAAGACCGATAAAGAGAAGCGCTCCAGCGTGACCTACTTGTTTCAGGCGTCAACGCTGCCGGGAGCGGTGAAGAACATCGAGACGGGAATGAGCGGCACCATGGTCGACTATACCATTCTTTCGGTGGCAGAGACGACGCTCATGGACGTGTTTGAATATAAGAAAGCAGAAAAGAACGATAAACCCGAATACGAGGAGCAATAACCATGTATGACGTAAAGGAAAATCTGCACCGGGTGCTCGCCACGCTGCCTGACTCGGTGAGGCTGGTAGCCATCAGCAAGTTTCATCCGGAGGAGTATGTCATGGCTGCCTACGACGAAGGGCAGCGGGTGTTTGGCGAGAGCCACGAGCAGGAGCTGAAACGCAAGGCTGAGGCGCTGCCGAAAGACATTGAGTGGCACTTCATCGGCCACCTGCAGACTAACAAGGTGAAATATATAGCCCCCTTCATATCGATGATCGAGGCTGTTGACTCGCTGAAGCTGCTGCGTGAGATTGAGAAACAGGCCGCCAAGGCGGGTAGGGTGGTAGACGTGCTGCTGGAGCTGCACATTGCCGAGGAGGCCACCAAGTATGGCCTGACGCTCGACGACTGCCGCCAGCTGCTGGCCGACGGAGAATGGCGACAAATGGAGCATGTGCGCATCTGCGGCTTGATGATGATGGCGTCAAACACCGACGACGAGGCTCAGATAAGCAGCGAGTTTCAGACGGCTGCCGACTTCTTCGATGAGGTGAAAGCCCGCTATTTCGCCGACCGGCCGAGCTTTAAAGAGCGCTCGTGGGGCATGAGCAACGACTATCAGCTCGCCCTGAGTCACCGTTCGACCATGGTGCGCGTCGGCACGGCCATCTTCGGACCGAGAGTGTATTGACGCACCACGCAATCTTTTCATCAGTATGACTACACCTATATATATAATAGAAGAGAAGCGCCTGCGGCGCAACCTGGCGCTTATTGCCGATGTGGCCCGGCGGGCTGATGTGGAAATCATCCTTGCCTTCAAGGCTTTTGCCTTGTGGAAGACTTTTCCCATCTTCCGCGAATACATCAGCAGCACTACGGCCAGTTCGCTGTCGGAAGCCCGGCTGGCACTGGAGGAGTTCGGCGCCAAGGCGCATACCTTCTCGCCAGCCTATACCGACGACGAGATTGACGAGATAGTGAAATGTTCATCGCACCTCACCTTCAATTCTCTTTCGCAGTATGAGCGCTATCATGAAAGGGCGGCGGCATGCTCCCTCGGGCTGCGCGTCAACCCTGAATATTCTGAAGTAGGCACTCTGCTCTACAATCCCTGTGCGCCCGGCACCCGCTTCGGGGTGACGGCCGACAAGCTGCCCGAGCAGCTGCCTTCAGATATAGAGGGCTTTCACTGCCACTGCCATTGCGAGAGTGGGGCCGACGTGCTGCAGCGTACGCTGGTGCATATTGAGGAGCGCTTTGCACGATGGTTTCCGCAGCTGAAGTGGCTCAACTTGGGAGGAGGCCATCTCATGACGCGCCGCGACTACGATGTAGACTTGCTCGTCGATATTCTGCAGGGCTTGCATCGGCGTTATCCGTGGCTGAAAATTATTCTCGAGCCGGGCAGCGCTTTTGCATGGCAGACAGGACCGCTGGTGAGCCACGTGGTGGACATCGTGGAAGACAAAGGCATTAAGACGGCTGTGCTCGATGTCAGCTTCACCTGCCATATGCCCGACTGTCTTGAAATGCCATATTTCCCCGATGTGCGCGGGGCTGAACACGTGGATGAAGAGCGCGGCACATGTGTCTACCGGCTGGGAGGCAACAGCTGCCTGAGCGGCGATTTTATGTCGGCATGGAAGTTTGAGAAAGAATTGAACGTAGGTGCCGAGGTGGTGTTTGAGGACATGATTCACTATACGACCGTGAAAACATGTATGTTCAACGGCATCACGCATCCGTCGATAGGCATGCTTCATAGCGACGGAAAACTCGAGATTTTGCGCCGTTTTGGGTACGAAGACTATAAAAAAAGGATGAATTAGGGCTTTTTTTGAAAAAAAATGCCGAAAAGTTTTGGTAGTTCAGAAAAAAGTCGTACCTTTGCATCCGCAATCGAGAGAGATGCTCCTTGAACAAAGGAAAAGGCGGAAATAGCTCAGTTGGTAGAGCACAACCTTGCCAAGGTTGGGGTCGCGGGTCCGAGTCCCGTTTTCCGCTCAACATTTTGAACAAAAAGAGCGATGGAAATTGTTCCATTGAAAAATGCCCAGGTGGCGGAATTGGTAGACGCGCACGTTTCAGGTGCGTGTGCCGCGAGGCGTGCAGGTTCGAGTCCTGTTCTGGGCACTCTTTTTTTCAATGTGTTAATATTATGTTGGAGAGGTGGCGGAATTGGTAGACGCGCTACTTTGAGGGGGTAGTGTCAATTGCGACGTGGGAGTTCGAGTCTCCTCCTCTTCACCATTTTAGCTTTCAGTCGTAATTGCGGAAATAGCTCAGTTGGTAGAGCACAACCTTGCCAAGGTTGGGGTCGCGGGTCCGAGTCCCGTTTTCCGCTCCCTTTATTTTGATTTTAGGAAAACATCAATTCAAATGAATTTATATTTACGCTATTTTGACAAAGAGACGCTTGCTACGAGCGTTGATGAAGCTATAGATTTTCTGAAAAGTATCGATGAGATAGGCATGAACCCTGTGCTGGAAAGTGACATACGTGACTATGTGGCCAGTGATGTCTACTATCCTAAGCGCTATAAAATCAGGCCGCGCGTCTATTTCATCATCATCAAGACCGAAGCTGCCACCATGCTCGACTTCAAGGAGAAGAAAGCATTGCGCAGCAATCTCGACAACAGCCAGGCGAAAGAGCGCATTGCTTCGCCGGTGGTGCTGAAGCTCAACGAGGAGCGCCCTGGATGGTATGAAGGAAGCGTAGACTTCAAGCGTGTGTCGCTGGTGCCAGGCACGGGCAAATTCCAGTATCGCGACACGCACTTTGTGGCTCAGGTGAAAGCCATGTCGGGGCTCGACTGCTATAACCGCATCATCGATCATCTGCGCCAGCGCGTTGACGACAGGAGCCAGTTCCCCTCGGCAAAAGGCAAGAACTACCACTTCCGCTTTTTGGGCTTGGCTAAATAGTGATAAAATCATATTGTAACCGTTTTCAATTACTGATGTTATGAATAAGGTAATGCTCATAGGCAATGTTGGCGTAGAGCCCGAGATTCGCTATGTGGATCAGGGGGTGGCCGTGGCACGCTTGCGCCTTGCTACCACGGAGAAGGGCTACACGCTTCAGAATGGTACGCAGGTGCCCGACCATACCGACTGGCATAATGTGATTCTGTGGAGAAAGCTTGCCGAGGTGGTTGAGCGCTATGTGCATAAAGGCGACAAGCTATATATAGAGGGTCGCATACGTTATTCTACTTATGACAACAAGCAAGGACAGCGCCAGTATGTGACTGAGATATGGGCTGACAATATGGAAATGCTTTCGCCGCGGCCTGCCACGACACCGGCCCAGAGTGAGGCACAACACTCTCCGTCTGTACAACCGACTACAAAAACATCTGCCACTGCCTCGTCAGACGATGACTCGGTATTGCCTTTTTAACGCAAAACGATGGACGATTATTTTCAACAATTATTAAACGACGTACAACTGTTAACTCCTTCGTTTGGAGCCATCCTCTCGGGTGTCCTTGCATGCCTGCTGCTCATTGTGTCGGGTTTTGCATCGGGCTCCGAGATTGCTTTTTTTTCACTGTCGCCTACCGATTTGAGTGAGCTCGATGAGGAGAAGAACAAGTCTGACCGCATTATTTCAAGACTTCGAGAAGATTCTGAGCGAACGCTGGCCACCATACTGATAACCAACAACTTAGTGAATGTGACCATCATTATGCTGTGCAGCTATTTCTTTGCTCATGTCATTGACTTCGGTCATGCTGTGTGGCTTGAGTTTATCGTCATCACAGTGCTGCTTACGTTTATGCTCTTGCTCTTTGGTGAGATTATGCCAAAAATATATTGCGGCCAGCATGCACTGGCGGTATGCCGTGTTCTCTCGCCGGCCATACTCCTCCTGCGCCGTCTGTTCTACCCTTTAGCCAGCCTGCTCATCAGCTCGGGTATTTGGGTTGAGAAGGTGATGGCCCGCGAGCACCATGTACTGAGCGTTGACGACCTGGAACAGGCTTTGGAGCTGACTGACAAGGAGGAGATAAAAAACGAGAAAAACATGCTTGAAGGTATCGTCAGGTTTGGCGATGAAACTGCCAAGGAGGTGATGACCAGCAGGCAGGATGTTGTTGACCTGGACTTCCGATCTACCTTCCCTGAGGTGATACAGTGTATTGTGGAGAATAATTATTCGCGTATTCCGGTTTATCAGGAGTCGATAGACAATATTCGCGGTATCCTCTACATCAAGGACCTGCTGCCTCATCTGTCGAAACCGGCTTCGTTTCGGTGGCAGTCGCTCATACGACCTCCTTATTTTGTACCTGAGACAAAGAAGATTGACGACCTGCTGCGCGATTTCCAGGAGAATAAAGTGCACATAGCTATTGTGGTCGACGAGTTTGGAGGTACCAGCGGTCTCGTCACGCTTGAAGACATACTGGAAGAGATTGTTGGGGAGATTAACGATGAGTATGATGAAGACGAGCGCCACTATGTCAGGCTGAATGCAAACACCTATGTCTTTGAAGGAAAGACGCTGCTCGCCGATTTCTATAAGATTCTGAATCTTGATGACGACATCTTCGAGGAGGTGGAAGGCGATGCCGACACGCTGGCCGGCCTGTTGCTGGAGCTGAAGGGCGACTTCCCGCAGAAGAATGAACGGATTGACTATGGAAACTTCAGGTTTGAAATAGTCGAGCTCGACGGTCATCGCATATCCAAGATTAAAGTTGTGGTCAACAAGGAAGATGCCGCTGATAAAGATTAGCCATATCACCGAGGATTCGCGTATGGGATTGTGGCAGATGACTGAGACTCCCGACGAGATGCTTCGGCTTTATCCTCATCTGCATGGCCTGCAGATGACTTGCCAGAGTGTGCGACGCCGGATGGAAGTGCTTTGCACCCGGGCTCTGCTCTATGAGATGACGCACGACGCCACGCTTGTCATAGGCCATGCATCCAGCGGCAAGCCTACACTCGAAGGATGGCATATCAGTATTAGCCATACTCGTGGATATGCAGTGATGCTCCTGTCGCGTAAGGAAAACGTGGCCGTCGACATTGAGTATCGCTCGGACAGGGTGGGGCGCATCGCTTCGCGCTTCATACGGCCTGATGAGACGGCCAGGTCGATTGATGACATGTTGCGGATATGGTCGGCCAAGGAAACTCTCTACAAGCTTCATTCTGAAGACAATCTTCAGTTTTACGAGATGCAGACCTTGACTGCATCGGCCTCGGAAATGACGTTGCAAAACAAAAAACACGGCCACATCGTGACCGTGTATGTCGTTTCAGAAGACGACTATGTACTGACATGGGCTACTGAAAACGATTCCACCCCACGGCCCAGTACCAGCTCGTCTTGCAAATGTCGCGGTTGAAGTCGTGGCGAGAGAAATTGTATTCGGGTTTCTCCACAAACATGCTCAGTCCGCCGTAGTTGTCTTGGTTGAAGATTGATACGCCGAAGCCTTTGTAGATGTCGAAGTTTGTCGTGTCGGTCATCCATTTCTCTGAGAAGCGACGGTAGGGAACGGCCATGTCAAGAACCCGTTTCCATGCATGATAATCATTTTCAGCCAGGTTGCGCTCCATCAGGCTGCACATGTCGTACATCACTGGGACGTCGTTCTTGTATTGGAAGTAGTAGGCAATCTTTTCTGTGTCGTATTCCGAAGGGGCTCTCAGCACGGTGCGTGTTGCTTGGGCCAGTTCCTCAATGTGGCTCATGTCTACCACAGAGAGAGGCACGCTGCAGCCGGGATAGTCTACTCTGCCCATATAATCGTCGTAATAGGTGTCGATGATGGCCTTGTAGAAATCGTCGCTTTCACTGAAAAACAGCGGAGCAATCTTGTGGTAGGGAGCACCATTTCCGGGAATCTCGGCAGGTGAGCCCAGCAGATAGTCGGTGACATGACGTAGCTCGTAAGCCGTTTCTACGCACATCATGCAGCAGCAGTCGGCGAAGATGAAGCGGAAACGGGGCAGCCCGTCGAGGGCGCGGGCCATCTGAGTGATGTTCATCCAGCGGTTGCCAAACGAAAAGCCAACCTCGAGATTGCTGCCGTTGTCTACGCCGAATGCTTTTCGCGGTCTCGATGTAGCCGACTCGATACTGTCGTTCTCAATAATCCAGCCCTTTGCATGTCCCCATAGCACGAGGCCGTAGCTGCGAGCCGGACATTCGTTTTCAATGAATTGTATGATTTCCCTGAATTTGTCGGGGGCAGAAGCATAAAAGTCGTGCTCAAAGAGCTTGAGCGTGTCTCGCTTGCCTCCTTTCAATTCAATGATGGCCGGCGTTGAAACGCTGGCATCATCCACGAAAGCCACCAGGCGCTGACGGCCGTTCAGTTCTTTACTGCCGTCGGTCAATTCCCTCAAGTCGTCTCTCGAAAAAGAAGACAGGTTGTTCTCGGCTGACATGTAGACGATTACAGTGCGCTGAGCCAGCGGATCGCGCTCAACACTTTCTTCGCGGCAACCGCAAAGTGTAGCCGACATGAAAAGGAGCAGACTGAGCAGAACTATGTGTCTCATTAAAATAATATTAATACTAATTAAGTTTTGGCTTCTAAATGTATTGCAATGCAAAAGTACAAAAAAAATGTCATCCCACCAAATTTTCCATATTATTTTGCAGATGCGGCGCTGTGGACTCACAGAGGCCCGAAATCCTTTTAACCGCTTTTAACGCAATACAAATGCCAAACATTTTCTTAATTGAAAAAAAATTCGTACCTTTGCACTCGCAAAAAGAGTAAGCATAAGTAAACAAGTATGGAAATAGCAAGCAAATACGACCCACGTGAGGTTGAAAGTAAATGGTATCAGTATTGGCTCGACAACAAATTGTTTGCGAGTAAGCCCGATAGTCGTGAACCATATACGATAGTCATTCCGCCACCCAATGTGACTGGTGTACTTCACATGGGCCACATGCTTAACAATACAATCCAGGACATTCTTGTTCGTCGTGCCCGCATGGAGGGAAAGAATGCCTGCTGGGTGCCTGGCACTGACCATGCTTCTATTGCCACTGAGGCTAAAGTGGTGAAGAAACTCGGGGAGCAGGGCATCAAGAAGCACGACCTGACTCGCGATGAGTTTCTGAAACACGCGTGGGAATGGACCGATGAGCATGGCGGTATCATCTTGAAGCAGCTGCGCCGCCTGGGTGCCTCGTGCGACTGGGACCGCACTTCGTTCACTATGGATGAGAAACGCTCGAAAAGCGTCATCAAAGTGTTTGTGGATTTGTATCGCAAAGGATATATCTACCGTGGACTGCGCATGGTGAACTGGGACCCCAAGGCATTGACGGCTCTCTCTGACGAGGAGGTTGTCTACAAAGAGGAGCACGGCCATTTATATTATCTGAAATATTATGTTGCCGATCCCGAGAACTTGACAATTCCCGAGGATCCCGAATCTGGCAACGTCGTCCATAAGGATGAAAAAGGCTATTATGCCGTGGTGGCTACCACGCGCCCTGAGACCATCATGGGCGACACAGCCATGTGCGTGAATCCAAAGGACCCGAAGAACCAGTGGCTCCGCGGTCATAAGGTCGTGGTGCCCCTCGTGGGACGCGTCATCAACGTGATTGAGGATCGCTATGTTGAGATTGAGTTTGGCACCGGATGCCTGAAAGTGACGCCTGCCCACGACAAAAACGACAACATGCTGGGCAAGACGCATCATTTGGAAACGATAGACATCTTCAATCCTGACGGTACTATTTCAAACGAGTCTCCTCTTTATGTGGGTATGGATCGCTTTGAGTGCCGGAAGCAGATTGTGAAGGACTTGAAGGAAGCAGGCCTGATGGAGAAGGTGGAAGACTATACCAACAAGGTAGGTTATTCTGAAAGAAATCCTGACACGGTCATTGAGCCTCGTCTTTCGCTCCAGTGGTTCTTGCGCATGCAGCATTTTGCTGACATCGCCCTGCCGCCCGTGCTTAACGGCGAGATGAAATTCTATCCGCAGAAGTATGTCAACACCTATAAGAACTGGCTGGAAAACATTCAGGACTGGTGCATCTCCCGACAGCTGTGGTGGGGGCATCGTATACCTGCCTATTACTACGACGAAGAGAAGTTCGTGGTGGCTGAGACGGCCGAGGAAGCTTTGCAAATGGCCAGGAAGGAAAGCGGAAACGATAGTCTGCAACTCTCTGATATAAAGCAGGATGAGGATGCGCTCGACACGTGGTTCTCGTCGTGGCTGTGGCCTATCTCGTTGTTTGATGGCATCAACAAGCCAGGCAATGAAGAAATAAACTACTATTATCCCACGACCGACTTGGTGACCGCTCCTGACATCATCTTCTTTTGGGTGGCCCGCATGATCATGGCCGGTGAGGAATATATGGGCAAGGTGCCTTTCAAGAGTGTCTACTTCACGGGCATTGTCCGCGATAAGTTGGGACGGAAAATGTCGAAGTCATTAGGCAACTCTCCTGACCCCATCGAACTGATAGAGAAATACGGTGCCGACGGAGTGCGCATGGGCATGATGCTGTCGGCTCCGGCTGGTAATGACATTCTTTTTGATGAGGTGCTGTGTGAGCAGGGGCGTAATTTCAACAACAAGATTTGGAATGCGTTCCGTCTGGTAAAAGGTTGGCATGTGGCCGATGAGCCGGACAATGAGGCCATGGCCAGAACCAACGGCATTGCAACGCGCTGGATGGAAGCGAAGCTGAAGCAGGCTAATGTGGAGATGCAGGAGCATTTCGCAAAATATCGTATCAGTGATGCACTGATGACTGTTTATAAGTTGTTCTGGGACGAGTTCTCGCAGTGGTACCTTGAGATGGTTAAGCCTGCCTATGTCGACGGTAAGCCTCAGCCTATCGACAAGAAAACCTACGATGCCACGTTGCGCTTCTTTGAACTGCTTCTGAAGATGTTGCATCCGTTTATGCCGTTTATCACCGAAGAGCTCTGGCAGGCACTTTACGACCGTAAGGCCGGCGAGAGCATCATGCGCGACCAGCTTGTGCTGGCTGCACCTGATGAAGCCGAGTTGGCGCTTATTCAGGATGTTGAGCTGGTTAAGCAGGTCGTGTCGGGTGTGCGCACTGTGCGTAGCTTGAAGAATATCGCACCAAAAGAAAAGCTCACTCTTCATTGCACCTCACAGAATGCCTTTGAGTCATATAATGATGTGATTGCCAAGATGGCCAATCTTGAAGACATCAGCGTTGTTGAAGTGAAAGACTCCACCTCTTCGGCATTCATGGTCGGCACTGACGAGTTCAGTGTGCCTTTAGGAAACCTGATTGACATTGAGGCTGAGATATTGAAACTTGACGCACAGCTGAAGCATCTTGAGTCATTCCTGGCCGGCGTGCAGAAGAAACTGTCTAACGAGCGTTTCGTTCAGAATGCCCCTGAGGCTGTTGTTGCCATGGAGCGCAAGAAGCAAACCGACTCGGAAGAGAAGATAGCAGCACTGCGCGAGTCAATTGCAGCCCTGAAAAAAGGTTGATAATCATAATTTGAAGGCAGAATAAAGCTTTTGAGATGGAATCAATACAATGGCTGATAAACCTTTTCACAGATACTGAGTCTGTTGCCCATATAGTCACCCTCTATGCGGTAGTCATTGCCGTGGGGGTCTATTTGGGCAAGATAAAGTTGCTTGGCATCTCGTTGGGGGTGACCTTTGTCTTGTTTGCTGGTATTGTGGCGGGGCATTTCGGCTTTACAGCTCCTTTGCCCATTCTGAACTTTATGCAGGATTTCGGTCTTATCCTCTTTGTGTTTATGATTGGATTGCAGGTGGGACCAGGTTTCTTCGAGAGCTTTGGCAAGGCAGGAATCAAGCTCAACGGGCTTGCTGCCACGCTTATCCTTCTGAACATATTCGTTATGTTCGGATGTTACTATGCCTTCTTCGACACCCGCGACCCCTACAATTTGCCAATGATGGTCGGTACGCTTTATGGTGCCGTCACTAATACACCGGGTCTTGGTGCTGCCAACGAGGCTCTCTATTCTGTGATGGGCTCCAATTCGCCACAGATTGCCTCGGCATATGCTTGCGCCTATCCACTTGGCGTGCTCGGCATCATTGGAGCAACGATTCTGTTGCGCTACATCTGCAAGGTAAAGCTTAACAAAGAAGAGGCCGACCTTGAGGCTCAGGCTGAAGCCGATGTCTACAAGAAGCCTCACCGCATGCATCTGGAAGTGACTAATAAGTATCTTGAAGGCAAAACGCTCTTCCAGGTTCATAACTTCCTGAATCGTGAGTTCGTCTGTACGCGCATCCTGCATGATGGGCATGTTAGCATCCCTACTGCTGAGACCATCTTCCATGTGGGCGACCAGATGAGCGTGGTTTGCACGGAGCACGACTATGAGGCTGTGGTGGCATTTATTGGTCCAACTATTGAAGTAGACTGGGATCACCAAGACAGGCCGATGGCATCAAAGCGTATCGTGGTGACCAATCCGAAGTTTAATGGTAAGACTTTGGGCGCATTGCACTTTTCGCGCGCCAGTGGCGTCAATGTGACGCGAGTCACACGTCATGGAATGGATATCTTTGCTTCGCCAAGTCTGCCTCTGCAGGTTGGCGACCGCGTGATGGTGGTTGGGCCGGAAGATGCCGTCGACCGTGTGGCCAGCCTTTTGGGCAACTCCGTGAAACGCCTTGATGCACCCAATATCGCCACAATTTTCGTTGGCGTATTGTTAGGCATTATTTTTGGTTCTCTCCCCTTTATTCCTGGCATGCCATTGATGAAGCTGGGACTGGCAGGAGGTCCGCTCATTGTGGCAATATTGATTGGGCGCTATGGCTATAAGTTCAAGCTGGTTACTTACACTACGACATCGGCCAATATGATGCTGCGCGAGATAGGACTGGTGCTTTTTCTTGCCTCTGTGGGTATCAAAGCGGGAGCCAATTTCTATGACACGGTTACAGAAGGCGATGGCTTGCTTTATGTGCTGACGGGTTTCCTTATCACCGTGCTACCTATTGTTATAATAGGCCCGATAGCACGTATCAAGTATAAGTTCAACTACTTTACTATCGCCGGTATGGTGGCCGGCACCTATACAGATCCCCCGGCACTGGCATACGCCAATAGCATCTGCTCGAAAGAAGCACCTGCGGTAGGTTACTCTACGGTGTACCCACTTTCGATGTTCCTGCGCATTCTGACAGCTCAACTTATCGTATTGTTCTTTTGCGGATAGCATTTGATACAAGGAAGACTTTTATTTGGGAAAAACTTGATTTCAGGAGAAATAATAATATACACTAACAAAACGACAAAATGAACAGAATTGGACTCTTGCTTTCTGTGCTTGCGGTTACTGTTTCGTCGGCGGTGTTTGGGCAGGGTGCCAAAAACATCGTCATCAGCGAAGTGATGACCAACAACACACAGAGCATTGTCGATGAGTTCGGACAACGCGAGGCTTGGATTGAATTAGCCAACACATCCTTCAGCACTTACAATGTGCGTGGAATGTTCATCGCAACCGACAAGTCGGTGCTTCAACCCATGTCAGCGCCCGAACGCATCAGCCGTATGAGTATGATTCCGAGCGGGGACGACCGTACGGCCATTGGTGCACGCAAGCACCTTGTGCTTTATTGCAATTCTAATCCAGCGAAGGGCAAACTGCATCTTGCAGCCCCTGTGAAGGCATCTGAGCCGGTCTGGATAGCTCTCTACAATGGAAATGGTGTGGAACTGATTGACTCAGTGACGGTACCTGCGTTGGCAGCCGACCAGTCATTTGCGCGTCATGGAGGCCGATGGAGTGTGAAGTCAGCAGAAAACGTTACTCCAGGCATCAGCAACTTCATTGAGGCTTCTGAGTCGAAAATCGACAAGTTCAAGCGCGAAGACCCGCATGGTTTTGCCATGGCTATCATGGCAATGGGCATTGTGTTTACCTGTCTGGCCACACTTTGGATCTTTTTCACCATATTTGGCATCATCATGCGCAGGTTTGTCGGAAAGAACAGCCAAGCAGTTGGCCAGCAGACAGTGGGCGTGGCTTCAGGTGAGAGAGAGGCTTCAGTTGCAACCGCTGAACATATAGACATGGAGCTTTATATGGCCGTCATTGGCATGGCGCTGAAGCAGTATGAAGATAATGTACATGATGTGGAGAGTGGCATCATCACTATACGTCCTAAAGACACAGGATGGGACGATGAGTACAGCCAGATGACACATTTCCATGAGGCTATCACACCCACCGATCATTCCGCTCCCCGTATACCCACAAACCCCCAAAAAGATTAGAAATGATTAAGTATCAATATAAAGTAAAAGGCGTAGACTACGTTGTAGAAATCGTCGAAGTAGTGGGCAAGATTGCCCAGGTTAACGTCAATGGAATTCCCTTTGAAGTGGAGCTTCAGAAACCTATTAATACGGCCAAACATCCCTCTATGGCACGTCCTCGTTCGAAGTCGGTGTCTCCGTCGGGAGCACCAACGTTTGCACCGGCAGCCCCTGTTGCTCCTGCAGCAAAGCAGGCATCGGCCGCCCCTGCAGGAGCAGGCACAGCTTTGAAGGCTCCTCTGCCCGGTACGATTACCGATGTGAAGGTGACCGTCGGCCAGCAAGTAAACGTGGGCGACACAGTTGTCATACTCGAAGCAATGAAGATGCAAAACAATATTGAGGCAGAGCGCGCAGGCACTGTCACTTCAATTGTTGTGAAGCAGGGTGACACCGTCATGGAGGGAGCAGTCCTTCTCACCATAGGATAAATAACTTCAAAGCCGATTACAGCTATGTTTGAGTTTATTTCAGAAAACCTCCATGAGTTTCTGACCTATACTGGCTTTGCCAATGCAACGGTTGGAAACCTCATCATGATACTTGTTGGCATGTTTTTCATTTATCTCGCCATCAAGAAGGATTTCGAGCCCCTGCTCTTGGTTCCCATCGGTCTTGGCATCATTCTAGGAAATATTCCCTTCCGTGCCGATGCCGGTTTGGAAATCGGACTGTATGAAGACAATTCGGTTCTCAACATCTTCTATCAGGGTGTCCGCCAAGGTTGGTATCCGCCTCTTATCTTCCTTGGCATCGGCGCCATGACCGACTTCTCGGCACTTTTGGCCAATCCCAAGCTTGTGCTTATCGGTGCGGCTGCCCAGTTTGGCATCTTTGGTGCCTATATGTTCGCCTTGGCTATTGGCTTTGAGCCGAACCAGGCAGCCGGTATTGCCATTATCGGCGGTGCCGATGGCCCCACGGCCATATTCCTTTCATCCAAGCTGTCGCCCAATCTGATGGGGGCCATTGCTGTGTGTGCCTATAGCTATATGGCACTTGTTCCTCTGATCCAGCCGCCTTTGATGCGCCTTCTCACCACAAAGAATGAGCGCCTTATCAAGATGAAGCCCGCCCGTGAGGTCAGCCAGACCGAGAGAATCCTCTTTCCTATTATCGGGCTGTTGCTCACCACGTTTCTTGTCCCGTCGGGTCTTCCGTTGTTGGGCATGCTCTTCTTCGGCAACCTGCTGAAAGAGAGCGGCAAGACCACTCGCTTGGCAAAGACGGCAGGTGCCGCTCTCAACGACATCGTCGTCATGCTGCTGGGTCTGACGGTGGGATGCTCCACCCAAGCTTCAGAGTTCCTGACCTTGAACACGGTGTTCATCTTTGCCATTGGTGCAGCTGCTTTCGCAATTGCCACCATGAGCGGTGTGCTCTTTGTGAAGCTGATGAACGTATTCCTTCCTGAAGGTAAGAAGCTTAATCCTCTGATTGGAAACGCAGGAGTCAGTGCGGTGCCCATGTCGGCCCGCATCTCCAACAACTTAGGATTGGAATACGATAAGCACAACTTCCTTCTCATGCATGCCATGGGGCCCAACGTGGCCGGTGTCATCGGCTCAGCTGTAGCAGCCGGAGCTTTGTTAGGTTTCCTCTCTTAAAATAGCGAAAGTCTTGAAACTGCGGTATCTATCCGTCGGCATATTGCTCCTGTCGCTGTCGTGCACTCAGCGACAGGAGCCTCTTTCTGCTCCATGGGAAGGTGAGGCCGACTCCATAGAGAGCGATGCCTTCGACTTGTTTCAGATAGAGCAAGCCGGCGAGATGATTGGACTTACGCTGTCAGGTCCAGACACCTACTATGATTTTCGTGGCCGCCACTTAGGGCTTCATTATCTGCTTTGCCAGGAGTTTGCTCAACATTTAGGAGTAAAGCTGAGAATGGAGGTTTGCCGCGACACGGCCGAACTGCTGCAGCGATTGTCGGCCGGCGATGCTGACATGGCTGTCATAGCCATCGAAGCTGACTCCGCATCGCCGGGATGGAAAATAGGCGAGGGCAAGCCCGAGCTCAGTGAGGCCTTGCGCAGCTGGTATCGTCCTACCATGATGGCTGAGATGCGCGAAACAGAGAAGCGTCTGCTCACACAACCGCGTGTTTCCCGCCGTGTATATGCCCCCATGCTATCCAAGGGAGTCATCTCCCGCTATGACAAGCTTTTCAAATATCACAGCAGGTCGATAGGGTGGGACTGGCGTCTTATGGCAGCCCAGTGTTATCAGGAGTCTACCTTCGACCCGAAAGCGAAGTCGTGGGCTGGCGCTTGCGGCTTGATGCAGATTATGCCTCAGACTGCCAATCACCTGGGTCTGGCGCAGGCCGACATATTCAAGCCTGAGCAGAATATTGCAGCTGCGGCGAGGTATCTGAAAGAGCTCGACCGTGAGCTATCCATCGTCAGGAATCGTCAGGAACGTCAGAACTTGGTGCTTGCGGCCTATAATGGCGGGCTGCACCACATACGCGATGCGATGCGACTGGCTGAGCGCGACGGTCGCAATCCGCATCTGTGGTCAGATGTCCGCTCGTATGTCCTGCGTTTGTCAGATCCTCGTTTCTATAGCGACAGCTTGGTACGTAGCGGATATATGCGCGGCCAGGAGACGGCGGAGTATGTAGATAACATCAAAAAACGATACGAACAATACCGACGCAGTGTGAGATGACCGACAAACATCATTTGATAGCCGACAGTGGCAGCACTAAGACCGACTGGTCTTTAGGCGATAAGCGTTACAAGACGCAAGGCATAAATCCTTTTCATCAGACCGAAAAGGAAATAGAAGTAATCCTGCAAGAAGAATTGCTACCGCAGATTGGCAGCGAAAGCCAGATAGAGCGCATTTCTTTTTACGGAAGTGGTGTGCGGCCAGAGCTGACGTCAATGATGGCGGGTGTGTTGCGCAGAGTCTTTCCTGAAGCTGCTGAGGTGGAAGCCGCCAGCGACTTGCTGGGGGCCGCCCGCGCCTTGTGCGGACAGCAGGAAGGCATAGCATGCATACTGGGCACAGGTGCTAACTCGTGTCTGTATGATGGCCGCCGTATTGTGAGAAATATTCCTCCGATGGGTTATATTCTTGGCGACGAAGGCAGCGGTGCCGCACTGGGCATCCGTCTGCTTAATGCTCTCTATAAGGAGCGCCTGCCAAAATATCTGCTCACCTTGTTTGAAAATGAGATGCAACTGTCGTTGCCCGATGTCATCGGGCGCGTCTACCGTCAGTCCATGGCCAATCGCTGGCTCGCATCGCTGGCCCCGTTTGTTTCGGCGCATCTCTCTGACCCTGCAGTAGAAGCACTGGTGACAGATAATTTCCGCTCTTTTATTAGCAACAACATCACCCCCTATCAGCGCCCAGATCTCTGCATCCATGCCGTTGGCAGCATCGCCTATCATTTCTCCGCTCAGTTGCAGAAAGCCGCCGCAGAGCAGGGCTACACGTTGGGCCGCATTTTGCGCAGTCCGATAGAGGGGTTGTCGGAGCTGGACTAATCCATGTGGAACAGCTCTTTCAGCGGTATGCTCACAGGCGAGTTGTCGGCATTCACTTCCATGATATCTGCCATCATGTCCCACCAGCGTTGTGTCACGGGGTCCACGTTGTCCGTGTTTTGCGTATTACCTTCTTTCCCACATTCTTGATAGGCAAAGAGTATGTTCGTCTCTTTGTCCCAATAGATGCTGTAGTTTCCTACACCTTGTTCTTTGATAATCTGTTTCAGTTCGGGCCAGATGGCGGCATGCCGTCTGGCATACTCTTTTTCACCCCCCGGTTTCAGTTTCATCTTAAATGCAAATCTTCTTGTCATAGTTTTTGGCTGGATGTTATTATGGGTTTCATTCAAGCGTTAGGTAATATCCCAGCTTGTAAAGCTTGAAAATAGTCAGGTTAGGTCTCTTTCCGCAGAGGTTGCGCCGCTCCATGCCTCCCATCACCTTGTGCCATATCTTGATGCTCCTCACGACAAAACGGGAATGAATGCCCTCAGCGAAAGTAATCATACGCGAATAGCCCCGCAGGTCGTCCTTGAAGGTATGAAGCGTCTCAAGACTCTCTTCTGTTTTCCTGACAAAGACATCGTTAGGCTCAAGGTCGTCAATGTTCACCGCATTGTCTATGTGCAAGATGCTTATGCCAGCGTTGCGCAACTGCTTGCCGAACAGCACGTCTTCATAGCCATAGCGCCTGAAGCGCTCGTCGAACGGATGGTCGAGCATCACCTGACGGCTCACCATGAAGTTGGTGGTGCGGAAACTGCGGTAGGGATTCATTGAGCGCTGCTCAGCCGAGTGCCTTGGCAGCTCTTCTGTCTCATAGCGGTAGCGCAGATTGCCTCCGAGCTCGTCGTTGTGCTCCACGTCGACACCGCCGTCAATCACCTGACTGCTTTCATCGGCCGATAGGTAGTTTGCCACGAAGTTGCAGTCTTTCAGCTTCACGTCGCAGTCAAGAAAGAGCAGCCAGGGCTTGGTGCTTTCGCGCGCAAGCAGGTTGCGTATGGCAGCTCGCCCCACGTTGGCGTCGCGCTTCAAGTAACGGCAGCGCTCCATTTCCGCAATGGCGCTGTTGGCTTTCAGCGCATGCGGGTCGGTAGAGCCGTCTTCGGCCACGATAATCTCGCAGTCGTAACCGTCGGTCTGCCTGACCAGTTCTTCGATAAGCACAGTGCAGTCGTAGTTGTAGACAGGTATCAGAATAGAGAGTTGCTTTTCCATTTCAGCTTCAAAAGTACACAAAAAACTTTAAACAGAAGCACAAAAGACAGAAAAAGTTTGCATAATTGGTGAAAAAGCAGTAATTTTGCAGCCGCTATTACGAGATAGTAGCATGAAATTCAAATTTAATTAACAAAAAATTACAATTTAAACAATGGCAACAAAAATCAGATTGCAGCGCGGTGGCCGTAAGGGCTATGCTTTCTACAGCATCGTTATCGCCGACGCTCGTGCACCACGTGATGGTCGTTTCACTGAAAAGATTGGTACTTACAATCCTAACACCAATCCTGCCACGGTAGACTTGAATTTCGACCGTGCTCTGTATTGGCTGGAGGTAGGCGCACAGCCCACCGACACCGTGCGTAACATTCTCAGCCGCGAGGGCGTGATGCTGATGAAGCACCTGCGTGGCGGCGTGCGCAAAGGCGCCTTTGACGAGGCTGCTGCCCAGCGCAAGTTCGATGCATGGAAGGCCGACAAGCAGCGTGGTCTTGATAAGGTTCGTGAGGCTGATGCTAAGGCAAAGAAAGATGCCGAGGCCAAGGCTCTCGATGCAGAGAAGAAAGTGAACGAGGCTATTGCCCAGAAGGTGGCTGAAAAGAAGGCCGCTGCTGCTGCCGCTGCTGCTGAGCAGGAGGCTCCCGCAGCTGAAGAAGCTCCCGCCGAGGCGTAAATTTGGCTTTGCCTTTCAAGGCTGCATTGACGCAGACATGCCGCGATGTTTCTCTTTTAAGAGTGCATCGCGGCCTTTTTTGTGTCATATCCATACATCGATGACGCTGAATATTGGCCAAAATTGTGTAGATTCTGGCCGTTATTCGTAAGAAATCGGCCGGAATTGCTCTGCACCACATGCCATCGGCAAGAGTTTCGCTATGTATTGCTGGTAGCAATGAGGCCTAACGCTGTGAGCGTTTGGCTGTGTTGACGTCAGCGAAGGGCCTCAACAAAAAGAAGCCGGAGCAACAATAGTTGCATCCGGCTTTTGCTAAGTGTTAGGCATAATCCGTTACAGGTCGTTATAGTCGGCCACGCTGAATGTAGTGGTCTGCATGTTGCCCGTCTCGTAGCCGCGCTTCAGCCAACGTTTGCGCTGGTCGCTTGTGCCGTGGGTGAACGACTCGGGCGTGGCGCGTCCCTGGGCTTTCTTTTGCAGCCAGTCGTCGCCGATGGCTTTGGCCAGCTCCAGACCTTTCTCCATGTCGCCATATTCCATGGAGTGGTTCATGGCGTCTTCGTAATGAGCCCATACGCCGGCATAATAGTCGGCCAGCAGCTCCAGTCGCACACTGATCTGGTTGGCTTGCACCTTGCTTGTCTGACTCATGGCCTGATGTGCCTTCGTCAGCGTGCCGGTGAGATACTCCACATGGTGACCTATCTCATGAGCGATGACATAGGCATAGGCAAACGTGTTGCCTTCAACGCCGAGCTGGCGCTTCATCTCGGTGAAGAAGGAGAGGTCTACATAGAGTTTCTGGTCGCCAGAGCAGTAGAAGGGGCCCACGGCAGCCGTGGCCGAGCCACAGGCGGAGTTGACCTGGTTGGAGAAGAGCACCAGTGTGGGGTACTGGTATTCGCCCCAGCCATTTTCCTTAAACACTTTGGTCCACACGTCTTCGGTGCTGGCCAGAATCTGCTTGCACTCCTCGGCAAGCTGCTGCTCTTCTTCAGTGAACGACTCTTCGCCCACGGTCTCGGTGGGGGCTTGCATCTGCTGCTGCACCACATTCTGCACTACATCGCCCAGATTGCCGCCTCCCATAAGCGTCATCAGTGCAATGACAATGATACCACCCAGACCGCCGATGCCGGCCTTAGCACCCGTGCTCATGCCGCGGCGGTCTTCCACGTTAGAGCTTTGTCTTCTTCCCGTAAGTTTCATATTGTTGATTTTTGGTTATAGTTTTAAATTTTGTCTGCAAAGGTAGTGGAAATTATGCAAAAAACAAAGAAAAATCTAATATTTCTTTTCTATGGTCAACAGCTTTATCCAATCGCGCAAAACCCCGCGATATTGATTTTGTGAGTCGGCAATGAGCATTATCAGACCTGGCGCCACTTCGCAAAGCCCTTCGTAGTTTGCAAATTTTCGGCTGGTGAGTGTCAGCCGTGTTGTGAATTCAGCCACCAGACGCTTCTGCAGCATGGGCTCGTCGGACGGGCTTATCTCATAGAGCCTGATGATGGTCTTGGCGCCGATTTTCAGCCGTGGTATGCGTATTTGCCGCTCGAGCACCAGCAACCGACCGTCTGACAGGGCGCAAAGCTCCGCCACGCCGTGGTAGTATTTGCGGCTGATGGGCGCGTCAGGATGATAACGGTAGACCGTGCTGGGGCGCAGGTCGTCGTCGAAAGTCCAGATTTGCAGCAGACTGTCGCCCCTCAGCGGTCGTTCGGTGGTGGCGAAGAAGCGGTGCCGCCCGGCATCGTAGGTGAGGGCCTCCAGGCCGTATGCTTTCTGTTGCGCCAGTTTGGTCGTGTCAGTGGGCAGGCGCCGACCCGTAGGAGTGCCATCGAGGGCATATTCCAGAATCTCTCCGCTGCCTTCGCTTGCAATAAACAGTGTCTGGCGGGGCGGGAAGAAGCAAATGCCCTCCAAGTCGCTGTTGGGCTTTGCAGCAGAGCGGAAACCCTCATTTGTTATGCTGGTGATACGCCGGCGCAGCGTGTCGACGTCGATGCGTAAGACGAAGAACCCGTCTTCAGCCGATTTGTCGCTGACCACAGCATAGCGGCTGTCGCCTAATGCGCAGATGCTGCTGTAGTTTCCCGCAGGAATTACCTTGGGGAAGTGTTGCTGGGATAAAGCAGATAGCGGCAACAAGAGTGCCGCTATCTGACAAATATATCGAAAACTCACCATCAGCGTATGGGTTTGACGGCAAACGTGAAGTCGTAGTCTTTATACGGCAGACGGTGTTCCTCGCGCGGCCAAGCCCCCCATGAGTTGATGCAGCCGAGTCCGAACTGACGCTGCTGCACTATGACCTGTGTCTTGTCGGCGGGTATCAGGTCACCGCTGTGGTGGCCCCATGCCTTTTCTTTCGCCTCGCCGTCGTCAAGCTGGTCGATAGTGTAGGGCAGGGCACTGGCTTCCATGGGCGCGTTGGAATAGAAGCAGAGCCCCTTGCCCTCGGCGTTCTTCACGGCAAACCAGCGCAGGTCGGTGTGGTTGCCGCTCTCCTGTGGACGGATATAGTCGAAGTACTCGTCGGCCACGTTGTTTTCATAGTAGCCGATAAACTCGCTGGAGTGGCGGTCGACGTAGTTCTCCACAGGGCCACGGCCGTAGTAGGCCACTTGGCTGAATGCCTTCGGCATCTGCAGCTGCATACCGTAGCGGAAGAGGTCGGGCATCTGCGCTTCCTGGTCGGTTGAGAGCTGCTGGCGTATAATCACCTCGCCCTCGGCAGTGAGCGTATAGGTCATCTTGAGCTGGGCCTTCTGAGCGTCGAGCCCGATGGTGGCTTCTACGGTATTGTCGGCCACAGAGAAGTGCTCTACCTTCATGGCGGGGGCCTTCCATGTGGCAAACTTGCGCTGCAACTGAGCGCCGTAGTCGTTGTCGGTCGGTGCACGCCAGAACTCGGGCGTCATGGCTTCGCGGTCTGCCAGCATGGGCTGGCCGTCTACGTCAAGGTAGTCAATCATACCGCTTCGTTTGCCTATGGTGAGCGTCGTTCCGGCTGCCGACAGTTTCACGTAGGTATTGGTCTCCTCTTTCTCCACTTGTGCTGTGGCGGCATCGAGCTTCGGGTAGGTATAGTCGGTGAGCAGAAATTGCTGCTTGGCCATCACCTGACCTTTGTCCACGAGTGGTGCGCCGTTCTTCGACTTGAAATAGAAATTGACCATAATCTCCTGGTTGCCATGATGTGCGAGCACGCGCTCAATAGTCTGCTTCAATGCGCCGTCGCTGATCATTTTGCGCTGCTGCGGGCCAATGCCGCTGATGTCGATGACGCCGCCGTGACCGAATGTCATGCCCTGCGGCAGGTTTGTGGCCTCGTGGTGCTTGGTGCCCGATGCACCGCCCACATACCAGTAAAGCTCAAGGTCGTCGAGTGAAGTGAAGAAATGTTCGTTGTATATCTCTATCGTGCCGTTCTTCAGGTCCTTATCGGTAATCCATGCGTTTTGGTAGATGTATTGCACCTCGTAGGCATGTGGGTTCAGTCGGCGGTCGGGGGCAATGATGCCATTGCAGTTGAAGTTGTAGTCAGAAGCAGGGTAGCGACCATAGTCGCCGCCATAAGTGAATATCTCGCGGCCGGTGATGGGACTCTTGTCGCGCATGCCCTGGTCAACGAAGTCCCAGATATAGCCTCCCTGGTACTTGGGATATTTGCGTATGATATCCCAATATTCTTTCAGGCCTCCCATCGAGTTGCCCATGGCGTGGGCGTATTCACACTGTATGAGTGGGCGCGGATTGATGCCGTCGACCTTGCCCTGCGCCGTAGGGTCGCCCTTCGCGTAGCGCTCACACCAGTCGTAGTCGGCATACATGGGGCAATAGATGTCGGTCTTGCCCTCCATGCCGGCACGCTCATACTGGCAGGGGCGTGTGGGGTCGGCTTGCTTCACCCAGTCGTAGGCTTTCTCGAAGTTAGGGCCGTAGCCGGCCTCATTGCCCAGCGACCATACGATGATTGACGGGTGGTTGCGGAATGATGCCACGTTGCCCTCGTTGCGCTCAATGTGGGCCTGCTCGAAATCGGCCCGCTTGGCCAGCGTCTTTTCGTGGTAGCCCATGCCGTGGCTTTCAAGATTGGCCTCAGCAGTCAGGTAGATGCCGTATTCATCGCAGAGGTCATACCAGCGCGGGTCGTCAGGATAGTGACAGGTGCGCACGGCGTTGATGTTGAGCTGCTTCATGATGCGTATGTCCTGAATCATGCGGTCGACAGACACGATGTAGCCTCCGTCGGGATCCAGCTCGTGGCGATTGGCTCCCTTTATCAGTATAGGCTGCCCGTTGACAAGCAGTTGTCCGTTTTTGATTTCAATATGGCGGAAGCCTACCCGCTGGCGTATTACTTCGAGCTCTTTGTTGCCTTGCTTCAATGTGATGGTAAGGGTATACAGACTCGGCGTCTCGGCTGTCCACGGGCTGACGCTTCCCAGGGTCTCATAGTTGAAACTGACGAGGCCATTGGCGTCCACAAGCATGCTGCTCTGCTCCACCTGCTTGCCTTGTGGATCGGTCAGCTGCAGTTCTATCGTTCTGCCTTTGCCGTTCTTGACGGTTATCTGGCCTGTGAGTTTTCCGTCGGTGTAGCCGTTTGTGAGGTCAGCATTGATAATTACGTCTTGAATGTGGGTCTTCGGCCGAGCATAGAGATACACCTCGCGTGCTATGCCTGTGAAGCGCCAGAAGTCCTGGTCTTCCAGGTAAGAGCCGTCGCACCAGCGCATAATCTGCATGGCCATGAGGTTTTTGCCTTTCTTCAGGTATTTGGTGATATTAAATTCGGCTGCCACTTTCGCGTCTTCAGAGTAGCCCACGAACTTGCCGTTGACCCACAGGGCGAGGTTGCTGGTGGCTGAGCCTACGTGGAAAAAGACCTCCTGTCCGCTCCAGTCATCCGGCAGGTCGAACGTGCGTCGGTACGATCCGGTGTAGTTGTTGGTCTCGCTGATGTAAGGCGGGTTGTTGTCAAACGTGGTACACCATGCGTAGCCCATGTTCTTGTATATAGGGTCGCCATAGCCGTTGAGCTCGAAAAGACCGGGCACAGGGAAATTGTCCCACGCTGAGTCGTCGAACTTGAGCGAGAAGAAATCTTTGGGCGCCTTGTCGTGGTCTTTGACGAAATTGAACCGCCAGTTGCCTTCCATTGACAGATAGCGGGTTGATGCGCTCTTGTCGCCCTTTGCAGCCTTCTGCTGACTTTCGAAAGCAAAGAAATCAGTGCGGCGTGGTTCGCGGTTGATTTGGTTGACAGCAGGGTCTTGCCAATAGGGCTTGACGTCGGCAAGCAGGTTGATGCTTGCCAACAGTGCAAATGATAATAATGTCTGTTTAAGCATTGTTTTATGAAATATTGTTTTCGATTTGTGGCAAAGTTAAGAATTATTTGTGAGATAAGCAAGCGTTTTGGTCAAAAAGTGAACAACATGGTGCCTTTTGGCTATGGTCATAGAAAATCATTGCTGAGCTTTCAATGGGGAAAAGTGATTTAAAAAAGCCGGATAAATTTGGATTTCTCTTAGAAAAAATGTATCTTTGCAAACAGAAAGGTTATGCACTATTAAACAAACTAACAAAATGAAACCACTAAACAAACATTTTGCCCCGAAAAGTGTGATGCCGGAAAAAGTCATTCAGTTTGGTGAGGGAAATTTCCTCCGTGCCTTTGTCGACTGGATTATCTGGCATATGAACCAGAAAACCGATTTCAACGGTTCTGTTGTCGTCGTGCAGCCGCTTGCACAAGGCATGATTGATTGGCTTAACGGCCAGGACTGCCTGTACCACGTCAATCTGCAAGGACGTGAAAACGGTAAGCCTGTCAACACACTGGAGCGCATCGACTGTATTAGCCGTTGCCTGAATCCTTACTCTCAGAATCAGGCTTTCATGGCATTGGCCGACCAGCCTGAGATACGTTTCGTCATCTCAAACACCACTGAGGCTGGCATCGCCTTTGACCCTTCATGCAAGTTTGACGATGCGCCTGCCAGCAGCTATCCCGGCAAGCTCGTGCAGCTGCTCTATCGCCGCTATCAGACGTTTGGCGGTGATCCGTCGAAGGGACTTATCATTTTTCCCTGCGAGCTGATATTCCTCAACGGCCATGTGCTGAAAGACTGCATCCGCAAGTACATTGACTTGTGGGAGTTGCCTGACGGCTTCCGTCGTTGGTTTGAGGAGTCGTGCGGCGTCTATGCTACACTGGTAGACCGCATCGTGCCTGGTTTCCCCAAAAAGGAGATAGCTGAGATACAGGAGAAGATATCCTATCGCGACAACCTTGTGGTGCAGGCAGAAAACTTCCACCTTTGGGTGATTGAGGCCCCGAAAGAGGTGGCTAAGGAGTTTCCTGCCGACAAGGCAGGACTGCATGTGCTTTTCGTGCCTTCAGAAGAACCTTACCACAAGCGAAAGGTCACGTTGCTGAACGGTCCGCACACTGTTCTTTCTCCTGTGGCGTATCTCTCTGGAGTCAACATCGTGCGCGATGCATGTCAGCATGAGGTGATTGGGAAGTACATCCATAAGGTGCAAGTCGACGAATTGATGCAGACTCTCGATTTGCCCATGGAAGAACTTGAAAAGTTTGCCAACGACGTCCTGGAGCGTTTCGACAATCCGTTTGTCGACCATCAGGTGACGAGCATAATGCTTAACTCGTTCCCCAAGTTCCAGGCTCGTGACCTGCCAGGCTTGAAGACATATCTTGAGCGTAAGGGTGAGCTGCCCAAAGGGCTGGTGTTCGGACTCGCTGCCATCATCATTTACTACAAGGGAGGCAAGCGGTTCGACGGGGCTGACATCGTGCCCAACGATGACCAAAAGATTATGGATCTGCTCAGCAAACTGTGGGCAACGGGCGACACGCAGAAAGTGGCTGACGGCGTGCTTGGCGCCGAGTTTATATGGCAGGAAGATCTGAACAAGATTGAAGGTCTGAATGTTCTTGTCAAACAGTATCTTGACCTCATCAGCCAAGTGGGAATGCTCGATGCCGTAAAGACGATACTCTGACGGCTTCCCCCGAACGCCACAAAAGCAAGAAAGCACTCCTGCGCTGTTGCAGAAGTGCTTTCTTGCTTTTGTTAATGGCTACTCATGATGATATGGCTCGCCTTTGATGATGGTACATGCCCGGTATATCTGTTCGGTGAAGATGAGGCGCACCATTTGGTGGGAGAATGTCATTTTTGAAAGTGATAGCTTGTCGTTGGCCCGTTCGTAGACAGCCGGCGAGAAGCCGTAAGGCCCGCCAATGACAAAAACCAACCGGCGCGAGGTGCTCTGCCTCTGGGTGAGCCATTTGGCAAACTCGATACTTCGCAGTTCCTTGCCGTGCTCGTCGAGAAGTACTAACGTGTCTGAAGGCTGGAGCAGTTTCAGTATTTTTTCTCCTTCTGCAGATTTCTGTTGTTCTTCTGACAGGTTCTTGGTGTTTTTCAGCTCAGGAATGGTCGTGATTGCAAATGGCATGTAATGACTGATGCGCTCGGCATAGTCGCTGATGCCAGCCTCGAAGAGTTTATCGGCTGTGCGGCCTACGAGAATCAGTTCGGTCTTCATCTATGATGCGTTTTTACTGCGTCTGTGGTGCACAGGGCAGAGCTGTTCGTCGGCAGACAGGGGCTCATATTCATGCTTCCGCTTGGGATTCATGGGGAACCAGCCCTTCTGTACGCGCTTTTTCTGGGCCAGCAGCTCGCCGATGCCCCAAAGTGACGATGCCCCGAAAACACCCGTCAGCGACGACACTATCTCGTTCTCTATGAACAGTGCAGCTCCGATGCTGACGATACCTACACAAAGGAACACCCACCAAAGGCGGGTGCCCCAATAATATTCAGCCTTGATGACTATGGGGTGGAAGAAACCTATAATCAGAAAGGTGGAAATGGCAATAATGATTCCTGTGAAATACATGTATGGATACGCTTTACTTCACAGTGACTTTTTCACCGTTAATTACATAGATACCGCGCGTCAACATGCTGGCTGCATTTGCCGCCGGCACCTGTTTCATGATGACATTGCCTTTCAAATCGTACACATCAACCAACTCCTTGTCGGCCAGACGTCCTTGAATGGCCGACACCTCAGACATGCTCTCTACATGCTTGATCTTCAGCTCGGTGGCAGATGGCGACTGCTGCTCCCAGGTGAATCCGCAACGTGTAGGCAAAAACTCCTTGTCGGCATTGGTGCGCACAAGGATGCTTTGAAGCGGGGTGGTCTCCTGCTGTGCGGGAATGCCATAGCGCCCCACCTTGGTCATTGCCTCCCAACTGCTGCCGAAGCTGACCATATTGCCCTGGTCGTCAGACAGCTTTATGGTGGTCAAATCGTTGGATACGGCCATAACTTCGGTGTTTCTGGCTCGCAACATCTGCGATTTGGAAGAGTATGCCAGATAGGGTACGCCTGCCTGAAGACCCTCGTTGGTGCATTTCACGAAGTAGAGGTAAAGAGTGCTGCCTTCCTGGGCGATTGCGGCGAAACGTTCAATCTGCACATCGGCTGCCTGAAGCTGCTCTGCCGTCATCGACATGGGCAGGCAAAGCGTGTTATAGCCGGCGAAGAGGTAGCGGTTGAACTGAACGTTCTGATTCTGGTTTTGCAACAATTCAACATTCAGTTTCTTGCTGCTGGCATATACGTTGGTCACTCTGTTCTGTGCAATGCTTTGTGAACACATGGTGACTGCTGCCATTAATACAAGCGGAAAGTGTTTCATAAGCGTAATGTTTTTTGATTGTTATGCAGTTGCAAATTTACGAATAATTCTTTATACGCACAAATATTTTAACGTAAAAAAAGTCAGTCTTGCGCTTTCTGCCAATTATGGCACGCAGTCGTTGCTAAGAAATTCGTCCCATTGTCCTTGGTAGCCGTTAAACACGTTGATGTCTACATCCCCTCTGATACCGTTTACTCGCCCACTGGGGCTCAGCTGCCAGATGGCCAGATGGATATCGGGCTTATACTCGCCGTAGCGAGCAATCCAGAAGTGATAGTTTTCTTTCAGGTCGGCCGCCAGATCGAGATATTTGTTTACAAAACGCTGGTTGACGTAGAGAATAGGTTTGGCCTTCGTTGCCTGCTCCACTATGTCAATCCACTTCCTGACGGCACTGAACAGCGCCTCCGGACCGCCCATGGCATTGATGAGCGCGTCTGACGGTTCGATGTCGAGCATCGGCGGCAGGTCGCCCTGGCGGAACTTCGTGTTCTTCAGGAAATGTCGGGCCTGTGCAGCCGGGTCTTGCCTTGTGCTGAAGAAGTGATAGGCTCCCACGGGAATGCTGTGGCTATGGGCATTCAGATAGTCGGAAACGAAGTATTGGTTTGTGATGGTAACCCCTTCTGTCGACTTGATGTAGACAAACGAAACAGGATAGTCGGCATCGCCGTCGATGTGAAGTTTGTCGATGCGCGGGCCGAGGTATTTGATGCGAAGGTTGCTCCAGTTGATGGGATATTTCTTCTTGCCTTGATCGTGTTGATATCGCGATATGTCGATGCCGTAGATGCGCTCTGTGGTGTAGAACAGGCGTTCGCCGAGGAAGGCGTCTTGTTGCCATTGGCCGGCTTTCATGTATTTAGTCGATACGGCAAAGCCGAAGCCGTCGCGTGTGTCGTGGTGCCAGTGGCCTTCGTAGTAGCTCCCGTCGGCAGACATGTAGGTGCCATGCCCCTCGGCCTCGTGATGGCTGTTAAGCATGCCGGCATAGACGCCCGTAGAGTCAATGCGGATGGCGCTGACGAGCGTGTCGGCATGATATGTGCCTAAGATGATGCGGCCCTGGGCGTCTATCGACAATAGCTTTCCGTGGCGCGGATGCATATAGTTGCTCAAGAGCAGCGGGCCTTTGGGATGATATGTTGACAAGGAGGAGTGGCCCTCGGTGGCATAGCGAGCCACCATGTCGAAGCCTTCGTCGCGCACGTTGTGGCGCTTCAGGTAGTAATTCAGTTCCTTCCTAACCTTTTGCGGCAGCTTATTATGCTGCTGGGCAAAAGTGCTGTTGGCGAAGCCCGAAGCAAAAAGCAGGATGAAAAGGCAGACGTTTCTCATTTGTTGTGATATTCTTCCCACGACAGCAAGGCTTTGATGAACGTCTCATAGGGATTGTTGCGAAACTTTGATGCCCTGGCTGCCTTGATAAGTGAATAAACCATGAAGGCAATCACACAGAAAAGGAAGCCCGTGATATAGGCTTGCATGAATTCGCCCCTCCTGAAAAGACTGAAGTATACCAGCGGAATGCAGAAAATCACCACATAAACCAGCAACTGCCTGCGACGCCAGTTGTCCTTGAAGTCTTCAAAATTCTGTTTCTTATCAAGATAGTCTTCAAAGTCTTTTTCATTGATGCCATAGTTCTCTATCTTCGGCAGGGTGGGGTCGTCTTTATGGTCTGTTCGGATATCCCAGATGCGGCCTTGAAGAGACTCCAGGGACTCGTGGTCGATATATGATCGGTCGATTTGAAACATGGTCTTTTTCGGTATAAAGAATGATTGAAAATTGAAGGTTTGCAAATGACACCCCTTCAATTTCCAATCATTTCTGAATGTTATTTGTTAGCATAATTTCCTTGCGCCGTCGCCAATGACAACATCGTAGACCTTGGGCTCGTGGCCATACTTGGCTGCGAACTTCTGCTTGGCATCGGCAATGAACTTGTTGTAGAGGTCGGCACGCACCAAGTTGATGGTGCAGCCACCAAAGCCTCCACCCATGATACGGCTGCCTGTCACTTCGTTCTCGCGGGCAATGTCGTTGAGGTAGTCGAGCTCTTCGCAGCTCACCTCATACTCTTTCGACAGACCTTCGTGGGTCTTATACATCATTTCGCCCACCTTTTCGTAGTCGCCTTCGAGCAAGGCATCGCACACGGCCAATACGCGGTCTTTCTCGCCCAGCACGAAGTGAGCGCGCTTGTAGTCTTCTTCGCCTACCTCTTCGCGCACCTCCTCGAGCTGTTCCCAAGTGCAGTCGCGAAGGGTCTCAAACTTGCCATCGGGGTGCTTGGCGGCGATGTGCTTCACAACGTTTTCGCAAGAGTTGCGACGGTCGTTGTAGGGCGATCCGGCCAGTTGGTGCTTCACCACAGAGTCGAGCAGAACCAGACGGTAGCCGTCGGGCTTGAAGGGGAAATACTCAAACTCCCGGCTGCGGCAATCGAGGCGCATCAGGCAGCCGGCTTTGCCGAAGACTGAGGCAAACTGGTCCATGATGCCGCAGTTGACGCCACAGTAATTGTGCTCTGTGGCCTGGCCTGCCAGCACCATATCCCACTGGCTCACCTTGTTGTCGCCGAAGATGTCGTTCAGACCAAAGGCGAAGCAGCTCTCCATGGCAGCACTCGACGACATACCGGCACCAAGAGGCACGTCGCCGGCGAAGGCAATATTAAAACCTTTCACAGGTACACCCAGCTTCTGCATCTCCTTGGCAATACCATAGATGTAGCGGGCCCATGAGGCACGAGGGCCGGCAGGATCGCTCAGCTTGAAGTCTACACGATCCTTCAGGTCGATGGCATATGCCATCACCGTGTCTTCCGTATCATTAGCACGCATCTCGGCCATGATACCTTTGTCTACTGCTCCGGGGAAAACGAAACCTCCATTATAGTCGGTGTGCTCACCAATCAGGTTAATACGGCCGGGCGCTGCATACACGTTGCCGGTTTTACCATCGAAATGCTTGATGAAGCGACTCCTTACAAATTCAATATCCATCATAATGTCTTAGTATTTATTGTTAGTCAACTTTAATGTCTTTGTTAACGTTCTTGCAGCCAACAGTGCTGTAGAACAGAATGTAGGCCAACATGGCAATGACCAGCCAATAGCTGCCGATGATACCAATGCTGGGCGAGTTGGCAAGTGCCTCCTGAATGAGAGGCATGATGCCGCCACCTACTACCATCGTCATGAAAATACCAGAAGCTGCTTCTGTGTATTTGCCAAGCCCTTCTACTGAGAGATTGAAAATGCCTCCCCACATGACTGACGTGCAGAGACCACAGGCTGCAATGAAAATAGCCTTCATGGGCACTTCATGGCCGCTAATTGTGAAACTCACGCTCTCGGGCAAGAAGATGGCAATGAGCAGCAGGGCAATGGCAACACTCGAAACAACGGTCATCTGCATCTTTGTAGACACCTTGCCGGAAATGGCGCTCGATGAAGCGCGCCCTACGAGCATCATTATCCAATATGCAGCAGCCAGTGTGCCGCCGATGGCAGCCGAGCCTTCGAAGCCTAAATTAACTATGTAGAAGTTGAGCTCCATGGGGATGCCTATCTCGATGCCTACATAGAAAAATATTGCAATGACACCAAGTAGCGTATGACGGAAGGCCAAAGGGCTGTGCTCGTAGACGGGTTGCACTTTGCCGAGCGTAGGCTCGGGAATGGTGACGCGGCTGATGATGACAAACGAGATGGCGAAGACGGCCATACCGATGAACAGCAGGGGCGACACGTCGGTCATACTTGTATCGGCTGTCACGGTGCCGACGAGGATGCCGGCCAGCAGCGGAGTCAGCGTCGCTGTGAGCGAGTTGAGCGTGCCACCCACCTGTATGAGCTGGTTACCTTTGTTGCCGCCACCGCCCAGAAGATTGAGCATGGGGTTCACCACTGTGTTGAGCATGCAGACGCAGAAACCGCAGATGAAGGCACCGAGCAGATATATGATTAAATTGAGGGCCACTGGGATGCCATCGTACGTGAAGACCTTGGTGGCATCGCCTGTGATGCTCGACAGATACTGGAATGCCAAACCTACGATGCCCACGACAAGGGCGACGAGAGCGGTTTTCTTATAGCCATATTTAACAAGCATCTTGCCTGCCGGAATGCCCATAAAGAGATAGGCGATGAAGTTCATGGCATTGCCCCAAGCCTTAGCAAAAGGATAGGTGAATCCCCAAATGTTACCAAAAGGAGCACCCATGTTGGTGACAAAGCTGATCATCGCGAAGATGAAACACATGGTGATAATGGCAATCAGCTTGCCATTGGTCTTTTCTTGTGTCATTGATGTAAGTCTTTTGTTGTTGTCCGTATGAAATTTAACTCTTGTGTTTATTCTGCTACACCAAACTTGTAGACCGTCTTCTGCTTATAGTTGTGGTGCGGACGGAGCACAACGCTGGGGAAGTAAGGACGGTTGGGGCTGTCGGGGAAGTGCTGACACTCGAAGCAGATAGCTGAACGGCGGGGGAATGTGGCTCCGTTAGCACCGGCATAACCGTCGGCCCAATTGTCGGTGTAGACCTGCACGCCAGGCTCTGTGGTGTAAACTTCCATCGTTCTGCCGCTCTTCGGCTCTTTGATACGTGCGGCGAAACTCAGCTCGCCTTCCTCTTTCTTGTTCAGCACGAAACAATGGTCGTAGCCGGCTCCGTTTTTAATCTGCTGGTTGTCAGCGTTGATGTCGCGGCCGACGGGCTTAGCTGAGCGGAAATCAAAAGGCGTGCCCTCCACTTTAAGAATCTCGCCAGTAGGTATAGAGGTCTCATCTATAGGCAGATAGAAGTCTGCATTGATCTCACACTCCAGGTCTTCAATAGTAGGTGTGGGGTTAGCTGTTCCTGCGAGCGAGAAGAACCCGTGGTGGGTGAGGTTGATAATGGTCTTCTTGTTGGTAGAAGCCAAATACTCTATAATCAGCTCGTTGTCGTCGCTCCACGTGAATTCTACGGTGACGTCAACTTCTCCGGTGAAGCCTTCTTCACCATAGCTGGAAACGCGGTGCAGGGCAAGGGCGCGCGGGCCCATCTGCCGTGCATCCCATACGCGGGCATGGAAGCCTGTGGGGCCGCCGTGCAGCGCATTGGGACCATTGTTGATGGCCAGCTGATAGTCTTTCCCGTTTAGCGTAAACAGTCCTTTGGCAATGCGGTTGCCATAGCGGCCTATTAGAGTGGAGAGGAAAGGCTCTGGAGAATTGATGACTGACTGGATATTGTCGTGCCCCTGAATCACATTGGCTACTTGCCCTTTCTTGTCAGGGACCATAATTGCGCAAATAGCACCTCCGTAGTTTGTAATTGCAACTTCGTAACCTTTTCGGTTGCGCAGAATGTAAAGATCGGTTTTCTTTCCGTTGATAGTGGTCTGAAAGTTTTCTCTTTTCAGACCACAGAGATTCGCATTTTCTGTGATGTTCGTCATATACTAAATGTTTTTAGTTATTTTATCCTGCTTGCAAAGTAACAAAAAAAAGCCGACATATGCAAATATATCGGCAAAAATGTTGTTAAAAACAACTAAATTGCAGTTTTCATGAAATCAGCAACGACGTATGTGCTGCCCCCGACGAAAATGAAGTCGTTGGAGCAACTGTCTTCAAGTGCTGCACGATATGCTTCGGCGACGGTGGAAAAACATTTTCCTTCAAGACCGAAGGCTTGTCCGATGTCTCTGATTCTTGTTTCGGGGATGGCCCGGTGAGTGTCGGCCTTGGTGAAATAGTATTTGGCGTTTCGTGGCAGCATCGACATGACAGTAGACACATCTTTGTCGCTTACCATGCCGAAGACAATGCGCAGAGTCTGACAGCTGACATTTCTTATCTGTTCGCTGAGATAGCGCCAGCCCCCTGTGTTGTGCCCCGTGTCGCAAATGACAAGCGGCTGCTCGCGAATCATCTGCCAGCGCCCCATGAGGCCGGTGGTCTGACATATTTTGGCAAAGGCTGTGTAATCCACTTTGTTGAGAATGCCTTGGCAGATAAGTTGGTCAATGGCATGTAGCGCAGTGTTGGTGTTCTTCATCTGGTACAATCCGCTCAGTTCGCCATCGAACTCTTCACCGCCAGCCGTTACGTAATGGATTCCGCCGTTTTTCAGCGGCGTTGCAGAGACGACAAGGGGATGGTCATCGGCAAAGAGGATTGGTGCACCCTGTTTCTCGGCAACGTGTTGAAATACCGGACGGGTCTCAGGATGCGACTCGCCGATAATCACGGGCACCCCGGGCTTTATGATACCGGCCTTCTCGCCGGCAATAGCGGCCAGGGTGTCGCCGAGCATATCGGTGTGGTCGAGTGAGATGTTGGTGATGACGGAAAGAACAGGGGTGATGATGTTTGTGCAGTCGAGCCGTCCGCCAAGTCCCACTTCAATCACGGCAATATCTACTTTCATGTGCCTGAAGTAACAGAAGGCCATGGCTGTGGTTATCTCGAAAAAAGATGGCTTTAGCGACTCGTAGAAGGGCTTAGCTTTGTCGACAAAATCAACGACATACTCTTTTGTCACTGGTATGCCATTGACACGTATTCTCTCCCTGAAATCAACAAGATGCGGTGAGGTGTAGAGGCCTACGCGATAGCCTGCGGCCTGAAGTTGGGCGGCAAGCGTGTGAGATACCGAGCCCTTGCCATTTGTGCCGGCAACATGAACTGAGCGGAATGAGCGATGCGGATGGTCGAAATGTTCATCGAGTGCCAGTGTGATGGCAAGTCCTTCGTTGAATCCCGTCTTGCCAGTTTTTTCGAAACTTGGTGTCTGACTGTAGAGGTAGTCGCACGTTTCTTCGTAATTCATCATTGTTTTATGACAAAAGATGGCCGCGATGTGAGTCGCGGCCTGTTGTTGCAATTAGTTGAAATAGTTTTTAAACCGCTGGAAGATGCTTTCCTTGGTTTGATGGTCGCCTTTGAAATTGTCGCTTTTCTGCATCTCCTCCAAGGCTTTCTTTTCCTCGCGCGACAGATTTTTTGGCACGTAGACGCTGATATTGATTACCAGGTCGCCGTGTCCGCGTCCATAGCCTTGTACGGCGGGCAGGCCTTTTTCGCGCAGTCGCATGGTCTTGCCGGGCTGAGTGCCGTTTTCAATCTTTATCTTCAGCGTCTTTCCTTCGATGGTAGGTACCTCGACCTCGCCTCCGAGAGCTGCAGTGGGGAAGTCGAGCAATAAATTGTAGATGAGGTCGTTGCCGTCTCGCACAAACGTCTCGTTGCTTTCTTCCTCAATAAATACCTGTATGTCGCCCGGAATACCGTTCCTATGGCCGGCATTGCCTTTGCCTGGCACATTGACTACCATGCCTTCAGCCACACCAGCCGGAATCTTTATCTCAACGACCTCCTCGCCTTTTGTTACGCCCGTGCCGTTGCACTCATGGCACTTGTTTTTGATGACTTGGCCTTCGCCGCCGCACGTGGGGCATATGCTTTGCGTCTGCATCATGCCGAAAATGCTCTGTTGTGTTCTTACCACATATCCTGAGCCGTGGCATGTGGCACAGGTTTCCATGCCACTACCGTTTTCAGCACCTGTGCCATGGCAGTGTTCGCAGGGAATGTCTTTCCGCACCTTAAACTTCTTGGTGACGCCTTCGTTGATTTCTTTCAGCGAGAGGCGCACCTTCAGTCTGAGGTCATTGCCTCGGTGCTGCTGCTGCCGGCTGCCTCCACGGCTTCCGAATCCGCCAAAACCGCCGAATCCGTGCCCGCCAAAGATATCGCCAAACATGGAGAAGATATCGTCCATGTTCATCGAGGCGCCTCCGAAGCCTCCGAATCCGCCACTGCCCATGGGACCTTCGAATCCGAACTGGTCATACTGCTGGCGCTTCTGCGGGTCGTGAAGCACATTGTATGCTTCGGCCGCTTCTTTAAATTTCTCTTCAGCCTCTTTGTCACCGGGATTCCTGTCCGGGTGATATTTAATGGCTATTTTGCGGTAAGCCTTTTTGATTTCATCTTCCGAGGCATTCTTCTCAACACCGAGAACCTCGTAATAGTCTCTTTTTTGTGCCATTGTTATTGTCCGACGGCTACCTTAGCGTAGCGTATTACTTTATCGTTAAGCTTATATCCTGTGGCCATGCAGTCGATGACTTTTCCTTTCTTGTCGTCGCCCATGCCGGGTACCAGCGCCACTGCCTCATGCAGGTTTGTGTCGAAGTCGGCGTCCTGAGTGTCAATCTTGCTGACGCCTTGAGCTTCTAAGACCTTCATGAGCTTCTGATAGATCAGGGTCATGCCTTCACGCAGCACCTGCGGGTCGTCGGTATTCTCGCCGTTGGCTATCGCCCGCTCCATGTCGTCGATGACAGGCAGCAGGGCCGTGATGGTCTTTTCACCGCCGTTCAGTATCAGCTCGGCGCGCTCTTTCAGAGTGCGTTTGCGGTAGTTGTCAAACTCGGCAATGCTGCGCAGCAGCTGGTCCTTCAGCTTGCCGATTTGCTCGTTGGCAGCTTCCAGCGGGTCTTTTTCTTCAGGCGATTCCTCTTCAGAGCCGGCCTCGTCTTTCGTTTCACTGGCCCTTTCGTTCATCTTCTGTTCCTGATATTCGCTTTCGTTCAGAGGAGTATCTTCTCCTTCTTCCACGTTGATGTTCTTTTCTTCTTCCATAACTCAAAGTGATTTTCTGGTTATAATGCAAATTCCGTGCCAATCTTATGCATACATCTCGGCTTTCTTTGCCTTGATGGCCTCGTCGTAGATGTAGTCGTCGTATTGCATCAGCTTGTCGATGGTGCCCTTCGGCGTTAGTTCGATGATGCGGTCGGCCACGGTCTGTATGAATTCATGATCGTGAGAGGCAAATAGGATGTTGCCTTTAAATTGTATCAGGTTGTTGTTGAAGGCCTGAATTGACTCCAGGTCGAGGTGGTTGGTGGGCGTGTCGAGTATGAGGCAGTTGGCATTCTTCAGCTGCATGCGGGCAATCATGCATCGCATCTTCTCGCCACCTGACAGCACATTGACTTTTTTCAGCACGTCTTCTTCCCGGAAGAGCATGCGCCCGAGAAATGATTTCATCAGCACCTCATTGCCTTTGCCAAACTGCGAGAGCCAGTCGACGAGATTCAGGTCTGACTTAAAGAACTCGGTATTGTCGAGTGGCAGGTAGGCTGTTGTGATAGTGACGCCCCATTTGTATTCTCCATGGTCAGGCTGGCGGTTGCCGTTGATAATTTCAAACAATGCCGTCATGGCTTTCGGGTTGTGAGAGAGGAACACGGTCTTCTGGCCTTTCTCGATAGTGAAGTTTACATTGTCGAAGAGCACAGAGCCGTCGGAGTCGAGCGCCTTCAGGTCTTTCACTTCAAGAATCTGCGTACCCGGTTCGCGTTCCATCTGGAAGATGATGCCTGGGTATTTTCTCGTAGAGGGCGTTATCTGCTCAATATTGAGTTTCTCGAGCATCTTCTTTCGAGAAGTGGTTTGTTTTGATTTAGCGACATTAGCCGAGAAACGGCGTATGAACTCCTCGAGCTGTTTGCGCTTCTCTTCAGCCTTCATGCGCTGGTTCTGTGCCTGCCGCAGGGCGAGCTGGCTCGACTCATACCAGAAAGAGTAGTTTCCCGAGAAGATGGTGATTTTGCCGAAGTCTATGTCGATGGTTTGGGTTGACACGGCGTCGAGGAAGTGACGGTCGTGGCTGACCACCATGACGCATTGTTCCAGAGAGCTGAGGTATTCTTCCAGCCACTGCACAGTGTCGAGGTCGAGGTCGTTGGTGGGCTCATCGAGCAGGAGATTGTCTGGATGGCCGAAGAGAGCTTTGGCCAGCATGACGCGCACCTTCTCGTTGTTGGAGATGCTTGCCATCTGCGCGTAGTGTATGTCTTCTTTGATGCCCAGGTTCTGCAACAGTTGTGCGGCTTCGCTCTCAGCTTCCCAGCCGTTCATCTCGGCAAAAGCCATCTCCAGCTCGGCGGCTTTCGTTCCATCTTCTTCTGTCATCTCTGGCTTGGCATAGAGGGCTTCACGCTCCTTCATGTTTTTCCACAGCGGCTGGTGTCCCATCAAAACAGTGTCCATCACCGAATACTCGTCATACTTGAAGTGGTCCTGTTCAAGCACCGACAAGCGTTCGCCGGGCCCCATCTCAATAGTTCCTTTGGTCGGCTCAAGCTCGCCGCTTATAGCACGCAGCAAGGTCGACTTGCCTGCGCCGTTTGCACCAATCACACCATAAATATTGTTGTTTGTAAACTTCAGGTTCACGTCTTTGTAGAGAACCTTTTTCCCGAATTGAATCGCCAGATTCGTGACTGTAATCATCTCTTTTTCTTACCTTGTTTTATTATTTTGGGTGCAAAGGTACAAACTTTTTTCCATTCCACCAAATGTAGTAAGTGCAAATGGAGAAGCCGGGCGGGAAATCGGCAAAGTTAATGCTTCAGAGTGGTGAGAAGGAAATCTTTTGCCATGTCGGCCACTCTGTAAATGTTTTGTGTGAAGCCATGGTCGAAACCGTCCAGTAGCGCATATTGGCTGAGAGGCCATTCGTCGTGGAAACGCAATCCGTATGTGTAAGGCACGGTTCTGTCTGCTGTGCCATGAATGACGAATGCAGGCCCTTGGTAAGCACGGGCAGTTTCATAGATAGGCAGCGTTTGTGCCGATTGCACATAGTCGCGTCCGAGTTTCAAACCTCCTCCTATCTCAATAAACTCAGGTGGATCGAGCGGATTCATGTCGCGTGCGAACGACATGTCAGGTTTTAGTCCGCGGATGGCATCGTCGCGAATGACGCCGGCAGGCGCGAAGAGCACCACGGCTTGCATGTCGCCCGGTTCCAGCTTTCCAGCAAGCATGGCAGCCACCACACCTCCTTGAGAGTGTCCGGCAATGCCGATGCCCGACACATATGGCAGGTCGCGCACGTATTCAAACACCTTCATGGCATCATCAATCTCATTAGGCACGGTCATGTTTTGGAAGAGACCTTCGCTCTCGCCGTGTCCGTTGAAGTCGAAGCGTATGCTGGCTATGCCGTTTGCCTGCAGCGAGTCGGCAAGCAGTGTGAGGAGCTTGGCTTCTTTGTTGCCGGTGAAGCCATGGCAGAGCATCACCATCGGACAGCGCTCGCCGGCTTTCAGCTGTGGCGACTGTATGACGGCTGCGAGCTTTCCTTTACTTCCGTCGATAGTGACGTACTGGCTGTTTGGCTGGAAGTCAGTGGCTGTCACTTCGTAGAGGGCTCGTTCGAGTTTGTCGCTGAGCACCGTACCGATGACCACTTTTCCTTCGGGATTAATGAGATACATGGAAGGTATCCAACGTATACCATACTTTGTCGCAATGTCGGTGTCGCGCATCTTTTTCAGTTCACTCACCTGCGTGTAGTCAATATGATAGGTGTCGACGGCCTTCCTCCATTTTTCTGTATCTGTGTCGAACGAAACACCTACGAATTCAACACCTTTAACTGTGAAGCGGTCGTAGATGCGCTGCATGGCAGGCATGTCTTTCCTGCAGTCCGGGCACCATGACGCCCAGAAGTCGAGTACCACATAACGACCGCGTAAGTGGCTTAACCTAAATGATTTGCCATCGATGGTTTTCATCTTGAATTCAGGTGCAGTGCTGCCGGGCTTCAATAAATCTGCGGCATATTTCGCATCAGCATCGGAGGGCTGCGAAAAAGCAGTTGTTGCTATAAGCAGCATCAGAAATGAAAAAAAGGTTCTTGTCATACGTCAGAATATTTTAGAAAATGAATTTATCCGAACAGGGCACGTAGGGCTTCTTCCACTTTGCGCACCGGATGAAGCTCAATATGGTATTTGTCGGCTTTGAATCCCTGCATGTTATATCGTGGCAGAATCATGTGCTGGAACCCCAGTTTCTCGGCTTCGGCAATACGTTGTTCAATACGGTTTACGGGGCGCACCTCGCCACTCAGCCCCACTTCGCCCGCCATACACCAGCCTGTCTCGATGGGGGTGTCGACATTGCTCGACAAGACGGCTGCTATGACAGAAAGGTCGGTAGCCAGGTCGGTCACCCGCAAGCCGCCCGCAATGTTGAGAAATACGTCTTTCTGCATCAGCTTGAATCCCACACGCTTCTCGAGAACGGCCAACAGCATGTTCAGACGACGCTGGTCGAAGCCTGTTGCCGAGCGTTGCGGCGTTCCGTAGGCGGCCGATGAGACGAGGGCCTGTGTTTCAACGAGGAAGGGCCTGACGCCCTCAATGGCACTTGTGATGGCAATGCCCGACAGACCTTCGTGGTCTTGATTAAGCAGCAGTTCCGAAGGGTTGCTTACCTGTCTCAGCCCTGTCTGCTGCATTTCGTAAATTCCTAATTCTGAGGTGCTTCCGAATCGGTTCTTGATACTTCTTAGAATTCTGTACATGTAGTGTTGGTCGCCCTCAAACTGAATAACCGTATCTACAATATGCTCCAATATCTTCGGGCCAGCCAGGGTACCCTCCTTTGTGATATGACCAATGAGTATGACGGGCACACCACTCGTTTTTGCGAAACGCAGCAGTGCCGATGCACACTCGCGTACCTGCGCAATGCTGCCTGCCGATGATTCCACATCTTCCGTGGCAATGGTCTGTATGGAGTCGATGATAATCAGTTCCGGCTGCTCCTCTTTGATGTGTTCGAAGATGGACTCAAGCGAGTTGTCGCAAAGTATCAGGAGGTTGTCGTTGTCCTGGTGGGGTATTCTTTCTGCGCGCATCTTCAATTGGTGGGCACTCTCTTCACCACTTATATATAATATGCGCTTGTCGGGCATATGAAGCATTGTCTGCAGAGAAAGTGTTGACTTGCCTATGCCTGGCTCTCCTCCGAGAAGAACGATGCTGCCAGGCACGAGCCCACCTCCCAGTACACGGTTGAGCTCGGCGTCGTTCATGTCGATGCGTGGGTCGTCGTGGCTGCTGATGTCGCTCAGCTTCATGGGGTGGTTCCGCCTGAGTTGCCTGCCGGCGGATGCTGCGGCCTGAGTAGCAGTCTGCCGGGCAGTGTCGGCCGCCACCTTAAATTCCTTGAAAGTGTTCCACTGTCCACACGACGGACATTTGCCAATCCACTTCGGCGACTCCTGCCCACAGTTGGAACACACGTATGCAATTTTGTCTTTAGCCATATTTTTTCAGTTTTCTGGCACAAAATTACAAATTATTTTCGTGGTTACAAAACTTTTTTGTACTTTTGCACCGTGATAACGGCTAATATCGCAATTAATTTATAGCAGGGGGTGGCCAGCGGCTTTCAGGAGCCTGCCGGCCGCCCTTTTAAATAAATCGCTGATGATGAGGAAAATGTTTATAGGCCTGGCGATGGCTTTTCTGGTCGCCTCTTGTGGCAAAAAAGAAGTGTCTGGCATGATTTCAGACGATGTGCCACTGGATTCCGCTGCGCTGAAAGTTGCCGTTATGCCTACACTTGACTGCCTGCCGCTTTATGTGGCCGAGACATTGGGATTGTTCGGCCGAGAAGGGGTTAATGTCCAGCTTTGTCGTTATCAGGCTCAGATGGATTGCGACACGGCTATTGCCCGCAGGCGGGTGGAGGGCATGATGACCGACCTTGTGAGGGCGGAGCGCCTGAAGCAGCAAGGCATGCGGCTGCACTATGCCACTGCCACTCAGCTCAGTTGGCAGTTGCTTACCAGCCGCACGGCTCGTATCAGGCAGGCCAAACAGCTTGACGATAAGATGCTGGCCATGACCCGCTATTCGGCCACAGCCATGCTGGCTGATGAAGTGGTGGCTGGCGCCGGACTACAGGACGACCGTGTCTTCAGAATACAAGTGAACGACGTGAGTGTCAGACTCAACATGCTGGAAAACGGCATTATGGATGCACTTTTCCTGCCTGAGCCGCAAGCCACGCAGGCACGCAACCTGCAGGCGCATGTGCTGATGGATACGGCTGCCGACAGCCTTTGGCTCGGCGTGCTGGCTTTCAATCGCGACCTGACCGACAATAGCGTGCGTCGACAGCAGATAGAGCAGCTGCTGAAAGTCTACAATCAGGCATGCGACTCCATCAATGCTTATGGTCTGCCGCATTATGCAGCACTCATTGAGCAGCAGTGCCAGGTGAGCAAGAACACCATAGACTCTCTTCCCGTCAATTACCATTTCCGCCACGCTTCGCTGCCCGACGTGAAGGCCATCGACAAGGCTGGAAATTGGCTGAAAAAACAATGATACAAAAAAGACTTCAGTAACGATATGCAACAGAACGATACGCTCCAGAGTATTATAGGCATGATCTGCCAGCTGCGCTTTGGCAAGGCTGCTGCGGAACTGGAGAACTATTTGCTGACCCATCCGCAGCAGGGCGACATGGATAGGCTGCAAAGCATCAAAGCCGACTTTGCTCTGATGGCGCAATACTGGCAGGAAGGCTATGACGACCCACAGCGGGAAGCGCTCTATCTGAATCTGCTGCGCCGCCTCTATGTTCTGACGTGCAATATGATGCTCAACAACAGATTGCGCGGCAGCTCATTCATGATGTCGCTCTATCAGAAACCGCGACATGCAGGTAAGGTGTGGTCGGTTGATGTGATACGCCGCGAGCTTGAAGACTTTGTGTCAGAGCAGGCCCTTCTTGAACTTGAGCCCGAACATGTAAGGAAAGAGAAAACGTTGACGCTCTACCAGAAGCACGTGCAGCTGATGTCGGATATCTTCGACTTCATCGTCACGTCGAGGCTCTGGCCTGATGGGCTCTCGCAGTCATTTGAAGAGATGCTGCTGGCGCCTACCATTGATGCTGTCGATCAGCAGCTCATTGTCTCGGCCATCACGTTGTCGGTGCTTCAGGCATTCGGACATACCAAGTTCAACGTGCTTGTCGATGTATTTCAGAAGACCGACAACGAACAGCTGCGACAGCGATGTCTGGTGGGATGGGTACTTGCACTCGACGAACGCACGCTGGCGCTCTTTCCAGACGTGGGTACGACAGTGAGGCAACTATGCGAAGACAGCCGCACGCTCGCAGAGCTTACAGAACTGCAGATGCAGCTTATATATTGCAGTGAGGCCGACGATGATGGCAGGAAGATACGTAATGAAATCATGCCAGACTTGATGAGTGGCAGCGGCATGAAGCTCACGCGTCAGGGGTTTGAAGAGGTCGACGAGGAGTCGCTCGAAGAGATTCTTCATCCTGAGGCAGCCGAACAGAATATGTCGCGCATGGAGGAGAGCATGCACAAGATGGTAGACATGCAGAAGCAGGGAGCTGACATCTATTTCGGCGGTTTCTCGCAGATGAAGCGCTTCCCGTTTTTCAGCCAACTCTCAAGCTGGTTCACACCTTTCTATGCCCAGCACCCAGCCATCATGCAGATATGGGAGAAGACCAAGGGCAAGCGCTTCCTGAAAATCATTACAGAGATAGGCGCCTTCTGCGACAGCGACAAGTACTCCTTCGTGTTGGCTTTTGAGCAGGTGGTGAGCCGGCTGCCTCAGTCTATGCTCACACTGATTGAGCAGGGCGAGGCCTCACCTGTGCCCCTTGGTGGCGAAATTCCTCTTGATGAGCAACGCCAGCCTGCCTTCATGCGGCGCATGTATCTACAGAACCTCTATCGCTTCTACCGTCTGTTTCATGCCCGCAATGAGTTTCTCAACCCTTTTGCCGATGCCGGCAAGTATCTCTTCTTTGCCAACGGCTTGTTCCGGGGCACAAGGCTTGAAGAGCGCTTCATGGAGGTGGCTGCGTTCTTGTTGAAGCACGGCAGGAAGGACGAGGCACAAAGCGTACTGAAAGGTTGTGGAGAGAAATGTCACGACTTCCACTACTATATGATGATGGGCAGTTTGGTCCCCAGTGGGCGGTCGGCTTTTTACAAAGAGGCTCTCAGGCTTTCGCCCGACTCCGAGCATGCTAAAGCCTGCTATGCGCGTGCGTGCTACCACGAGCAGCGCTACGACGAGGCCATTGTCGCCTATCAGTCGCTGGCAGAGAGTCACCCTGAACACAGAAGCTATCTGCTGAACTTGGCTGCGAGCATGGCAAACGTGGAACGCTATGCCGATGCAGAGCAGATACTTTTCAAACTACAGTATCTCTATCCCGACGATATGGGTGTGGTGCGCATCCTGGCATGGACGCTTATGTGTGAAGACAAGCTTGAGCAGGCTGCCAAGTATTATCACACGCTGATGGAGCAGGCTGAGCCTCAAAGCGAAGACTACTTCAACTATGGACTTTGTCTTTGGTTTATGCACCGCATTGCCGACGCCATCGGAGCGTTCCGTCATTGCGGAGAAAGTCTCGAACGGTTGTTCGGTGAGGAACCGACTCTGTTGCGCCGTCATGGTATTGGAACTGCCGACCTACAGCTTATGCTGAGTTGTGTGTCGTGACAGCCGTCAGGCGGTGTTAAATGATTGCTAAAACCCACATTTTTCAGAAAATAATATTTATCTTTGCAAAAAAGTTTACCATCATGAAAAAAATACTCTTAATTTGTGCGGCTCTGCTGATGGCCGCTGGCCAAATGAAGGCAGGTGAGAAACTGGATCTAAAAGAAATCACGCGCGGAGCCTTTCGCGGCGAGAGCATGGCAGCCCTCAAACCTCTGGCCGATGGCGAGAGCTATGCCCAGATTTCTGCTGACGGCAAGCAGATAGTGAAATACTCATTTCGCACAGGTAAGCAGACGGGCACCATCTTTGATGCTGCTACAGCCCGCGGCCCCAAGGTGACCAAAGTGGAGGGTTATATCATGAGCCCCGATGGCAAGCACATGCTCATTCAGACGGCAACGAAGGCCATCTACCGGCGCTCGTTCACGGCCACATATTATATATATAATGTGGCTAACAACACGCTTGAGCCGCTCAGCGAAGGTGGTCCGCAGCAGACGCCGCTATGGAGTCCCGATGGCACGCAGGTGGCCTTCGTCAGGGACAACAATATCTTTCTGGTGAAGCTGCTTTACAACAATGCTGAGAGTCAGGTGACTACCGACGGCCGGCGCAATGAGATTATCAACGGCATACCCGACTGGGTGTGCGAAGAAGAGTTTTCACACAACCGTGCCATGGTCTTCACGGCCGACTCGAAACAGATTGTATGGGTGCGCTACGACGAGTCGCAGGTGAAGGAATACTCCATGCAGATGTTCAAGGGATCGAACCCCGCACGCGAAGAGTATGCCACATATCCTGGCTTCTACACCTATAAGTACCCAAAACCTGGCGAGAAGAACTCGTCGGTGCAGGTGATGAGCTACGACATCAAGAGCCACCAGACACGCATCATGCAGCTGCCACTCGATGCTGATGGCTATATTCCACGCATCAAAATGACTGCCGACCCCGCCAAAGTGGCAGTGTTTATTCTCAACCGTCACCAAGACTGCCTGCGCATCTACATGGCTAACCCGCTGTCAACCGTATGTCAGCAGGTGGTGGAAGACAAGGTCGATAAGTACATCAAAGAGGAAACCTTTGAAAACGTTGTGATTACTGACAATCATATTGTGCTCACCAGCGAGCGCACAGGCACCAACGCTATTTACGTCTACACGCTTAACGGTACTTTGCAGCGCGTGGTAGACCAGGATGTGGTGGCCACAGTATATGGTCTCGACGAAAAAACCGGCGACCTCTATTTCGGCGCCTACACGCATGATGGTGTTGAGCAGAAGGTTTATGTCAACCACCGAGGCGGTAAGACAGAATGTCTGACACCACGCGCGGGCTGGAGCACTGCGGTTTTCTCAGGCGATTTCAAGTCGGCACTGATCACTTGGAGTGACCTGCAGACACCACCACAGACAACGCTTAGAAACACGACTGTCAACGCAAAGACGACGAAGTCGATGATAGACAACAAAAAGCTGGCCGAGAAGTACAAAACCTTCGACATGGGTACGAAAGAACTGTTTCAGTTTACTACCGGCGATGGTGTGAAACTCAACGGATGGATGGTGAAGCCTGCCGGATTCGACGCCTCAAAGCGTTACCCGGTCATCATGTACCAATATGGCGGCCCCGGCTCGCAGCAGGTAAAGAATGCCTGGGGCATTGGCATGAACGGCCAGGGGGCCATACTCGAGCAGTATCTGTCGCAACAAGGCTATATCGTGGTATGCGTCGACGGGCGAGGCACTGGTGGACGTGGCGCTGAATTTGAAAAGTGCATCTATTTGCGCTTGGGCGAACTCGAGGCCAAAGACCAGGTGGAAACGGCTTTGTGGCTGAAGAATCAGAGCTATGTTGACGGCGACAGGATAGGTATCTGGGGATGGTCATACGGCGGATGGAACACGCTGATGTCGATGTCGGAAGGTCGTGACGTCTTTGCAGCTGGTGTGGCTATTGCTCCACCCACTAACTGGCGTTACTATGACTCAGTCTACACCGAACGTTACATGCGCACTCCGCAAGAAAATGCTGACGGCTATGATGGCGTGTGCCCCATTGCGCGTGCTTCGAAGCTGCATGGAGCCCTTTTGATCTGTCATGGTCTGGCCGATGACAATGTGCACTACCAGCACACAGCTGAGTATGTGGAAGCCTTGGTGCAGGCCGACAAAGACTTCAGACAGTTGGTCTACACCAACCGCAACCATAGTATCTTTGGGGCTAACACACGTAATCATCTTTTCCGCCAGTGTGTGAATTTCTTTAACGACAACTTATAAAACAAACTCATCTCTATACATAACCAACATGAAACGACTGACACTCCTGATGGCAGCTGTGCTCTTGGCCACCGTATGGTGTGCCGAAGCAGTTGCCCGCAAGAAGAAGCCCAAGGCTCAGGCACTTCCTGCCACCATTGAGATCATTAAGAAAGTGAACGACCATTGGCAGCTGACGCATGCACCAGAGACACGGGCTTTCTGGGACGAAGCTGCCTACCATACGGGCAACATGGAGGCTTATAAACTGCTCGGCGAAGCGCGTTGGCTGGCCTATAGCGACGCGTGGGCACGCCACAATCGCTGGATGGGCGCCACTGAGTCCGACCCACGGAAGTGGAAGTATAAAGACTATGGCGAGGGACATGACTACGTACTCTTTGGCGACTGGCAGATATGTTTCCAGACGTATCTCGATATTTATCAGTTGGCGCCCGATGCCCATAAAATCAGGCGCGCCGTGGAAGTGATGGACTATGAGGTGCGCCTGCCGCATACTGATTTTTGGTGGTGGGCCGATGCTCTCTATATGGTGATGCCTGTGTTCACCAAACTCTATAAGGTCACTGGTGAAACGAAGTATCTCGACAAGCTGTATGCCAACTTCATGTATGCCGACTCACTGATGTTCGATACTGAGGCGCATCTCTACTACCGTGACGGACGTTACATCTTTCCTAAACACAAGACAGATTTGGGCAAACGCGACTTTTGGGCAAGGGGCAATGGATGGGTATTGGCTGGACTGGCAAAGGTGCTGGCCGACATGCCTGCTGATTATGCCCACCGCCACGTGTTCGAGCAGCGTTTCCGCCAGTTGGCTGAAGCAGTCAGAGCGAGCCAGCAGCCAGAAGGTTACTGGAGTCGCTCAATGCTCGACCCCCTGCAGGCCGAAGGGCCTGAGACAAGTGGTACGGCCTTTTTTGCCTATGGCCTGCTTTGGGGAATGAACCATGGCATACTGCCCCGCCACGAGTATGCAGAGGCGGCCGAAAAGGCATGGCGATATCTTGTACTGACGGCTCTGCAGCCCAATGGTTCAGTAGGCTATGTACAGCCTATAGGCGACCGTGCCATTAAGGGCCAGCAGCTCACGGCTTCCCATGTGGCTAATTTCGGCGTGGGTGCCTTCCTGTTGGCAGCCTGTGAGCGTCTGCGCTATGAAGACGCGCAGGCCGGCGGCTCAGAGGTTACGGTAGAGGTGAGCAATACCTCAGGCGAGTTTCGCCAGCAAGTGGTAGGGATAGACGCTGCAGAGCTCTTCTCGAGGCTGGGTGTGCAGGGTGGTCGCCAGTTCGTGGTGCTCAACGCGGCTGGCCTTGAGGTTCCCTACCAACTGAGCCACGACGGTAAAGTGCTGCTTGACGCAGGTGTCAGGCCCAACGGCATGCAACGTTTTGTCATAAGAAGAGGCATGCCCAGCATTGCACCGATGGTATGCTATGGTCGCATCGTGCCCGAGCGTAAGGACGACTTTGCATGGGAGAACGATCGCGGAGTCTATCGGCTCTACGGCCCTGCGCTGCAAGCCACGGGCGAGCAGAGCTATGGCATCGATGTGTGGTCGAAGAACTCGCCAGAGCTGGTGGTTGACTATCGCTATTGGATGGAAGATGTGATGGAGTCTGAAGTGAAACGCCTGCGCCAATTTGACAGGCAGCGTGCTGACTCGCTCTACCGCGCCCACTCTTATCACAACGACCACGGCAGGGGCATGGACCTCTATCAGGTGGGGCCCACGTTGGGATGTGGGGCGCCAGCCATCGTAAGCCAAGGTAAAATGGTGTTTCCTCGTTGTTTCAAGTCGTGGAAACTGCTCGACATGGGGCCTCTGCGACTGACGGCTGAGTTCTGCTATGGTACTACGGCTGTCAATGGTGACAGCGTGACGGAACATCGCATCGTGCAGCTCGACAAGGGGTCGAACTTCAATAAGATGACAGTGTGGTACGAGGGGCTCACCCACAGCGTGCAACTGGCTTCGGGCGTGGTGCTTCATTCTGCTGATGATGACATGATGCAACTTGGCCCTGACTATGTGGCCTATGCCGACCCCACCGACAATGTCGAGCACAATAATTGTCTGCTCTTCGTTGCTACGCTTTACCCCGAGGGTATATCGACTACAAAAAAGCAGTTGGACGATGCACCTGCTCGTGGCAATTATGGCCATCTGCTGGGCCTGCTCGATAACTACGAGAGTGCTTCACCATGGACTTACTTTTTCGGTTCAGCTTGGTCGAAGTACGATGTGCGCACACTGGCTGAATGGCGTGAGCGCATCGATTGGACGTTGCGTTCCCTTCGGCAGCCTTTGGAAGTCAGCGTCAGGTAAGAGGGTAGGGGGACTTCGGTTTCTTTACTGGTTTATTTCACCATCCACACAGCAGGATGCTCTACTTCGTGTCGCCATAGCTTCAGCCACTCAAACCATTCGGTCGACGAAACGAACCCGAAGTCTTCGTTGGCTGAACAATAGCATATCTTGTAACTCATGTGCCGATTATCGGTGCCCACCACGAAGGCATAATTATCAGTGTTGGCATGCTCCTCGCTGACAATGTGACGTTGTGGTATCAGAATGGCCAAGCCCACAGTTTCTGGTTTCCATTTCAGGGTGTCGGTCGAAGGATAGTCGGTGCCCCAGCATGCGCGGAGTCCGCGATGGTCGGAAAACTCCACCGAGTTCTTCACGTTGATGATGCCCGTGGCGAAGCGATAGGCTGCAGCGTCCCGATTAAAGAATACGTCCACGTCAGTATCGCGATGACCGGCATATTGTGTGTAGCGCAGCGTCATGTTCAGCGGCGGCAGCCTTTGGTCAACCACCCAGCCGCGGTCCTCTATCTCCACAATGGTGCGCAGCGGGCCGTAAGCCACCACGCGCTGCGTGCGTGTCTTCACAGGCTCTACCATCGTGGGGGCCTGTCCGTTCCATCCGCGCAGGGCACCCAGCCCGAAGGTGTTACCCACCCAAAGCACGTCGTCGCCATAGCCCTGGGCCTTCTGCTCGTCAGAGGTGTAGAATTGCGTGGCTTGTAACTCCAGTCGGCGATGGCGCTTGCCGTAAAGGTCGGGCGTTTGGCGCTTGTCGAAGTAAATGCGTATGCCGTTCAGTTCGCTCTCAAAACTGACGCCATGGTGATGCAGCAGGTTGTAGGAGTTTGCGCAGTCGCCCCTCACGCTCAGGCTTGCCACGTAGTTGTCGTGCTTGTTCTTCTGCTTCACTTTATCGTTACGCATCAGCATTTCGGCATATACACGGGCAGGGTAACTTCGGGGTATGCCCTCAGCAAAGAGCTCCACCGCATAGGTCTTTCGTTCCTTCGGCTCAAGGTCGGCCAAGAAGCAGAGCTCATCAAAGCGATCGTCCTCATCGAGGTCATCCAACTGACATGGCACCTCCTGCCCGTTGCATGTAACCAGTGCCGATCTGACATCGGCGTGTCCTGCCAGGCTAATTACTACGGGTTGATCTGTTCTGGCCGTAGTCAACGGGTTGCTTACTACCACGCTGAAGTGTTTCTGAGCGCAGATAATTGCGCCAGGCAGACAAAGTAAAAGGATGAAGGAAAGAGAACGTTTCATTTCTTTTTTTGTTTGTTTTTACTACAAAAATAGCGAAAAAAGCACGAAGAGGGTTCCGATCTTAAAAAATTTTAGGTTAAAATTTGGTTAAATCAATGTTTTTTAGTAATTTTGTCGACGTATTTAACAAAACATAAATCTTAGTCGTGCAGAAAATCCTAATTATAGTTGTAGTCATGTTGGCGGCCTGCGTGGGTTGCCAGTGGAATCTGCGACCCTCTGACGACAATGATGCAGTCGCTGTCAACATAGATCGTTATGACCAAATAGAGCGTATCTACCTCACCACAGGCGACTTTGCAGCTCTACAGCAGCTGAAGACTGCTTATCCTATCCAGACGCGCACTTTGATAGAAGACGTGTTGGGCATAGGACAGGTGAGCGACAGCGACATTAATATGCGTTTCCTCGTCTTCTTTCAGGACACTACGTTGCAGACTATTCTTTCCGATGTTGAGACGCAATATGCCGACATGTCCGATGTGAGTCGTGAGTTGAACCGGGCCTTTTTGCGTCTGCGGCAGTTGTTGCCAGAAGTGTCTCTGCCCAATGTCTACACGCAGGTGGGATCGCTCGACCAGAGTATTGTGGTAGGCGATGGACTGCTGGGTATCTCGCTCGACAAGTATCTGGGTGAGGACTATCCGCTTTATTTGAAGTACAATTACACACCCCAACAGCGCTCAATGATGACGCGCCAGTATATTGTGCCCGACTGCATCGGATTTTTCCTGCTTAGCCGTTATCCGCTGCTCTGCGACGCGACCGACGAGGCACATCAGTGGCACATGGCCAAGATACAGTATGTGGTCAACAGGGTGACAGGGCGCGAGGTCTTTGATCACCCGCTGATCAGTCGTGTTGACAGCATTGTGAAAGGGCAGAAAAACTTTTCAATCGACAAATTACTCGCTCAGTCACCTCTTGCTGCTTCACACCCCAACGTGGAGCGATGAGCAGTGAGGCCGGCACCTGTGACGCAAACCTTTCAATCACTATATCTTTTCTTAATTTCAATATGTATTGGCTTACCAATTCCACATATTCGTCAAGTGAATACAAGTGGAAAGGGTTAGCCTCATATTCTATAGCAAGCTTTGTGCCTCGTATGACTTGAAGCTGATGAATCTTCAGGAAATCCAAAGGCAGAGCCGATATGAGCGGAGCCTGACGCAGACTGTCATCGGGCGATTCGCCCGGCAGGCCTAATATAACATGTCCTCCTATCAGTATGCCGCGCCGATGGGTCTCGTTGACTGCTGCCACCGACTGCTCGAATGTATGACCACGATTGATACGGAGGAGTGTTGCATTGTCTGCTGATTCTATTCCATATTCCACAATGACTAAAGTACGTCGGTTCAAGTCTGTAAGAGCTGCCAACAAAGCCTCGGAGATACAGTCTGGACGGGTAGCTATCACGATACCCACAACGTCAGCCTGTCTTAAAGCCTCTTCATAGATACTCATCAGTGTCTTGACATCAGCATAGGTGTTGGTGTATGATTGAAAGTAGACGAGATATTTCATGTCGTGACTTTTCCTGCCGAAGAACTTTTTCCCTTCTTCTATTTGTTGTGCAACAGAATGTCCGCGCTTACAATATGGCGGGCTGAACGACTGGTTGTTGCAAAACGTGCAACCCCCGAAACTGATGCTCCCGTCACGATTGGGGCAGCTGAATCCAGCATCAACGGGTAGTTTCTGAACACGGTAGTGAAACCTTTTTTTCAGCCATTGACCATAGTCATTGTAGGGCAAATCCATGTGTCGTTGCTTGTTTTATTCCACGATGAGCATATCTTTTTTTGCAGACATGACTGTCAAAGAGCAGTTTTGTGGTTGCCAATATGGCCTCTCCTTACAAGAAAGGGCTGAGCAGGTGGGCAAACCAGCCGCGGAAGCGCTGCCAGGGAGTGCGCATTTTGAGCCAACGCTCTTGCGTAAGACGCATGCTCTGCTGCGTGTCGCGGGTGAACATGTCGTCGAGTTCTTTCGTGGTGCAGCTGTCGATGATCACGGCATTCTCCTCATAGTCGAAGCGCAGCGAGCGGGCATCGAGGTTGGTACTTCCCAAGGTGCAGAAGCGGCCGTCGACCATCATGATCTTCGAGTGGTGGAAGCCCGGCTGGTAAACCCATACCGTGGCACCGCAGCGCATCATCTTATGCATGTTGTATAGTGCACAGTCGGGTGTCAGTGGTATGTCGCTTCTGGCCGATATCATCAGGTCTACCTTCACGCCTCGTTTTATCGCTTTTTTCAGAGCGCGTTTCACCGAAGGAGTGAGCGTGAAGTAGGGATTGATGATGCGTATCGAGTCGCGGGCGGCGCGTATGGCATTCACGTAGAGATAACGCATCACATCGTTGGTGATGTGGGGTTCGCGGTTGGCTATACCTACCAGCTTACGTCCGGCAGTGGCGGTGGTGTCAGGCTTCAGGTTCCTCATGTCTGCAGGCTGTCCTCCCTGGAAATATCGTGGCAGGAAAATGTTCTCGCCAGTCACCTCAAGCCACATGGCGGCAAAGATGTTCTGCAGCTCATTGACGGCACTTCCCTCTATGCGGCAGTGCATGTCGCGCCAGGAACCTACCTGCTCAGTACCTTTTATATAATAATCGGCCACGTTCATGCCCCCGGTATAGGCCACACGCCCGTCGATGACCACTATTTTGCGATGGTCACGCGGCCATATATGGTTGACCCACGGGAAGCGAATGGGGTCGAACTCTCGTATGTCTATGCTGTCGCGCTGGAGCGCTTCGATGTGGTGCTTTTTCAGCGGCCGGTTGTTGGAGTCGTTACCGAAGGCGTCAAAGAGTGCTCTCACCTCCACGCCCTCACGCCGTTTCTCTTTTAGCAGGTCGAAGAGCAGCGAGGCAATGCTGTCGTTGCGGAAATTGAAGTACTCCAGATGTATTGACTCGCGTGCCTGCTTGATGGCAGTGAACATGTCGTCGAACTTCTCTTGTCCTGACATGAGCAGAGTGACGCTGTTGTCGCAAGAGAAACGGATGCCATAGTCTTTCAGCATGTAGTATATCAGCGAGTCGCTGGTCTGTGCTGCCGGTTTCAGTGCTGCTAAGGCAGCGAGCAGTGCCAGCAGAAATAGTCTTCTCATCATGTGTGTCTGTCAGTGTTCACCTCGCCTGGGGGGGTGTTAAATCATGCATGAATAATGGTCTACGATGCCCAGCAACCTCCGGTCGTCGTCAACCACGAGTACAGAGTGAATCTTGTGCTGCTGCTGCAGCTTTTGTATGTCGCTTATCTTGGTGTCGGGGCTTACCATCTTTGGGGTGCGGGTCATGATGTCGGCCACGGTGCGGTCGAAAAACTCTGCCTGCCAGCGCTCCATGGCGCGGCGGATGTCGCCGTCGGTGATGATGCCGACTATGCGCTGCTGGCTGTCGAGGGCCACGCCCAGCCCCAGCTTGCCCTTGCTCACCAGGATGACGGCTTCGCCCAGGTGCGTCTCGGGCGACAGGATGGGCAGGTCGTCGCGGTGCATCACGTCGGCAGCCGTGGTGAGCAGTTTTCGTCCGAGCTCGCCGCCAGGGTGGAAGGTGGCAAAGTCTTGCGGGCGGAAGTGGCGCTTTTGCATGAGCGCTATGGCCAGAGCGTCACCCATAGCCAGTGTGGCCGTAGTGGAACTGGTGGGAGCCAAGTTGAGCGGGCAAGCTTCGCGCTTGACGCTGATGTTGAGGTGGCAGAGGCTGTATTTTGCCAGCAGCGAGGTGGGGTTGCCTGTCATGGCAATGATAGGCAACCCTATGTTAAGCACCATGGGAATAAAGCGCAGCAGCTCATCGGTCTGCCCTGAGTTGGAGATGGCTATCACCACGTCGTCGGGGGTCATCACGCCGAGATCGCCATGATAGACGTCAAGCGGGTTTACAAAGAACGAGGGAGTGCCCGTAGATGCCAGTGTGGCGGCAATCTTGGCCCCTATATGGCCACTCTTACCCACACCGGTCACTATCACCTTTCCCCTGCAGTGGTACATCAGGTCTACAGCCTTGTCGAAGTTGTCGTCTATCTTCGGGATAAGGTCGAGCAGGGCTTCGGCCTCATCACGTATGGCTTGTATGCCGTAGTCTCTTGTAGTCATAGTAAGAGTTGTTTGATGAGTCCTTCAAGTTTGTCAAGTTCAAGCATGTTAGCTGCATCGCTGAGCCCGGCATCAGGCGTGGGATGCACTTCGAAGAAGTAGCCGGTGGCACCGAAGGCCTTGGCTGCCAGGGCCATCGAGGGCACAAAGCGGCGGTCGCCGCCCGTCTTGCCACCGCGGGCGTCGGGGCGCTGCACGCTGTGTGTGCAGTCCATGATGACAGTGGGCACAATATCGAGCATATCGCTGATGTTGCGGAAGTCTACCACCAAGTTGCCGTAGCCCATCATGTTGCCGCGTTCGGTGAGCCACACCTCGCGGGCGCCGGCGTCACGCGCTTTCTCCACGGGATACTGCATGTCGCGTCCACAGAGAAATTGTGCCTTCTTGATATTGACCGTGCGTCCTGTGCGGGCTGCGGCCACCAGTAGGTCGGTCTGCCGACATAGAAAGGCGGGTATCTGCAGCACATCACACACCTGGCCGACGGGCTCTGCCTGCCATGCCTCATGGATATCGGTGAGCACTCGCAGACCGTATTTTGCTTTAACGTCGGCCAGCATCTGCAGCCCTTTGTCGATGCCAGGACCGCGGAAGGAGTGAATTGATGTGCGGTTGGCTTTGTCAAACGAAGCCTTAAATATAATATTGGTGCCCAGTCGGCGATTGATATCCACCAGGCGGGCTGCCACCGTGTCAAGCAGTTCGGCCGATTCGATGACGCATGGACCAGCTATCAGTTTCATAAGCGAAAAATATTCTTGTTCTGAACTGCAAAATTACAAAATTCGACTGAGATAAGCAAGATAAATCAAGAAAATAGACAAAAAAATGTAAAAAGATGAGTATAATTTTGCTTGTATGAAAGTTTTCTATACCTTTGCACCCGGATTTATCAAAATAATTATCGCTGCGTCGTTATCGACAAAGCAAATGTGTAATCTCTAAAAGTAAAGGAAAATGAAAAAGATTTTAATGTCTATCGTGGCTGTCTTTGCCGCAATGAGTGTGAATGCGCAAGTGTATCTGGGTGGTAGTGTTGCCTTCGAGGCATGGAGCAGTCAGAAGTTGGCTGGCGACAAGAGCGAGACAGTGTTCAAGATCATGCCTGAGATTGGCTATAACATCAATGACGAGTGGGCCATTGGTACTGTGATTGGCTACATGAGCGATAAGTTCAATGGTGTTAATGGCGTCAGCGAGAATGCTTTCGTCTTCAATCCCTATGCACGTTACACGTTTGCCAAGCTGGGCAAGGTGAACTTCTTTGTTGACGGAGGTGTTGACTTCACCACGGCTTCTAAGGCAGACTGGACGGAGCTGGCAGTAGGTTTGAAGCCCGGTCTGGCTGTCAACCTGACTAACAATGTCAGTTTCGTGTCGCATATCGGCTTCATCGGCTACGATCTGTACAATCCTGATGGCGATGAAAACAACATCAGTAAGTTCGGGCTGAACCTCAGCGGTTCTGACGTGACCTTCGGCCTGTACTTCAGCTTCTAAGTCGCAATTGTTTATTATACAACAATACAACGCCCGTTTCGAGCACTCGAAGCGGGCGTTTCTTGTTTGCTATATGGCGCTGACTTCCAAAAGCAGCCTATATGCTATATGTTCTGGTCTTACTGCTGCGTCTTACGCTTTATCTCCATTAGTTTGTCCCACTGCTTTTGCATAGCCTCCTCGCCGATGTCAATCATGCGGCGCATGGAGGCATTGCCGAAACTCGACGCCTCGTAGTCAGGCAAGGGGGGATTCACATAGACGTCGGCAGCCTTGATGTTGTCGTTGTATTTGCGTATGTCGGGACGTGACAGCACCCAGTCGGCCACACCGCCAAGCCCAATCATGCCAGCGAGGTCAACAAGCGGACTACTGCTCTTTTCACGCGTCTTGTGTCTGGCCTGCTGCAAGTCGATGGCAATGACGATGTCGGCGCCCATATCGCGCACCACGTCGACGGGCAGATTGTTCATCATGCCGCCGTCAATCAGCGGCTGACCATTGATGACAACAGCCTTAAACAAGCCTGGAATGGCCATCGAGGCCCTGACAGCTTGAGGCACCGCACCATCTTTGAGCACCACCTCTTGGGCTGTCTTCAACTCGGCTGCCACGCAGCGGAAAGGAATCTTCAGCGTCTCAAATTCCACGCCATTGCGCAATGACAACATAGAGTCGACGGCCTGCTCTACGCTGCCGCCGCGCAGCACACCCCACGACGGGGCATCTTGGTCGTGCACAGGAAAACCGAAGATGTAGGTCACGCCGTTCACCTGCTTATAGGGTTCGCCGCTAAGATCCATGCGTCGGTCGGTAAGTAGTGAGAGCCATTCCTGCTGGCAGAACATCGAGTCGAGCTCTGTGGCTGTATAACCGGCAGCATAGAGACTGCCCACAATGGCACCGATGCTGGTACCCGCGATATAGTCTACATGTAACCCTGCGCGTTCTATCACTTTCAGCGCACCTACTTCGGCAGCGCCTTTGGCACCGCCTCCTCCTAACACCAGCCCTATCTTCGGCCGTTGTTGTGAAAAACATGTGAGCACAAACGTCAGGCTCACCAAAGTCATGAGTAACCGCTTCATTTTCAGTGTTGTTTTTTGATGTTTGGCAGCTGCAGTCCATAGCCCATGCGCCGATCAGCCATTAGCAGCGCCACGGCCACGGCTACACCGGCCGATGCCGTGACAGCAAAGATGAGCATGCCCGAAGTGTATGACGGGTCGTGCTCATTGGCGCGCCCTACCATCATCGGAATGATGGCTCGGCCAAAGTTTTGTATGAAGAATATCATTGAATAGGCCGTGCCGAGGCACTTCAAAGGTATAATCTTAGGCACACAAGGCCACAGTGCCGCGGGCGCAAGAGAATAGCCTATGGCCAGAATGACCATGAGCGACAGCGCGAAGAGACTGCTGTGTGCAGGTAGCGAGAAGCCGAAGTGAACGAAGGCCAGCATGGCCGTGCCAGTGATGACGAGCGTGACACCATGACCGCGCCGGTCGTAGAACGAACCGAAGAGCGGTGTGAGCAGCATGGTGCCGAAAGGTGCTATCGACGTGAAGAAACCGGCAAGGTCGGCATCAACGCCATACTTCACCACCAGCAGTTTCGTTGCAAACTTCAGAAACGGCGATACGGCCGAATAGAACAATACCACAAAGAGGGTGATGAGCCAGAAGCCTGGGTTGCGCACGATGAACCCAATGTCGCGCAGTCTGAATTCGTCGGCGGCTGACGAAGTCTGTCCGGCAGCCGTTGAACCGTCTAAGCGGCGATCCATCACGCAGAACACAAGAAATGCCAGCAGACCGATGATGAGAAATGCCAGCGATACCAGCAAGGGCGTGGACAGCGTGTAGTGACGCGCCACAGGGGCACTCAGGCTCAAGGCCGCCGCGGTGCCCAGGCGAGCCATCGCCAGCTGCAGCCCCATGGCCAATGCCAACTCATGGCCGGTGAACCATCGCACCATGGCTTTCGACACGGTGATGCCCGTCATCTCGTAGCCGACGCCGAAGACGGCAAAGCCGAGCGACATGACAACCACCGACATAGGCAGCTGTGTGCCGAAGAAGCAGGTATGCGCATTGCCGAAATCGGTGGTGAGTCCGTAGAGCTTGATAAGCACACCGGCCACCATCAGCGAGCAGGCCAGCGTACCGGTGAAGCGCACACCCATCTTGTCGAGTATAAGTCCCGAAAAGAAGAGCATGAGCAGGAAGACATTGATGAAGCTGCCTGCACCAGAGAAAAAGCCGTAGTGCGAGGGCGACCAGCCAAGGCCGCCTTCTGCCACCGGCGCCTCGAGCAGCGTCTCAAGCGGCGACATCACGTCATTAACAAAATAGCCCATCATCATGGCCGTAGCCACGATGATGAGCACAGTCCATCTCGCCACTGGCGAGTCGTTGAGTCGTTTCATTACTCCTTGATGTTCGGCTCTTCAAGTCCAAGACCCTTTTTCTTGTCGACGATCTTCAGGATAAGGCCGAGGACAAGGGCGGCGACGCCAAGACCGGCGAACATTACCAGGGGTACGGTGTGGTCGAGCTTAGTGGCGGCGGTGCCAGCGGGGTTGGTGGCGTCGAGCATCTTACCATACAGCATGGGGAACAGCCACAGACCGATGTTCTGAATCCAGAAGATCAGGGCGTAGGCACTGCCAATCACCTTCTGGTCTACCAACTTGGGCACGCTGGGCCACAGCGAAGCGGGCACCAACGAGAACGAAGCACCCAGCACAAGGATGGTGACGTAAGCCACGATGACACCACCTACGGCACTGCCCTTGAACATAGGCAGCACAAAGGCGAACGTCAGGTGACAGCCGATGAGCAGCAGCGAACCGAAGACCAGCATAGAAGCGGCCTTGCCCTTATGGTCTACGAAGTTGCCAAGGATAGGCGTGATGAGCACGGCCAACAGGGGGAACACGGCGAAGATCGACTCGGCCGACTGGCGCATAAAGCCCATATAGCAATAAGTGACCAGCGAGAGGATAGAGATGCCCAGGAAGATGTACTTCTTGCTCTTGTCTTTCATGAAGTTGCTGGTGAAACCGGTGGCGGCCACAACGAGCATGATGACATACTGCACGATGGTTACCGATGATGATGCCCAGAACGAGCCTTGCTCGGGAGCGCTCAGCGTGAGGTTACACTGCAGCACATTGGTGGCGTATTTCTGGAAGGGGAAGATGGCGCTATAGTAGAGTACACACAGCAGAGCCACAAGCCAGAAACCGCTGTCGGAGAGTATCTTACCGAGATCGCTAATCTTAAACGGATCGTCTTTCTCCTCAGCCTCACCAGTCTGAGCATCGAGCTTGCGGTCCATAAAGAAGTAGGTGATGAACATAATCAGCGCGACACACATCAGTACCACGCCGAAGGCAACCGAACGGCTCACATCGACCTGACCACCCAGCTTGGCAAAGAAGGGCGAGAAGATCATGCACGTGGCTACTCCCAGACGGGCCAGTGCCATCTCGGAGCCCATAGCCAAGGCCATCTCGCGACCCTTAAACCACTTCACAATACCGCGTGAGACGGTGATGCCAGCCATCTCGCAACCGCAACCGAAAATCATGAAACCGCATGCAGCCAGCTTGGCTGAGGCAGGCATGCCCTCATAGAAGGGGCTGACGCCCAGTTCATCGAAGCCGGGAATGTAGTTGAGGTTGTTTGTAAACCAGGTTTCAAGTCCGCTGCCTATGAAAGCTTCGCTCACGGCATACCACTTGATGAGTGCGCCGACAAGCATTACCACGCCTGAGAGCACAGCTGTGAAGCGTACGCCCATCTTGTCGAGGATGATACCGGCAAAGATGAGGAAGAACACGAACACATTGAGGAACACCTCAGAGCCCTGCATCGTGCCAAACGCGGTGGAGTCCCAACCACGCGTGTCTTGCATCAGGTCCTTGATGGGTGAGAGGATGTCCATGAAAATGTATGAACAAAACATGGCGAGAGCCAGCAACAGCAGTGCTGTCCATCTCATTGCTGCTGAATCGCGCAGCGTCTTTTGAATTGCTTGTGTCATAAAATACTTTATTTTTTGTTTTCTTTTATTCAGGATTGAGAGGTGTCGGCCACCCCGTAATATGGTTATACCCGGCGAAACCGACACCTCGTGATGTCTTTATGTTAAATTCTTATTTCTTCAGCCAGCGCTCGAGCCATGCAAAGTAGGTGCGCTGCCAGAGAATACCGTTTTGGGGCTTCAGCACCCAGTGGTTCTCGTCGGGGAAGATGAGCAACTGAGCCTCGATGCCCTTCATGCGGGCGGCATTGAAGGCCGACATGCCCTGCGTGGCGTTGATGCGGTAGTCCTTCTCGCCGTGGATGCACAGGATGGGAGTGTCCCATTTGCCCACATAGCGGTGGGGAGAATTCATATAGGTCTTGCTGGCATTGGCCGTGCGATCCACATTCCAGTAGGCGTCGTCGTACTCCCAGTTGCTGAACCAGTTCTCCTCGGTCTCTGTGTACATAGCCTCCAGGTTGAAGGCGCCGTCGTGGGCAATGAAGCACTTGAAGCGCTTGTCGTGGTGGCCTGCAAGGTAGTAGACGGAGAAACCGCCGAACGAAGCACCCACGGCACCCAGACGGTCTTTGTCTACATAAGGCAGGTTGGCGGCAGCATCGTCGATAGCTACCAGATAGTCGCTCATGCACTGGCCTGTCCAGTCGCCCGAAATCTCTTCAAGCCACTCCTGTCCGAAGCCGGGCAGACCATGACGGTTGGGGGCTATGATGACATATCCCTGCGAGGCCATGATGAAGAAGTTCCAGCGGTAGCTCCAGAACTGCGAGACGGGACTTTGCGGACCGCCCTCGCAGAAGAGCAGGGTGGGGTATTTCTTCGTCTCGTCGAAGTTGGGCGGCAATATGATCCAGTAGAGCATCTCACCGCCGTCGGTCGTCTTCACCCAGCGCTGGTCTACTGTAGGCTTGGCCAGCTTGTCGAGAATTTCCTTGTTCACCTCGGTTATCTGCTTCACTTCGGCTGCGTTCATCTTCTCATCCTCTTTGCTGGTGTTAGGTGTGACGACATAGAGGTCGGCAGGAGCCACGTAGCTGTGGCGCTCCATCAGCAACTGTTTGCCGTTGTTCATCATCTGAAGCGAACCGAAGTCGGCCCACTCGTTGGTCAGCTGCTTCACCTGCATGTCTTTTGTCACAGCATAAAGATTCTCCGTGGCATGCCATACGCCGATGAAGTAGATGAGAGCTTCGTTGTCGTCGCTCCAGCAGAAGTCATCGACGTTGGAGTCGAAACTCTCGGTGAGGTATTGCTTCTCGCCCGTTTCCAGGTTGTAGCAGCAGAGGCGCAGGCGGTCGGCTTCATAGCCGTCACGTGCCATCGATGTCCATGCCACATACTTGCCGTCGGGCGAGAATTTTGGATTCTGGTCGTAGCCAGGGTTGTTTTTCAGGTTTTCTTCCGAGTTGACGCTCTGATACTTCAGCGTTTTCGTGGCATTCACCTCTGGTGCCACATAGTCGGCAGGCTTGCAGAGGTTCTTTGTTTCGCCCGTACCTATTGTATAAAGATAGATGTCGGAGTCGGTTGAGATAGAGTATGCCTTTCCTGTCTTCTTTCTGCAGGTGTAGGCAATCTGCTCGCCGTCGGCACTGAAGTCAAGCTGCTCGATACCGCCAAAAGGCTCCATCGGGCACTCGTAGGGCTCGCCCTCGAGAATGTCGGTGCCCTCACCAATCTTCGAGCCGTCGAAGTCGGCCACGAAGGGGTGCATAATTGACTCTACGTAGTGGTCCCAGTGGCGATACATCAGATCGTTGACTACACGGCCGGTAGTGAGCGGCAGGTCTTCAGGCTTAGCGTCGATGATGTCGTGGAACGGCAGTGATTTCAGCAGGATGACCCTCTTGCCGTCAGGCGAGAACTTGAAGCCTTCCACGCTGCCTTCTGTGTCAGAAAGCTGGCGGCGTGAACCGCCGTTGGCGTCCATCTTCCACACTTCGCCCTCGCGCACGAAAGCAATGGTCTCGCCGTCAAGCCAGGCAGGGTCTGTCTCGCTCGCTGCGTCAGTAGTGAGCTGCTTCTGGTCGCTGCCGTCGGCATTCATTACCCACAGCACCTGGTGGCTCTTGTTGTGCTCTACACTGTAGTAGCCCATCTGATAGACCACCTTGCTGCCGTCGGGCGATGCAGCATAGCCGGCAATGCGGCTCATGGCCCACAAAGCCTCGGGCGTCATCTGATCACCAGTCAGCTCTACGGTCTGTCTTTCAATGTTCACTTGCGTTTCCTTTTCGGTTGTGCCGCAGGCGGCCAGCATGGTGGCTGCTACAGCAAAGGTTAATGCTCTGTTCATTTGTTAGATAGGTTATGTTTTTTACATACTTGCGTGCAAAGGTACTAATAAAAATAGAAAAATAAGAGGATAAAAGAAGAAAAAAATGAAAAAATCGAAAAAGGAGGATAAAAACAGCGCCTATTGTCTGAAAATGTAGTAACTTTGTAGCCGCAAAAAAATGAATGAATGAAAAAGACTGTCATTACGTTACTTTATGTTCTTGCAGCACCCCTTGCGGTGCTGGCTCAAAATAACCCGTATCTGAATTGTGAAGACACCTGTGCGCATGTGCATGGCATCGACTTGAGCCACTATCAGGGCAACGTGTTTTGGGAGACTATTGGCAACAATACCAATATGGCCTATGTTTATCTGAAGGCTACGGAAGGTGGCGACCGCATTGACGACCGCTATGAGCGGAATATCGACATGGCCCACCGCTATGGGCTGAAGGTGGGGTCATATCATTTTTTTCGCCCCAAGACTGACCTGATGCTTCAGCTGCAGAATTTCAAGACACAATGTCTGCCAGGCGAGCAAGACCTCATCCCGATGCTCGACGTGGAGACCACGGGTGGTTTGACCGCAGAGGCTTTCTGCGACTCTCTCTATAAGTTTCTCGATTTGCTGGAAACCGCTTATCGCCAGAAGCCGCTGGTGTACACCTTCCGGAACTTCTACAATAAATATCTGACGGGGAAGATAGACAGCTATCCGCTCATGATTGCCATGTATGCTGACGAGAAACCTGTGCTCAACGACGGTCGCGACTACATTTTGTGGCAGTATACCGCCAAGGGGCGCATCGTGGGCATCAGCGGCCACGTGGATAAAAGCAAGCTCATGGGCAAGCACACGCTGCGGGAGCTTCGCTTCAAGCGCTGACGCCGCCGCTGCGGGGTGCTATCACACGAAGATGACTTTGCTGCGACACACTTCCACGTCGCCCGTCTTGCAGATTCTCACACACCATTCGCCGTCACCTGTCTGTTCGCGGAAGAACGATAGCGTGTCGCCTGCGTGGCTCTCAGCTACATAGGCTATCTCAAAGCGTTTCGCCTGATGGTCGCGATACCACTCGGCCGGCCAAAGGTCAAGCACATGCTCAATGTACTTCACAGAGTTTACATGGCCGTTGATATCAACGTCGCTGTAGCTGGTCTCTATGGTACGGCAGAGCTTGGCATCGCCTGACATCTTCACGCGTCCGGCCTTCTCTATCGGGCAATCCTTGTCGCTGACAATCCAGTCGTTGATGGCACCGTCGTTCACGGAGAATATGTCGGAAGGCTGGCGTGTTTCGGTATCAATCATGGCCCATACCGACTTGCCGTATCCGTAGACTTTCTCGCCGGTAGTGCTATGTCCCACAATGCGGAAGTTGCGGTTTGTAAAGTAGCGCATAGCACTTTCCACCCAAGTCTCTACCCTGAAGTGGTCGTACTGTGTGAGCATCTCGCTCATTTCAATGACGAGGCGCGACAGCACCCATGACCGTTTGATAAGCATCAGCTGTCGCATACCGAAATCTCTGTCGGTAGAGTGGAAATCGGCAGCGTTCAGCAGATGATTCCCCAAATGGCCCAGGAACAGGTGCCCGGTAAGGTCGCAGTGGAAGGGTTCGGCCAGAAAGTCATATCGTCCTATTTTATCGTTCATGTCGCTTTATGGGTTATCTTGTTCGTTGTGGTCGCCAAACAGGTCGTCGGCCATGGTCGGTTCGTCGAGTATCTCAATATCTTCGTTGTTCTCCACATGGCAGGGATCGAAGCCGGACGACATCTCAAACACGTCGTCTTGTGAGTAGTCGAGCCGCTTGTCGGCGTAGACTTGCTTCATGTAGAGTGCAAAGATGGGCAGAGCCATGGATGCGCCTTGTCCTATCGACATGTTGTCGAAGTGAATGTCGCGGTCGTCGCCACCCACCCAGCAGCCTGATATGAGGCGCGGGGTGACTCCCATGAACCAAGCGTCGCTGTTGTTGTTGGTCGTGCCGGTCTTGCCAGCCATCTGTGCCGTGAAATGATATCTGTTGCGCAGACGGCTGCCCGTACCTCCGTCAACCACAGCCTGCAGCATATAGAGCATCTTGTCGGCACTCTCGCTGCTGATTACTTCGTTGATGCGTGGTGAGAAAGTGGCCACTTCATTACCGTCGCTGTCAACGATGCGTGTCACATACATAGGTGCAGTCCTGATGCCATGGTTCACGAAGGCTGAGTAGGCACTCACCATCTCGGCCACCGTGATGTCGCAGGGACCAAGGCAGAGGGCCGGCGAGGCATGTATCTCGGGATTGAGTATGCCGTAGCTGTGAAGCAGGTTCAGGAAGGCCTGCGGTGACAGGCGGTGCATCATCAGGTAGGTCGATATCCAGTTGTTCGACTGCTGCAGTCCCCACCTTAGCGTCACCATCTCGCCATAGCGGGCCCTGCTTCCGTTGCGCGGTGTCCACGGCTGTCCGGCCACATAGTATGTCTCCTGCACGTTGGGCACCAAGTCGCACGGCGTCATGCCGTCTTGCATGGCCAGCGAGTAAAGGAAGGGCTTGATGGTCGAACCCACCTGTCGGCGTCCCTCTGACGCCATGTCGTAGGCGAAGTGCGAGAAGTCAAGTCCACCCACATAGGCTTTCACCGCACCGTCTTGCGGACACATGCTGAAGAAGCCTGTACGCAGGAACTTCTTGTAGTAGCGGATGGAGTCCATGGGGGTCATCAGTGTGTCTATCTCGCCTTTATAGGTGAACAGGTGCATCTCCGTCTTGGTGTTGAACACCTTCATGATTTCGTCATCGCTCATTCCCTGCTGCTTCAGCACCCGGTAGCGCTCACACTGGCGCACGTTGCGCTGCAGAATCTTGTCGACCTCCTTAGGCGTCAGGTTGTTGGAGTAGGGGGCGTTCTTTTTCACCCTGTTGGCTTTTTCAAACTCTGGCTGCAGATAGCCCACCACGTGGTCGTAGCATGCCTGTTCGGCATATTTCTGCATGCGCGAGTCGATGGTGGTGTAGACCTTCAGTCCGTCGGTATAGACGTTGTAGGGTGTGCCGTCGTGCTTCTTGTTCTTATTGCACCAGCCGAAGAGCGGATCCTGCTGCCACGTAATCGAATCCAGGTAGAATTTCACGTAGTTCCACTCAGGATAGTCGGCCCTGCGTGGCTCTTTGGCCATCATGTAGCGGCGCAGAAAGTCGCGGAAGTAGGTGGCTATGCCATCCTTATGGTCATACACGTGGAAGTTTAAGTTAAGGGGCACCTTCACGCAGCTATCATGTTGCGCCTCAGTCAGATATCCAGCTTTCATCATCTGCCCGAGCACCACGTTTCGGCGCTCTATGGCGCGGTCGGGGAATCGCACAGGGTTGAAGTACGACGGGTTTTTGCAGAGGCCAATCAGCATGGCCGACTCGGTGGTGGTCAGGTCTGACGGTTCCTTCGAGAAATAGGTTTTGGCGGCAGTCTTGATGCCTACGGCATTGTGCAGGAAGTCGAAGTAGTTGAGGTACATGGCCACAATCTCGTCTTTGGTGTAGTGGCGCTCCAGCTGTACGGCAATGACCCACTCGATGGGCTTCTGTAGCATACGCTCGGTGGTAGAGTGGGCCACGTCGCTGAAGAGCTGTTTGGCCAACTGCTGCGTGATGGTCGATCCGCCTCCTGCGTTTTTCTGTCCGAGCAGTCCGCGCTTCACGATGGCGCGCCCCAGCGCATAGAAGTCTATGCCCGAGTGCTCGTAGAAGCGGACATCCTCGGTGGCCACCAGCGCTTCCACCAGCGAAGGCGCCAGCTGCGAGTAGTCCACCATGACGCGGTTCTCGCGGCTCATGCTCCATGTGCCGAGCACTTGCCCGTCGGCCGAGATGACCTGAGTGGCATAGCGGCTAATGGGGTTTTGAAGATCTTCTATGGGCGGCATGTATCCTACGCGTCCGTCGGCAATGGCCCAGAAGCAGCCAATGGCGGCAAACACGGCCACAGCCAGCGATATCCATAGCGTTCTGATCAGTCCTTTTCTCATCTTTTCCTCGTACTTCGTTTATTGAATTCAAAGGGCAAAGGTATGAATAAAATATGATATAAGGAAAAATTTTGGCCAAAATTGTATGAATAATGGCCAAAATTCAATCAATAATGGCTATAATTTGCCGCCAGGGTCCAGCCGCATGCCTGCAATGTCTGCGTTGACGACTGCTGATTAGTCTTCCTCGGGGGTAATCAGCTTGTAGCCTTTGCCGTGGATATTTATGATTTCAATCTGCGGATCGTCTTTCAGATGCTTGCGCAACTTGGTGATATACACGTCCATCGAGCGAGCGTTGAAGTAGTTGTCGTCAATCCAGATAGTCTTCAGGGCGAAGTCGCGCTGCAGAATCTCGTTGGCGTGCGAGCAGAGCAGCGCCAGCAGCTCGTTCTCCTTGGTGGTGAGCTTTGTTTGCTTCTCGCCGATGGTAAGCAGCTGTTTCTGCGTGTCGAAGGTGAAATTGCCGATGTGGTAGAGCGTAGACTCCTTGTTCTTCTTGCCGCGCACCCGACGCAGGATGGCCTCAATACGGAACACAAGTTCCTCCATGGAGAAAGGCTTGGTGATATAGTCATCGGCTCCCAGCTTGAATCCTTCGAGTATATCTTCTTTCAGCGTCTTGGCGGTGAGGAAGATGATGGGTATTTCTGCGTTGGCCGTGCGTATTTCCTGCGCCAGGGTGAAGCCGTCTTTCTTGGGCATCATCACATCGAGCACACAAATGTCGAACTTGGTCTTCAGGAAGGCTTTAAAGCCAGCCTCGCCGTCGGGACACAGTTCTGCCTCATAGCCCTTAGCGGCCAGATACTCACGGAGCAGCATGCCGAGGTTTTCGTCGTCCTCGCAAAGCAAGATTTTGAGTTTGTCTTCCATATTTATCGTTACTCCCGCTGCCCTTGCATTTGTTGGGGGCAGTGCCCGTCGGTTAGTGGGAGTTGTCATGACAGGCGGGTTGTTATTACTTATCTTGTCTGATATTTGGTTTAATCCTCTTTCAGCATGGGCAGGCTCACCGTAAACTTAGTGCCTTTGCCCAGCTCGCTCTCGCATTTGATGTCGCCGTCGTGCAGATTGATAATCTTCTTCACGTAGGCCAGTCCGAGGCCGAAGCCTTTCACGTCGTGCACGTTGCCCGTATGCACGCGGTAGAACTTGTCGAAGATTTTCTTCACGTTCTCGCGCTTGATGCCCAAGCCGTTGTCGGAGATGGAGAAACACAGGCGGTCAGCTTCATTCCATGTGCGTATATTGATGTTCACCGGCTGGTCGGGCTTGCGATATTTCACGGCATTGTCAAGCAGGTTGGTGATGGCATTCTGGAAATGCACCTCGTCTACGTAGATGGCTGAGTCTACGGCCTCTATCTCTGTGTATATCTTGCCGCCGGTGTGCTCCACGCGCAGGGAGAACGAGCCGGCAATCTGTTCCAGCAGCTCGTTGAGGTCGAGGTCTTTCTTCTTGAATGAGGCCGTCTTGCGGTCGAACATCGACATCTGCAGCACCTTTTCCACCAGGAAGCGCAAGCGCTTCGACTCGTCGTTGATGACGCCTCCCAGGTGTTTCTGCATCTGCGGGCTTTTCACCACGGCATCGTCGTTGAGCATCTGTGCTGCCAGCGAGATGCTCGATATGGGTGTCTTCAGCTCGTGGGTCATGTTGTTGATGAAGTCGTTCTTTATTTCCGTGTAGCGCTTCTGCCTGTAGATGACCACGATGGTGAAGATGAACGTGATGAGCAGCACCAAGGTAAAGATGACGGCGGGAATCATGAAGCGCACACTCGAGAAGATGTATGAGCTCATGTCGGGGAAGTGTATCTTCACGATGCCCATCTTCGACGAGGGGTCGTTGCGAAAGAGTGTCTGCGTGTAGCTTATCTCGTCGCCTTCGTCGGTGTAGTCAGGACAGCGGTACACCTCGCGCCCGTCGGCTGTAGTCACGGTGAAGTGGTAGGGTATGTTGATGCCGTTGTTGAGCAACTCGTTGCGTATGTCCTGGTCGAGCAACTTGAAGTTGACGCGCTCTTTCAGGGGTTTGTCGCTGGCGGTGTAGAGTATGTTGTACACCACCTCGTCGAGCAGGGCTTTCTGGTAGACATAGCGGTTTCTCACAATCTCTTGCAGTGACTTAGTGGCTTCTGAGTTGGAGCGCTTGTCGGTTCGCATAATCATGGCCTTAGGTATGGAGGCGGGCTTAGTGGTGAAGGTCTTCAGCTCGAAGGCCGAGTAGGTGGTGCCGTCGTCAGACGAAACGGCAAACTGGTGGGCATGCTGAATGGAACCGTCGAGACCGTTGACAATGACAGAGTCTTGCTTGAATGCCCTGCGCTCCACCTCGTTGACATCTTTTTCCAGATAGCGGAGCGTCTCGTTCATCTCCAAATTACGCGAGGCTTGGTAGAGGCTGCGTGTGACGCTCTCGTCGAACTGCTCTTTTTTCATCTTTGCCATCTCCTCAATATAAGAGAGCTGCAGCAGGAGCAGTCCTAAGAATGAGAAGCCCATCACGAAGGCTATGGTCCATATAGTGGTTTTCTTCATCTCTGATTTGCAATTAAATTGCTGCAAAGATACTGATTATGTGAAAAACAAACCGTATTTTAGTTAATTATTTCCGTTAATTTTAACGATATTAACAGAAAGTATCTGTTTTGATTCATCATTTTCAATCATTTTATTGCAAAAGAGGAATCACTTCAGCCGAAGTGCTTCCTGTTTCTGCCGGCGTGCGGGTTGCTCAGGAGTTGAATTCCTGCCAGCTCTTAATTTTGATGTCGGCCAGTTGCATGGTGGTGAAAGCTTCTATGAAAGCCTTGGCCAGACGCGAGTTGGTCATTAGGGGCGTGTTGTGATCAATGGCAGCGCGGCGAATGCGGTAGCCGTTGGTCAACTCGCGCATGGTGTGGTTCTTGGGCACGTTGACCACCAGGTCGAAGCGATGCTGTGCTATCAGCGAGAGCACATTGTTGGCCTTATCTTCGTCAGGCCAGCTGACGGGCGTGACCGCCACACCGTTTTCCTCGAAGAAGCAGGCTGTACCATGGGTAGCAAACACCTTGTAACCCATCTTCACCAAACGGCGGGCTCCTTCAAGCAGCGCCACCTTTCCTTTGGCATCGCCCGACGAGATAAGCACTGCACCGCCTTTGCGCGGCAGGTGGTAGCCGGTAGCCATGAGCGCGTTGAGCAGTGCCTCGTGGAGATCGTCGCCCAGACAGCCCACCTCGCCGGTCGATGACATGTCGACTCCCAGCACAGGGTTGGCGTTTTGCAGGCGGGCAAACGAGAACTGGCTTGCCTTGACGCCAATGCGGTCGATGTCGAACTCGTTCCTGCTGGGGCGTGTGTAGTCGGCGCCAAGCATGATGCGGGTGGCCGTGTCGATGAAGTTGCGCTTCAGGATTTTCGATACAAAGGGGAAGGAGCGACTGGCACGCAGGTTACATTCAATGACCTTCACCGCGCGGTTCTTGGCTAGAAACTGTATGTTGAAGGGGCCCGAGATATTCAGTTCCGTTGCAATCCGGCGTGCAATCTTCTTAATTTGGCGTATGGTGGAGAAATAGATGTGCTGAGCGGGAAACACCATCGTGGCGTCGCCCGAATGCACGCCGGCATACTCTATGTGCTCAGAGATGGCATATTCCACAATGTCGCCTTTGTCGGCCACGGCGTCGAACTCTATCTCCTTCGTGTCTTGCATGAACTGGCTCACCACGACGGGAAACTCCTTCGACACCTCGGTGGCCATGCCGAGGAAGCGGCGCAGCTCCTCTTCGTCGTAGCATACGTTCATGGCAGCGCCAGAGAGTACATACGACGGGCGTACTAAGACAGGGTAGCCCACATCGGCCACAAAGGCCTTGATATCGTCAAACGACGTCAGGGCGCGCCAGGCCGGCTGGTCGATGCCCAGTTTGTCGAGCATGGCCGAGAACTTGTCGCGGTTCTCTGCCCGGTCGATGTCTACAGGCGACGTGCCAAGCACCTTGACGGCTTGCCGATGCAGCTTCATGGCCAGGTTGTTGGGTATCTGTCCGCCAACCGCCACGATGACCCCGTCAGGGCGCTCCAGGTCTATGATGTCGAGCACACGTTCCAGCGACAGCTCGTCGAAGTAGAGGCGGTCGCACATGTCGTAGTCGGTAGATACGGTTTCGGGGTTGTAGTTGATCATGACAGCCTGGTAGCCATGCTGGCGTGCCGTTTCGATGGCGTTGACCGAGCACCAGTCGAACTCCACGCTTGAACCTATGCGGTAGGCTCCGGAGCCAAGCACCGCCACTGACTTTCCCACGCGATGGTAGTCTATGTCATGGCGGGCTTTGTACGTATGGGTGTTGCCTTCGCCGAAAGCCGGTGTGTGGCTGTAGGTAAGATATAGGTAGTTGGTCTGTTCTGGGTGCTCAGAGGCTACGGTGGGTATGCGCTTCACCGACGGGAGTATGCCTTTCAGCTTGCGGTATTCACGCACCTCGATGTTCTCTTCTTCCATGTTGGTCGCAGTGTGTTTAATCACAAACCGCGCTATCTGGAAGTCGCTGAACCCCGCCTGTTTTGCTTCCAGCAGCAAATTGTCGGGAATGTCGTTTAGATTGTTGAATTTCAACAGCTTATGCTCTATATCTACGATACGTCTGAGTCGTTTCAGAAACCATGAGTCAATTTTTGTAAGCGCCTCAAGACGCTCCACGCTGTAGCCGTCTTCAAGGGCCTGTGCTATGGCAAAGATGCGCATGTCGGTAGGGTTCTGCAGAACGTCGTCAAGATTGTCGAAGCGCGTATGCAGATTGCCCACAAAGCCGTGCATGCCCTGTCCGATCATGCGGAGTCCCTTTTGTATTATCTCTTCGAAAGAACGTCCTATCGACATGACTTCGCCCACCGACTTCATCGACGAGCCGATGCGTCGGCTGACGCCAGCAAACTTATTGAGGTCCCAGCGCGGAATCTTGCAGATCATATAGTCGAGCTGCGGAGCCACGTAGGCAGACGCCGAGGTACCCATTTGCCCGATTCGGTCGAGCGTGTAACCGAGCGCTATCTTTGCCGCCACGAAGGCCAGCGGATAGCCGGTGGCCTTCGAGGCTAATGCCGACGAGCGACTCAGTCGGGCGTTGACTTCAATGATGCGATAGTCGTTGGTCTGAGCATTGAAGGCAAACTGGATGTTACACTCGCCCACGATGCCGAGATGTCGCACGCACCTCACGGCGATATCTTGCAGCATCTGCACTTGCTCTTCAGCCAGCGTGCAGATGGGAGCCACCACAATCGATTCGCCCGTGTGGATGCCCAGCGGGTCGAAGTTCTCCATCGAGGCCACCGTGAAGCAGCGGTCGCTGACATCGCGAATACACTCAAACTCTATCTCTTTCCATCCTTTCAGACTCTCTTCCACCAAAATCTGCGGTGCGAAGGTGAAGGCACTCTCGGCCAGCGCAGCAAAAGCCGCTTCGTCAGCACAGATACCACTGCCCAAACCGCCCAGGGCATAGGCCGATCTGATCATCACCGGATAGCCTATAGCCTGGGCGGCACGCAGGGCGTCAGCCATGTTTTCCACGGCATGGCTGACGGGGGTCTTCAGCTCAATCTCGTTGAGCTTCTCTACGAAGAGATGGCGGTCTTCTGTGTTCATGATGGCTTCCACGCTTGTGCCCAGCACCTCAACGCCGTAGGTCTGCAATGTGCCGTTCTGGTAAAGCTCGGTACCGCAGTTCAAGGCTGTCTGACCTCCAAAAGCCAGCAGGATGCCGTCGGGGCGCTCCTTTTTGATAATCTGCGTGACGAAATGAGAGTTGACCGGCTGGAAATATACGCTGTCGGCTATGCCCTCCGAGGTCTGGATGGTTGCAATGTTAGGATTTACGAGCACACTTTGGATGCCTTCTTCGCGCAGAGCCTTCAGTGCTTGTGAGCCAGAGTAGTCGAATTCTCCTGCCTGCCCTATCTTCAGGGCACCACTACCCAGCACCAGCACTTTGGTCGGTTTTTTGTTATCCATCTCTTCTCTTTATGTAACTTGTTTTTATGTTGGTCGCAACAAAGATACAAATAAAAAGTCAAACGACCAAGAAAATTAAGAGATGAAAAAGGATTTATGATTAGTTAACCATAAATCCTGTATTTACATGAAAGAAATAACATATATTTCTTACTCCTTACTCCTCTTATACATAAATCCCAGACGATGTGAACGTCCCTTCCGCCCCAGCGAACGGAGCTGGTAAATGCCGTCGGGGATGGCTTTCACGTTGATGCTGGACGTCCACGGGAACGCGCGTATCTGGTTGCCTTGCATCGATACCACCACGATATACTTGGCGTCGAGCGTGGGCTCATGTGGTACGCAGAGCTTGCCATCGGCCACGTAATACATTTTGTCGGCGCCCGTCAGGCGCGGTACCACAGCCTTGTCCCTGTCTTGCTGACAAGGCTTTCCCTCGATGCCGAAGCGGTTCATGGCGCGCACAGCGTAATAATAGCCTTCTGGCACGCTCATACTGGTCGACGTGACGCGCTGTGCCATCAGGTTGCGCGGGTCGTCAGTATCTACGGGGTATCTGTCAGAAGCATATATATTATATAATAGGTAAGGAGCGCCGCTTGAGTCGTAGGCCTCATCCCACGACAGCAGCGTGCCTTCAATCTTTATATGCGTTGGTGCCGACGGTACCGACGTCGTGGCCCAGGTCATAGGGGGGAATAGTGCGGGCACTTGGTCGAAGCGCGAGGCAAAGTCGTAGACACCCTTGACATTGTCGGTGAAGAATTTCGAGCGGAAGTAGGCATGGCCAAGCCCCAGCTGGCGCAGCACGTGCATCTCGCGCTCTATGACGGGCAACGACCACTTGCCCTCGCGCGGGTCGAGGAAGTAGATGCCCAGCCCAGGAGCCACGACACGCCCGGCAGCCTGTTCCTGCCAGTCGATGGCGAAGGGGTAGAAGTTGTCGCCCTGGAAGTACATCATTGGGAAGAGCGCATCCATGAGCCCCTCGCGAAGCCACGCCTGAGCATCCTGTGCCACGGCCGTGCGTGCATTCCATCCGCCTGAGGCAAAACGCGTCAGGTTGTCGTGCTTGCCTATAGGCGAACACGACAGCTTCACCCAGGGCTTGACCGACTTCACGGCGCGGTTCACCTTCCTCACGATGTCGGTGATGTAAGCCCGCCGTGCGGGTAGGGCCTTGGTCTTGGCTTTCGGCCATGACTCGGGGTAGCGGATATAGTCGAGGTGTATGCCGTCTACGTCGTAGTTGTCTGCAATCTCGCGGCACATCGCAGCAATATAGTCGCCCGTCTGCGGCTGCTCGGGGTCCATGTAGCCGTCTTCGCCGATGTGGCGAATGAGCTTCGGGTGCTTTTTGCGCAGCTGCAGGCAGCCCAGTTTCTGCCATTTCCCCACTGGAATGGTCACCACCCAGGCATGGCACTCCATGCCGCGCCTGTGACACTCGTCGATGCAGAATGCCAGCGGATCATATCCCGGACTCTTGCCTGGCTGTCCTGTCAGGCATCCGTCCCACGGCTCGACGGCCGAGGGATAGATGGTGGTGCCGCGCACGCGTGTCTGTAGCAGCACCGTGTTGACTCCGGCTTGCTGCAGCTTGTCCAAAATGACTGTTAGCTCGCGTTTTTGTGCTTCGGCGCTATGAGAGTGAGGCCAGTCGATGCCCCCTATGGTTGTCAGCCAGACGGCCCTTACTTCATGCTTAGGCGACGCCTCATTGCTGAAGTATGATGTTTGTGCCATTGCCTCGCATGCCAGTAGCGCATGGAGTATGATTAGGCAGATATATTTCATAGAAAGAAGTAATTTTGGTGCAAAGATACGAAAAAAACATAATTCATGATTCGTTATTCGTCTTTTTTTTATAACTTTGCACGTGATTTTAAACAACCGATAAGCTATGATATCATTCGTTCTGAGTCTTTTGGCTCTGATTTTAGGTTATTTTCTCTATGGCCGGTTCGTGGAACGCGTATTCGGCCCTGACGACCGGCCTACGCCAGCCGTGGCTCAAGCCGACGGTGTCGACTACATGGTGCTGCCTTCATGGAAGGTTTTCATGATTCAGTTTCTCAATATCGCGGGCACGGGCCCTATCTTCGGTGCCATCATGGGAGCCAAGTTCGGTCCGGCAGCCTATTTGTGGATAGTGTTCGGCTGTATCTTCGCCGGTGCAGTCCACGACTATATGAGCGGCATGCTCTCCATACGCCATGGCGGCGCCAACCTGCCCGATATCATCGGTGCTTATCTGGGCAACACCACCAAGCAGGTGATGCTTGTGTTCTCTGTCTTCCTGCTGATGATGGTTGGAGTGGTGTTTGTGTTCAGCCCGGCCAAAATCATGGGCGACATGTGGGAGCCGGCCTTTTTTGTAGACCACTTCGGAAAGTATGCCTTCTGGATTGTCGTCATCTTCGTCTACTACATCGTGGCCACAATGCTTCCTATCGATAAAATCATAGGAAAGATATATCCCGTGTTTGCCTTCTCGCTGCTTTTTATGGCGGCCTCGCTGATGATCGTATTGTTCATCAAGATGCCCCATATACCTGAGGTGTGGCAAGGACTCGGCGGGCGCGAGGCGCTGACGGCTAAGAGCATATTCCCCTGCCTGTTTATCACCATAGCCTGTGGTGCCATTAGCGGTTTCCACGGCACGCAGAGCCCTTTGATGGCCCGATGTGTGAAGAACGAGAAGATGGCACGCCCCATCTTCTATGGAGCCATGATTACTGAGGGCATCGTGGCCCTGATATGGGCCTCGGTGGCCATGTATTTCTTCTACGACCAGCCCACGCCTGGCTATGAGCTGGTTGAGGGTGGGGCAGCTGCCGTGAGCGATGCCCCATCGGTGGTGAATCTTGTCTGCCGCGACTGGCTTGGCTTGTTCGGAGGTGTCCTGGCGCTGCTTGGCGTGGTAGCAGCCCCCATTACCAGTGGCGACACTGCCTTCCGCAGTGGACGGCTGATCATAGCCGACTTCCTGAAGATGGAGCAGCACACCATACGCCATCGCCTCACCATCTGTATTCCTATGTTTGCTTGCGCCGTCGCCCTGCTGGTATGGCAGATGGCCGACAAAGAGGGTTTCAATATGATATGGAGCTGGTTCGGATGGAGTAACCAGACGTTGGCCGTGTTCACTCTCTGGGCCATCACTGTCTATCTGGTGCGACAGCACAAGCCGTGGATCATCACCATGGTGCCTGCCGTGTTCATGACATGTGTGTGCACCACCTTCCTGCTCTCGGAACAGGCATTCCATGTTGACGGCCACTATACGTGGCTGATTGCCGCAGCAGCTTGTCTGATTGCTGTAACTTGGTTTGTGGTGTGGTATCGCAGGGAGAAACGTTGTTAGACTTTAGACTTTAGACTTTAGACATTAGGGGGGGAGGAATTAGGTGGCATATGGATACAGACAAGTTGTTTGGGACGGTCTTGGCCCCTCTACTCCTCAGCTTCCCAACTGCTCAGAGAAATAATTTTAGTATAAACCAACAAAAAGAAAACAAATGAAGAAAACTATTATGATGCTGCTCTGTGGGCTCGTGTTCTCACTGTCGGCAAATGCACAGTATCGTTATCGTCCTCCCTTCGGACAGGACAAAATCTATTTCGCCACGGCCCTGTCGGGCGTCGATCTGCGCTATAACGGAAGCGAGAAGTGGAACATTGACCTCATGGGCAAGGCTGGTTATTTGTTTGAAGACAACTGGATGCTGCTCGGACAGGCGGGCTACGACTTCCGCCAGAAAGGAAACAATGCCTTTACGGCCGGTGCCGGACTGCGCTACTACATCGAGCAGAACGGTCTCTACTTGGGCGCTGGTGCCAACTATGTGCACAAGCATAAATACGACGATTTCTTGCCTTCTGTGCAGCTGGGCTATGCTTTCTTCTTGAGCCGCACCGTCACCATCGAGCCAGAGATATACTACAACCAGAGCCTCAAGAGCCACAGCGACTATAGCGGATTCGGTCTTCGACTGGGCTTCGGCATCTACCTGGAGTAAAAATAAAGATCAAGCTATGCTGAGTACAAAAGAACTGGTCGACCGACTGATCGACCTGTCGTTTGCCGAAGACATCGGCGACGGCGACCACACCACGCTCTGCTGCATCCCTGAGGATGCCATGGGACGTTCGCACCTGCTTATCAAGGAGGATGGCATACTGGCTGGCATAGAGGTGGCCAAGGAGGTGTTCCGCCGCTTCGACCCCGACATGCAGGTGGAGGTGTTGATGCCCGATGGCACACCTGTGCACAAAGGCGATATCGCCATGGTGGTGTCAGGCCGTGTGCGCTCGCTGCTACAGACGGAGCGTCTGATGCTCAACATCATGCAGCGCATGAGCGGCATTGCCACCATGACCCACCGTTATGTGGAGCGTCTGGAAGGCACCGGCACCCGTGTGCTCGACACGCGCAAGACGACACCGGGCATGCGCATGCTCGAGAAGCAGGCCGTGAAGATTGGCGGAGGAGTGAACCACCGCATCGGACTCTTCGATATGATTCTGCTAAAGGATAACCATGTAGACTTTGCCGGAGGCATCAGAAACGCCATCGACCGTTGCCACCAATATCTGGAGGAAAAAGGTCTCGACTTGAAGATTGAGATAGAGGTGCGCTCTTTCGACGAGCTGCAGCAGGTGCTCGACCGCGGCGGCGTGAATCGCATCATGCTCGACAACTTCTCTGTGGCCGACACGAAGAAGGCTGTCGAGCTCATCGACCATCGGTATGAGACGGAGTCGAGCGGCGGCATCACCATCGACACCATACGTCAGTATGCCGAGCAGGGCGTCGACTTTGTCTCCGTAGGAGCTTTGACTCATTCGGTCAAGGGCTTAGACATGAGCTTCAAGGCTTGCTAAGCGGGCACAGGATATCTGTCTGGAAGCGCTGTTGCAAAAACCGCAGACGACTCCTCGGGAAATGGGGTAGGAGAGTCTGCGGTTGTTGCAACAGCGCTTTCTTATGTGTGTGTTCTACTGGTTTCTGCGCATTTGTCTTTTTTATGGTCTGCATGCTCCTTCTGCGAGCCGTCTGAGTGTCAAGAGGTCGAACAGGTCCTTGGCCTGCGGCTCGTAGCCTGTGTGAAACAGGAGTTGCGCCTCGAGCGTGATGCAGCGTATGCGGCGGCCCTCGAAAATGGCCTCGCCGAAGTACTCTGGCTTAAACTCGTAGAAACCGCCCTCGCCGTCGGCCTGCCTCGCGCTGCCGTCGCAGCCTACCATGATGGGGTGTATGTCAATATCGCCCAGGCTTGGGTGCCGGAGCTCCATCCTGACGGGCAGCATGTCGTGGAGCGTGGTGAAGCCGTTGGCGCGCAAGAGGCTGATAGCCTGATGGGCCTGCGTCGCATCGAGGTCGATGTCAAGGTCGGCATGCTCTCTTGTCTGCTCTCCCGCCAGCGCATCTACGCCCCATCCGCCTTCTATCCAATAGCGTATGCCGGCGCGGTCCAGCAGGCTCAATATTTCAAGCAGTCCCTCTTTGGTCATGGCTTTTGTGCCTCCATGCCTCTTTTCATAGTCATCTTCTCTTCCGCAGCCATCTTCTCGGCAAAGGCCTCTTCGCCATGCCTGCTGATATAGTCGATACAGGCTGCACGATTGCTGCCGAACAACAATGAGAAGACCTTGCCTATCAGGTTGTTGTGCGTGCTGCAGTCTCTCACTTCGATGCCACATTCAGCACAAGTGTGGATTCCCTTTGTCTGGCAGCACTTGCGTATGCGGCACCACGTAGCTTTCTCGTGTTTGTGGCAGCCAGGGCATTTCCCACTCAGATATTTCTTGCATGCTCCGCAATACAGGCCGCAGGCGCCTATCAGCTGCGTGCTATCAATAATGGGTCTCATGGGTGTTGTAAGTGTTTTTAGGGGAATGTAAACGTTTTTATGTTGTGCTCACAGGCACCTGGATGATGGTAAGCCATTTCGCAGGGTTTTTCTGGTTCCATTGTCCGTCTACGTAGACGGTGCGGTGCGGGCCGCATATTTTGTAGCCATGCTCGTCGATATAGCGGAACACTTCGGCAAAATGGGCGCTGATGAGGTGGTACGGACCGTAGCACTTGATGCAGACGGCCATGGGTATCTCGTCGAACTGCTTGAAGTGGATGAGTTGCGAGTCGGGGCGCATCTCGTCAACCTGCACGCAATACTCCATGTCAACATGTTCGGATTTGTACTCCGTCTCATGATCAATGACGAAGCAATAGGCGGGTTGTGTGCGCCTGCATCCTAAGCGTTGTATCTCGGGGTCAATCACATTCTCACAGAGTGGGGTCAGATCTGCGTAGTGAGTCAGAATGCGGCGGTGGGAGGCGACAATGACTGCGGGCAGGCGCTGAATGAAAATTTTGTCGGCCTTGTCAATGTCTCGTTGATATTCGGCCACGGCCCGCAGGAATGTCAGCTGCTCTTGCATCCGGCCTATCTGCTGCTCCACCTGCTTGATTTTCTCTTCAATCTGCGGGATGCTGGGTTTGTGGGTGCCCTCATTGAGCAGATAGCCTATCTCCTCCAGAGTGAAGCCCATGGCTTTCAGCCGCAAGATGCCATTCAATTGCCGCATCTGCGACACCTCGTAATATCGATAGCGGGTCCACTCGTCTACTTCGTTGGGCACCAGCAGTCCCAACTTCTCATAGTGTTTCAGTGTTTTCACCGTTACGTGGCAGAACTTCGAGAATTCGCCTATGGTCAGTCTCATACTCTTTGTCTTCACTGTCTCTTTTTGATTGATTCAAATTCGCATGCAAAGATAATACTGTCCCTTAGGTACGAGTTGACAAACGTCTTGATTTTTTATAATTTATTCACATTTAAGAATGTGTTTATTCATTTCTGCTGGGGCAGGACAGACCGTGTCATCCAGTACTGTCGCTCCTCATCAGTCATCTTTTCTATCGCATAGCGCAGAGCCGTGCGCGGCATCTCATGAGCGTGGCAGCGCAGGAAGTCGCGCAGCAGGTCCATCGACACGCGTTTGCCCATCTCGCGCAACATCCAGCCCACGGCCTTGTGCATCAGGTCATGCCGATGGTGCAGGTGCACCTCAGCGTAGCGTAGACACCACGACGCATCACCCATCTGTGAAGTCTTCCAGGTGCACACCATGCTTATGCGCTGCAGCCAAAGAACGGGACTGGCCGCAAGCGCATCGACCACCCTCAGTTTATAGTCGTTGTCGCCCAGGGCCGACGGCAGCATCAGCCAGTGGCCCAGAATGTTTGGTGCCGACATGTCCACCAAGTCCCAGTTGTTGGCGCGCTCGGCATGACTCAGATAGAGCGTCAAGATGGCATCGCGCTTCTTTGTGGCCTCAGCGTCATGCACCAGCCTTTTCGTGGTCAGCCGCTCGAACTGCCACACAAGCATCAACAATCCGCACAGCCTCACCTCATGCCAGCGGCACGCCAGCAGCAAGGGAATCTGCTCTATGGGAGTGTCCCTTACCACCGCCTTCACCACCTCGCGCGTCTGCGGCACTTTGAGACCCAGAAACTCGTCGCCATGGCCATACTGTCCCGGCGCAGTTTTGAAGAATCCCATCAACACCTGCCGCTGCGCTTCGTTGTGCAGCGACTCCAGGTGTGCAATGATCTCTTGTGCCGTCATCATGGTCAGACAAAGCGGCGGTTTATCTCGTCCCAGTCAATTAGCTGCCACATGGCTGTCAGGTGGTCGGGGCGACGGTTCTGATAGTCCAGATAGTACGCATGCTCCCACACGTCGAAGGTGAGCAGTGGATTGAGGCCCTTCGTCAGCGGGTTGGCGGCGTTAGGCTCCTGGGTGACAACGAGCTTGCCGTCTTTGTCGGCCGAGAGCCACACCCAGCCGGAGCCGAACAGCGTGGCGCCCTTTTTCTGCATCTCATCCTTCAGGGCGTCGAACGAGCCGAACTGGCGGCTGATGGCCTCGGCCATTTGTCCCGTCGGAAGATTATTCTCTCTCGGAGCCCGCAACTGCGTGAAGTACAGGTTGTGGTTCAGTATCTGTCCGGCATTGTTGAAAATGCCCCCTTCGCTCTTGCACACTATCTCTTCCAAGGTCAGCTCTTCCATCCCACTGCCTGGCAGCAGGGCATTCAGGTTATTTACGTATGCCTGCAGATGCTTCCCGTGGTGGAAGCTGATGGTTTCGGCACTAATCACGGGCTCCAGAGCGTCAGGAGCATAAGGCAGTTGTATCAATTCAAACTTCGTCATACTGTAATAAAGTATTTAGTGAATATGTTAAGTTCGCCCACAAAGATACGCTAATTCTTTCATACGCCCAAATCTTTGAGGGAAATTTTGAATGTTTAAAACCAAAAAGCTCTGCATTCATAATAACTCTGCGTGAAGAACGAGCTGACAACGGCGGTGAGCACGGTGATGACAATCTGAGCGACGGTCTTTCATGTCTTCAAGTCTTTTGAAATCTTCATAAGTATAGAGTGAGATGGTCTTCTCAATGTCAGCTCACCACCTGGCGGTTTTGCCATGAAGCGAGGCAGCACAGCGGTAAAATGACAAAAGCGGCGCACCCGCCTCGATGGGGATGCGCCGCTTCTTTTTGATGCATGTTGTTGCCTGTGGGACTTACTGGATGGTCCAGTCTTCCTGCGACTTGCGCAGATAGTCCTTGTAGCGGATGCGGGCAGAGCGCTTCGTGTTGGCGAAGAGCTCTTCGGCCTCGTCGGGGAAGAGCTTGTGCACGGAGTTGTAACGCACCTCGCCCATAAGGAAGTCGTGGAACTTGCTCCAGTCGGGTTCCTTCGAGTCGAGCACGAAAGGCGTCTTGCCGTCCTTGACCAGCTCGGGGTTGAAGCGCCACAGATGCCAGTAGCCGCACTCCACAGCCTTCTTCTCCTCTTCCTGGCTCTTGCCCATGCCGGCTTTCAGACCGTGGTTGATGCAGGGTGCATAGGCAATGATGACGCTGGGACCGGGATAGGCTTCGGCCTCGCGGATGGCACGCAGACACTGGGCATGGTCGGCACCCATGGCTATCTGGGCCACATAGACATAGCCGTAGCTGCAAGCGATAAGTCCGAGGTCCTTCTTGCGCACCCGCTTGCCGCGGGCGGCAAACTGGGCGATGGCTCCCATAGGCGTGGCCTTGGAGGCCTGGCCGCCGGTGTTTGAGTATACCTCAGTGTCGAGCACGAGAATGTTGATGTCCTCGCCGCTGGCGATGACGTGGTCAAGACCGCCGTAGCCGATGTCGTAGCTGGCGCCGTCGCCGCCGATAATCCACTGCGAGCGCTTCACAAGATAGTGGTCGAGCGTGGTGAGTTCCTGGCAGAACGAGCAGCCTGCCTCGGCACGGCTGTGAATATACTTGCGCAGCTTCGGGGCGAGCTCGATAGTCTTCTCGGCGTTCTCGCGGTTCTCAATCCACTCCTTGGCCATGGCACGGAAGGCGGCAGGACATGCTTCCTGTGTGGCCAGCGTCAGCAGATTGGCCACACGCTGCTTCATCTTCTTGTTGGCCAGCACCATGCCCATGCCGAACTCGCAGAAGTCCTCAAACAGCGAGTTGTTGAAAGCCGGACCCTGGCCCTTGGCATTGGTGGTGTAGGGCGTGGAGGGGCTCGATGCCGAGTAGATGCTGGAGCAGCCGGTGGCGTTGGCTATCATTTCGCGGTCGCCGAAGAGCTGGCTGATGAGCTTCACGTAGGGCGTCTCGCCGCAACCGGCACAGGCACCCGAGAACTCGAACAGCGGCTGGGCGAACTGCGAGTTCTTGACATTCTGCTTGATGTCTACAAGATGCTGCTTCGATTTCACTTTCTTCACGCAGTAGTCCCACTTCATCGACTCCGTCTTCACGTTCTCGTCGTAGGGATTGAAAGGCACCATCGTCAGAGCCTTGCCCGTCTTCGGATTGCCCGGACAGATGTCGGCGCAGTTGCCGCAGCCGAGGCAGTCGAGCACAGAGACCTGAATGGCGAAGTGCATGCCCTTCATGGCGGCAGGAGCCTTCATCTCGATGGTATTGCCCTCGTAGCCCTTCAGTTCCTTATTGTCGAACACGAACGGGCGGATGGCAGCGTGCGGGCATACAAAGGCACACTGGTTGCACTGTATGCAGTTGTCGATGTTCCATACGGGCACCATGGTTTCCACACCGCGCTTCTCATAGGCTGCAGTACCCGTCTGCCACGTGCCGTCTACGGTGTTGTGCTTTACGAAGTCGCTCACCTTCAGATAATCGCCCACCTGATGGTTCAGCGGGCGCACCAGCTCCTTGATGAAGGCGGGAGCATCGTCTTCCACCACTTCGTCGTCGGGCAGGTTGGCCCAGTCGGGGTCAATCTCCAGTTGTACGTATTCACCGCCACGGTTGACGGCAGCGTAGTTCTTGTTGACCACGTCCTCGCCCTTCTTTCCGTAGGATTTCATGATAGCCTCCTTCATCTTGTCGACAGCGAGGTCGACGGGTATGACACCCGTGATGCGGAAGAAGGCCGACTGCAGGATCGTGTTAGTGCGGTTGCCCAGGCCTATCTCCTGTGCTATCTTGGTGGCGTTGATGATATAGACCGTGATATTGTTCTGTGCGAAGTAGCGCTTCACCTTGTTGGGTATGAACTTGATGAGTTCGTCGCCTTCGAAGATGGTGTTGAGCAGGAAGATGCCGTTCTTCTGCAAGCCACGGGTGACGTCGTACATGTGGAGGTAGGCCTGCACATGGCATGCCACGAAGTTAGGCGTGGTGACGAAATAGGTGGAGCGGATGGGGGTGTCGCCGAAGCGCAGGTGCGAACAGGTGTAGCCGCCCGACTTCTTCGAGTCGTAGTCGAAGTAGGCCTGGCAGTACTTGTCGGTGTTGTTACCGATGATCTTCACCGAGTTCTTGTTGGCGCCCACCGTGCCGTCAGCACCAATGCCAAAGAACTTGGCCTGGAACATGCCTTCGCCGCCGAGGGGAATCTCCTCCACCTCAGGAAGATTGGTGAAGGTGACGTCGTCGATGATGCCCAGCGTGAAGTGGTTCTTGGGCTCAGGCAGCGCAAGGTTGTTAAACACGGCGATGATCTGCGCAGGTGTGGTGTCACGCGAACCGAGGCCGTAGCGTCCGCCTACGATGAGCGGGCGCTCTTCAGACTCGTAGAAGGCATCCTTCACGTCCAGATAGAGCGGCTCGCCGTTGGCACCAGGCTCCTTGGTACGGTCAAGCACGGCTATGCGCTTCACCGTCTTTGGAACGGCAGCCAGCAGGTGCTTCACCGAGAAGGGACGATAGAGATGGACGCTGATCATGCCCACCTTCTGACCCTGGGCATTCAGGTAGTCGATGGCCTCACGGGCAGCATCGGTGGCCGAGCCCATGAGGATAATCATACGGTCGGCATCTTCAGCACCGTAGTATGAGAAGAGGTGATACTCGCGGCCGGTAATGTTTGAAATCTCACCCAGATACTTCTCTACCACATCGGGCACGCTGTTGTAGTAGCTGTTGCAGGCCTCGCGGTGGGTGAAGAACGACTCGGGATTCTCGGCCGTGCCACGCGTGACGGGACGCTCAGGCGACATGGCGCGCTCGCGGAACCGTTTGATATAGTCGGGGTTTACCAGCGGGCGGATGTCTTCCTGGTCCATGAGCTCCACCTTGTGGTACTCATGAGAGGTGCGGAAACCATCGAAGAAGTTAATGAAGGGCACGCACGTCTCGAGCGTGGCCAGATGGGCCACGGCCGTCAAGTCCATGACCTCCTGCACGGAGCCTTCGCAGAGCATGGCAAAGCCAGTCTGGCGGCAGGCCATCACATCCTGGTGGTCGCCAAAGATGCAAAGAGCGTGTGAGGCCAGCGTGCGTGCAGATACGTCGAATACACAGGGGATGAGTTCGCCTGCAATCTTGTACATGTTGGGAATCATCAGGAGTAGACCCTGAGAGGCCGTGAATGTGGTGGTGAGCGCACCAGCCTGCAGCGAGCCATGGACGGCACCGGCGGCACCTGCCTCCGACTGCATTTCCTGAACTGAGACGGTCTGCCCCCAGAGGTTTTTGCGGCCACGGGCAGCCCATTCGTCGACGTGCTCCGCCATAGGCGAAGACGGGGTGATGGGGTAGATAGCAGCTACCTCAGAGAACATGTAGCTCACGTGAGCCGCAGCCTCGTTACCATCACATGTGATAAATTTTTTTTCTTTTGCCATTTGTTTTAACAAATTGTACGTTTAATCTTTGTTACCTTATTTTCTATATCTGTTTTAGTAGAGAAATCCCAATAGCCAGAGTGGAATTTGATTGTTTCTTCCCACTTCTGTGTTGTAGCGGGCGTAGATGATGTCAGGCGAGAAGCGTATTTTGCTAGGGCTCAGAGCGTCGCAGATACGGAATTTTTGCTTTCCGTCAACCGTGTAAAACTGCTCGCGTCCCGCCTGGTTCACCTGATGATCCTTCCAAAGCGAATTGACAAAGAATGTTTCCATTGCCGTCTGTCGCTCTACGTGGATGGGGTAGATGGCATAGAGCAGATTTGAGTTGTGGAGCATCACTTTTGTCGGTTTCTTGGGGAAGGCCTCACCTACGGGGTATATCATGTTGATGAGCCGCGCATCGGTGAGATATTTCAGATAGTTCATCACGGTGGCCCGGCTGGTTTCTATGTCTTTAGCCAGTTTGCTTACGTTTGGCGACTTGTCGGGCCCTTGCTCAGCCAGTTGGTAGAACAACTTCTTTATTTTGGTGAGGAAGTTCACTTCAATCTGCTTGATGAGCAGAATGTCAACCTCGGTCATCATATTCATGGTCTTCAGCAGATTCTCAGAGTAGTTGCGATGCTCCTGAAAAAATGGGTAGAAGCCATGGTGCAGATAGTCTTGGAAGAACTTGTTGGGTGAAGCGTAGGGCAGCACCTGCTTGATGATATGCTCGTGGTCCTCAAGAATCTCCTGCAGAGAGTAGGGGCGGAAGTTGTTGCCAGTGAGCAGATTGAGAAACTCTCGGAACGAGAATCCTCGCAGGTTATAGCTCTTCACGATGCCGTTCAGCTCGGGATTCTCTTCTTTCAGGCGCATGACGCTCGACCCCGTGAAGATAATCTTCAGGTTGGGGTAGATGTCATAACAGCGCCGCAGCTCTTTCGACCATTCTGGCTGCTTGAACACCTGGTCGATAAGCAGCACGCGGCCTCCTTTGAAATAGAACTCTCCCGCGAAGTCGGCAATGCCACGCCCTTGAAAGTAGAAGTTGTTCATGTTGACATAGAGACATTGTCGGTCGGCTATGTCGAAGTTCTCTTTGGCATACTGCAGCAGGAAGGTAGTCTTTCCCACACCACGGGTACCCTTGATGCCTATCAAGCGGTCGTCCCAGTTGATTTCGTCCATGAGAGTGCGTCTCACGGGCGCATTCACGTGTTCGACCAAATAACGGTGTGTCCTGAAAAAAGCTTCCATGCTCTGCAGAGAATTGATTTGTTGCTGCAAAAGTACAAAATAATCCTCTAATTGCAAAGCTGAGATAGCAAAAACGATGCAATATTAACTATTTTTTGTTAAACTGTCGCCGTTTGACTCACCTTTCCCGCCTGGCTTTCTCCTTCTGTTGCTTTTTTTCTTTGGCGCAGACGCTGTATCCTGTGAGTTGGCGCCTACAGCGCTGCCCTTGGCTGCATTTGCCTTCGGGGGGTGCTGCCCCCTTCTGCGCCCAGTGCCGCGTCCCCGACCGCGTCCCCGGCCAGCTCCGGCCTTTGCCTTGGGTGCTTTGTATTCGGGGCCTTGGCCAAGTCCCTCGGGCAAACTGAGCTTCTCAATCTCTTTTCCGAGGAAGTCCTCTATCTGTTTGAAACGTCGTATATCGCGTTCCGACACGAAGGTAATAGCCTTTCCGTCGCGGTCGGCACGCGCGGTGCGGCCTATGCGGTGTACGTAGTCTTCACTGTCGTGGGGCACATCGAAGTTGATGACGATGCTGATGTCGTCGATGTCAATGCCGCGCGCCACAATGTCGGTGGCGCAGAGCACGTCGATATGACCTGCCTTGAAGCGGTACATCACCTCGTCGCGCTCCGACTGGCTGAGGTCAGAGTGCATAGCGTCGCAGTTGATCTTCATGCGCTTCAGCTCGCGTGTGATTTCCTTCACGCGGTCTTTCTTGCCGCAGAAGATGATGACGCGCTTCAGGTCGCCCGTCTTGAAGATGTGCTGAATGATGGGCACTTTCTGCGTGTCATAACACACGTAGGCCGTCTGCTTGATTTTCTCAGCCGGACGGCTCACCTTGAGCATCACCTCCACGGGGTCGTGGAGGATAGTCATGGCCAACTCACGTATCTTCGACGGCATCGTGGCCGAGAACATGACTCGCTGGCATGATGCCGGCAGCAGACTGTTTATCTGGAGAATGTCTTCCGAAAACCCCATGTCGAGCATGCGGTCGGCTTCGTCGAGCACAAAGAAACTGGTGCGCGACAGGTCGAGGTTGCCTACTTTGAGATGGCTGAGCAGACGGCCTGGGGTGGCAATGACTACAGGCGCTCCTCCGCGCAGGCCTTTCAGCTCCTGGTCGAAGCGTGCACCGTCGTTGCCGCCATAGACGGCTATCGACGAGACGTCGTCGAGGTAGTAGGCAAAGCCCTCCATGGCCTGGTCAATCTGCTGGGCCAATTCGCGCGTGGGCGACATGACCACGCAGTTGATGGCGTCGTCAGGGAAGCCGCCGTCGTCGAGCATGGAGAGGATGGGCAGCAGGTAGGCTGCCGTCTTGCCTGTGCCGGTCTGGGCTATGCCCATCACGTCGTGGCCGTCGAGAATCTCGGGTATACACTTTTCTTGTATGGGCGTCATCTCCTCGAAGTGCATGTCATAGAGGGCATCGAGGATATTGTCGTTGAGATATGTTTCTTCGAATGTCATTAATGTTTGGTTTGTTTTTGTTACAGTTGTTTTTATGAAAAAATGTCAGTTGGGTGCCTGTCTGTAGCAGAAGTAGGCAATAAACACATATATTATATTAGGTAGCCACGCCGCCAGCATGGCAGGCCAGCGGGCGTTGATGGCAAAGGTCGACGAGACTGTCTGCAGCAGGATGTAGGTGAATGAGAGAGCCAGTCCGATGCCGAGATAGAGGCCCATGCCGCCCTTGCGCTTGCGCGACGAGAGCGAGGCTCCGATGATGGTCAGTATGAACGAGGCAAACGAAGTAGCTATGCGCTTGTGGTACTCCACCTCATACTGCACCACGTTGCCAGAGCCGCGCTCCTGTTGCTTGGAGATGTAGCGCTTTAGCTCAGGCGACGTGAGCGTCTCCTGCTGGCCCTTCGAGAACACCAGGTCCATGGGCTCCATCATGATGAGCGTGTCGAGTTCCTGTCCCGTCTCAATCTTTTCACGCAGGCCGTGCAGGTTTCTTATCTTATAATTGATGAGCCGCCAGTGGTAGCGTTCCTCGGCTATGGTGTCATACTGCACCACGTTGGCCGTCATGTGGCTTACCAGTTTTTTGTTCTCAAACTTGTCGAGTGAGAAGCCGTAGCCGCGCTTCGTGTTGTTGTCATACTGCTGTATGAAGGCAATGATGCCGGGCCCCACCTGCAGCTGCACGTTTTGGGCCGAGGTGTTCTTCTTCTTGTTTTTGTAGAGCGTCTCAAAATTCTGTCGCACAACGTTGCCATGGGGTATGATATACGCCCCGAGATAGAAGTTGAGCGCCGCAATAAGCGCTGCCGACAGCATGTAGGGGCGCATGAGGCGGCGAAAGCTGGTGCCGCTGGCCAGCATGGCAATTATCTCGGAGTTGCCAGCCAGCTTCGAGGTGAAGAAGATGACGGCAATGAAGACGAACAGGGGCGAGAAGAGGTTGGCAAAGTATGGCACGAAGTTGGCATAGTAGTCGAACACGATGGCCCGCCACGGTGCATGGTAGGTGGCAAACTTGGCCATGTTCTCGTTGAAGTCGAATACTATGGATATGCTGATAATCAGCAAGATAGAGTAGACATACGTGCCGATGAACTTGCCGATGATGTATCGGTCGAGTCTGTTAATTGCTTTGCCTAAGGGGTTTCTCATAAGCGTCTGCCTAAATTGTCAACTACGGAGCGCTTCCATTGCGTGAAGTCTCCTCTCTCTATGTGCATGCGTGCGTCGGTGACCAGCCGCAGATAGAATGCCGTGTTGTGAATAGAGGCAATCTGCATGGCCAGCAGTTCCTGGGCCTTGAAGAGATGGTGTAGATAGGCCTTGGAATGGATGCGGTCGGTCTCGCAGCCGTCGGGGTCGATGGGCGAGAAGTCGGTCTCCCATTTCTTGTTGCGCATGTTCATGGTGCCTTCGTAGGTGAAGAGCATGGCGTTACGGCCGTTGCGGGTAGGCATGACGCAGTCGAACATGTCGACGCCGCGCTCTATGCCTTCCAGTATGTTCTGCGGGGTGCCCACTCCCATCAGGTAGCGTGGTTTGTCTTTGGGCAGAATGTCGTTGACCACTTCAATCATCTCATACATCACCTCCGTGGGCTCGCCCACGGCCAAGCCGCCGATGGCATTGCCGTCGGCACCCTTGTCGGCCACGTATTTGGCAGCCTCGCGCCGCAGGTCCTTGTATGTGCAGCCCTGCACGATGGGGAAGAGGGCCTGTCGGTAGCCGTAGAGCGGCTCCGTCTCGTTGAAGCGCTTGATGCAGCGGTCGAGCCAGCGCTGGGTCAGCCCGAGCGACTTCTTAGCATATTGGTAGTCACTCTGGCCGGGAGGACACTCGTCGAGGGCCATCATGATGTCGGCCCCGATGATGCGCTCGGTGTCCATCACGTTCTCGGGGGTGAAGATATGCTTCGACCCATCGATGTGGCTCCTAAATTCGCATCCCTCTTCGCGCAACTTGCGGATGCCCGTCAGTGAAAACACCTGGAAGCCGCCGGAGTCGGTCAGTATGGGGCGGTCCCACGTATTGAAGCGATGGAGCCCACCTGCCTGACGCAGCACCTCCAGTCCGGGGCGCAGGTAGAGATGGTAGGTGTTGCCCAGTATGATCTGCGCCTTCACTTGCTCTTTGAGCTCGCGGAAGTGTATGCCTTTCACGCTGCCGCAGGTGCCCACCGGCATGAAGATAGGCGTGAGTATCTGGCCGTGGTCGGTGGTGATGACGCCGGTGCGGGCCTGACTGTAAGGGTCGTTATGCTGTAATTCGAATGTCATGGTTACTTCGTGTCTTTTTCGTCGTTGGCAGGGTCGATGACAAACGTCAGCGGGTTGTCTACAATCTCGTCTGTCAAGGCAAAGTCCCATACATCCTGCACATTCTCTACATAGTGGAAGTTGATACCCTTAACGTAGATGTCGGGTATCTCGAGAATGTCTTTCTTGTTCTCTTTGCACATGACGATGTCGGTGATGCCGGCGCGCTTGGCGGCCAGAATTTTCTCCTTGATGCCACCCACCGGCAGCACCTTGCCACGAAGTGTTATCTCGCCGGTCATGGCAGTGTTGCGCCGCACTTTACGCTGGGTTAGTGCCGAGGCTATCGATGTGGCGATGGTGATGCCGGCCGAAGGTCCGTCTTTCGGCGTTGCGCCCTCAGGCACGTGGATGTGTATGTTCCAGTTGTCGAAGATGCGGTAGTCGATGTCCAGCAAATCAGCATGGGCCTTCACGTATTCCAGGGCCAGCACGGCCGACTCCTTCATGACGTCGCCCAGATTACCCGTCAGCGTGAGCTTCGAGCCCTTGCCTTTCGAAAGCGAGGTCTCTATGAACAAGATTTCGCCACCTACGCTCGTCCAGGCCAGGCCCGTGACTACGCCGGCATAGGCATTGCCCTGGTAGATGTCGCGATAGAAGGGGGGCTTGCCCAGCAGGTCTTCCAGCGACTCGGGCGTAATCTTCCAGTCGGGCACCTCGCCTTCCAGCTGGCGCCTGTAGGCCAGCTTGCGCATGGCCTTGTTGATTTGCTTCTCCAGCTGGCGCACGCCGCTTTCGCGCGTATACTGCTCTATGATTTTCACGATGGCCGCCTTGTTGAACTTAGGTTTCTCGTCGAGCACGCTGAGACCGGTGTTCTCCAGTTCGCGGGGTATCAAGTGGCGCTTTGCTATTTCAGTCTTCTCTTCTGTGATATAGCCACTTACCTCTATGACCTCCATGCGGTCGAGCAGGGGGCGAGGTATGGTGGAGAGGTTGTTGGCCGTGGCAATGAAGAGCACCTTCGACAGGTCGTAGTCCACATCGAGATAGTTGTCGTGGAAGGCCGAGTTCTGCTCAGGGTCGAGCACCTCCAGCAGGGCTGACGCGGGGTCGCCGTTGATGGTGGCCTGCGTCACCTTGTCGATTTCGTCGAGAATAAATACGGGGTTTGACGAGCCAGCCTTCTGTATACTCTTGATGATGCGCCCAGGCATGGCTCCCACGTAGGTGCGTCGGTGGCCTCTGATCTCAGCCTCGTCGTGCAGGCCGCCAAGCGACATGCGCACGTACTTGCGCTTCATAGCTTCAGCGATAGACTTGCCTAATGATGTCTTGCCCACTCCGGGGGGGCCGTAGAGGCAAATGATGGGTGACTTCAGGTCGCCGCGCAGCGACAACACGGCCATATACTCAAGAATGCGTTCTTTCACTTTCTCCATGCCATAATGGTCGTGGTCGAGTATTTTCTTGGCTCTGGTCAGATTCAGGTCGTCTTTGGTATACTCACCCCAGGGCAGCGACACGAAGGTCTGCAGATAGCTGAGCTGCACGTTGAAATCGGGCGACTGAGGCTGGAGGTTGTCAAGCTTCTCCAGTTCCTTGAAGAAGATGGCTTCTACCTCGGCCGACCATTTCTTTGAGTTGGCCTTCTCTATCAGCGCACTTTTTTCGGGCGTCGTCTCATGTCCTATCTCAGCCTGCAGGTTTTTAATCTGCTGCTGCAAGAAGTAGTTCTTCTGCTGCTCGTCAATGTCTTCACGCGTCTTGTTCCTAATGTCGGCCTTCAGGTGCTGCAGATTGATTTCGCGGTTCAGGGCCTTCATCGTGCCAAAAAGCCTCTCCTTCACCGAGTCGACAGCCAGCAGCTTGAACTTCTCGTTGGTGCTGAAGGGCATGTTCGAGCAGATGAAGTTGAGGGCCATGACGTCATTGTGGATGTTGGTGATGGCAAAAGAGGCCTCGTCGGGTATATCGTCGCTTACGTTGATATACTCCTGCGACATGCGACGCAAGTCGTCCATAGCCGTCTTCCACTCTTTGTCGTGCTTGTCGGGCTGCAGCTCAGGACTTGCCACCACGCGCCCGTACAGGAACGGCGTGTCTTTTGTCAGTTCAACAAGACGCATGCGCCCCAGTCCCTGCAGGATAGCCGTGACGGCACCGTTGGGCAGCGTGAGATGCTTCACCACACGTGCATACACTCCATATTCGAAAAGGTCATTCAGGAGGGGCTCCTCTACGTCAGGATCACGCTGACATACTATGCCTATCATACCGCCGGAACGCTCGGCTCTTCTGACGAGCTTCATGCTCGAGTCGCGGCCGATAAGGATAGGCGACACTACACCTGGAAACAACATAAGGTTTCTCACAGGAAGGATGGGCACCTCCGAGGGGGTCTGTGCGTCCATCAGGTCTGCAATGTCACCTTCAATATCTGCGATCATTGAGAACGCGTTGTTACTCTGATCGTCACTCATTTTTATTTTATACTCCATCATTTGAGGTGCAAAGTTACAAAAAAGATTAAAGATTAAAGATTAAAGCTGTGATTATTTAGAAATATTTATATCTTTGCAACTGCATTATGGCAAACGACTATTTCAGATTTAAGCAGTTTACGGTGTCGCAGTCTTGCTGCGCCATGAAAGTTGGCACTGACGGCACTTTGCTCGGAGCCTGGGCCAGAGGGGGCCGCCGTGTGCTCGACATAGGCACGGGTACAGGGCTCATAGCCCTGATGATGGCACAGCGATTTCCTGGGGCTGCTGTGGTGGGTATCGACATCGACGCAGAGGCCGTGGAGCAGGCCCGGCAGAATGCTGCCGACTCGCCTTTTGCCGACAGAATCACTATGCAGCAGGCCGATGTGTGCCGGTTTGAGGGACAGTTTGACGCCATCGTCTGCAACCCGCCTTACTTCGACAAAGCGCTGCTGGCGCCTGAGTCGCGCCGGGCTCTGGCCCGCCATTCAGTGGCGCTCAGCTATGCGCAGCTCGTGGCCTGCTCGCGCCGCCTGCTCACGCCCGACGGCGAACTGTCGGTGGTTGTGCCGTATGACTGTCGGCAGAGACTCGAGAGTGAGGCCCTCTTGGCGGGTTTCTTCAAAAGTCGCGAGTGGGGTGTGAAGACTTCATCGGCCAAGCCCCCCAAGCGCTGTCTGATGGCATTCCGGCTGCATTCATGCACGCTGGAAAAAGGCGAAGGATACCTGCAGTCTGAGTGGTATAAACAATTAACTAACGATTTTTATCTATGAGAGTATCAATCTTACAACTTGACATAGCCTGGCAGTCGCCAGCAGAGAACATCAGTCGTGCTGAGGCGCTGCTGGAGTTGCACGCACAGGCAGACCTGTATGTGCTGCCCGAGATGTGGACCACTGGATTTGCTGTCCGTCCGCAGGGTGTGGCCGAAGAGGAAAATCAGTCGGAAGGACTGCTGTGGATGCGTCGCATTGCGCGCGAGCGTGGTTGTGCAGTAAGCGGCAGCCTTGCCATAAGAGATGCCGATGGCTGCTATCGCAACCGCCACTACTTCGTAACGCCCGACAGCGTCAGCTTCTACGACAAGCACCATCTTTTCACCCACGCCCACGAGAACGAATACTACACGGCAGGAGCCAGCCCCGTCATTGCCGAATGGCAGGGTATGCGTTTTCTCCTTCAGACGTGCTACGACCTGCGTTTCCCCGTGTTTTCGCGCTATGGCAGGGCAGGGGAGTATGATGCCATTATCTATGTAGCCAACTGGCCGTCGGCGCGCATGCTGGCATGGAACACGCTCATTCGTGCCCGAGCCATCGAGAACCAATGCTACGTGGTGGCCGTCAACCGCATAGGCAACGACCCTGCTGCAGAGTATAGCGGCGGATCGGTCGTGCTCGACCCGCTGGGGCGTGAACTCTCTGTTGCCGATGCTGTCATTGACGCAGACCGGCTCAAGACGATGCGCGAGAAATTCAGGGTGCTGCCTGACCGCGATTAGTCGATGGTATACACCACAACGACAGCAATGGCCATGATGATGGCCACCACCCAGAGTGCTGCATACCCCCACTTGGCCAGCTTCTTACGACGCTCAATGGCCAGCAGGCTCTCGCGTTTGAAGCGGCTTGCTCCGTCCATTTTATGATGATGGTGATGGTGGTGGTGCTGATGTTGTTCTGCCATTTTTTCTTAGTATTTTATGAGTTTTACGTTTGAGTTAAGACCGCTGGGCATGGGTTCCCATTGGTCGTATAGTGTTTTCTTGTAATTGATGTCGACGATATTGATGTCTTCCATCTTGCGCCATGCCACGCCCCGGCGGTCGAGGTCGCTGATACGATTGGCGGGCAGGTTGGTCACTTCGATGCGCACCACGTTGTCGCCTACCTTGAGCGCGCCCTTGGTGTCGAGGATGAAGGGTACTGACCAGGCGCAGCCGATGAACTGGTCGTTGATGTAGACGCGAGCCGACTCACGCACATCGCCTAAGTCTATCAGCCAGGTACCGGCAGGATTGTCTTTCCGCTTCATCTTAAACTTCGTGGTATAGACGCCCGTTCCCATGGTAACGCGGGTCTGCCCGTCGAGCTGTTCCCAGGTTTGGAGCGTAGGCAGCTGATAGGTGTTTTCCACCTTGGGCGACTCGTCTGTGAAAGATAGCGTCCAGGGACCTTGCAATGTCATCTCGCATGCTTGCTCGCTGCTATTGCACGAGCCGACACATTTGTGGCCGCGGCCTTCAGAAAACGTCTGGAGTATCATCGACTCGCCGCTGCGCAGACGGATGTCGACGCTGTCACGGCTGCTGCAGGCCTGGCGGACGTCACCATTCAGCGGATTAAACCATGTGGCACGGCTGAAAGGCACGGCAAGGCTTACCTTTGCATGAACGTCGGCAGGGCTCAGATTGGCAATGAAGTAATGATAGCCGTTGGCGTTCTTCCGGCGAATGGCTTTCAGCCCCAGCACAGTCTTCATCTGCTCTGGTTTGGCAGCACCGGCCATGGCGTACGTGTCGGTTCCATAAATGATGCGGGCGCCCTGAGCCTTCAGGCTGTCAATGTGCTGTCTGACTCTTTCAGGCAGATTGCCGCTTCCTGAAATGACCAGCCCCTTATAGCAAGTGCCGGCCTGGGTAACGAGCAGACCGTCTTTGCAGCTGACGCCCATAAGTAGCCGCTCAGAGATGTAGTCGCAGTCGAAGCCGGCACGGTCGATGTCGAGAATCGACTGTATGAACTCTGGAGCCAGCCTCCCCATGGCATGAATGCTGAACTGCATGAGCAGCTTGCCCGTAGGCTGCTTCCACATGTCGCGCACCGGCAGGTAGACCAGGAAGTCGTTGTCAGACTGTCCCCACTGCAGGAAACTCTGGCAGCGCTCCACATACTGCATGAAATAGGGAGCGTCGCGCCAGATGCTGTTGGTGGGACTCATGTCTATCGAAGCATAGAATTTCCATCCCGGCCATGTGTCGGTGCGGGGTGAATAACAGGTACCGTGGAAGAACATACGGTTCACCCCGGCGCAGAACATGAGGTCGAGGTCGGGCTTCAGCTGAGAGAGCGAAGTGCGGAAATGCTCGGTGAGCCATGTGAACGTCTCGCTGCTGGTGTAGGGCTTGCCGCAGATATGTGCTGCCGACGGGGCATACTTGAGCATGGAATAGTCGGAGTCGTTCTTGCGCGTCTTTCCAGAGTCGGTTCTTAATCCGCTGATTCCCAGTTCGCTAAGTCCGAATCCCTCAATCTCTGGAATATCTACGGCGGCATAGCAGTCGATGAGATTGGCCGGCGAGCCATGAGCTTGGTTTCGGGTGATGGCACCGTGCTGGTGGGCCCAGGCCGTCCATTGCTCGGTGAAGTTTTCAAGCAGCAGGTCGCCAAGGGTCTCGCGGTAGTCGCTCAGAACTTGTGGCTCGAAGCCCATCAACTCAGGCAGATGCTCCTCGAGCTTATAGCCACGCCTGCTTTCAAACTCGCTCAGGAGCGTCGGTGTCCACGTGGCTTCAGCCACCTCATACGAATCGTTGAAGAATGTGTGAGGGTAGGGGGTGCCCGTGCGCTCGAAAGCGTCTTCTATATGCTTCAGGTAATTGCCCACCGCCTTGCGGTCGAAATGGTCGATTACCCATCCTTCGCCGCCGGGAGCCGCACGCTTCACCTTCATGACACCATATTTTATATATAGGGCGATGACCTTCTTCTTTCCTGGCGTTTCCGACTTATAGGTGAGTTGACCGTCCTTCACGCATGCAGTCAGGTCGGCCACTTCATGGTCGGCATAGACCATCACTTTCTGCAACACGGCGTTTTGGCGCTCATGCTCCGGCAGGGTCAGGTCTACCACATGCGTCTGCATGCCGCTTATCTCTTTCTCTACAAACACCACCTTGCAGGCACTCTCTTCCAAGGGCACCCACGGGCCGCCGAAAGGCCATCCGGTACCTGTGGCCATGTCGACCTCGATGCCATTCTGCCGGGCTTGTTCCTGAGTGTAGCGCAGCATCTGCATCCACTCGTCTGAGAGATAGTCTATGTTGTTTGCCTCGTTGCCTTGCACACCGTAGAGCGGAGTTATCTCAACGGCCCCGATGCCGCTTCGGCCATACTCACGCAGACTCCATGCCAGATTTTCTTTGTCAACAGCTGACCCCAGCCACCACCATCTGGTGCCGGGTTTGGCCTCAGGAGAAGGCGATGGCCAGCTTTGCGCGCAACAGGTCAGGCAGGCAAGCAGCAAAGTAGCTAAAACAGATAGTCTCTCGGTCATATTGGCGTTACACGTTATGGTAAGTCTAAAGCAACAGGGACTTAATTGCCGTCGGGCTTTATGAGACTGGCACTCGGGGCGGGAGCCCATTGGAATTTGTTCCAGTCGTCGGGATGTGCCGGACTGAAATCGCGCCAGTCACTTCGCAGCCACTTCACGATGGGCAGGCCGGCTTCCTTCATGCCCATCACCACACATTTTGCCACTTCATAGGCTCCATAAGGGTTGAAGTGGGTGTTGTCGGCCAGCTCAGAGCTTTGTCCCGGAAAGGTGTTGGCCGGATAGTGCACCAACGCCCGCTTTGAGTTCTCGTAGCCTAAGGCTTCGAAGAGGGTCCTTGTCATGGCATTCAGGTCGATGAGGGGTACGTTTTCCTTGGCCGCCACCATCCTCATGGCCTCGGGGAAGTCGCCATGCGTGTTGCGGAGCGTCTTGTGGTCGTCTTCGAAGGCACGCCGCTCCGTAGGCGTGCAGAGCACGATGGATGCTCCTTTCGAGCGTACCATGTCGATGAATATCTTCAGTTGATACTGGTAGTGGTACCATGCGCCGTCGCCGGGGCGGTGCTCCTTCTCGTCGTTATGCCCGAACTCCACAAAGACATAGTCGCCGGGCTTCAGCGTTTGGAGTATCTTGTCGAGGCGCAGCGAGCCAATAAACGTGCGGGCGGTGAGCCCGCTTTCCGCGTGGTTGGCAATGGCCACCCCGGGACCGAACCAGCGCGTAATCATCTGGCCCCACGAAGCCCACGGCTCGTTGTTCTGGTCTACCACGGTGGAGTTGCCGCAGAGATAGATGGTCGGCACCTGGTCGTCGCGCTCTATGTGAATGCTTCTGATGGCAGGCTGGGGGCCGTTGAACTCCAGTGTGAGACGGTCGTCCCATGTGAGGTAGTCCTTTTCGCGCTCTTTTATTTTCACGCTCTTGCCCTCTTCAATAAAGGGTGTTCGCTTATTGACAACGAACTCCACGGTCGTGATTTCCTTCTTCTTGCGGGTTGTTATGCCCTCGGCCATCAGCCGGCGGCCCTCGGCACGCACGGTGGTGTTGGAATTCTTGATGCCTCCCAGATCAACGCGCACGCGGTAGTTTCCGTCGGGCACGCGCACCGAGAAGTAATAGGGGGCTGACGACGGGTGCTTGGCGTCAGGCGGCGCCACCAGGTCGTAGCCGTATCCTCTGGCATCACTGTAGTTGGGCTGCTGCCGGGTCATGTCGAAGTGGAAGGTCTGACTGACTGCTGCTATGCTCACCATGAGTGCCGTCATCAAGAATGATATTTTTCTCATAAGTAGTTGTTGTCTCTTACCGACGGCAAAATTACTCAGAAAAAACGACATATCCAAGAATCTTTTTGTTTTTTTGCTATCTTAAGGCTCCTCGGCATGCCGACATGATGTAGGCATAAGAAGCTTCTTGCCACAGATTCTGGCCGGAATCAGACGAATTTCGGCCAAAATCCGTGGCATTTCGGCCGAAATTCAGAATGAGCGTGACGTGACAGGACAAAAAAAGCCTCCCCGGAATGACTCCAGGGAGGCTGAATGAGAGGCACTGCATCAGTATAAGATGCTGGCAATGATGTATGACACGAGGGTGGATACAATCACACAAATCAGGCCAGGCATCATGAATGAGTGGTTGAGCAGATACTTTCCGATGACAGTCGTGCCGGAACGGTCGAAGTTGACGGTGGCAATGTCACTGGGGTAGTTGGGTATGAAGAAATAGCCATACACGCTGGGCAGCACGCCAAGTAGCACTGCGCCGGGAATGCCCAGCTGGTATGCCAGCGGAAGCATGGCCACTACCACGGCTCCCTGCGAGTTGATGAGCACGGAGACGAAGAAGAACACAAGGGCAATGCTCCAGGGGTATGCTTTCACAATATCCTCCAACAAGCTCTGAATCTGGGGCATGTAGTTGGAAAAATAGGTGTCGGCCATCCACGCAATACCATAGATGGCTACCACAGCCACCATACCGCTCTGCCATACCGGACCGGCAACGGCCTTTTTCGGCTTCGCCTTGCAGAAGATAATCATCAGAGCGGCAGCAGCAATCATGACTATCTGGATGACGATGTTCATGGCGAGTGGCTTGCTGAACCACTCGGTCATGCCCGTGACGTGTACTCTTGCTTTCACCAGCTGGTCGGCCGTCATGGTCAGATTCTGGTCGACATACAACGCGTCGGCATCTTTGACGGCACGCAGGGTGTCGTAGGAAGGCAGCGCATTCTGGAAAATGGCGAAGAATACAATGATGGCAAGGGCACCAAGGAAAATGTATACCGCATTCTTTGCCGACTGCGGAATCTGCTGGTCGAGCGTAGTGGCCGTTGAACCATAAATGTACTTATACTGCTCAGGATCCTTGATACGCTTCTGGAACTGTGGGTCTTTGTCGAGGTCGAGACCGCGGCGGTAGCTGGCTGCAGAAGCAGCAAACAGGCCGCAGAGACAGGCTGGAATGGAGACCATCAGCACCTTTGGAATGGTGATGTCGAAGCCGTTGGCGTTGGATATTGCGACGAAAGCCACCACGGCAGCTGCAATGGGCGAGCAGGTGATGCCCACCTGCGAGGCAATCGACGCCACGCCACACGGGCGCTCGGGGCGAATGCCTTTCTTGAGTGCTATGTCGCAAATGATGGGCATCAGTGTGTAGACCACATGGCCCGTGCCTACAAGCACCGTGAGGAAGAAGGTACATAGCGGCGCAAGAAACGTGATGCGGTCGGGATGCTTGCGCAGCAGTCGCTCGGCTATTTGAATCAGCCAATCCATGCCGCCGGAAGCCTGCATGATGCCCGCACAGGTGACAGCGGCAATAATAATGTAGATAACGTCGGTTGGAGGGTTGCCAGGTTTCAGCCCGAAGGCAAACACCAAAATGGCCAGTCCAATACCGGAAATAGCTCCTAATGCGAGCGAGCCGTAGCGCGAGCCCACCCACAAGGCTCCCAAAACAATTAGGAGCTGAAGAATCATTGACGCTGTAATCATATTGTCTTAATGTTTGTATAACACTTTTCTGCGGTACTTATTTCTGATGCTCCTTGATGATGCCATGCCGATAGGCGTGGAGCAGGTCCTTAAGCTCGCTGATTTGTGTGCGTAGCTCTTCGCCTTTGTCGGTATCGTTAACAAGCATGCGGTGGGACGACATCTCTACTATCTGAATGGTTGACTTGATGTCGGTTCCGCGTATGATGGCATCTTGGGTGCTGGTGAACGGCTCATGCTGCACAAGCTGGAAACCACGGCTATGATATACGAGTGTGTAGCCGGCTATGCCCGTCTCTTTGTGGTAGGCCTGTGAGAAACCGCCGTCGATGACCATCATGCGACCTCCGGCCTTAATGGGGCTCTCACCGTCACTGGCATGCACTGGCACATGACCGTTGATGATGTGGCGGCTGTTGCCCTTTACGCCGAAGGCATCGAGTATGCGCTCACATACTTCCACCGAGTCGCGATACTTGAAATAGTGGCCTTTCTCTTCGTGGAAGGTCGACTTGTCGAGGAAATATCTCTCGAAAGTCGTCATGCGGGCTTTGTCGAAGAGTGGCGAGTCTTTGCCCAGCCACAGGTAGAGGAAATAGTCGAGGGCATAGTCACGCAAACGCTGGGGGGAGTCGGCGTCGTAGGCTGCGCGTACCATGTGCTCTATCTGGTCCATCAGCTGGCGTCCTTCGTACTTCTTGCCCATGATTTCAACCTGCTTGAGCGTTCCGTCTTCACAGAGGGGCACCGATGCATGATAAAGCAGGTTCTGGTTGCTGACCAGATACATGGAGCCGTGGTTCAGAATGGTGTGGATATGGCGCTGCAATTTTTCGCTGCCCACAAACGACTTGTGAAGTTTCTGCATGAGCTCTGCCTCGGCGGGCGTGAGCTGCGAGGGGTTGGCCGGGTCTACGGTAGGGAAGTTGCATGAGCTCATTTCATGAATCTTGCCGTCGATTTCGCATGTATGGGCATCATAGTCGATACGCTCCAGCATGCAGCGGTCGTCCATGTGCCATTCTGGATGGCGGCGGAATGTGGTCGACTCAAGTTTGAACTGGATGACAGCCATGGCTTTGTGCATCTTTGACATCAGTTCAAGCGACTTCTCGTCCATCGGCTCTGCGCCCTTCAGCTGCTTGGGCAGGAACTCTGTGCATGGGTCGTTGCCATACACCTCAAGGGCGAAAGTGGCCAGGGGCAACAGGTTGATGCCATAGCCTTCTTCAATGGTGGGCAGGTTGGGATAGCGCATGGAAAGCCGCAACACGCTGGCTATGCAGACGTCGCTGCCGGCAGCTGCTCCCATCCAGAGCATGTCGTGGTTGCCCCATTGTATATCCCACGACTTATATTGGCAAAGGGTGTCGAGTATGATGTGGGCTCCAGGGCCGCGGTCGTAGATGTCGCCGAGTATGTGCAGATGGTCGATGGCCAGACGATGGATGACGTTGCTTATGGCAATGATGAAGGCATCGGCACGCCCGGTGGAAATGATTGTGTCGACAACGACGGCTACATAGGCTGCCTTGTTTTGGTCGTCGGTGTGCTCGTGGAGCAACTCTTCTATGATATAACTGAATTCGGGGGGCAGGGTCTTGCGCACTTTCGAGCGTGTGTACTTGCTCGACATTTCACGACATACACGTACCAACTGATGGATGGTGATGCGATACCAGTCTTCAAGATCTTCTTCTGACTCCTTGATTAGCTTGAGTTTCTGCTCCGGATAGTAGATGAGGGTGCACAGCTCGCGTTTCTCAGTGTCGCGAATGGTATTGCCGAAAATATCGTTTACCTTGCGCTTGATGTTGCCTGAAGCATTCCGAATGACATGGATGAACGCTTCGTGCTCACCGTGCAGGTCGGCCAAAAAGTGTTCGGTGCCCTTTGGGAGGTTGAGAATAGCCTCAAGGTTAATAACTTCCGTAGCCGCACTGGCTATGGTTGGGAATGATTTGGATAACAGATTGAGATAATGTACGTTAGTGCTCATAGTTTTAAATGCTGATTTAAGGCTTTTCGAAGGTGCTCTGTCGTTCGGTTGTTAACCGGTTGACAAGGCATGAACCCTTCGTCTAATTGTATTTGTTCACGTAGTATTTGCAGGGTACTGCAGAAAAAAGAGGTCAGTCCGCCTGACTCCAAATCCCTGAGAAGAGCAGCTTCGTCGAGATTTGGTGAGTAGAGTGACTGAAAAAGACTGCACAGAAGCACGAGTGGCAACTGCTTTGTGCTTGATTTCTGACGAATGTCAGCCACCAAGCTGCTCACATCAGCATAGGGACCGGGCTGCGACGGTTGCTGATATTCTTTCGGAAGATAACAGCTGACTGCGGAATGCCCGGGGGCGCTGATGCCCATAAGTCTGATGCCCTTCTGAATGACAGGCATGCAACCCTCAAGCTCTGCGTAGATAAACAGCCGGTGCCAGTTGACGTCATCGGTGTTTGGCGTCGCTTCGGCCCAGCGCCTATCTTTGAGAAGACCAACCTTTAACAAGATGCTGAACATCTGGCGAGTTTCTGGCGTGAGAAGAGGGAGTATATTCGAGTCCATCACCTTCTGGTAGACGGTCGTCATCTTCAAGGCCAGCTCTTCACTTGTGGTGGTTTTGGTGTAAAGGGGGTTGCGTATGACTTCGAGGCGTGGTACCCCGATGTCAGACAAGCTGCTTGCTTCAATGGTGCTGCGGGCGATGACGACATAGGCTGTGGCAAGGAACTTGTGCGGCTTGGTGCCATGCGTCGTAATGACGACACGCGACTGTCGGGGCAAAGACTTGAGCTCTGTATCGCCGTGCAGGTGAATAATGTCTGGATTATACTCACCGAGTGCCTGACGTATAGCCCCCTTGTCATCGACACTCATAGACTCCACCGTAGCGGGCAAACAACGACATAGCATGCTCACATAGTTGGCAACCATGCTGTCGTGGTGGGGATATATGTGGAGTACTTTCGTCATAGGTCGTCACTGATATAGGCTTGGGGCAGTGGTCTGCTATTATAGCCAGAAGCCATGACCTCACCATAGGCTCCTACTGAGCGTATGGCTATGAAGTCACCCCGACGGCAACAGTTAAGGTCAATATGCTTGGCAAAGACGTCGCTTGACTCGCATACGGGACCGACAACATCATATGTCTCCATCGGCTCGTTGCTCGACAGGTTCTCTATCTTATGATAAGCTTGGTAAAGGGCCGGGCGTATGAGGTCGGTCATTCCCGCATCAACAATGCAGAAGCGTTTAGTCACACCTTGTTTAATATATAATACTCGTGTGATAAGCGAGCCGCAAGGAGCAACAACGGCTCTGCCTAACTCAAAATGGAGCGATTGCTGCGGTCGCAGATGCAAACGGCGGGCAAATGTGCCGAAATAATTTTTGAAATCAGCCATCCTCACGCGGTTGGGGTGTAGATAGTCGATGCCCAGACCTCCGCCGACGTTGATGCTTTCCACCATAATATGGCGTTGCTCTAATTGTAATTGGAGGTCGTTGATGCGATTGCAGAGCGAATGGAAGTCACCCAAGTCTAAAATCTGCGAACCGATATGAAAATGTAATCCGGCAAACCTGACATGCTCCATGCTGAGCGTTCTCTCGATGACGGCTTCCATGTCGCGTATGGCGATGCCGAACTTGCTCTCTGCCAAACCTGTAGTAATATGGGCATGGGTGTGTGCACCAATCTCAGGGTTGATGCGAAGAGCTACACGAGCTGTCGTATTCAACTGGCCAGCCAGCTGGTTGATAACTTCAAGTTCGGCCATGCTCTCTACGTTGAAGCAGCTAATGCCACGTTCAAGCCCTAAGATTATCTCCCAGTCACTCTTCCCGACGCCGGCAAAGACAATGTCACCTGGAGAAAAACCCGCAGCGATGGCCGCTTGAATTTCGCCGCCGCTGACGCAATCGGCTCCCATACCTGCCTGTCGGATCATCTTCAGCAGTATGCTGTTGGCATTGGCTTTGACGGCATAGTGCACAAAGAAATTTGCATGACGGCCAACTTCGCCTTGAATGGTGCGTAGAGTATCCCGCAGCAGTTCCGCATCGTAATAGTAGAACGGCGTGCGCAGACTCTTGAACTTTTCTATGGGAAACAGGCCTTTCATACTTATGCAAACAGATGATTGCTAAGGCTTTGTAGTGCTCGCTTCTTGTTTTCCTTGCGAATGAGGAAGGAAATATTATAGTTGCTGCCGCCGTAGGAAATCATACGCACGGGTATGTCTTTCATGGCATCCATGACCTTAGTCTCAAAACCTACATTCGACCAGTCGAGATCGCCGACGACACAGATGATACACATGTTGGTATCAACCGTCACCGTACCGTATTTTTTCAATTCATCGACAATCTCTCCAAGGTGCGAAGCGTTGTCGATGCTCATCGACACGCCCACCTCTGACGTGCAAACCATGTCGATGGGAGTCTGGTAGCTCTCGAAGATTTCAAAAACCTTGCGCAAGAAGCCGGTAGCAAGAAGCATGCGGCTCGACTTGATTTTTATGGCAGTGATATCGTCTTTTGCGGCCACAGCCTTCAGTTTGCCGTACTCCGTGGTGTTGCTGATGATGGTTCCTTCAGCCTCAGGATCCATGGTGTTAAGCAGTCTGACAGGTATACCGGCGTATTTTGCTGGCTGTATGCAGGTGGGGTGGAGAATCTTGGCACCGAAGTAGGCCAGTTCTGCCGCCTCTTCAAAGTGCAGCTGATGCACAGGTTCTGTCTTCTCTACCACACGGGGGTCGTTATTGTGCATGCCGTCGATGTCGGTCCATATCTGAATCTCCTCGGCATCAATGGCGGCACCTACAAGGGAGGCCGTGTAGTCACTGCCGCCACGCTGCAGATTGTCGACCTCGCCATAAGCATTCCGGCAGATAAATCCCTGGGTAATATACACCTGAGCGCCGGGGCTTGCCTGAAGCTGTTCGGCCAGTTTCTCCTTGATATAGACGGGGTCTGGCTCGGCATTCTTGTCGGTACGCATGAAGTCGAGCGCATTAAGAAGGACGGCGTTGACGCCTTGTTCTTTCATATAGCTCACCATCATGTTGGTCGATATCATCTCGCCTTGGGCCACAATGCTTTTTTCTTCGAAGGATGTGAAGAGTTCTTTAGTGAAAGAGCGCAAGTACTGCCATTCGCTGCGTAGGAAATCACGCAGCGCGCTCCTGTTCTCTTCGTCTGTAAGCAACTCGGAGACATGCTGCAGATAACGTTCTTCCAGTTTGTTTATCACCTCGTTGGCGCCATCCGGGTTCTTCTTGTACAGGTAGTCGGATATCTCCACGAGCGAGTTGGTAGTGCCCGACATGGCAGAAAGCACGACAAATACCGGTTTGCCCGACTTCGTGATAAGTTGCGAAACTTCTTTCATTCTCTGCGGCGTGCCAACAGACGTGCCGCCAAACTTCATTACTTTCATAAGCTTAATGAAATGTTATACTGATTCTTCAGCTGAAATCTGCATTTTGTTATAGTCGCCGGTGATTTCCTCCAGATGCCCTTCGTGGCACCGATAGACAATGCCGGGGAACTGATCGAGGAGAGGCATATTGTGGGTCGACATGACAACAGCCGTACCCTTCTCGGAAATACCCTTGAAGAGTTCCATGATGCCTGTGGCCGTCTCGGGATCGAGGTTGCCTGTGGGCTCATCGGCCACGATGAGACGCGGGCTGTTGAGAATGGCGCGCGCAATAGCGATGCGCTGCTGTTCTCCGCCCGACAGCTCGTGCGGCATTTTGTCGGCCTTGTCGCTCATCCCTACAAGACTCAGCACTTCTTCTATGCGCTTCCTGCGATTGGTCTTATCTTTCCATCCTGTGGCTTTCAGAACAAACGACAGGTTTTTATAGACAGTGCGGTCGCTCAGCAGCTGGAAGTCCTGGAACACAATGCCCATCTGCCTGCGAAGGGCCGGCACCTGCTTGCGCTTGAGAGTCATCATGTCAGTGTCGAGGACTACAGCGCCGTCAGCTTCATCTATGTCCAGTTCATTATATATTGTCTTCAACAGAGAACTCTTTCCCGAACCTACCTTGCCGATGATGTAGACAAAGGCGCCGTCGTCGACTTCGAAGTCAACATCAGCGAGCACGCGTCTTCCGTCAATCTGATCAATATTCGCTTTTTTGTAATTTATAAGCATAACTCCATTTTTGTCTTTTTATGGTGCAAAGATACAAAAAATATCAGCTATATCGCCTCTTTTTTTCACTTTTTTGAAAAAATGTTTCGAATGTTGTATTCAATTTCAAAAAAAAACGCTATATTTGCAAAAATTATTCGCGAAAGAAACCTAAAAAGGAGGAAATCTATGGCAAAGTACAACATTACCGAGAGGAAAGAGAAGGAAGCTACCTACAGAACACTTGTGAGCCCGACACTGATGGATGAGTTAAAGGAAAGAATCCTTAATGTAATCGTAATGCAGAAGAAGTATAAGGACAAAGACTATTCTGCCAAGAGATTAGCCGAAGACCTGGGGACGAACACCCGTTACATCTCTGCTGTTGTCAATGTGAAGTTTCACATGAACTACACATCTTTTGTTAATAAATATCGGATTGAGGAAGCTATGTCAATATTAGTTGACAAACGCTACCAGAACTTGCGTATAGAGGAGGTCAGCGACATGGTGGGGTTTTCCAATCGCCAGTCGTTCTATGCTTCATTCTACAAAATCATGGGAATTACTCCTAAGGAGTATAGGATGCAGCACTCCACCAAGCTGAAAGCGAAGAAAACCAAATAAATGATTGATTCACAATTTAACTATCAAGACGAGCGCTTTGCCGACATACAGATGTTGCGATATAAGCTCGAAGGTTTCGAAGAGCTAAGCATCAGGCAGAAGCAACTTGTTTATTATCTCTCTCAGGCCACTCTCTATGGTAGAGACATCACGTTCGACCAGTTTGGCCGCTATAATCTTATCATCAGGAAAACGCTGGAGACCATATATACGGATCAGACTTTGGAGCATGACACCCAGTTTGATGCCTTAGCCGTCTATCTGAAGCGAATTTGGTTTTCCAGCGGCATTCATCATCACTATGGCTGCGAAAAGTTTGAGCCCGGGTTTACGCCAGACTATCTGCGGAGGGCCATGCACCAAGTTGATGCGCGGCGCCTTCCGCTCAGTGATGGACAAACGGTAGACGAGCTGTTCGAAGTGTTGCGCCCAGTGATTTTCGACCCTCAGGTACTGCCGATGCGGGTCAACAAGGCCGATGGTGACGACCTGGTGACGACGTCTGCCTGCAACTTCTACGAAAATGTCAGTCAGAGAGAGGCTGAAGATTTCTACAAACAGAAAAGACTTACCGACAATTCCGAGCAGCCTTTATCGCAAGGGCTTAATTCCACGTTGGTGAAGACCGACGACGGAGAGATAAAAGAAGTTGTCTGGTCATGCGACGGGCGCTATGCCAATGCTTTGCGCCACATATGCTATTGGCTGGAGAAGGCGGCAGCGGTGGCCGAGACTGACCAGCAAAAAAAAGTCATCGGCCTGCTCATCCGTTACTACCGCGAAGGCAGCCTCGAAGTGTTTAATGAGTATTGCATAGAGTGGGTGAAGTGTCTTGGTACGAAGGTAGACTTCATCAATGGCTTCATTGAAGTGTACGGCGACCCGTTGGGGCTGAAAGGTTCATGGGAGGGACTGGTGGAATACGTCGATGAAGAAGCGACACAACGCACCCGTACCATCAGCAGCAATGCACAATGGTTTGAAGACCACTCGCCTGTTGACCATCGGTTTCGCAAGCCCGTAGTCAAAGGAGTTTCGGCGTCGGTCATTTGTGCAGCCATGCTTGGAGGCGACGAATATCCCTCTACGGCCATCGGCATCAATCTGCCCAATGCCGACTGGATAAGAGCCCGGCACGGCTCGAAAAGCATCACCATCAGCAATATCACCGACGCCTACAACAAGGCCGCTCATGGGAATGGATTCTGGGAAGAGTTCATACGCGACAAGGACATGCTGGACCTCGTCAAGCGCTATGCTGACATCTGCGACAACCTGCACACTGACCTGCACGAATGTCTTGGCCATGGCAGCGGGCAGCTTCTGCCAGGCGTCAGCGCCGACGCCCTGAAAGCCTACGGAAGCACCATAGAGGAGGCCCGCGCCGATCTTTTCGGACTCTATTATATGGCCGATGCGAAGTTGGTGGAGCTAGGTTTGCTGCCCGACGGCGACGCTTATAAGTCGCAATACTATACTTATATGCTCAATGGGCTGATGACCCAACTGGTGAGAATCGACCTTGGCCGCAAGATTGAGGAAGACCACATGCGCAACCGGGCCCTGATAGCCCGCTGGTGTCTGGAGCATACTGAAGGCATGGCGCTGACGGAAGAGGACGGCGTCTATGTGCTGAAGATTGAAGACTTCTCAGAACTGCGCTCCGCCATTGCCACGCTTCTGGCCGAAGTGCAGCGCATCAAAAGCGAAGGCGACTATGAAGCCGCACGGCGCCTCGTGGAAGACTATGCCGTCAATATCGAAGCAGATCTCCATGAGCAGGTGATTGCCCGCTACCGCAAGTTGCATCTGGCACCTTATAAAGGTTTCATCAACCCGTGGCTTACACCTATTTATAATATATATGGGGAGCTTGCCGACGTACAGGTCAACTATTCTGAAAGCTACGACCATCAAATGCTGCGCTATGGCAGCGAGTATGCCACTTTGATATGATATGGGTATGCAGACAACAATAAGCGAACAAGTCAAAGAAATAAAGCAGTCGTTCCGCCTGATGATGGATGGTGCCACCGCGCAGTCGATGCGCGACAAAGGGCTCAGCTATCACCTTAACTGGGGGGCCACACTGCCCCGATTGCGCGAAAAGGCCGATGAGATAGGCAAAAACTACGAACTGAGCATCGCCCTGTGGAAAGAGAATGTCCGCGAGTGCAAAATATTGGCCACCATGATTATGCCTCCAGGCGAGATTCTCCCTGAAGTAGTCGACATCTGGATGGAGCAGACACCCACCATCGAGATTGCCGAGCAGGCAGCCTTCAATCTCTACCAGCATCTTCCGTTTGCGGCAGACAAAGCCTATCAGTGGATTGCCTCAGACAGCGTCATGGCTCAGATATGTGGCTATCATGTACTCTCGCGACTGTTTATGAACAAACAGGAGCCTAACGAGCGTGGCATCAACGAATTCATCGACCAGGCACTGGCAGCGATACAAGGTACCGACATCACGCTTGCAAAGGCCGCATTGAACGCACTACAGCGTTTTGCCGGTCTCGGCTTGATGTATAAGCGCATTGCTTCATCGGCGATGAAATCGGTTCATTTGTCATTGGAATAAGAAAACGACCTGAATACCGTCAATTTCCCCCAGCCAGCGTTTGGCAAACTCCATGCCTTACAACTGAATTATGGCCGTAATCGCCTTGATTGCGGCCATAATTTGCATAATTCCGGCCATAATTTTCAATCATGGCACACGCCTTTACATGCTAAACGATGCAATAATCCTCTTAATTACATTAATTTTTGAGAAAAGCGTTTGTGATTTCAAAAATATTTGCTACCTTTGCACGCGAATCTAAGAAACACGAAAAATAGTTTAAATAATACAAATTCAGCTTATGTCACAAATTATAGGACGCATCTCTCAGATTATCGGTCCCGTTATCGACGTTTATTTCGATACCAAGGGACTTGATGCAGAGAAGGTGTTGCCGAAAATTCATGAGGCTCTTCGCATACAGCGTGGCGAAGGCCGCGAACTGATTGTCGAAGTGCAGCAGCATATCGGTGAAGACACCGTGCGCTGCGTTGCCATGGACAATACCGACGGTCTGCAGCGCGGATTGGAGGCCGTTCCAGTAGGCTCGCCTATTCAGATGCCTTCGGGCGATCAGATTAAGGGCCGTATGCTTAACGTGATAGGTCAGCCTATCGACGGTATGAAACAGCTTGACATGAAGGGAGCCTATCCCATTCACCGTGAAGCACCTACGTTCGAGGAGCTCTCCACGAAGAAGGAAATTCTGGCCACCGGTATCAAGGTGATTGACTTGCTTGAGCCTTACATGAAGGGTGGTAAGATTGGCCTGTTCGGCGGTGCCGGTGTGGGAAAGACAGTGCTTATCATGGAGCTCATCAACAACATTGCCAAGGGCCACAACGGCTTCTCGGTGTTTGCTGGTGTTGGTGAGCGTACACGTGAGGGTAACGACCTTATCCGCGAGATGATTGAATCAGGCGTTATCCGCTATGGCGAGAAGTTCCGCAAGGCCATGGACGAAGGCAAGTGGGACCTCAGCCTCGTTGACCCCGAGGAACTAAAGAAGAGTCAGGCAACTCTTGTCTACGGCCAGATGAACGAGCCCCCCGGCGCACGTGCCTCTGTGGCTCTGTCGGGTCTGACGGTGGCTGAAGGCTTCCGCGACCGCGGCGGCAAGGATGGTCAGGCTGCCGACATTCTGTTCTTCATCGACAACATTTTCCGTTTCACTCAGGCCGGTTCTGAGGTATCTGCTCTGTTAGGACGTATGCCGAGTGCCGTGGGTTACCAGCCGACACTGGCCAGCGAGATGGGTGCCATGCAGGAAAGAATCACTTCAACAAAGAAAGGTTCAATCACCTCTGTACAAGCTGTTTATGTGCCTGCCGACGACCTTACCGACCCTGCTCCCGCAACGACGTTCACACACCTCGATGCTACGACGGTGCTCGATCGTAAGATTGCTGAGCTCGGTATCTATCCCGCTGTTGACCCCTTAGGCTCTACCTCGCGTATTCTCGACCCGCTGATTGTGGGCAAGGATCACTACGAGTGCGCCCAGCGCGTGAAGGAGATTCTGCAGCGCTATAAGGAACTTCAGGATATCATCGCCATTCTTGGTATGGATGAGCTCTCCGATGAGGACAAGTTGACGGTGAACCGCGCACGTCGCGTGCAGCGCTTCCTCTCACAGCCGTTCTCTGTGGCTGAGCAGTTCACGGGTCTGCCTGGCGTCATGGTGCCCATCGAAGATACCATCAAAGGCTTCAACGCCATTCTCGACGGCGAAGTGGACGACCTGCCCGAGCAGGCATTCCTCAACGTCGGTACTATCGATGATGCCAAGGCCAAGGCCAAGAAGCTCCTCGAAGCAGCTAAAGCCTAAGTCATCAAATTGTGAACCGTTAAACTGTATATTTGCAAGATGCTGAATCTAAAGATAGTATCGCCTGAACGGATTGAGTTCGAGGGACAAGTGGAGAGTGTCAAGGTGCCCGGTAGCATGGGTAGCTTCGAGATTCTTACGAGTCATGCGCCTATCATCTCGTCGCTCGACAAGGGTATCGTAGAGTATACCCTTGCCGACGGCCAGAAGACCTCGCTGAACATCGCTGGCGGATTCGTGGAGGTGCAGAGGAATGTGGTCAGCCTTTGTGTGGAACTGATGTAGCTAATTTTTTGAATTCGAACGTGGTTAACATTGACAAGACTTGCATAAAATACATTGGTAGCGGCATGCTGTGCATCGCGCTGCTGTGTGGTATTGCCTGCTATGTGACAACTTTGATTGCTGACAGCGCAGTCAGCATGACTGCCATCAGCAGCTCAAGTGTCAGTGCCGCGTTCTTTTTCATATTCGTTGTAACAGAGGGACTTGTATGGCGAAAGGTGGCCAAAAGCCATCCTGACAGTCTGCCGACCTTCTTTACGGCCACTTCCGGTTTCCGACTGCTGCTCTCGCTGGCCGTCATGCTGGGCTACTATATAGCCTGCGGCCGAGAGTCGATGCTGACGTTCTTCCTGGTGTTTGCAGCTTTCTATGTCGTGCTGCTATTGCACCATACCATCTTTTTTGCACGCGTGTCAAACCGTTCGCAATCTGATATGAAAAGGTAGTTAATACTTATTTAACTCCTAAACATGATTTAAAGAATGAAACATTTAAAGTCAATAATTCTCATCTTGGCGGTTGCTTTCCTGCCGCTGCAGCTTCACGCTGAAGAGCAGCAGGGGGGGGAAGAGCTTAACATTCCAGAGATAGTGCTGGAACACCTCAGTGATGCTTACGAATGGCACATCGCCAGCTACGAAGGACGTCATCTGAGTATTCCTCTGCCTGTCATCATCCGTAGTGAGAATACTGGCCAGTGGCACTTCTGTACAGCCCATAGCCTGCCCGAAAATTTCTATTTCGATAAGAAACATCATGGTAAGATTTATGAGCGTATGCCTGATGGCACGTCAGTGCGTCCCTGGGACTTGAGCATCACCAAGACGGTGGCTCAAATCTGGATTGTGGTTGCACTGCTCATTGTCATCTTCCTCTCATGTGCCCGCTGGTATAAGAACCGCGATGCCCGCAGCGAAGCGCCGAAAGGTTTTGTGGGGGCTGTCGAGATGATTGTCATGACCATCTACGACGACCTCATCAAATCGTCAATCGGGGAGAAGCACTACAAGAAATATGCCCCTTATCTGCTTACAGTGTTCTTCTTCATCCTGGGCTGCAACCTCATTGGACTGATTCCTATCTTTCCGGGTGGTGCCAATGTCACGGGTAATATCAACATCACGTTCTTCCTGGCCTTGTGCACCATGTTGATGATCAACATTTTTGCCAACAAGGAGTACTGGAAGGAGATATTCTGGCCTGAGGTGCCTCTGTTCCTCAAGGCTTACCCTGCTCCCATCATGCCGGTCATCGAGCTCTTCGGCGTATTCACGAAGCCGTTTGCCCTGATGATCCGTCTTTTTGCCAACATGATGGCCGGCCACGCTGTGATACTCTCGTTCACTTGCGTCATCTTCCTCGGATGGTCAATGGGTGTCGGTTTCGGCTTGGGACTCAACACGTTCAGCATCATCATGCTGCTCTTTATGAACTGCCTGGAGTTGCTGGTGGCCTTTGTGCAGGCCTACGTGTTCACCATGCTTAGTGCCGTCTTCATCGGCCTGGCTCATAAGGAGCACCACGAGGAGTAAAAAACAAGAAATTGATAATTAACAATCAACGTAAACATTAATTATTAACAAATAAAACATTTTAAAAGCTATGATTATTTCAACATTGATGGCCGCAGAGGGTCTGGCTCAGCTGGGCTGCGGTATTGGAGCTGGTATTGCAACAATTGGTGCAGGTATGGGTATTGGTAAGATTGGTAGCAGCGCTATGGATGCTATCGCACGTCAGCCCGAGGCTGCCGGTAAAGTTCAGACCAACATGATTCTGACCTCTGCTTTCGTTGAGGGTTGCGCCCTCTTCGCTATTGCTGCTTGCGCATTCCTTATCAAATAAACATTTTTAGCAAATGGATTTCACTCAATTACCATCAATCCTTACGCCTGACTTGGGTCTCCTCTTCTGGATGCTCCTGGCGTTCTTGGTGGTCTTTGGTGTTCTTGCTAAGTTTGGCTTCCCTGTCATCACAAAGATGGTTGAGGAGCGAAAGCAGTTTATTGACGATAGTCTGCGCAAGGCACATGAAGCCTCAGAACGCCTTGAGAATATCAAGCAGGAAGGTGAAGCCATTCTCCAGGAAGCCCGCGAAAAGCAGGCTCAGATGCTGAAGGAGGCTGCTGAGACGCGTGATACCATCGTAGAGAAAGCTCAGGAGAAAGCCCGCGAGGAGGGTGCTCGCCTGCTCGGCGAGGCTAAGGCCGAGATAGAGCAGGAGAAGAAGGCTGCCATTGCCGACATCCGCAAGCAGGTGGCTTCGCTGAGTGTAGAGATTGCCGAGAAGGTGCTGAAGCAGAACCTGAAGAGCGATCAGTCGCAGATGGATCTCATCGACCGGATGCTGGATGAAGTTTCTTCTAAATAATCGGAAAAGCGTATGGATATAGGAGTCATATCGGTTCGTTATGCTCGCGCACTGCTCAAGAGTGCCACTGATGCGAACATCGAGGAGTCGGTGTATCAACAGATGCAGCTCATGGTAAACAGCTACATCGAGGTGCCGGCACTTCGGCAGACGATAGACAATCCGATGCTCTCGAAAGACAAGAAGCAGGTGCTGCTCGAAACTGCCGTAGGCGGCGAGCAGGCACTGCCTTTGGTGAAAGACTTCATTGCCATGGTGCTGAAGGAAGACCGAGAGAACATGATACAATTCATGGCAGCTTCGTACGTCACGCTCTATCGCCAGCAGAAGAACATCATCCGTGGAAAGCTGACCACTGCTGTCGGTGTCTCGCCAGAGATGGAGCAGAAGATGCGGCAGATGGTGGAAAGCAAGACTCAAGGAACTGTGGAGTTTGAAACTGAGGTTGATCCCGACATCATCGGAGGTTTCATCCTCGAGTATGACACGTATCGTATGGACGCAAGCGTAAAGGCTAAGCTCAACACGATACTCACAGCATTGAAGAGATAAACGAATATGTAATGAGTGATTATGATTATCGTCATCTGAGCGAATCCTGCAGCCAACAAGTGCTGGAATAATCGTAATTGCTCATTGCAAATTACTAAAAGTACAAAAGAAAGTAAAAATGTCAGATAAAATCAAACCAAGCGAAGTCAGCCAGGTGCTGCTTGACCAGCTGAAAGGCATTTCCAGCGGCGAGCAGTTTGACGAGGTGGGCACAGTGTTGCAGGTGAGCGACGGTGTGGCTCGTATCTATGGCTTGCGTCATGCAGAAGCCAACGAGCTGCTGGAGTTCGAAAACGGCACCATGGCCATCGTGATGAACCTGGAGGAAGACAACGTGGGCTGCGTGTTGCTGGGTCAGACGTCGGGCATCAAAGAAGGCATGGTCGTGAAGCGTACACGCCGCATTGCCTCTATCCGCGTGAATGATAACATGCTCGGCCGCGTTATCAACCCGCTGGGTCAGGCTATCGACGGCAAAGGCGAGATAGATCTTGCCAACTCGTTTGAGATGCCCCTTGACCGTAAGGCTCCCGGTGTGATCTATCGCCAGCCCGTGAAAGAGCCACTTCAGACGGGTCTGAAGGCTGTCGACTCGATGATTCCTATCGGTCGCGGCCAGCGTGAGCTGATCATTGGTGACCGTCAGACGGGTAAGACAGCTATTGCCGTCGACACTATCATCAATCAGAAAAGTTTCTATGAGGCAGGAAAGCCTGTCTATTGTATTTATGTTGCCATAGGCCAGAAGGCCAGCACGGTGGCAGCTTTGGTGCAGACACTGAAGGAGCACGGCGCCATGCCTTATACCATCATTGTGGCTGCTACGGCTGCCGACCCCGCTGCTATGCAGTACTACGCACCTTTTGCCGGTGCCGCCATTGGTGAGTATTTCCGCGACCGCGGTCTGCCTGCCCTGGTGGTTTACGATGACCTGTCGAAGCAGGCTGTGGCTTATCGTGAGGTGTCGCTGATTCTGCGTCGTCCTTCCGGACGTGAGGCCTATCCTGGTGACGTGTTCTATTTGCATAGCCGTCTTCTTGAGCGTGCAGCCAAGATGAACGAGCAGCAGGAAGTGGCCGAGCAGATGAACGACCTTCCCGAGTGTATGAAGGGTCATGTGCGCGGCGGTGGCTCGCTCACCGCTCTGCCCATCATCGAGACTCAGGCAGGCGACGTGTCGGCCTATATACCTACGAACGTTATCTCTATCACCGACGGACAGATATTCCTTGAGAGCGACCTCTTTAATCAGGGTTTCCGTCCTGCCATCAACGTGGGTATCTCAGTGTCGCGTGTGGGTGGTTCGGCACAGATCAAGTCAATGAAGAAGGTAGCTGGTACGCTCAAGATTGACCAGGCCCAGTATCGTGAGCTTGAGGCTTTCTCGAAGTTCTCAAGTGATATGGACGCCGTGACGGCCATGACGCTCGACCGCGGACGAAAGAACAACCAGCTGCTCATACAGCCGCAGTATAGTCCTATGCCTGTGGGTGAGCAGGTCGCAATTCTTTACTGCGGAGTGCACGGCTTGATGCGCGATGTGCCCCTCGATAAGGTGCGCCAGTGCCAGAACCAGTTCCTCGATAAGCTGCGCTCATCGCATCCTGAAGTGATTCAGACTTTGGGCAGTGGCAAAATCGACGACGACACCACCAAGGTGGTAGAGACCGTCATGGCCGACATTTCTGCAACATTTAAAGCCTAACAGCCTATGCCGTCACTGAAAGAGATTAAAGGCCGCATTGCCTCGGTCAACAGCACGCGCAAAATAACGTCAGCCATGAAGATGGTGGCCAGCTCAAAACTGCACCATGCTCAGGTGGCGATACAGAACATGCTGCCTTACGAGACAATGCTGGAACACATCCTCAAGTCGTTTCTGGCGGCCGAAGCCGAGGCCCAAACAATATACGATCAGGAGCGTCCGGTGAAGCGTGTCGCCCTGGTTGTTTATTCCTCAAACTCTTCGCTCTGCGGCGGTTTCAATGCCAACGTCATCAAACTGATGATGAATGCCGTGAAAGAACTGTCGGAAGAGTTGGGAGCAGAGAATGTCGAGGTCTATCCCATTGGCCGCAAGGTGGCTGAGAAGGCTCGCAAACTGGGTTATAATGTTAAAGGTGAACGTAACGAGTTGGTTGACCATCCCAACGTCAAGGACTGCATTGACTTGTCGGTTGAGCTTGGCAAGCGTTTTGCAGAAGGTGAGATTGACAAGGTAGAGCTGATTTACCATCACTTCAAGAGTGCTGGCTCTCAGATTCTGACGAGCAAGACTTTCTTGCCTATCGACGTCGAGAGTGAGTTGGAGCGTGACCATGAACGCGACCTCACATCGAATGTCGTGACAAAGAAGGCTCAGGACTATCTGAAGAAGAAAGGCAGACAGAAAGCAAAGGCTAACCAGGAAGATGTGAAGCCCTTGAACGACAATTTCATCGTGGAGCCCGACATGGACACCGTGTTGTCGCAGCTCATTCCGAAGCTGGCTCATCTGATGCTCTACACCGCTCTACTTGACAGTGTGGCCTCTGAGCATGCTGCCCGTATGGTAGCTATGCAGACGGCTACCGACAATGCCGATGAACTGCTCCGTCAGCTGAATCTTCAGTACAACAAGAGTCGTCAGCAGGCTATTACCAGTGAGCTTCTTGATATTGTGGGAGGTTCCGTCAACAACTGATATTGAACTGTGTCTTAAAACGAGTAGGAGGAAAATGAAGTCGTTTTCCTCCTACTCGTTTTTATGATTATGAATGATGCGATACGCTAAATACTGATGCTGTCTTGGTACCATTGGAACAGACGTCTCACTCCGTCGGGCACATCCACCTGATGCTTCCATCCCAAACGATGAAGTTTGTCTACATTGGTTAGTTTTCTCATTGTGCCGTCGGGTTTTGAAGAGTCGAAGACGACAGTACCAGTGAAGCCCGTCACATCGGCAATGATGTCTGACAGCTGGCGAATGGTAATCTCCTTGCCCGTTCCGATGTTGATATGACAGTTGCGTATCTCGCCTAAAGCCGGTATGGCACCGCCTCTGCCCGAAGAAGTGTTCCTGTCGGCACGGGCGCCAACACTTGCTCCATGGTGCACGCTGGAATACTTCTCTATGCCGATAATGTCCTTGAAGTCGATGTTAAGAAGGATGTGTACAGAGGCGTCGGCCATATCTTCACTCCAAAGAAACTCGCGTAGCGGGGTGCCCGTCCCCCAGAGCAACACGTGATTGTCAGTAATGCCATAATGCTGCAAGACACCTAAAATGCGGGCTTCTGGTGCCGTGCCGTCGACGCCCTCCACAGGACGTATGTTCATGTCTCTGCGTATGGCTTCCCAGTTGTGCTCATGTATCAGCTTTGCTAGGAAAATCTTACGCATCATGGCTGGCATCACATGAGAGTTTTCAAGATGGAAGTTATCGTTAGGGCCATACAGGTTGGTAGGCATCACCGCAATGTAATTGGTGCCAAACTGCAGGTTATAGCTTTCGCACATCTTCAGTCCGGCAATTTTTGCAATGGCATATTCCTCGTTGGTGTACTCCAGCGGCGAGGTGAGCAGGCAATCCTCGGTCATGGGTTGCGGTGCATCTTTCGGGTAGATGCAAGTAGAGCCGAGGAAAAGCAGCTTGTCTACATGGTGGCTGAAAGCCTCGGAGATGACATTGCATTGTATCATCATGTTTTGCATGATGAAGTCAGCCCGATAGAGGGAATTAGCCATGATGCCTCCTACGTAAGCTGCTGCCAGAACGACGGCATCGGGCTGTTGTTCGTCAAAAAAGTGTCTGACAGCCAGTTGGTCGGTCAGATCCAGTTCCTTGTGGGTGCGCCCCACCAAATTATGGTATCCTCTCTGATAGAGGTTTTTCCAAATGGCCGACCCTACAAGCCCTTGATGACCAGCCACGTAAATCTTCGACGTTCTATTGAGCATGTCTATTCTATTTTTTCTTTCAAGAACATTTTCCTCACTTTCTTCATGTCATGTTCCACCATGATATGAACCAACTGCTCAAAAGACGTTTTGCGCGGATTCCACCCTAAGACCTCCTTCGCTTTTGCCGGATTGCCGAGCAGTTGCTCTACTTCTGCCGGGCGGAAGTATTTCGGGTCGACTTCTACGATGACCTTTCCAGTGACTTTATCGATGCCTTTCTCGTTGACACCTTCACCTTCCCACTTCAGATCTATGCCCACCTCGCGAAACGCAAGGGTGCAGAACTCTCTGACCGAGTGATACTCGCCCGTGGCAATGACAAAATCATCAGGCTTGGGCTGCTGGAGGATGAGCCACATACACTCCACATAATCGCGGGCGTAGCCCCAGTCGCGCAGCGCATTGAGATTGCCCAGATAAAGTTTGTCTTGCTGTCCTTGCGCTATGCGTGCAGCGGCAAGAGTGATTTTGCGGGTGACAAAAGTCTCGCCCCGTCGTTCGCTCTCATGATTGAAGAGGATGCCATTGCAGCAGAACATGTCGTATGACTCGCGGTAGTTTTTCATAATCCAGTAGCCATAAAGCTTGGCCACGCCATAAGGCGAACGTGGATAGAAAGGTGTCTTTTCTGTTTGTGGCACCTCCTGCACCAGACCGAAAAGCTCGGAAGTGCTGGCTTGGTAAATTCTGCATTCTTTCTCGAGCCGGCATATACGCACGGCTTCAAGTAAACGGAGCACGCCCACCGCGTCGGTCTCGGCCGTATATTCGGGCACGTCGAAGCTTACCTTCACATGGCTTTGCGCCGCAAGGTTGTAGATTTCCGTGGGCCTCACTTCGCCGATGATGCGGATGAGTGAAGAAGAGTCGGTCATGTCTGACCAATGAAGCTCCACGAGACGCTTCTTTTTCATGTCGCGCACCCACTCGTCGAGGTAAAGATGTTCTATGCGTCCGGTGTTGAACGATGACGAACGGCGCATCAGTCCATGCACCTCGTAACCTTTGTCGATGAGGAATTCCGCCAGATAAGAACCATCCTGCCCGGTAATGCCAGTGATGAGTGCTACCTTTCTTTTATCCATAATGCTTGTAATATTAGTTTTCACCTGAAAATTGCTTGATGCGCTGTTCTTCCGACAGCTTGCAAATGAGCAGCGTGTCGTCATTCTCTGCTACCACATAGCCGTCAAGTCCTTGCACGACGACCTTCTTTTCCTGAGTGGCATGTATGATGCAGTTGCGGGTTTCAAACACAGAGATGTTGCTGCCGATGCAGGCATTACCGTTGAGATCGTGCTTCGACTGCTCTTGCAGCGCGCCCCAGGTGCCAAGATCGCTCCACCCGAAGTCGGCCGGACAAACAAATATCTCTTCGGCCTTCTCCATGATGGCATAGTCAACAGAGATGTTTTCGCACATGGGGAAACGCTCGTTGATTGCGGTCTGCTCCATGTCGGTACCTAAGGTGTGTTGCAGAGAATCGAAAATCTTAGTCATCTTAGGCTGATAGATACGAAAAGCATTGACGATGGTTGAGACATTCCATATGAAAATGCCGGCATTCCAGAAGTAGTTGTTTTTCTGTATATATTGTTTTGCAGTATCCAAGTCAGGTTTCTCCCTAAATGAATCGACGCGGTAAATGCTCTTGTTACGCAGTGAAGTGGCAGAGAGGTCGACCTGAATATAGCCATAGCCCGTCTCCGGTCTTGTAGGCTTCATGCCCAGGGTGACGATAGCGTCGCTGTCATAAGTAAATGACATACAGCTGCTGATGACATGCTGAAACTCCTGCACGTTGATTACAATGTGGTCAGAAGGAGTGACAACGATGTTTGCCTTGGGGTCTTGGGCTTTAATGCGCCACGACACATAGGCTATGCATGGTGCAGTGTTTCTTCTGCACGGCTCACAGAGAATGTTGCCGATGGGCACCTCTGGCAGTTGTTGGTGAACAAGATTGACATATTTCTGGTTGGTAACAACCCAAATGTGCTCTTTGTCAATCAGACTTCCAAAGCGGTCGACGGTGAGCTGAAGTAGGGTGCGCCCTACGCCAAGCACATCGATAAACTGTTTGGGACGCTCGGCAGTGCTCATAGGCCAGAAACGACTGCCTACTCCTCCGGCCATAATGACGAGATGATTGTTAGTTTTCATATGTATCAGTTCTTTGATGGTTTTTTCTTATATATCACATATAGCACACCAACCAATACAATGGCGATGATGGTAATGACAATATAGTGGTTGTATTGTTTTATCGTGTTGCCAAGCTGGTCTTCAGGCACAATGCTGTGCAGATACCATCCGAGCAGTGCAAGCACCACATGCCAGCAGCCGGCGCCAATGGTGGTGTAGAGCAGGAATTTCCAGTAGTTCATTCGCGCCAGTCCTGCAGGTATCGAAATGAGGTGTCTGACACCAGGAATGAGCCTGCCCGTAAGCGTAGCCACCACGCCATGATTGTCGAAGTAACGCTCGCTGTGTTTTACTTTTTCAACGTTGAGCAGACACATCCTACCGAGTCGGCTCTTGGCAAAGCGATATATCACGGGCCGACCGACATAGAGGGCCACAAAATAGTTGATTGAAGCACCTATATCGGCACCTATTGTGGCAAAGAGCACAACTAAGAACACGTTGAGGTTGCCGGATGCAGCGTGATAGGCGGCAGGAGCGACTACGAGTTCTGAAGGAACTGGCACTATCGTGCTTTCCAGCAGCATGAGCAGCAGTATGGTGCCATAGTTGAGATTATTGAGTAGCGATGATATAATATTCATTTCTTCATTCTTTCTTTTATGTAATTATAATAGTCCTGAGGCTCCACATTGTCAGGAAAGAGATGAGCAAGCACAAGCTTACACTCTTTTGGGTTAAGCTTGCAGGCCTGCTTCAGGTAATATAAGAACTCGTCGTATTTCTTCAGATCATAGCAGCAGAGCGCCATATAGGCATAGCCGTCGGTATGGCCTTCTGGCACAACACGAAAATATTTCTTAAAGAGAGCATATGATGCCTCTACATATTTGTTGTCGTAAAGCGAGACAATAATTCGCAAGAGAGTGAGGTTAGGATTGTCGCTTTCAATGACAGCCTTGCGGAAGCAGGCTTCGGCCTGCCTTATCTTTCCGGCCGTGAGCATCACATGCCCTTTGATGACAAGAGCCTGAATGTGGTCGCAGTCAAGTTGTTCTGTTCTGTCAATCCACTCCAACGCCTTGTCGTAGTTGCCCAACTCGCTGTTGGCAAACGCCAGTTCCTGATAGATGTCGGGCAGATAGGGTGAGTCTTCGGGGGCAGCCTCTATCGCCTTCTGCAAGATGTCGACTGCTTCATGGTGCCGCTCTAAATTTACAAGACAGGTGCCTTGGTGAAGCAGCGAGAACTCGTCATCGGGCGTGATGGCTGAGTAGCGGCGAAAGTACTCAAGTGCCTGCTCGTAATTGTCGAGCCGATAAAGCGCATTAGCCTTCGAGATAAGGCTTTCCGGGTCTTTGGGATCAATGGCAATGGCATACTCGCTCGACTGCACCGACTGTGAGTACTCCTCGTTCATGAACTGAGCCGAAGCAAGTGCGTTCCAATAACGCTTTGAGAACGGGTTGACATCGATGAGTTCATTGAATATTCGCTCGCTGTCTTTGTATTTGCCTACTCCAAACAAGGCACGGGCCATCAGTTCCTTATAGTCGGCCGTGTCTTCCTGTTTTGCCATCTTCATCCATCGCATGGCAATGTCGGCATAGTTGAAGTCCTGATAAATGCCGGCTACATCTATGATGAAGTCTTGCAGCTCATCATCTTGATATAGTACCATGCTGCTGGTGAACAGGTCTTCCGCCTGGTCAACTAATCCTTTGGCCAGCAGTATTTCTCCCTTGTCATAGATAAATTCGGGCGACTGCTTGTCAACAATCTGTTCTAAGAGCTGCTCAGCTTCACCAATGTCGCCGTTGTAGAGAGCCTCATGTATCTTGTAGGTCAATGGCGCCAGCGAGCCGGGGGCCAGTTCAAGCGCCAAGGCAATAGCTTTGTCGGCACTATCCTGTTGGCCTGTCATCTGGTAGTAATCGGCTATGTCAGCAAGCTCCTCGCTGTCCATGAAGACGGGCTCGCCAGCTGCGAGCGCGTCTTCATATTTACCGAGGAGCTGCTGAAACTCTTTACTGTCAAAATATTCTTCACCGGTATGCTGATACATATCTGCGTGGGGCTGTGCTTATTTTTTCTTGGCCCATGCGTCCTTCAGTCCGACCGTCTTGTTGAACACCAGATGGTCAGCTGTGGAAACGGGGTCTACGTTGAAGTATCCGATGCGCTGGAACTGCAGGTAGGTTAGCGGCTTCATCTGTGCTGCATAAGGCTCTACATAGCAGTTGGAGAGCACGGTGAGTGAGTCGGGGTTGATAATCTGTTTCATGGCCGTCACGGCATCGCATTGCTGCTCGTCGCGGATGGCGGCCATCTCGTCACGTGGATTCTCTACTTTCCACAATCGGTCGTAGAGCCTGACTTCAGCTTTCGCGGCGTTGTGGCAGCTCACCCAGTGAAGCGTCTTGCCTTTTATCTTGCGGTCGGCGCCAGGCAGTCCGCTGCGCGTGTCGGGATCGTAGGTGCAATAGATGGTGGTGACGCGTCCCTGCTCATCTTTATCGCAAGGATGCTGCTCGTCACACTTAATGATATAGGCATTTTTCAATCGCACTTCCTTGCCGGGAGCCAGGCGCATGAATTTCTTTTCAGCTACTTCCATGAAGTCATCGCGCTCTATCCATATCTCGCGTCCGAACTCTACGTCGTGGGTTCCGTCGGCCTCGTTTTCAGGGTTGTTGACGGCAGAGAGCTGTTCCGTCTGACCTTCGGGGTAGTTGGTGATAACGACCTTGACAGGATCGAGCACGGCGGCAACGCGAATGGCCCGGCTGTTGAGGTCGTCACGCACCACACTCTCAAGTAGTGCCATATCGTTGAGTCCATCTATCTTGGTATAACCTATTTTATCAATGAACTTCACGATGCTTTCCGGTGAGTAACCTCTCCGGCGGAAACCACAGATGGTGGGCATGCGGGGGTCGTCCCAGCCGCTGACGAGATGCTCGTTGACCAATGCAAGCAGGTTGCGCTTTGACATCAGGGTGTAAGAAAGATTCAATTTGTTAAACTCCGTCTGGCGTGGTCCATCGTAAGTTGACAGCTGCTCATTAAGCATCGAGAGTTTGCTTCCGCTTTCAGATGCCGGACCGCAGTCGGCTATCCATTCACGCATCCAAAACACGAAGAGATCGTAGAGAGGCCGGTGCTCCACAAACTCAAGTGTGCACCACGAGTGTGTGACTCCCTCCAGATAGTCGCTCTGTCCGTGTGTGAAGTCGTACATAGGATACGCATTCCACTTCGAGCCTGTTTTTACATGTGGGATGTTAAGTACACGATAGATAAGGGGATCACGGAAGAGCATATTTGGATGAGCCATGTCAATCTTTGCACGCAGCACCAGCGTGCCCGGTTCACATTTGCCGCTGTTCATATATTCAAAGAGGCGCAAGTTCTCGTCTATAGGGCGGTCGCGGAAGGGACTGTTCTGCCCCGGCGACGTGGTAGTGCCTTTCTGCTGTGCTATAGCCTCGGCGCTCTGTTCGTCAACGTAGGCACGTCCTTGCTTGATGAGCCAGACAGCAAAATCCCAAAGCTGCTGAAAATAGTCGCTGGCATAGTAGACGTTAGCCCACTGGAAACCAAGCCACTTAATATCATGCTCAATACTTTCAATATATTCTGTGTCTTCCTTGACGGGGTTCGTGTCGTCGAAGCGCAGGTTGCACACACCACCATATTTTTTGGCCAAGCCAAAGTCGATGGCAATAGCTTTAGCATGCCCTATATGCAGATAGCCATTAGGCTCTGGTGGGAATCGCGTCTGGATTTTTCCGCCGTTTCTGCCTTTGGCCAAATCATCTTTAACAATCTGCTCAACAAAACTGAGTGACTTTTTCTCTTCGATTTCGTTTAAATCTCTTTCAACCATATACTTTCAATAAAAATAATTTTGAGTGCAAAGATACAAAAAAGTTACGATTTGGTGTGCCCGCATGGTCTTTTTTTTTGTGTTTATTGCTTAAAAAAAACAAATATGTTGCACAACATATTGTTAGATTTGTTTTTTATGTTGAAAAGGGGTAACTTTGCAGCGTTATCATTAATACATTCTATATGTCTTATAGACGAACCCTGTTAGGATAAGCGCCAGTCGTTGTGAAACGGCCGGCGCTTTTGTGATAACGACATATTAACACTAATGGCGTATTCAAAAATTCTTCCAATCAGAAAGCAGAGCATATAAGCCTATTGGATTCCCCGCTGATTAAGTGCCTGTTGGTAACGACGGGCGTTTTGCAAGTGCTCCTGCAATGTACGGGCAAAGTTGTGGGTGCCCGAAAAATCTTCCTTAGCACACATGTAGAGATAGTCGTGAGGGGTTGCGTTGAGAACGGCGTCTGTGCCCTGTATAGATGCCACTTTGATAGGACCAGGTGGAAGCCCGGCATAGCGATAGGTGTTATACGGACTGTCGGTCATCAGATGTTTGTGATGAATACGACGCAGAGAGAAGTCGCCCACGGCAAACTTGACGGTAGGGTCGGCTTGCAGTGGCATATTCTTATGAAGTCTGTTAAGGTACATGCCAGCCACCATGGGCTTCTCGGCATTCGTCGTAGTTTCTTCATCAACGATGCTTGCAAGTATAGCAACCTCGTTGGGCGTCAGTCCTTTGCGCTTTGCCTTCTGAAGTCTTTCTTCCGTCCAAAACACATCGTGTTCTTTCTTCATGCGTTTCATCAGGACATCAAGGGTTGTGTTCCAATACACCTCATAGGTGTTGGGAATGAAAATACATGCAATGGTAGCTGTATCGTAGCCCAGTTGCTGACAGTAATCAGGCGAATGTAAGCTTTGAACTATTGTTAGGCTGTCGAGCATTAATTTGCGTGCGAGAGCACCAGCCATCAATTCCATGGTGCGCACCTCGGGGATGGTGAGGTTCATGGGTGTCTGGTGGCCTCTCTTTAGCATGTGAAATACGCGTGTGATGCTCATGCCGGGCTCTATAGCATAGCGACCGGTGATGATGTTGTCTTCATAGCTGCAATGCCGGATGAGGGTGCGCAGCCCGGTCATGGAGTGAGTGGAGCCTATGGGAGCAAGTTTCACGTATATTGAGTCGGCAGTGTCATCGTTGTCAATATACAGATATTGGGTTGTATCTTTAGAGTTGAAGCTGCTGAAGAAATAATAATAGCAAAGCACCAACATGCCAATCAGGCAAATGGCGGCGGGCATGAGATAATATTTGGCTTTAGTGAAATTCATTACATGACATTTATGATTTGCGGGTGCAAAATTACAAAAATAATTTCATTTGACTCTCATTAAGCTTCATTATTTTACTAACTTTAGCCTCATAGGCGCGTTTTCACTCTTCCAAAAGAAAGAAATCCGACTTTTTCTTTCATTATTCCCTCAGTTATTTGTAACTTTGCCGCCATGAAACAATATGATACATACATTTTCGACCTTGACGGCACACTTCTTGACACACTCAACGATTTGGCAGCTTCAGTAAACTATGCCATGAGAAAGCACGGCCTGCCCGAACACTCAATAGAAGACGTGCGGCGTTTCGTTGGCAACGGAGTGCGCATGCTGATGATTAGAGCTATTCCAGGCGGCGAGACTCATGAATCTTTCGAGGAAATCTTCCACACGTTTCGCCAACACTACCTCATCCACTCGCTCGACACAACACTTCCTTATCCGGGTATCGAGGCCATGTTGCGAGAACTGAAACGGCGTGGCAGGCGAGTGGCCGTAGTAAGCAACAAATTCGATGAAGCCACGAAAGAGCTGGTGAAACATTTCTTTCCTGACACTGTCGACGTGGCCATAGGCGAACACGAGGCAGCAGGTGTGCGTAAGAAACCGGCTCCCGACACCGTGATTGAGGCACTTCGGCAACTCGGGGTAGGACGGGAGCGGTGCGTCTATGTGGGCGACAGCGATGTTGATGTGCAGACAGCTTGCAATAGCGCTTTACCATGCATCAGTGTCCTGTGGGGATTCCGCGACCGCGCCTTCCTTGAAGCTTGCGGTGCCACCACTTTTGCAGAGAAGCCCGAGGATATACTGTCATAGCTGTTTGTTTTGATACATACAGCAAATTGGAACACGACACTCGTCATGGAGAAATCATCCTCCCGGAGTGTCGTGTTCCAATTCTTTATTATCCTTATTATATTATAAGGCCTCAGGCAAAGAGCACGGTAAGACCGGCCATGACGATGCTTACCATCGACATGAGCTTAATAAGAATGTTAAGCGAAGGCCCGCTGGTATCCTTGAAGGGATCGCCCACAGTGTCACCCACGATAGTTGCTTTATGCGCAAACGATCCTTTGCCGCCGAAGTTACCTTCTTCCACCATTTTCTTGGCGTTATCCCATGCTCCGCCGGCATTAGCCATAAATACTGCCAGCGTGAAGCCTGCAGCCAGTCCGCCCACGAGCAAACCAAGCACACCGGCCACGCCGAGCACACAACCCACAATGATGGGGATGGCAATGGCGAGCAGTGAGGGAAGAATCATCTCGTGCTGAGCAGCACGCGTGGAAATCTCAACGCACGAACCATAGTCAGGTGTTGCCTTGCCTTCCAGAATACCTGTTATCTCGCGGAATTGCCGACGCACTTCCTCCACCATCTTCTGGGCGGCACGTCCCACAGCCTCCATGGTCAGGCCGCAGAACAGGAATGCAGCCATAGCACCGATAAAGGCACCTACAAGCACCTTCGGGTTCATCAGGTTCACTTGGAAGAACTCCATGAAGTCAGGCATCGTGGCCGAAGCAGGGTCGAATATCTTCTGAGTGAGCGGGTGTATAAACTCCCTTCCGCCATCAACGGCACGCACCATGGCAATCTTAATCTCTTCTACATACGAGGCCAGCAGAGCTAATGCCGTGAGTGCTGCAGAGCCGATGGCAAAGCCTTTACCTGTTGCTGCCGTGGTATTGCCCAGCGCGTCGAGCGCATCGGTGCGATGACGAACTTCCTCACCCAGCTCGCTCATCTCTGCATTTCCACCCGCATTGTCAGCAATGGGTCCATAGGCATCGGTGGCCAGGGTAATGCCCAGAGTAGAGAGCATGCCGACTGCAGCGATGCCGATGCCATAAAGACCGTGGCTGATGCTTGAAGCCGACATAGACAGATCGAAGCCGTTGGCACACATGTAGCTCAGCATGATAGCCACACCGATAGTGAGCACAGGTATACAAGTAGACATCATACCAGTGCCAATACCTTTAATAATAACCGTGGCCGAACCTGTGAGGCCTGCCTCCGATATCTTTTGAGTCGGCTTATAGGAGTGAGAGGTGTAGTACTCAGTAGCTTGCCCGATAATGACGCCTGCAACCAGACCCGTTACCACCGAGAACGAAAGACCGAGCCAGTTTTCAATGCCCAGCGCCCATAATATGCCAAAGGTGGCGACGGCTATGAGCACGGCCGACACGTTGGTGCCCACTGAGAGCGAATGAAGCAAGTCGCGCATGGTGGCACCCTCTTTAGTGCGTACCAGGTAGATGCCCAGAATGGAGAGAAACACACCCACTGCGGCAATCAGCATAGGTGCCACCACGGCACGCATCTGCATGTCGCCCTGCAGGGCAAAGGCTGTTGCTCCAAGGGCCGCCGTAGACAGAATGCTGCCACAATAGCTCTCATAGAGGTCGGCTCCCATGCCGGCCACATCGCCCACGTTGTCGCCTACGTTATCGGCAATGGTAGCGGGGTTGCGCGGGTCGTCTTCAGGAATATCGGCTTCCACTTTGCCCACGATGTCGGCTCCTACGTCGGCAGCCTTCGTGTAGATACCACCACCGACACGTGCAAACAGGGCTTGCGTGGATGCACCCATACCAAAAGTAAGCATCGTGGTGGTGATGGTTACCAGAGCCATGTTGTCGCCATGGTACACGAAACTAAGGGCAAAAAACCATCCGGCAATGTCAAGCAGACCGAGACCAACAACCGTGAGGCCCATAACGGCTCCAGAACGGAAGGCTATCTTCAGTCCGGCATCGAGACTTTGGCGGGCAGCGTTAGCAGTGCGGGCCGAAGCATAAGTGGCTGTCTTCATGCCGAAGAAGCCAGCTAAGCCGCTGAAGAAACCGCCAGTGAGGAAGGCAAACGGTACCCAAGGATTCTGCACCTTGAGCACATAGGCCATGAAAGCGAAGATTACGACGAGCACCACAAAGACAATGGTGACCACGCGATACTGTTGTTTCAGATAGGCCATGGCGCCACGGCGCACGTGTCCTGCAATCTCTCTCATGCGCGGAGTTCCCTCATCGGCCGTCATCATCGACCGGAAGAAGAACCACGCCATGCTCAATGCCACTATCGAAGCAATGGGCACAAGCCAGAAGGCATAGGGAATGTTCATAATCGTTTACTTAAAAAAATGTTTTTTAGTTATTATAGCGTTGTTATTTAGGCCACAAAGTTAAACATTTTTTCTGTAACTGCTCACATTTTATACAGAAAAATTTTGTGGGTCGGAAAAATATTTGTAATTTTGCAACACTTTTTAAATCACTCATAAAGACCATATACTATGCAAAGCAATGCAGCAAAGGGACCTTCGGGGTCAATCATGTACCACATTATAGCATTGGCTATCATCGCCGTTTGGGGAAGTACACTTGTAAGCACCAAGATATTGATACAGGCAGGTCTGCGGCCCGATGAGATATTTGTGTTACGCTTTCTGTTGGCATACGCCGCTATATGGTTTATATCGCCCCGAAAGATTTGGAGTGACTCCATCAAGGATGAGTTGATGATGGTGCTACTTGGCATCACCGGCGGCTCGCTTTACTTCATTACCGAGAACATGGCCGTAGGCCTTACTTATGTTAATAATGTGAGTTTCATTGCCAGCGTGTCGCCGCTGGTTACCATGGCCATTGCTCTATGCACCTATAAAGGCATTAAGATACGCAAAATACTCTTTGTAGGGTCGCTGCTGGCCGTGCTCGGTGTGGGCGTCGTGGTGTTCAATGGCCAGGCTGTGCTCCATCTCAATCCGCTCGGCGACCTTCTTGCCGTCGCCACCATGGTGTGCTTTGGTGTGTATTGCTATTTCCTGAAGAGCATGGGCGACAAATACGACCCTGTTTTTATCACCCGTAAGATGTTCTTCTACGGGCTTCTTACAGCCCTGCCCATTTTCATCTTCCAGCCGTGGAGTTTCCCCCTCTCTGGTCTCCTCAGCGCCAAGATGCTGCTAAATCTGCTCTTCCTTGGCTTAGTGGCGTCATTTGGCTGCTTTGTCATGTGGTCAATATGTGTCAACAAGATAGGCGCCGTCACATCGTCAAACTATCTTTATCTTATTCCCCTCTCAACGGTTGTCTTCAGCGCTCTTTTCCTCAATGAGCCTATGACGCTCATTGCCTGGATAGGCTGTGCACTGATTATGGTTGGCGTCTATATGGCAAACATAGGCTGTCGCGACTGACGGCCGTCATCATTCCTCCTTCTGCAGACAGCACGGGGAGTTTATCTCGTCAGCATATGCTCATTCCCCCCTTTGACCTGAATCAATTAATCAATGGCAAGGGGGGAATGAGCATTAAAATTGATAATAAAAAGTGCTAAATGTGCTATTTTCTCGTTGGAATTGAGTAATTTTGCGGCGGAAAAAAGATTTCTAAACTATTAAGCGTAAAAAGATTATGGAAAAAAGTGCATTGCAGATTGCACGCATGGCTTATCAGCCTAAACTGCCGCGAGGCTTGCAAGGTGCAGTAAAAGTGGAGGAGGGTGCTCCCACACAAAGTGTAGACAATCAGGATGAGATAAAGTCGCTCTTCCCCAACACCTATGGAATGCCGCTGGTGAAGTTTGTACCCGGCGACAAGTGTCAGTATGAGCCCATCAACGTAGGCATCATACTTTCTGGCGGTCAGGCTCCTGGCGGCCACAATGTGATTACGGGTCTGTTCGATGCTATCAAAAGAATGAATCCTAAAAGTCGCGTCTATGGCTTCCTCATGGGTCCCAGCGGCCTTGTGGAGCATCACTACATGGAGCTCACAAAAGACATCGTCGACGAATATCGCAATACAGGCGGCTTCGACATGATTGGTTCTGGGCGCACTAAGCTTGAGAAAGAGGAACAATTTGAGAAAGGCCTCGAGATTATTCGCGAACTGGGTATCAAAGCCATTGTCATCATTGGCGGCGACGACTCCAATACCAATGCCTGTGTGCTTGCCGAGTACTACGCAGCAAAAAAATGCGGCGTGCAGGTCATTGGCTGTCCCAAGACCATCGACGGCGACTTGAAAAACGAACAGATTGAGACTTCGTTTGGTTTCGATACTGCCTGCAAAACCTACTCAGAGCTCATCGGCAACATTGAGCGCGACTGTGACTCTGCCCGTAAATACTGGCATTTCATCAAGGTGATGGGACGCTCGGCCAGCCATATTGCACTTGAATGCGCACTGCAGACACAGCCCAACGTATGCCTTATTTCTGAAGAGGTGGAACAGAAAGACATGTCGCTCAACGATGTGGTCGACTACATCGTCGATTCGGTGCTCCGACGTGCAGCAGAAGGCAAGAACTTCGGTACCGTCATCATACCTGAAGGTCTCATTGAGTTCATTCCTCATATCAAGCGCCTTATCTCGCAGATGAACGACGTGCTCGCTATGCCTGAATCGCAAAACCTCTCCATGTCGCGCAACGACCTTATTGACTTCATCAAGAGCCAGTTGACCGATGAAAACCTCCTCGTGTTCAATGCCTTACCCATGAACGTGGCACGCCAGCTTGCTTTCGACCGCGACCCCCACGGTAATGTGCAGGTAAGCCAGATTGAGACAGAGAAACTGCTGGCCACCATGGTTGCCCAGAGGGTGGAGAAGTTTAAGCGCTGGGGACGTTACAACGGCAATTTCGCCACTCAGACCCACTTCTTCGGCTATGAGGGACGCTGCGCTGCCCCTTCAAACTTCGATGCTGACTACTGCTACGCCCTGGGCAACAGTGCCGCACAGCTCATCGCAGCCGGCAAGACAGGTTATATGGCCATTGTGAAGAACACTACCGCACCCGCCGACGAGTGGGAGGCCGGTGGCGTGCCCATCACGATGATGATGAATATGGAGCGCCGCAACGGCAAGATGAAGCCTGTCATTCGTAAGGCGCTTGTCGACCTTGAGGGCAAACCCTTCAAGACATTTGCTGCACAACGTGACCGCTGGGCCTTCGAGACGGCTTATCTGTATCCTGGACCTATTCAGTATTGGGGACCCTCGGAAGTGTGCAACCGGCCCACGATGACACTTACACTCGAAAAGAGCAAGTAATTGCACGACAGCTGATTATAATCACATACATTCAAACTATGCGAGTGGGCAATGAGTTGTTTAACAAAATATATTCATTGCCCGCTCTTGTTTAAAATATGACGAAGAGACGACGCACAACAAAGAGCAGACGACGCCGGCACAAGAGGCCTTTCTTACAGACATTGCGGAAGGCAGTTCCCGGATGGGCATGGTGGCTTGGAGGCATTGCTGTAGCGGCGCTCTATGTATGGATTTTCTATCGCTTCTTCGTCTCCCCTTATGGCGTCAGATGGAGGGCACTCTATGGCGACGTCAGTTATCCGAAAGGCTATGACATTCATGGCATCGACGTGTCGCACTATCAAGGCAACATCGACTGGGAACTGCTGCGCAACCAGGGGTCCATCGATGAGTGCCCCATTCGGTTTGTCATGATCAAGGCTACCGAGGGAGCCAACAAACTTGACTCGAAATTCCAGTATAATTTCGAAAAGGCCCACGAGTATGGCTTCACCCGTGGGGCCTATCATTTCTATAGCACCAAATCGTCTGCCAAAGACCAGGCAGAGCATTTTATCCGCCAGGTGGCTCTGAAAAACGGCGACTTGCCGCCAGTGCTCGATGTTGAGCTGAAGCCAAAGAATAAAACTGACGATGAGTTTCGCAGCAGTGTGCTTGAATGGCTCAACAGAGTGGAGGCACACTATAAGGTGAAACCCATTATCTATACTTATTATCGTTTTAAGACTCAATACCTGAGCGACACTATCTTCAATCAATATCCTTACTGGATTGCCCATTACTATGTCGACTCAGTGGCCTATCGGGGACCTTGGAAGTTCTGGCAACATACCGATGTGGGGCGGCTGCCAGGAATCAGAGGCGACGTTGACTTCAACGTCTATAACGGTTCATACTACGACCTCCGGCAGATGACCATAGGCAGCACTGAAACGATAGGCGAAAAGGCTTACAGCAATTAGCCGGCCGACGGATGTCTCTGGCGCACCGCCTCGAAGAGCAGTATGGCAGCCGACACCGACACGTTGAGCGAGTCGAGCTGTCCGAGCATGGGTATGCGAATATGGCTCGTAGCGGCTTGGCGCCATCGGTCGGTGAGCCCTGTCGACTCAGTGCCCATCACTATGGCCGTAGGACGGCGCATGTCAGTGTCGTAGTAGAGCTGCGAGTCTTGCAGCTGCGCCGTGAGAATGCTGATGCCCCGCTGCTGAAGATAGTCGATGGCCTCTTCGCTGGAGCATGCCACCGTAGGCACAGTGAACAGTGCCCCAAGGCTGCTGCGTATGAGATTAGGATTGAAGAGATCGGTGAGCGGGTCGCAGACGATGACTGCGTCGGCCTTCGCGGCGTCAGCCGAGCGGAGCACGGCTCCCAGATTGCCGGGTTTCTCCACACTCTCAAGTACCATGATGAGGGGCGCATCGCTCAGTCGCAAATCCTGCAGGCCAAGACGATGTTCTTTCACCAATGCCACCACACCCTCTGTGGTGGCGCGGTAGGCCATTTTTTCATACACTTGGGCCGACACTTCAAAGAACTGCGCGTTGTTGCTCTGGTTGAGCAGTTGCTGCACAGATACTCCTGCCGGCATCAACGGTTCACACACGAAGAGTGTGTCAACTTCAAGTCCTGCTGCAAGGCAGTGCTGCAGTTCACGTACGCCCTCTACCACAAAGAGGCCTTCGCGCCTACGTTCTGCCGACTTCTGTTGTAGCAGCAGTACACGCTTGATGCGCGGGTTTTGTGTGCTTGTTATGGTCATTGTTGTCATGATTGTTTCTTTTTCCCCGACGCATGGTCAGGGGTGTCTTATCAGTATTTTCCTGTTAGTTGTTTTACGACCGTCGAAGCGTCTCTCCACCACAGTCATGCCAGGCTTCGGATTGACTACACGCATGCCTTGCAGATTGTAGTAGCATGGCTCCATGGTTAATGTCAACGGTTGGCTGATGCCGCTCGACAGATCAGTCATGTAGCCGCTTATGATGACATTGGCCAGCGCAACCTGCTTGTCGTTGGCCAGATTATATACGACAAGCTGCAGCTTACTCCATCCGTCGGTGGGCGAGAGCCCGTTGACCGTCTTACTATAGTCGGTGTAGTTGTTGCCGCGCTCTGGTACCATCGCGTTGTCGAGTGTTACGGTGTTTTCTTCGTTCACCCACTTCACGTCGATGGCACTGCCGTCGGTACCTATGCGCGAGGCAAGGAATGCTATCTTCGTGGGAACAAACTGATAGCCGTCAGCAGGTGTGATGCCAAACTCCACAGTGCTGTTTGCATCTGGTGAAGTAGTCTTCGTCAATGGCTGAACGAGCGTAAACGACACGCCCCCCATGGTGCGCGTGCCAGTGAGCTGCAGGTTGGTGCCCACACTCATTTGAGCCGCTCCCACACAGCGTACCATCGGCGCACTGCACACGGGCTGTTCTGCTTCGCCTGAACTCAGTGCCCATACGATGTCGCCATGCACACTGTGCTGTGCCGAGGCGCCTCCACTGCTTGCCACGTCAGCATGAATAGCTTCCACACGGGTGCCGTCTTCCATGGTGAACGCCGGATAGTATTCCGCCACAGCTTCGTCAGCATCGGCATTGCCTGCCAGCATGATGTCTTGCACCAGGCTGTTGGCAAACACCTCGATGTTTGTGTACCACCCCAACGTGTCAATGGTGTAGCTGTTAGCGTCTGAAGCGTCGCCAGGATTGAGCCCGTTGGCTTCTTCCCACGCATCGGGCATACCGTCGCCGTCAGTGTCGTAGTAAGCATCGCGGTGGCGCTCTTCAAGCTCATGATAGCCCCCCACGTCGGCCACCACATCAATAATGCCCTTCCTTTTCGTGACGCTGCCTGTGTAGGTAATCTCGCCCGTCTCGGCCTCCCTCATATAGCGCGTGTCTTCAGCATCGCGGGCAAGTGAAGCCCCTGCGTAGGAGAGCACCTTCAGGAAAGCCGTTTGGGCGGGATGCGTTGTCACGTGGCCGGTTTCCACAGGGGCGTCGAGCCTGATGGTGTCGTTCACGTAGCTGCTCTTGTCGTCATTTTCAATGCCGTTCCAGTCGTAGTAGGCACCATAGCCTTCAACGAAGTTGCCGTTCACGTAGAAATGACTGTAAGCACCAAGGAAGGGCGCATTGCCTCCTCCATTATTCGCGTTACCCTTGTTAGCCAGAAAAATACGGTTTTTGTGCGACGAGTCAGGCCCCGCTTTGTAGTAGCAGTTCACAATATTGTGATAACCGCCTCCGGGGGCGCCGTAGGCACCGCCTTCCCCCCAGTTGAACATGACACAGTTGCGCAGGTCTACCACTTCAGCTTCAACAGTGTTGGCATATTTGCTGGCGTCATAGCCCTGCCAATTATAGCGTGCACCGTTAAGGCGCGGCACGCGGTTGTTCAGATGAGCCAGCAGATTGTGGTGGAACGACGCCTGCTTGCCCCCCCATATGCCGCCATAGCCATGAGCACCCTTGCCATGCCCCGCATTAGTGAGCGCCTCGGCAATGGTGCACCACTGCATGGTGAAGTTGCGGTTGTCGTAGAACGAAGCCACCTCGTCAATTGACCAGCTGAACGAGCAATGGTCAATCATCATGCCCGTCTGATGGCGCGTCCAGATGGCATCGGCACCATCGTTGACGTCCTTCTCCTCTCCTCGTCTCACCCTTATAAACCGTATGACGATGTTGTCGGCGTCGGGGCGCACCGTGTAGTAGCGAAGCGTGATGCCCGGCCATGGAGCCGTCTGTCCGAGGATGGTGGTGTTAGCCCCGATTATCAAGTCTCTTGCCAGTTCAATGGTTCCGCCCACGTCGAACACCACCATTTTCTTGTCCGTCCCGCTGACGGCCTGTCTGAGCGACCCTTCGCCAGAGTCGTTCAGGTTGGTGACGTGCATCACTTTGCCGCCACGTCCGCCGCTGACAAAGCGCCCGTGGCCTTCAGCGCCTGGGAAGGCAGGTGTCTGGGCCTGGGCCGTCGTCAGTTGAGCAGCAATGATGGTCAGAAGTAGTAAATGCTGTTTCATATACATTAACTGTTGATAATTCGTTGTCGAAGTCGGTATCTATTGCATGCGCTGCAGATTTTCCCAGCGCACGTTCCATGTCCCGTCAGCAGGAAAACCGGGGTTGTTCACCACCCGGCATCCGTCCCATCCAGCACACATCATAGCCACAGCCGTGAGCAGTGCGCCGTTGCCCGGCAGATACACACGCAGCCGGTCGGCCGTCTGAAAGTTATGACCGTTTACCAGGTAGGTGTTCTTCTGCGTATCGAGAAACAATGCCTTGAGCGCCGTCTCAGGTTCGCAGAGACGAGCCGCAGCCATGGCCACCATGCCATAGTCCCATCCCCAGGTTGTGTGCCAGTTCCAGTTGTCCATCACCCAGTGAAGTGTGGCTTTTGCAACGGCAGAGTCTCCGAGGAATGAGCCTTCAGGCAAGAGTCCGAACGCGGCAAGAGGTGCCGGATGGTCGCTCCTGCACTTCTCCGCAAACGTCTCCGTCGTCATACCGTCTTTACCGTCGCCTCCCACCGTGTCGAAGGCATTGAATGCAGTCAGGCCTTTGCCTACATCGCCCAAGGGCAGTCCGGCTGTATAGATGCCGCCGCTCATGGGCAGCGATGCAGCCAACCGACATTGGCGCGCCCACTCTTCGCTGGGAGCCATTCCCCTGCGCTTGCGCCACTGCTGTGCTACGGCAAGTCCGTATTGCCAGTATGCCAGTTCAAACGGATGGTTGTAACTGAAGTCTTTCGACATGCTCTCTTGCATGGCCGTTGCCCCACGCAGGTAGTAACAGCCGCCCTGCTGGTCGTAGCTCATGAAGTCGCTCATAAACTGTGCCGTTTCGTCAACCAGACGACCATATTTCTCGAGCGTGCTCTCCGTAGGACTTACACGATACATCTGCTCAGCCATATATATATAATGAGGCTGTTGCCATATAAGAAACGACCCGGTGTTTGAGGGAGCCTCACCAGCCCAAGGATCGGTCATCTTCATCCAGCGTATACCGTCAAACCCCTGCCGCTCTGCTATGCGACGGGCTTCGGCGGCGGCATCGTCATACCAGCCAAGCACCTGCGCCATGACTTCGGGGCGATTCCACAGGGCAAAGTCCATCATGTGCCACCACGTCATCTCAAGATGTGGCCGGCCGAACCAGGAGTTATAGGTGAGTCCCGTTTCTTGGGGCGGTTGCCGGTTGGCACAGTTCACTTGTGTGAGATACTGTGAGAGCACCACGCGCCGCTCCAGTTCCCATGCCCGCGGGTCGGTACAACGACTGAAGTCGACAATGCCTCCACGCTGCCACCACCCGTTCCACCATTTCATAATCTTCCGCAGGTGCTCATCGTACACGAAGGGCCCCTCCACGCGTGGGTGCGAAGGGCCGTCGCCTCTTTGCTCAGCATAAGAAGCCTTCAGGGTGAGCACACCGTCAGCAGAAGTCAGCGTGAAATAATGACGGTCGAGCTCGGTAAATACGGCGTTGCCATCCCACTGGAGGGTGAGGAAATAGCGGGTGGAGTCGATGCTGTGTTCCACCACAACGAAGTCGGCGCCGTCATCGACCACGCGCGACACATGGCGTTGCGGCTTCGACCAGTCGCTGGCATCATCGGCATGCTTGCCCGTAGGGTAGGGGAAGCGTATGCTGATACGCGCGCGCCCCTCACGCAGCAGAGGCGTGCTGACGCGGTATACCACGGCACTTTCGTCGGGCAGAGCAGCGGTTGTCACATCAACAGCTGTCCCATCGGTACTGAAGTGCGATTCTATGACTCCGTCGTAGAGCTGCAGCACTTGGTGTACGTCTGTCAACTCGTGCAGTTTGACGTGCTGCCCGTCGGCGGTGTTCATTTCCAATCCGATGACGCCAAGGTTGAGCCGGTGCGGATTGGCGCGCAAATATTCCGTGGCCGCCTTCTGTCGTTCCTCGTCGGCCCTTTTATATTCCACGGCATAGACTTCTTGGTGTCCGTGTCCCAGGTCAATTGTCATCCAGCTTTCGTCAGGGCGCAGACCGTCGGTGTTTTCGAACTTATGCCATCCCCAGTCGGACATGGCTGTCAGGGGCACACCTGCCCCATACTCAAAAGGGAAGGACTGCATGCCTGTCACGTCGACGGTGGTGGCAAAGCGTCCGTTGCCCACGGTGAGCGATGCCAGCGGGTCGGCTGTGAGCACCTCAGGGTTATGGCGGCTCACCACCGCCTTGCGGTCGATAGGCTGCATCACGTTATCGGTATCGTAGCCTAACTGTTCCATCTCGAGCGAGGCCCATATGAAGGGGCCTATACCTTTGGCATCGTTGTCACGCACTGGCTCCGAGAGATAATACTCATACGACCCGTCGCGGCGCAGATTTTCCTTGACGGTGCCTTTTGGGTTCACCCGCCGCAAGGCTGCTTCCACTTCAGGCGTGGCCGCCGGTCCCAGCCCGGCCACCGAGCAGCAGTTGGTGAGCGAGATGGTAAGGTCGTCGTCAACGCGGATGAAGTTGTTGATGATACCGCGGTAGGCCTTTATGCCTGCATCGCGGTATTCAGCTCCCACGTAGCCCTTGCGATAGGCTTTCAGCAGGGCATAGGCAAACATGGCCGAGCAGGTGGCTTCCGGGTAGTTGCCTTGCCTGCCGGGGCTGTCCATCACCTGATACCACACGCCGCTCTGCTTGTCTTGCCATTTCACGATGGCCTTCAGGTCTTTGCGCAACAGGTCGACCACTTCTTGTCGGCGTCTGTAGTCTTCGGGCAGAGCATCGAGCACCTCAATGAGCGCCATGGTGTACCATCCCTGAGCGCGCCCCCAGCAGTGACGGCTCAGCCCGGTCAGGCTGTCACTCCAAAAGGCCTTGCCCGTCTCGTCATAAGCATGGCGGTTGAGCCCTGTAGCCGGGTCGAGCGTACGCTCGTAGGTGGCCTTCAGCTGATCCACAGCGTCGTCGTAGATTCTTGTCACGGCTCCCTTCTTGGCTTCTTTAGCCGGTGTGGTGATAGGCGCAGTAAGACAACGATAGGGCAGCCCCATGAAGATGCCGTCGAGCCACACCTGATAGGCGTAGATAGCCTTGTGCCAGTACACCCGGTCTGCACGGGTGCGGGGCTGCTTCTCCAGTTGCTCCATCATGGTCTTCATGGCCATGAAGTTTTTCGGCTCAGGCCGCTGCTGGTACATGCGTGCTACAAAGTGGCCCGTGCGGATATTGTCGAGGTTGTAGTCCTCCAGCTTGTAGCCTGTTATCTCGCCCTTGGGGCTTATCATCGTGTCGGTGTACATTTTGCAGTAGTCCCATATATCCTGTCCGCCGTAGCGCAGATAAGTGTCGAGCATGCCTTCCAGCTCAATACCCATCACATAGCTCCACTTAGGTTTCTTCGAGAAATCGAGCAAATACGCCTGTGGCACGCGCTTCATCTCAGAGCGTGTCATCCATTCAGAATAGTGCTTGTAAGGCTTTTGCTGAAGCACCAGCGAACCGTTCAGATAGAGGCGCTCGAAGTTCACGTTGCGCGTCTTTCCGGTGATGGTGTTGCCCTGTGCCACGCCGTCAAACCGGCAGTTGCGCACGGTGATATCACTTACGAAGGTATCTTCGTCGAGTCCGATAATCTGCACGCCATATTTTGAGCGTTGGCAGCTTACGTTCTCCATCAGCACCTGGCGCACGGTGGGGTAGTTGCCGCGGCAGCATACCTCATTGTGCTCATAGTCGAGATTGATTTTCAATACCGACTCATCGCACTGTCCCACCTTAATGTCGCGCACAAAGATATTTTCAATGACACCGCCGCGGCATGAGTTGGTCTTGATGCGCAGCACGCGGTCCAGGTTAGGCGAGTCCATGGTGCAGTCGTGGGCAAACACGTTGCGGCAGCCGCCGCTAATCTCCGAACCTATCACCACGCCGCCATGGCCGTTTTTCATCACACAGCGGCGTATGATGATGTTTTCCGACGGCATGGCCCGTTCGCGGCCGTCGCGGTTGCGTCCGCTCTTGATGGCTATGCAGTCGTCGCCGGTGTTGAAGTAACAGTCTTCTATAAGCACCCTGTTGCATGACTCGGGGTCGCATCCGTCGCCATTGGGCCCATCGTTGTTGATATGTACGCGGCGCACCGTCACATCGACAGACTTCAGGGGGTGTATGACCCAGAAGGGCGACGACAGCAGCGTGACGTCCTCAATGAGTATGCGTTCACACTGGTTCAGACATATCAGCTGCGGGCGCAGACCGTCGGCAGGTCCGAACGTGCGTTCCTTGGTGGGCTGTCCCTTCGCGTCGCGCATGGGCACGCCGTCTTCTCCGTTGCGCAGCAGTCGGGGGCGTGCCTCAGTCTTCTGGCTGATCATACCCTCGCGCCATCCGAACTTGGCAGCTCCACACCATGGCCACCACGTCTCGCGATTGCCTCCTCCGTCGATGGTGCCCGAGCCGGTGATGGCTATGTCGTGGGCTTGCATGGCATAGATGCAAGGCGACAGGTTGTAGCAGTCAAGTCCCTCCCACGACGTCTCGACAATAGGGTACAACTCCGGCTGGAAAACGAACTGAAGCGTTGCTCCTTCCTCCACAACCAGATTGACACCGCTTTTCAGCTGCAGGGCTCCAGTGGCGAATGTCATGCCGGCCGGCACGACCACCCGCCCGCCACCGCGCTTCGAACAACGGTCGATGGCCTTCTGAATGGCTTTTTGGTTGGCAGCAGGCGTAGCGTGCTGGCTGGCACCGGTCTTGGTGATGTTCACTTCGGCATCGACCAGCCGTGGCATGCGTATGCTTTGCTCTATCTGCTGATAGAGGTCTTTGTCCCACTCGGCAGCTGAGCAAAGGGCCGGGATGAGACACACCAACAAAAGTAATTCTTTCAGTCTATTCATGATGGTCTGTAGTTTGTTTAGGCTACAAAGTTACTATTTTTTCTTCTATATCGGAAAAAAATAGGGAAAAAAGTGAACTCCTGCGCGAAGTTGATGTAAAAATTTCAATGGCATGAAGAAATAGCAGAAAGAAATTTTGGCCGGAATTATAAATAAAACGGCCAAAATACACACAATTCCGGCCAAAATTCATACTCAGTCTGCCGTCGCACCGACACTGCTGCCGCACTGCTCCGGGCAAATGGCTGCTGAAGCACCAGCGAAAAGCGCTATGTCAGCGACGGCATGAGATTGCCAAAGGCAACACACTGTTCGTGGGCGAAAGAGTCGGCCAGCAGGATGGCATCGGCAGAAGTCTGGGTGCTCACCATGAACGGCACACCGGCATGATAGCCGGAAAAAGCCTCTAACAGCTCTTCCTTAGCCTGACAGCGGTCGATGCAGAACACAAAAGCATCAATGCATCCGGCATAACAGCTGGCGGCTTCCACATCGCGCCAGTCTGTTGTATCTACTATCTTCCATATTTTCAGCCCTTTGTGAATGTCGGGATCGATAGTGCTGCGCAGGTTGCCGATGAGCGTAGTCGACTCATGGCCGCAGAGCGCCACGACATCGAGCTTGAAGTTGACAACTCGCGTGATGATATTTTGCGGCATCTCATCGGTAAAGAATCCAACTCTGCAGTCATTCTCACTGACTGATAAAGCATCGGCTCTGTCGGGCATAATGCCGGTATGGGTGGACACCATCGACACTCGTTGGGGTGAGTCGGGGCGGAAGTCGAACGGTATGAAATGCTTATAAAGGTTTTTCTTCATCTTATGTTAGTTTGTGTGATGCACCAGGCGCTGCACATCGCTGACGCATCGTTTTTTCATCATTAACGCGAAAAGACTGATTTTATTGCATGACGTAGCTGCTGAATGATTTTATGTTTTTCCTAATTCTTTTGTCTGAAACATTGTCTTTCTCGCAAAAAATGATTACCTTTGCACTCAAACTATACTTATTCTTACACTAAAGCGATGAAAAAATTATTTAACTTGTTTGTTGCCTTATGCCTCATTGTGGGGGCAGGCAGCGCAGCGACAGCTAACGAAAGAGTGACGGTGAACCAGGTGTCAGGCACCGTGACGCTGACTGACGACATCGACTTTGTCGTGACATCGGCTGAACCGTTTGCTTCTGACGCCATCGTCGACATTACAAACACGGAGCATGCCGTTCTGATACTTGACAGCGTGAGGCCGTCAAGGGCCTTGGCACTGCTGTATGCCCATGTGAGAATCAAGGGCGTAAGGGCGCAGAACAGCGTGAATTGCCAAGTGAAAATCTACAACCGCGGGGCAATCATCCTGCCCTATGGTGACAACTGCAGGCCTCTGACCGTCTTTTCCGGGCAGCACTTCGAAGGTGAGGCTTGCAATGACTTCGGACTGGAGTCTTCCGGAGGCTTCATGAACACACTCACGGAGGCCAAGCTCAACAACCAGATTCGCAGCTTCAAGCTGAAGCGCGGCTACATGGTGACATTCGCCCTGCGGGCCGGCGGGCGCGGATACAGTCGCTGCTTCATTGCTGCCGATGGCGATCTGGAAATTGGTGAGCTTCCCGTTGCCATGGACAAGAGTATCTCTTCCTATCGTATTTTCAAGTGGTACGACACGAGTAAGGTAGGACTGGCTGCTGCCGGCGGCAACACGGCCGTATGCCAACGGCTGGGCGTCACCAGCACTTATACGTGGAACCAAGGGGTAGACATGGGCCCCGACGTGGAATGTGTGCCCCATCACATCTACGAAGACTACCCCTCGGCTGCCACATGCGGTTCAGCTACTTGGTCGCCTCACATGAAGACCAACAACGAACCGCGCAATCCGGCCGACGACCATCCGCAAGACTTAAACACCATTCTCAACAACTGGGAAAACCTGATGGCCACGGGCATGCGACTTTGCACGCCATCGTCGTGGGATGGCAGCGACTACTGGAATGCCGACGGGTTCATCAAGACCTTTCTCGACTCCATCGACGCCCGTGGCTGGCGATGCGACATTGTGGATGCTCACTGCTATTGGCCCGAGGCCAACTTTGCCAACCTGGGCAGGTGGGCTTCGACTTTCAAGCGACCCATCTGGATTTCTGAGTGGGTATGGGGGGCTTCGTGGAACCATAACGGAGCTTTTGCCAGCGGCGTCACTGAGGAAGAGAACGCACAGGCGGTAGAGCGTATATGCAATAACCTGAACAGCTGGAACTACATTGAGCGCTATTTTTACTGGAATGGCGAGCGCGACCCTTCGAAACTTGACAAAAACGGCACTCTGACGGCTGCCGGCCAGATATACAGCCAGCTCAACTCAGGGATTGGCTACAACGGTCTCTATGACTACGTGCCCACGATTCCCAAACAAGGTGCACCCAGAGACCTGGTCGCAGAATATGACAAGGTCGAGAAGAAGGCTTTGCTTACGTGGTTTGAGCCCAATGGCGAGATGAACCAAGGCTGCTGGGTGGAACGCCGACGGAATGAAGACTTCAGATGGAGTATCATTGCTGAAGTGGACTTGCAGGAGCAGGGAGCTAACTACAGCTTCACCGATGCCGAAGCGACAAACGGCTGCCAGTACAGAATACGCGTGACAGACGCCAACAGCCTTGACAGATACTCAGCCGTGGTGATGGCTGCCAGCAGCGAAATGATGCCGGGCGACGCCGTGGAGACCGACGGAGGCACAAAGTATCTGGGAGGAAACATCTTTGTGAATGGTGACTTCGATATGGACGCGACAGGATGGACCAACGGCGAGGGACAGGCGCTGACGGCACCGTGGTTTCAGGTGGTGCCGAAGGGCGGTGCCGACAATGGCGCTTATCTGCAGACATACGGCAACGGGGGTATCAACAGTGAATCGGCCGTGAAAACGGTGTTCGATGTTGAGAAAAACACTGACTATTATTTTTCTGGCGCAGTCTGTTATACCAACGGTGTCTTCTGCCAACTGAATCTCAGCACCGACGGCACATCGGCTTCGAAGACGGCCGGATTCTTCAATAATGCCTCCGGCAACTGGATGACGCAGTTTTCCGTCTTTAACACAGAAGACTACCCCAAGGTTATTGTGGCCTTTCGCACCCTGGGCGCCAAGACGCAGGTAGACAGGCTGATGCTCTGTCGGCTGTTTGACCGCCGCGACGAGGCTCTGGCCGACGGCTGGGCGAAGGCACGGCAGAGGATTGCGGCTTTCAAGGTGTACAACAGTCTCTACGAGATGCTCAACACTGAGGCTGACCAACTGCTTGCATACTCACAGGAAACCACGTCGCTTGAACACTTGACAGCAAGCACCGACAGCATTATTGCAGCCTATCATCTGATGCCTGAACTTCAGGCGCTGGTCAGCAGGGCCAAGGCGCTGGAGAAATTCAACCTCTACGGAAGCCATGAGCTGCATAATGCTATATATCAGGCAGAAACAATTCAAACGGCCAACGACGCGTTCACCTGTTACCAACAGCTTAAAACGGCTATTGACGTTTATCTTCCCATGACCAGCGAGAGTGGCAAACTCGTCAACCCGCGCTTCGCTGACGATGCCGATGGCTGGATGGTGAAATGCGGCAGTTACACAGCCGGCGACCAGCGAGCTAACACTCGTTACGGTACGACATTCTGGAATGCCTGGTGGAGCGGACTGCATGCATCTGAAGGAACAGACAAGACGATGGCCGTGAAGCAGACGGTGGTCGCACTTGACCACGGACTATATGCCCTGGAGTGCAGGGCCTCCACTGAGCACTACTGTCTGTCTGACCAACATGCCTTCATTACAAACGGCACGGTGACTGAGACTTCACCGGCGCTGAAGGCCGACTATCTGGACCTGCCCACCGTGACTGAGGCTGACCGGTGGCAGTTGCTGACTACACTGCCCGTCTATGTAGCTGAAAGTGGGCAAGTCACTGTGGGGTTTGAGGGATCGAAACAAGGAGCCGTCGACGGCGCATGGCATGAGTTGGGCAACAGCAACAGCACGGGCGACCTGAGGGAAGGATGGTGGTGTGCCACCGATTTCGTGTTGAAGTATCATCCCCTCTTCCTCGACACGGTGACCGCCGGGGAGTGGGGGGTGCGCTGCTTCCCGTATGCGGCGCGGCCCTCTGAGGGCATGCACTTCTACCGCATTGCAGGCATCACACCCGACCATAGGCACCTTTGCCTTGAGGAGATGGATGAGTCGACGGCCGGACAGGCCTTCATCTACAGGTCGGACAATGAGCATGTGGCTTTCCTCGAATACGGCGAAGCTGTGAAGTCGGCATCCGATGCACCTGGTAACCTGCGCGGATTTTTCAAAGTCTCGGCAAGGGTGCCTGTGGGCTACTACTATCTGACTGACGGGAAATGGGTGAAAGTGACGGGTATTCGGCCTCCTATGTCAGACTTCACCGGCATCATCAGGCCCTTTACCGACAAAAACAGCAAGCCCGTAGACATCATCAGCGACTGGCCTGGTCTCACCATGCCCATCGAGGGCGTCACCAGCGAAGAGATGGCGGCTGACATAGAAGTGCCCACAGCTCAAACGCTGTCTGCCGACGGCACTTACACCATTGACGGCATGTTAGTAGACGAGTGGCACCTGAAGCCCGGACTCTATATTAAAGTGAGAAATGGTATAGCAACTAAGGTAATCGTGAAGTGATGATATGATGAGCAGATTATTATGGTTTGGTTTGGCTTGGGTGGCATTGCAGGCCGAGGCACAGGTTGGGCGCCCCACGTCGAGCATGTATCTCACGTTGCCAAGTAAGACTGACGCTACGTTGGTTTTCAACATCGACAGTGCCGGGCAGCGTTTTCAGCTAACGTGGGGGCTCGATCAAGCGTGGATTAATGAGCAGAACCTGCGAAAAGGCATCAACCACATGGGCCGGGAAAACATTGGAGTGGGGCGCTCGGCGTTCCGCACGACTTATGCCCTGACCAACGACTCGGTGCTCAGTGCCGACCAGACGCAGCACCTGCGGCAGCGCTCAGACATGTTCAACATTGTGAGGGCCGACCTTCCCCTGCTTTTTACGGCTGACCAGGAGGCTGGATCTGATGCGTATTTCGTGGAAGACAACAAGGCCAATGTGCCGCACTGGGCGGCCAACATCAACAGTCATGTGCACTGGATGCAGGTCAACACAAACCATAAGGTAATAGCTGTCGCGCCTTTTAACGAGCCTGACTATTGGATAAAAGAAGAAGGCGCGACTGCCAACACGCAGGCTGAGGTGGCACGACTGCTGAAAGAGCGCTACGGGCGATTTGACGAAATAGCCATCGTTGGGGCAAACACGCTTAATAATGATAAGGCGTGGGCATGGTTTGCCGCTGGAAATGACATCTTCGACTGGGGTAACACTCACCAGTTGGCAGGTTCGATGGCCAACTATGCGGCGTTTCACTCGTCGCTTGCTGATATCGGTCGGACTGGCTGCAACGATGAGATGCACAACGTGGCTGAAGCTATGGTCGGATTGGAGTACGGCATGAGTGTTGGCATCTGGTGGGGCTTCGACAGCAGAACCCGAGGAGAGTTTTGTGATATCAGCCGCCATGGGCAGCGCCTGGCTTACGTTGAGCACCGCAACAATTGGACTGCTGCCTCCGTGTGGCGCCATGACGACGGAAGGGTGAAGGCTTTCATCGGCTCAAGTGAGCGGCAAGGCGTCACCACCAACTATCGTTTCGTTTCGCCTGACCGCGAGGTCTACTTTGACGGGCATGGACCGACGAGGTTTTTCGAGATTAGCATTCCCGGCGGCAACGGCTATCAGAACGGCCAGGTGAATGCTGAGCGTGTGGTTGACATCACATGGGGAGACGACGTGCAGCCTGCCGCCATAGAAGAAGGCGTCTATAAGATTGTAAACAAAGCTACTGGCAATGTGGTGGCCATCAATGGTTCGGCCATCACACAACAGAAATGGACCGGGGCAGTAACTCAGCAATGGACGATAAAACCATGCAGTGATCGTACGGGAGGCGACTACAGCTTTTATGATATTGAGTCGTTGAGCGACGCCAGCTTGAGAATTAACGTGAAGAACTTCTCTACCTTTCCAAATGCAGAACTGATTGCCTGGAAACAATATGCACCTACAAGCAATGAGCAGTGGTATCTGGTTTACGCCGGCAACGGCTATTATTTCTTACGCAACCGGGAAAGTGCTCTCTATATGGCTTCGGCCGGCACGGTGAGCACCAACAACGTGCGCGTGACGCAGACTTACCTGCAGGAGGGAGAGGCCGTCGACAAACTGCTTTGGCGCCTGTTGCCTGTCAATGTGGAGTATGAGACGACACCACCTGCAAAACCGCTAAACTTGAAGTGTGAGGTCCGCGATGCAAGTGTAGCTCTCTCGTGGACGCCCGTTGAGGATGCTGACGTCAGCGGGTATATGGTGCTGAGAAATGAAGCCGGTTCTGAAGAGTGGAATACAATTGCCCGCGGCCTTGTTTCTCCTCAGTTTGTGGATAACAGCTGCCGACAGGGGCGACAATACCTCTATAAGGTGAAGGCAATTGACTGGGCTCAGAATTTTTCGGAGCCTTCGAACATAGCAGATGCAGAGCTTGTTCACAAAGAAACTCTGGTAGCCCGATGGCAAATGGATGGTTCGCTGCTCGACGACACATATAACGAGATGGATGCTGTGGGAAGTCATGACTTTGAATACGTCGACGACCATAAGGCTGGCGGCAAGGCACTGCGTCTGATAGGCAGCCGTAAGCAGCATGTACGTCTGCCTGTGGAGGTCGCATCGTCAGAAGAGCTCACTTTCTGTGCATGGGTCAACCTGCGCAGTTCTGCTCTTCGTCAGCACATCTTCGATTTCGGCAACGACGAGGCACATTGCATGTATCTTACACCAAACAATGGGAGTGGCATGCAGTTTGTGTACAGAAATGGTGATGAGACGACTACCGTTGACTGTGGTCTGCACCTGCCTTTCATTGAATGGAAACATGTGGCGGTGACTATTGGCGACGGCATAGTAGACGTCTATGTGGACGGAGCGGAAGTGGCTTCAGCCAAAGCAAGCGTACGTCCCGACCTGCTGCGTCCTGTGCTCAACTATCTTGGGCGGAGTCAGTCGGAGGATGAGCCATACTTCACCGGCTATCTTGATGATGTACGCATTTATAACTACAGGTTGACTGCCGACAAAATCAATGAAGTAATGGCTGATACTGCAAGCGAGGTGCAATTGCCGTCAGTAAGTTGCCAGAAGAGTATAGGACGGTACTTCACGGCTGATGGCATTCGCCGAAGCGATACAAAGAAAGGTATTATGATGATAGACGGGAAGAAAGTGGTCGTCAACTGACTTCCTGCAAAAGCAGCCACACAATCAGCTCGGAGAGTGGAGTGGGGGCTTCTGGTCTGGGCATGGTTTCCGTTTCCGATGGTCTTTCAGCGGGCATCCCTGGCAGTTGTCGCATGGGGATGCCTTTTGTTTGAAAGACTGCCGGATGTGCCATATAGCATAGGCAACGGAGGCCAGGACAATGGCGACAACCAGAATTTCTTCTATCATTTGTTATTTTATTATTAATGTATATGCGTACATTAATCTATTTAATAATAATTTTGTTTACAAGGCTGCTAAGGGCATTAACCATTTTGTTGGGGTGGGCTGAATCTTCAATAGCTTTCGGGTTGACCACAGCACGAAGTCCTAACGGACGCATTTCTACGTCGATCTCCGTGCCCATCTCGATGGGGTCGCCATCGTAGTGAACTGCCCCGGGCTTCGAACGGCTGATATGAATGCGGCGGGCCTGAAAGGTCTTGATGCGCGAATTGCTGCTCAGAGTCTTTGCAAACAAATCCATAGCCAGCTTAGGCGCCTCCATCATGTTGAAAGGTTCCATCACAATGACGTCCATCAGCCCATCTTGCATCGAGGCTCCTGGGGCAATGTAGGCATTGTTGCCGTATTGAGCAGCATTGGCACAGGTGATAAGAAAGGCTTTATAGCTGTTAGTGCCCGATTCATCCTCAACGGTATAGGTCTCAGGTTTATATTTGAGCCCCTCTTTCAGCACATTCTCAACATAAGTGACAGGCCCCCGCTTTCCGGCTTCAGCGAATTTCAGCGACACAAACGCATCGAAGCCCATGCCGCAAGTGCAGAAAAACGGCTGATGATTGATGACGCCATAGTCAAACGACCATATGCAGGCAGTATTGATGATTTCGAGCGCCCCCTTCACCTCCATGGGTATGCAGAGGTGGCGCGCGAGCCCGTTGCCCGAACCGCAAGGAATGATGCCTAACGCAGTCTGGCTTTGGACGAGCGAGCGAGCCACTTCATTGACAGTGCCATCACCTCCCACTGCCACACATATGTCGACATGCTCGTCTACACATTGCGCTGCAATGACAGAAGCATGGCCTGCATAAGCAGTGTGCATAATGCGCCATTCAAACCTCTGAGGATTGATCACCTGTGCAATCAATGCCTCAAGGCCCTCCTTTGAACGTGTCCCAGAAATAGGGTTCACAATAAACACTATCTGTGCCTTCTGATTCTGCATAGTTGGTGCAAATGTACAAAAAAAAGCAGAAATAGGGGCTAATATAAGACTAAATTTATTTAAATCGCACATTTATTGAGAAAAAAGTGCACTATTTGAAGAATTTTGTGTACCTTTGCAGCCTGATTAAAAGTGAAACACCTATAAAACGTTATGGGACAACTACAAGAAAGATACAAACAGTACCGTGTTCCTCAGGAATTCATGGCAAAAGGTGTGTATCCTTATTTTCGTGCGATAACAGGAAAACAAGGTACCGAAGTAGAAATGGGGGGACACAAAGTACTGATGTTCGGCTCTAATGCCTATACCGGCCTGACGGGCGACCAACGCATTATCGACAAAGCCAAAGCTGCATTAGACAAATATGGGTCTGGATGTGCTGGCAGCCGTTTCCTGAATGGAACGTTAGATTTGCATATTCAGCTTGAAAAGGAAATTTCGGAATTTATCGGTAAAGACGATTGTCTGTGCTTTTCCACCGGTTTCAGTGTAAACCAAGGTGTGCTGGCCATGGTTGTGGGCAAAGGTGACTATATTATCTGCGACGACCGCGACCACGCATCTATTGTAGACGGCCGCAGGCTTTCGTTTGCAAAGCAGCTGCACTATAAGCATAACGACATGGAAGACCTGGAGCGTGTGCTGTCCGGGCTGCCGGAAGAGGCGATCAAGTTAATTGTCGTTGACGGTGTTTTCTCCATGGAGGGCGATTTGGCAAAGCTACCGGAAATCATTGAGCTCAAGAAAAAATACAATTGCTCCGTCATGGTAGACGAGGCTCACGGCATTGGAGTCTTCGGCCGTCAGGGACGCGGGGTCTGCGACCATTTCGGCTTGACTAAAGACGTAGACCTCATCATGGGCACATTCTCCAAGTCGCTTGCCAGCATTGGCGGTTTCATTGCCTCCGATGCTGATACCATTAACTATTTGCGCCACGCCTGCCGCACATATATCTTTTCTGCTTCAAACACGCCTGCGGCAACGGCTGCGGCCATGGAAGCCCTGCACATCATTCAGCAGGAGCCCGAACGTATTGAAAAGCTATGGGCTGTCACACGCTATGCCTTGAAGCGCTTCCGCGAAGAAGGCTTTGAGATTGGCGACACGGAGAGCCCTATCATTCCCCTCTATGTGCGCGATGTAGAAAAGACATTCCTGGTCACTGCTTTGGCTTTCAATGCCGGAGTGTTCATTAATCCCGTGATTCCTCCCGCATGTGCTCCCCAAGATACATTAGTGCGCTATGCACTTATGGCTACACATACCAATGAACAGGTGGAAAGATCGGTAATCGCTCTGAAGAAAATATTTGTAGAGCAAGGAATCATCAAATAAATAGCTAAAAAATTTGCAGGGTTCAAAGTTTTTCATTACCTTTGCACCCGCAAAATCGAGGTGTAGCGCAGTTGGTAGCGTTCCTGGTTTGGGACCAGGATGTCGCAGGTTCGAGTCCTGTCACCTCGACACAAGGTTAACTGCTCACCGCTGATTCTTAATGAATTAGCGGTTTTTTTTTATCACCTGATTTTCGCGGGCAAGGGAAAAAATGGTGTTTTTACACTCTCTCATTGCCATACGAACGCCACTTTTCGGTTTTGAATATCTTCCATAAACATTAAAACCTGTTGAACATATCACAAATCTTCTACTTCCTGATGACTGTCAATGCAACCATTCCTACCGGCATCGCCCTTATTACGTTTTATTTTACACTTTAACCGTTTAAAACCCTCTACGCCAAGGATGGTAAGGCCTCCATATTGACAAGTCTTAGCCATTCCAAAGAGAACAGTCCACAATACTCCCTTTGCACCAACACTGATAGGCAACAGCATCTGAGCAAATGAAAGAATATAAAAGGGTATGCAGCACAACAGAACAATCACTCCCGTTCGAAATGATAGTGACTGTAGCCATGATTTAACATTGTCCCACGTGTGGTAAAGCGTATCACTTGGAGCGAAGAATATCATCCTCGGGCCAGCCCATCGCATCACCTCTTTAATCTGCTGCCTCTCTTTTGGGGCATAACAATGAACAGGACATACCTTGCAAGTTTTTTTCTTCTCCCCAAACTGACAGTGATTGAGTCGCTGGCAGGCATAGTCGGCCAGCTGCTTATACTCATCCGGCATCACATCCTGGTTTAGATGATGACGGCAGTAAAGCTCAATCATTTTCCGGACCGTCTGTTGTTCTCGTTCTATCCTTGTCATTCAGCAAATTATTCTTCTATGTTACAATCGAGCATAAAGAGGCAGCTCTGCCACTCATCGTCAGCTGTTTCAGCCACTAATGTCAGATTCAGTTTCTTCGCACTTTCCACAATCTGTTCCAAGTCTTCCCTGTAAAATCCGCTGGCAATGAACAACCCGTGTTGCGACATTTTATCCACGATACGCGGCAGATCGGCCAGGATGATATTGCGATTGATGTTGGCCAGCACGACATTGAACGAACCTGATAGGGTAGGGAGCACTGAGGAGTCGCCCAAAAGGGAAGTGAAACGCGTATCCACCCCGTTGATGACAGCATTGTGTCGGGCATTGTCGACGCTCCACTCGTCGATATCATAGCCTACAGCTTCTGCGGCGCCCAACTTCAGAGCGGCAATAGACAAGATGCCCGTGCCCGTGCCGCAATCAAGCACTCGCTTGCCTTCCAACCGGCAGTTCAGCAGGTGTGATATCATCATTCTCGTCGTCTCATGGTTGCCCGTACCGAAAGCCTGCCGGGCGTCGATTTCAATCTGGCACCAGTCTTCGCCCGCAGATTTAGGCAGATGTCGGCCGTCGTGAATAACAACTTTGTTGCCAACCATAATAGGGTCGAAGCCCTCGTTCTCCCATTGTTCGTTCCAGTCGCGGTCTTCTGCCGCAGTCACCTCGTAGCTGATGGTAATGTCATGAAATGGCATCATTTCAAGCTGCGCGTCAAGCCTTGCTGCATCAAAAAGAGCCTGCTGAACATAGCCTAAAACATCGCCGTTCTGACTTTCATTGAAACTCTCAAAGCCGGCCTCTCCGGCAAGTGCCATCAGCACGTCTTTCGCATCTTCTGCCACGCCATCATGATGGCCAGAAATGCTGAATTTTACTTCGTAATATTTCATTCTTTGTTAATTTTTACGGCAAAATTATAAAAAATAGGGAAAAACCTACCATATTTTAGGGTTTTTCCTTAAATTTGCATGTAAAAAAGAAGTATTTTTGCAATATGAAACTTTAAAATCGACCAAAAGAATATGAAAAAGTGGATGTTACTTTCAATCATGCTGGGAGCAGTACAGCTCTCCGTGATGGCTCAAGACGACGACATGTATTATGTTCCGACGAAGGCCAGCGTAGCGAAAGACAAGGCCTCCTACGGCGTTCCTCGTGATACATATTACAGTGGTTCGTCACGCAGCGTTGACGAGTATAATCGCCGCGGCAGCTCTTACGAGGTGTTGCCGGCCGATACTGGTGATATTATATCATTCTCGGCTGTTGAGGGCGTCTATCCCGACTCGGTGGGCGACTTTGCCATTACCCGTAAGATGCAGCGTTGGGATGGCTACGAACCTTCTGACAGCTATTGGGAAGGCTACAACCAGGGCAGAAGAGACTCTTGGGGGTGGCACTCACCTTGGTACTACTCTTCGTTCTATCCTTGGTACGACTATGCGTGGGGATGGTATGACCCTTGGTACGATCCCTGGTATTACGGCAGCTGGCGCTATGGATGGTATGATCCCTGGTATAGCTGGCGCTACGGATGGGGATGGGGTGGCTACTACAATTCGTGGTGGTATAGGCCCTTGTGGTACTATGGGTGGTACGGCGGCTATTATGGCAGCTACCATGGAGGATATGCTTACAACCGCAATACCATTGGTGCAGGCACCATGAGCCGCTATGGAAACACACGCAGCGGAGGACACGTCAATAGCGATGGAGTAAACACTGCGCGCAACCGCTCTGCTAACTCCATTGGCGCACGCAGAGGTTCCAGCACCTACAGCCCGAGCAGAGGGTCAGGCACACGCTCCTACAGCAGCAGTAACGGAGGCTTTGGCGGCGGTTCCTACAGCAGCAGCTCGTCGAGAAGCAGCTCAGGTGGCTCGGTTAGCTCAGGCGGCGGCTTTGGCGGCGGTGGAGGTCGCAGCGGCGGCAGTGTAGGCGGCGGCAGCCGTAGCGGCGGTGGACGCAGATAAAATATGCAAAGACATTAAGCGATTAAATATAATAAACGAGTAATAATTACAGTTATGAAGAAATATATTGTTTTCGCAGCCTTGATGGTAGTCCTGCCAATGGCTGCCCAGGACACATATGAGAACGCTCGCCTGATGGGCAACGATCTTAATGGTACAGCCCGATATGTAGGCATGGGTGGAGCTCTTGAGGCTTTAGGAGCCGACATCTCCACAATCTCTACTAATCCTGCGGCCATCGGCATGTTCCGCCATTCGTCGGCCAGCCTTTCTTTTGGCGCAGTCAGTCAGCAGGATGCAAGCAAGTTTGACAATCTGAACAAGACCAATATGAGTTTCGACCAAGTTGGCTTTGTCTGGACAAACAGAACCAATGCTACCAGCTATATCAACTTTGCCTTCAACTACCATAAGAGCAAGAACTTCGATCAGCTGCTGAACGCAGCAAACAGCCTCAGAGGCGCTTCGCTGAGCAAGCTGGCTTTTGCCAAGAGCACCAAGCTCTCAGATGCTAACGGCGGCTATTATCTTGACACCAATAAAGACGCAATGTGGATGGGTTGGCGCAACTCACAGAGCAACGAGCGAGCCTATCCGTTCACTCAATGGGACTATCTCTATACAAATGCGTTCACGATGGATGATGTCAACTATGAGTATCCCAGCAACTCCTACGCCGAGGCTTCTGACTATCTGTTTGACAGAGCGCATAGAGGCAGTATCTCGGAATATGATTTCAATATCAGCGGCAACATAAACAACCGGTTGTATCTGGGTCTGACCATGGGTCTGTACAACGTGAACTACAAAGGCTACAGTTCTTATGTAGAGTCGATTATCGACATGAACAACAATCCCCGTGGTTATCTTGAATTAGCCGATGAACACCGCATCTCAGGTGCAGGTGTCGACCTGAAAGCCGGTATCATTGTTCGCCCCATAGAAGAGTCGCCCTTCCGCATCGGCCTCTCTGTGTCGACACCCACTTGGTTTGACCTTACAAGCGAGAACTACACCACTATATATAATAATACTGACAAAGACTACTACAACTATGGTGCCGACCAGCTGACCGCTTCTGAAGAATATGATTTCCGTTACTACACACCTTGGAAGTTTGGTATCAGCGTAGGTCATACCGTTGGTACATCGCTTGCCCTCGGTGCATCCTATGAGTACACCTCGTGTGGTTCGGCTGACACTCGAATCGTTGAGCCTTCACACGCTTACTATGACGAAGATTCGAGAAGCGACAAAGTGATGAATGCCAACACCGAGAACATGCTCAAAGGTGTTTCGCTGCTGAAGTTGGGCGTTGAGTTTAAGCCAGATCCTTCGTTTGCCGTTCGTTTCGGCTACAACTTCCAGTCGGCCATGTATAACGACAACAGTTTCCGCGACACACAGCTTGACTCTGAAGGCAATGCTTACGCATCGACAGCCGATTACACCAACTGGAAGAGTACAAACAGAATTACGTGTGGTCTGGGCTACAAGTACGAGAAGTTGAGTCTTGATCTCTCATATCAATACAGTGCCACGGGCGGCGATTTCTATCCGTTCCAGCCTAATGTGACATTCACTGATCCGTATGACGGTTCAGCCGGAACAAATGTTTCCACTGCTTCCGACGTTAACTTTAAGCGTCATCAGTTGTTGTTTACAGCTACGTACACATTCTGATTAGCTTATTTGAAATATAAAGAAGCCCTGGTTTTCATGATGTAGGAGACCAGGGCTTTTTTATTTCCCAACACTTTATTTATCATAATGCCGATTCACGACGGAATATAAGCATTTGACTTATCACTCTGTGCCAACGGTATTTCAAGTGAAATTAAAATGTATGTGTGTTCGAAGAAAAACAGCCCTTTATTGATGGTTTTAGTGCATATCGTTCATAGCGATGAGCCTTGTCACTGCAAGTGATGTGGCGTATTTCCATGAGAGACTTACAACGATTCTGTCACACAAAAGTTTGGACAAAGATGACAAGTTGTTTGGAGTTCTCATGATTTTCTTATTTCAAACTAAAACCTTCTCAATGAAATTTTGGCCGGAATTTTAAAAATTTTGGCCAGAATTAAAAAGATTTTGGCCAAAATTGAATCAATAATGGCCAAAATCTTGAGATAACCATAAGGCAGAAATGCAGAATCTGCGCGAGATTGTCAACTGATAACCTTGAATTTAGCAAACTTCAGCAGCAGCTGCTTGATGCCGGCATTTCTGAATTCTACCGTGGCCTTCTCATTGTCGCCAGTCCCTTCAGTCTTCAAGACGGTGCCGATGCCAAAGCGCTGATGCTCAATGACATTGCCTTCATGCAGCGTGCCCGGCGACACCATTGCCCCCGATGCAGCTGCAGCCTGCTTCGCGACAGGTTTGAAGCGGCTGCCGGCACTGTTGAGCTGCTGTTTGAAAGACGGCGAGAAAGTGTCAATGCGGGTTGTATCCACTCTGTGCGGCACAGCGCGCGGCATAGGGTCAGCCTGGAACTGCGAGCCTACGGGATGCGGATTCTGTACCGACGATGTCATTTTTCGACTTTCGAAACGCGTGTTACCGAATGGCGGCTCCTTTGCAGACGACTCTGACACGACGTAGATCAACGACGGGTCGATGTCGCGGATGAAGCGCGACGGCGTGTCGAACTCCATGCGCCCGAAGCGAAAGCGGTTTTGGGCGCACGTCATGATGCAGTGCTTCTCGGCGCGCGTAATGGCCACGTAGAGCAGGCGGCGCTCTTCCTCCAGGTCGCGCATGCTGCCGGTGCTCAAGGGCGAAGGGAAAATGTTCTCTTCAAGACCGACCACGAAAACCGTTGGGAACTCAAGCCCCTTGGCAGCGTGAATGGTCATCAGCGACACTTTGTCGTTGTTGTCGTCGCCGTCGCTGTCAAGATCGGTCAGCAATGCCACCTCCTGCAGAAAGTCGCTGATGCTCACCTGGTCGCCCAAACCCTCTTCTTTTCTACTTTCCACGAAGTCCTGCATACCATTAAGAAACTCTTCCAAATTCTCCTGTCGCGACAGATCCTCCGGGTTATGGCTGCCGTAAATGTCTTTCGAGATGCCACTCTCCATGATGATGGAATGTCCAAGCTGATAGGCGTCTTCAAGAGGCATACGCTTCCCCCACCCCTCTACCAGCTCGCGAAAGAGACTGAGTTTCCCCATCGTTGTCTTGGCCACCTGAAGATGGAAAAGCCCCGGCTGAGCTATGACAGTCCAGAGCGAAACACCACAGGTGGTGGCCGTCTCTACTATTTTGGCCAAAGTCGTGGCTCCAATGCCCCGTGTGGGATAGTTGATGATGCGCTTCAGTGCCTCCTCGTCGTCGTGATTGGCCACCAGACGGAAATATGCAATGATATCTTTTATCTCTTTGCGCTGATAGAAACTGAGTCCGCCATAGATGCGATACGGAATACCGTCTTTTCGCATCTGCTCTTCAAAGGAACGGCTCTGTGAGTTGGTGCGGTATAAAATGGCAAAATCACTGTATTGGCATTGCTCCTTGCGCTTGATGCGCTTGATGTCGGCACACACAATCATGGCCTCCTCGCGGTCGCTGTAGGCAGGTTTCAGCATGAGCAACTCGCCGTGCTCGTTTTTGCTATAGACATCTTTTGGAATCTGATGCTCGTTTTTGCGAATCAAACTGTTAGCGGCTTGCACTATAAGCTGTGTGGAACGGTAGTTCTGCTCCAGTTTGAAAAGCTTTGCATTTGTATATGACTCTCTGAAATTCAATATGTTATCGATATTTGCTCCACGGAAACTATAGATGCTCTGCGCGTCATCGCCCACCACGCAGACACGCTGTCGTTCGGCGGTGAGCTGAAGCACAATCTTCTGTTGTGCGAAGTTAGTGTCCTGATACTCATCGACCAGCACGTAGTGAAATTTGTCAACATATTTTTTGCGCACATCTTCATGCCGCTCGAAGAGCAGATACGTCTGCAGGAGCAGGTCGTCGAAATCCATGGCGTTGGCCTGCCTACACCGTTCGGCATATCTTACGTATACCTCGGCCGTCTTTGGATGCTTCGCATCGAAGAGCGAGCAGTTGACAAAGGCCTGAGGCATGATAAGATGGTTCTTGGCCATCGATATGGTATCGCTCACGCTTGAGGGCTTGTAGATTTTGTCGTCGAGCCCCATTTCCTTGACAATGCTTTTCACCAGCGAGCGGGAGTCGGCCTGATCGTAGATGGTGAAGTTGGGGTTGAAGCCTATCTTGTCAGCCTCGGCTCTCAAGATACGTGAGAACACTGAGTGGAAGGTGCCCATCTGCAAATAGCGTGCACGCTCCTCCCCTACCAGCCGGGCTATACGCTCTTTCATCTCGCGGGCAGCCTTGTTGGTGAAGGTCAGCGCAAGAATATTCCACGGCTTATAGTCTTGTTGCAGCAGATAGGCAATCTTATATGTCAGCACGCGGGTCTTTCCCGACCCGGCGCCTGCGATGACCAGTGAGGCACCGTCGCAATAGACTACAGCTTCTCTCTGACTCTCATTCAGTTGCGAGAGAAGCTCTTCGGCCGACGGCATGTTGTTGTGATCGTGTTGCAGCATATTTTCGCTATTTATTTTTCTTTAACAGTCCTCTCAGGGTGAAATACAGCCATTCCTGCAAACGGAACAGCCACCAGCTCGGCATGGGCCGATAGCCGAATTTGCCAGTGAGCCGATGGTCGAGCCTGCTGCGTTCTATGTTGCCCCATATGCGCTTCATCTCCTTCAGTCCATAGGCAGCATCGTCTTTGGGCAGCTCTTTGCCATGACAGAAGTAGAACATATAGAGGTCTACAAGCACCAACTGTCTGGTAGTCTCCCACTGATTGAGGATGTCGTCGCTCACCTGCAGTGCTACCAGCTGTCGCTTCATGCTCTCGTTGGCTTTCAGGAAATCGAACCGCCCCACACCGATGGCATGCGTGACCGACCCAGAGTGCTGCAAATAATGATACGTGCCCTCACACCTTCTTACGCTGCGCGAAGCCAGATAGTGAAGCCGCGTAGTGTTGTCGTCGCTATACGACTTGCAAGTGTCGTCGTAAGGGAAGCGTTGGTGTATTTTGGTGCGCACCATGTAGACGCCGTGAATCTGCCAGTCGAGGCTCAGCCGGAAGGCCTCCTTGCCCGTCAGCACATCGAAGTCTGGCATGGGGTACGTCTCTACCCTATCCGGATAGCAGTATTCTACATTAAACAACACGCAGTCGGTGTCGGCTTCGTGCTCGAACACCTCGATGGCACGCTCTATGGCATCGGGCGAGAACCAGTCGTCGGCATCAAGGAAGCACACGTATTCTCCCTTTGCCTCCTTCAGTCCCTGATTGCGCGCAAAGGCCTGTCCGTGGTTCTCGGGCAGACTGATTATCTGTATGCGTGCATCACGGCTGGCATAGGTCTGCAGCAGGACAAGAGAGTCGTCGGTCGAGCCGTCGTCAATACAGATGACCTGCAAATCGCTCATCGACTGGCAGAGCAGAGAGTCGAGGCACTTCGGCAAAAAGCGGGTGGCATTATATACGGCCACTAATACAGTAACCTTAGACATAGTGCGACAATTTTGATTTTGTCTTTTTCACCAGAGCGGTCCAGAGAGACGTCTTCTGATGTAGTATGTGGATGGAAATGGCCAGACTGACAAAACATAACAGCAAGCCGAGCACCCAATACAGCCACGGGCTGTCGATGTGGGTAATGCCGTAGATGGCAATGCCTAACGGCAGCTGTATGAGTATAATCTGTACCACCGGTACCGAGATGCGATAACCGTATCGCACGTAGGCGTAGGAGTAGATAATGAAGAGGTCTACAAGGTATGAGACGTCAAGCGCGATGCCCGTGCCTGTGAGCCCCCAGAGGCGGAAGCCCACCACCATCAGCACCACCATGAGCACCGAGTCGAAGCCCTCAATGACGAGAAACGCAAGTGAGTCGGCCTTGGCCAATACGGTGTATGAAATGGGAAGCGAGATAGCCTTCAGATACATTGAGAACACCGCAACCTGGGCCATCGGCACCACGGGCAGGAAGTCTGATCTGAACAGAAGGGGGATGAGCAGCGGCAGGAAGATGATGAGGGTGGCCAACATGGGCGACACCAGCAGCATCGACACCTCTATCTGGCGGTTGACGGTCTCCGACATTGCCTTTCTGTCGCATGCAATGGCCGACAGGCGCGGAAAGTAGTCGGTCTCCATGGCAGAAAACACCATGCCGGCGTATGTGACGGTCAACATGAACCCCACATTATAGAGTCCCACGACATCGAGGTCGCCAGTGACGTTAAGATATGAGCGGATAAGCATTTCGGCACCACTGCCGAAGATGCCGGCCAAGACAAAGGCTATGCCGAGCCTCACCATCTCCATGCCCTCGCCCAATATGCCCTTTGCTCCGCGCAGGCGCATGGGATAGAGGCGGAAAGAGTATCTGATGGTTATCAGCATCGACGACAGTGCCATGAGCACAATGACCGGCACGATGCCTGCCTGACCGAAGAAGTAATAGAGCGGAACGGAAATGACCAATGCCACTAAGACAGAGAGAACCTGAATGACAGCAAGGGACTTCAGTTGGCGCGAGCCTTTAAGAATGGCTACTTCGCCGCCGGTGAAAGCCATCAGCCCTACGGCGGGAGCAAGCATGATGAAGTGACGGGTGTGGTCGCCCCACGAGAAGGTGAAGTTACTCAGCAGCGGACCGGCCACCATGCATACAAACATGCCGATGAGCGCCGTGAGTATACTCCAGGCACGTACCACCTTCACAAAATGCTGTATGCGCACTTCGTCGCCTGCATCGAAAAGCTCAGAGACGTTTTTCACGGCACTGAACGAGATGCCAAGGTTGGTGGCCTGTGAAATAAACGTGACAGTAGAATTAAACAGGGCAGCCAAGCCCATGCCGCTGGGCCCGAGCAGATATGCCAGTATCTTGTTGCGCACAAGGCCTATGAAGATATTGAGCCCTTGCACACCACCGAAGATTCCTGTGTATTTCAGCACATGGCTATAGCTGTCTTCTTGCTTCTCTTTCATCTGTTTTTCAGTTTCAGCATGCAAATTTACAACAATTATTTTGATTTTCCGTTATTTTTTAGTAATTTTGTACCAATGAAATTAAGTATCATCATTCCTGTCTATCGCACTGAAGCCACGCTGGAGCGCTGCATGAAAAGCATAGCAAGCCAGACTTTCAGCGATTTCGAAGTCATTCTGGTTGACGACGGATCGCCTGACAAGAGTGGCGAGCTGTGTGATGAATGGGCCCGGAAAGATAGTAGGGTACGCGTCATCCATAAGCAGAATGGCGGATTGAGCGATGCTCGCAATGCAGGCATTGAAGTGGCTCAGGGTGAATACATTACGTTTGTTGACTCCGACGATTTCATCGCCCTTGACACCTATGAACAAGTGTTGCCAATGATGAAGGATGCCGACATCGTAGAATTTCCACTTTTCCGCCAATACGGTTCGACGCGACAAGAGGAAGTACGCTTCAAGCCCCAACTGTATACTGACATGAAGCAATACTGGCTTGAGGCTAAAGCCTACCTCCACTCCTACGCCTGGAATAAAATTTACGTCAGGCACCTCTTCGACCATGTGCGCTTTCCTGTAGGCCAGGTGTTTGAAGACGTGGCAACACTGCCTGCACTTCTTGTAAAAGCTAACAGCGTGCGGACCACTGACCGGGGACTATATTACTATTGTGCCAACAACCAGGGCATCACTGCCACAGCCGGAGGCGAGCAGCTCAGCATGTTGCTCAATGCCCACCTGAACGTAGCAGGCAACTGGTGCGACGAAGCATACTATATGCACATGCTCAACATTCAGATGGATGTGGCAGAAAAGACCGGCCGCTCCCCTATCATGCCCCATCAGCACATTTCGCCACTGTCTGGGAAGCTCTCGACAACGCAGAAAATCAAAGCATTGACGCAAAACATCATAGGAATTAAAAATATATGCAAACTCAACCAAGTCATACACAAGATGAGCATCAGACGCTCGTGAGCTTTATCATTCCCGTCTACAATGTGCCCGGCACCATGCTTCAAGAGTGCGTGAAGAGCCTCATGAGGCTCTCACTGCGCCCTTTTGAGCGCGAAATCATCATTGTCGACGACGGCTCGCAGAACAACACTCTCGACGACTTGAAGGGCATGACCGACGACGTCATCTATGTAAAGAAAAAAAACGGCGGCGTTTCTTCTGCAAGAAACCTTGGTTTGCAACTGGCTCAAGGAAAGTATGTACAGTTTGTTGACGGCGACGACTTTTTGCTGCAGCCACCTTACGAACATGTGCTCGACCTGGCCCGCTATCATGATGCTGACATGATAATGTTTGACTTCACCGACAGCAACACACAACACGGGCTGGACTACAGCGACGAAGGCCCCTACTCCGGTGCCGAACTGATGAGCAGGGCTAACATACACGGCAGTGTGTGGGGATACATCTTCAGACGCAACATTCTTGGTGCACTGCAGTTTACCACCGGATTTGCCTATGGCGAAGATGAAGAGTTCACACCGCAGTTGCTCCTGAGGGCAGAACATGTGTTTCGCACCAGCGCGAAAGCCTACTTCTACCGGACGCGGCCTTCGTCGGCCACTAACGCGCAGGATACGCGCAGCACCCTGAAACGACTGAACGACGCGAAGGAGGTCATCTTAAGTCTTTACAGGAAAGGAGACACTATGCAGACTGTCGACCGCAAGGCTATGCAGCGCAGAGTGGCTCAGCTGACAATGGACTACATCTACAACATCATCGTGCTTACACACGACAAACACTATCTGGATAAGCAACTTGACGAACTGAGGGGGTATGGGCTTTTCCCGCTTCCTGACCAGAACTACACTGCAAAATACAAATGGTTTCGCTGGATGAGCAGCTCAAACGTAGGCCTGGTCATACTGATGCGTACATTACCCATAATCAATCGTGAGAGATGAGAATACTTCTGTTAGGCGAGTATAGCAACGTGCATGCAACGCTGGCCAGCGGTCTTCGCCAATTAGGTCATCACGTCGTCGTAGCTTCTAACGGCGACTTTTGGAAAGACTATCCGCGCGACATCGACTTGGCCCGCCGGCCCGGTAAGTTGGGCGGTCTTTCGCTCATGGCTAAGGTATACGGCTATTTGCCGCAGTGGCGTGGATTCGACGTTGTGCAACTTATCAACCCGATGTTTCTTGAGTTGAAGGCCGAACGGCTCTTTCCCATCTATCGCTATCTGAGGCGCCACAACGGCAAAATGGTTCTTGGAGCCATGGGTATGGATTGGTATTGGGTTCATGAGTGCACCTATGCGAAGCCGCTGCGCTATAGCGACTTTAACTTTGGCAGCAGGGTGCGCACCGACGAGGAGGCCGAGAAATACCGGCATGATTGGCTATGCACGAAAAAAGGCGACCTCAACAGGTTGATTGCTGCTGATTGCGATGCCATCGTCTCGGTATTGTACGAGGATCATGTGTGCTATTTGCCGTACTATCCTGAAAAACTGCACTTCATTCCCTTGCCAATACAGCTGCCTGAAGCTCATGCCAAGCCAGAGAAATGGCAGTCTCCCCTGAAAATATTCATCGGTATCAGCAAGGGGCGTAGCGTATATAAGGGTACTGACGTTATGCTACGTGCTGCCGAAGACGTCATGAAACGATATCCGGGAAAGATGACACTCATGAAGGCTGAAGGGGTGCCATTCATACAGTATCAACACATGATGGATGGTGCAGACGCCATTCTTGACCAGTTGTACAGTTATTCGCCTTCAATGAATCCGTTGCTGGCTATGTCTAAAGGCATCATCTGCATAGGTGGAGGCGAACCGGAAAACTACCAGATACTTGGCGAAAAGGAACTTCAGCCAATCATTAATGTGGAGCCCTCGTATGACAGCGTGTATCACGAGTTAGAGAGTCTGCTGCTTCATCCCGAAAAAATTGACCAGCTAAAGGGGCAGAGCATTGCCTACGTCAGACGACATCATGACTTCATAAAGGTGGCACGCCAATACGAACGACTTTACATGAGTATATAAAAAGAGAAAGGAGTTGCATCATATCATCTGATGCAACTCCTTTCTCTTAAGCTATAATATAAGCCAATCTATTCAATCATCAGTTCTTGAAGAAGTCCTTGACGTCTTCATTGGGAACCATCTGCTCATCGAAGATGTAAGCGCCGGTCTTGGGACTGCGCACCATCTTGATAACCTTTGAGTAAGCGCGACCATCCTTTGAGCCTTCGTGGAGGGTTGCGACGGTTTTCTTTGCCATAGTATTCTAACCTTTTAACAATTTAACCTTTTAACCCTTATTTGATTTCCTTGTGCAAGGTCATCTTCTTAAGGATGGGATTATACTTCATCAGCTCCATGCGCTCAGGCGTGTTCTTACGATTCTTGGTCGTAATGTAACGGCTGGTGCCAGGAAGGCCGCTGTTCTTCATCTCGGTGCACTCCAGGACTACCTGGACACGGTTACCCTTTGCTTTCTTACTTGCCATGGTCTTTAGTCTCCTATCACTTTAATGTCCTTCCAGTCCACATAGCCATTGGCAACAGCCTGCTTCAGTGCGGCGTCAAGACCTACTTTATTAATCAAACGAAGCCCAGCTGCGCTGACTTTCAACTGTATCCAGCAATCTTCTTCAACATAGTAGAATTTCTTGCTGAACAGGTTTACGTCAAAGCTCCTCTTTGTACGGTGCTTTGAGTGAGACACATTGTTACCAATCTGTGCCTTCTTTCCTGTAATTTGACAAACTTTAGACATTTCTATCTACTTTCTTTTGTTCCGTTAATTGATACTTACTCCAAACAGGGTGCAAAGGTACAAATTATTCTCAATATTTAAGAACAAATCAAAGAGAAAAGCTTTTTCTTTATAATTTTTTAACTCTGCAAGTTTTCTTCTTGCGCATCTTCTGCCTTCAGGAAGTCGCAAAACATCTGTGTGGCCTTGTTGGTGGCAATGGCCAGATTGATGTCGCGCCCATGGTCTTCTTCCACTTTCATGGTGACCACACGCTCCGTCGTGCCACATGCCAGCCAGATAGTGCCGACGGGAATATCTTTCGTGCCCCCCGACGGTCCTGCCACGCCTGTGGCAGCAATTGCGTAGTCGGTGTTTAATGCCCGGCAGGCTCCTTTCACCATCTCGATGGCCACCTCCTCGCTAAAGGCCGTCTTTTCCTCCAGCAGCTCATGGCTGACGCCAAGCAGGTTTTCCTTCACCTCATTGACATAACAGATAATGCCGCCCTTGAAATATTTTGAGGCGCCAGGCACGGCAATGATGGCCTCTGCTATTCTGCCGCCAGTGCAGCTTTCGGCAGTGCCTACGGTCTTTTCCTTCTCCCAGAGCAACTGGCTGATCTCCCTACTAATAATCTTTACTTCGAAATCCATATTGTTTAGTATTTAAATATTGTTTTCACTATTGAAATGTCACCTTCGAAAATGCAGGAACGTCAATCGGGCAAAACTGCTTGTCCAAGTATTTATAATACCCCGTTATACCTATCATGGCTGCATTATCTGTAGTATAACCGAACTTTGGAATATATATAGTCCAATGATAGCGTTGCGCATAGTCTTTGAAGGCATTGCGCAACCCATTGTTGGCACTCACGCCGCCAGCCACGGCTACGTGCTTGATACCCGTGTCTTTGACGGCCTTCTTCAGTTTTTTCATTAAGATGTCTACAATGGTATGCTCCAAGCTTGCAGCAAGATCTTCCTTATGGTGCTCCACAAAGTCAGGGTCGTCTGCCGTCCATTCTCTCAAATTATAGAGGAACGAGGTTTTCAGTCCCGAGAAGCTATAGTCATAGCCGGGAATTTGCGGCTCGGCAAACTGGAAGGCCTTCGGATTGCCTTGGCGCGCAAGGCGGTCGATAATCGGGCCGCCGGGGTACCCCAGTCCCATCACCTTCGAACATTTGTCAATGGCTTCGCCGGCAGCGTCGTCGATGGTCTGACCGATGACCTCCATGTCATTATAGGCTCTGACAACTACTATTTGCGAGTTTCCACCGCTCACGAGCAGGCAGATGAAGGGGAACGGCGGACACTTCCGCTCATCGTCATCTTTGATAAAGTGGGCCATGATATGGCCCTGCAGATGATTGACATCAATTAAGGGAATGCCCAGCGAACGCGCAAAGCCCTTTGCAAAATTCACGCCCACGAGCAAAGAGCCCATTAAGCCTGGGCCCCGGGTGAAAGCCACCGCCGAAAGCATCTCCTTGCTGATGCCTGCACGCTTGATGGCCTGGTCCACCACAGGCACTACATTCTGCTGGTGTGCGCGGCTGGCCAGTTCAGGCACCACTCCGCCATACGCCTCGTGCACCGCCTGCGAAGCAGTGACATTGGAAAGTAATTTTCCGTTGCACAACACAGCAGCCGAGGTGTCATCGCAGCTCGACTCTATGCCAAGAATATAAATATCTTTCTCCTTTTCCATCTGCTTTAATACGTCAGAATTTCAACACCATGCTCCGTCATTAGCAGTGTATGCTCCCACTGAGCACTGGGTTTCTCGTCTTCGGTAATGACCTCCCAACCATACGGATCATCAGCATCTATAAACACACGCCACGAGCCCATGTTGATCATCGGCTCGATGGTAAACACCATGCCTGGCACAAGCAACATGCCCGTACCGCGGTAAGAGTCGTGCTCCACGTCAGGTTCCTCATGAAACTGCAGTCCCACGCCATGACCAGCCAAGTCGCGCACAATGCCATAGCCATACTTCTTGCAATGCTTCTTGATGGCAGCACCAATATCGCCCACGAAGCCCCACGGCTTCGCAGCCTCCATGCCAATCTCCAGGCATTCTTTTGCCACACGCACCAGCTGTTCTTTCTCTGGTGTCGTCTTACCTATAATAAACATACGCGAGGCATCAGCATAATAGCCGTCGAGGATGGTAGTAAAGTCTACGTTGATGATGTCGCCCTCGCGCAACACATCCGTAGCCTTGGGGATGCCGTGGCACACCACTTCATTGATGCTCGTACAGACGCTCATCGGGAAGCCTTCATAGCCCAGACAGGCGGGAATGGCCCCATGCTCCTCGCAGTATTGGCGGCAAATCTGGTCTATCTCCAGCGTGCTCATACCCTCATGGATGGCAGCGGCCACAGCATCGAGCACCCCAGTATTGACGACGCCCGACCGCCTGATGCCTTCAATCTGTTCGGGAGTTTTAATCAGTTCACGGGTAGGCACCAGTTTCCCCTTGTTTTCCCAATACATTATCTGTTTATCAAAATCCGTCGGCTGCTGTCCTGGCAGACAGTGCCATCTGCGTTTCCTTGTCATTATTTGCTTTTGAAGTTTAATCAAGGTGCAAAGGTACTGCAAAATGTGCGAACCACAAAATAAAATCTTCATTTTCCCACTTTTTTCTTGTTCTTTACCCACCTTTCACATTATTAAAGTATTACAGTCCGCCCCAAAAAATATTTCGATGTGGGAAAGACTCACAGTTCATATTTTGCCTTTTTTATGTGCAACACCAAACAGAAGAAATTGACAATTAATAAAAAGAGCAAACGAAGAGGGAGAATACACCTATTATTATTTTTTAAAGCTTCAAATAGCAGGAGTTTCACTTTTTTTCTTTATATTTGCACACACTATAACTTAACTGATTATTGAGCATATGTCTTATTTTGAATTATATAGCGCATGCAGGTCTGAGCTGCAGCTCTCATCGCGACACGGACTGTGCCGTAGGAAGAACTCTTATTTTCATGGTGCCGACCATGCGGCGCAGGTATTCAAAATCTAACGAACAACCGAACCTTTTTTATGCAAAATAACATCTGGATTCCCCTTATCACTATATTTCTCTTAGGATGCTCTCACGACAGGCCCCCTAAAGCACTCGGGGAAAACGAATATTACATTGGGGAGAGATTGGCTTCGCTTTCTGCTGACCCCGACTCAACATTTTGGATTGGTGGTGAATCGGGTATGGTATGGCATGTCGATGGCAACAAAGTGACCCAATATATCACAGGAACTGACCGTATCTATAAGATAGCGACGCGCCCCAACAATAGTGGCGATACGACTTGCTGGTTAGGAGGACGCAATTCCGGATTGCAAGTATGGAATTTACGCCATGGGAAGATGACACATGATCAGACTTACAGTATCCTTTCAAAAGGCAAACAATACTCTGCATACGATTTCTCCTTCACCGACAATGGTATATATACGGCAACCAGTCAAGGCCTCTATCTGCTGGACTGCAACCAGCAATTTTCTCTGCTTTATCCAGATATAGACAGTCCGACAGCTACTAGCGGAGTGCCATTTGTCGTCTACAACCTATGCCCATACAAACAGCGCTATCTCTTTGCATCCTCTATCGACGGGCTCCTGCGGGTTGACTTGCGCAACAATACAATCCGCCGGTTTCATGAAGGTGAGAACGTGCGATATGTGAGTGTATATGGTGATGAGGTATGCTCTCTTTCTGGGAAACGAATCTATGTGGAAGATGTTGGGTGTAACGCTATTACACAAGTGGATTTGGACTTCACGCCCCGCTTCTATTACCGTGTGGGAAAGATACACTACATACTCCGCAGTCATTCAATGGTCATCAGCGACGATCTCAAGCATTTCATTACGATTCCGCTACGAAGAGATTTCCCCAAGGAATGTCAGCACGTAATGCTGCCTGACTACCGTTCCGAGTCGTCGATTTTCATTACGACGAACGCCTTCTGGCGAATACCGTTTCATTCCAGTTATTTCAACAACAAAGGCATTGTGACCTCCGCCTGTTCCAACAGTAAGGAGGCATATTATCTGAACAGTCAGAACGAGCTTTTCAGACAGTATGTAGACGACAGTGTGGCCGTGAAAGTGTTTTCCCTCCCTAAGGGGGAGCAAATCACAGAGATGGCTGTTACGGACAGCAGGAGGCTCGTCTATGTTAACGACCGTTCAGAATTGCGGAGTGTAGACATTAGCGGCAGCAACCTCCGAAACGAATTGCTGTCGCGCATAAAGACACTCTACCGCTCACAAAAGAAGGTGACGGCACTGCACTTGAAGGGTGAAGGGCAGAACACCCGTATATATATAGGAGTACAAGACGGTCTGGTTGTCATAGACGGAGATGGAAGAGCGCGACCTGAAAAAGAAATGGATGACAAATACATCACGTCCTTTTTCTCTTTACCGAACAGCAGCGGAACGTACATGTCAACGATGGATGCAGGGGTTCTGTTTGAGAATAACGGGAGATATACAACCATCCCGTCATCTGAAGGGCTTACCTACATCCGTGATCTGTTTGTATCCAACGAATACCATCCCTCTCTGACGGTGCTCACCAGTCATGCACTTGTACGACCTGTGCAACAAGATACGCTCACCCTCAACGGATACAATCGTCTGATAGCAGTCAACGACTCCCTGTTCTATGCGTTTCCGGAATTTGGTGTGGAAAAGTATGCCATCAAAAACGGACAGATGAAGAGACAGGGCATCTATTTCAGGGATATACTTTTTAATCCAAAAGCCTCATTCCAAAATAAACATACGCTTTATCTGGTGTCTGAAATTGGTGTTATGAAGATAAAGCCGGGAGCCGAAGACTCTCCGCAATACGTGGAGTTCGACATAACGGTGACCACTGCAGCTCAGTTTCTGGCTGTCATCGCTACCGGATTCTTGCTGCTTGCCCTCATTCTGAGCATATACTCCCATAGGAAGTCGGAAAAAAAGCGGCGAACACTTTTACGCATCAAAGACCTGAAAGACCATACGGCAGGTATGGAGCGCGTTATTATGCTGTTTGACCAGAAGGAGCAAGACCATATCAGGACGCTTATAGAGAAGGTGCATTCTCTGAATGCCGGGGATAAGGAAGTCAACGAACAGATCAGCAGACTTTCAGCCCAGATTATGGACAAAAACGGTGATTTGGCTCTTTTGCAATCCAAGATGCTTGAAAGACAAATAGAAGAGTTAAGAGGCCTTAACGCCTACGAATGTGTGCAATTGGCTCATGAGTCTACATCAGTCTTATCTCGCGACAAAGTATCAGAAATCAGAGAAAAGTTAATAGAGAATGATCTGTGGCTTAGCCAGTATAAGAAACTGCTGGAAGACATGAAAAGATACAATGCTGCATTAGACGGATGTATAACGGTGGAAGCGGTCAACGGTCCTCTGATACAGCACCTCGAAATTCTTGAAAACATGATTCATCATCGTCCCATAGCTGACATACAAGCCCAATTGCAGCAAGCAAAAAGAGACTATGCTCATATTTTCACCCCCGATTCCCTACACATATTGACAGAAACACTCCATCAGTTCAAGAGGCGGGCAGAGCAGCTCCCTACGGATGAAGTAGGCACGGCACTTCTTGAAATAATAGATAAGTCGACGGCAGATGCGCCAATGCTCACGCGCATTGAACTGCTGCGCACGATGAAATATGTAGAAGCTTTGTTGCTACAATCAGAAATACGCATACAGATGCGTAGAGAAATGGACAGCTACAGGGTGGTGAGAGAAAACACAATACGGAAAAACAAGACGCGGGGCGTCAAAAAGACAGGTTTGAAATTAGACGCAGAAATTGCTGCAGATACCCAAAGTATTGTTGAGCGGATAAACGAATTGATCGACCGTCTGTACGACGCTTTTGCTTACACTGACCAGGATGTGTTAGACCAAGTTTTGAACTTTACCAACTTCACAGGACAACAAGCTCGCGTTTTGGCACTGCTCATTGCCCATCCCAAGGAAAAACGAGTCCTTCTGCCTGGAATGCTCGGCATGTATGGAAACCTGAACCCTGTAATAAGCAGGCTGGTGAATCACAAGCTGAAAAACTATGAGGGGTGGCTACAAGCCTATGTCAGTAAGTATCCTGCAAGCATAGCATTCTATATTATGAAGTTATTGGAATAGTGAGGATTACCTTTATGAAAAAGCTTACCAACGCGGCGAAAGTTGAAAAGGGTTGCATTCTGAAATATTTTTAAAATTCCAGAATGCAACCTTTTGTTATACTATTTTAGTCTTAAATTTGCAACAGATTTTTGAAACTGTCATCAGAAAGAGATAAATAAATATGGTTTACATATATAAGATAATTACGATTAGTTGCTTAACTATAAAATTATGAAAAGAGAAGTGAAACAAAAGGCCTCGGAAAGCTTCTTTTCTGGAGATAAAAGAGGAAAAGTCGGAATCGCCATGCTTTCCGTCATGCTTAGTTGTCCTATATTTGCTTGTGCGCAAGAAAAAATAAAAGATGTCAGGACAATGCCTGAATGCTATTTCCTTGAGACAAAAGATGTAGCCAACAGCCTGTTCCTGCTGCCAGAGCCTCCCAAGCAAGGCAGTGCTCTGTTTCAATACGACGAGGAACGCTACCAGTGGGGTAAGAAATTACGTGAAACTCCTCGCGGCGACCAGGCATCGGCAGACGCAAACTTAGAGGGAGAAGGTGTCCCGATAGCCTTTTCGGAGGTGTTCGGCATCCGCATTTCGAAAGAGGACACGCCAGAAATCTACAAGTTAGTCCTCAAGATGCGGGAAGACGCAGGCGACCTGGCCACCCGGGAAGCCAAGAATCATTACAAGCGAGTCCGTCCTTTTTCCTACTATGATGAGCAGACTTGCAATACAGCCCAGCAACAAGAGCTTTCGTCAAACGGCTCCTACCCCTCCGGACATACCGCTATTGGATGGGCTACGGCCTTAGTGCTGGCTGAAATTAATGTCGACCGCCAGAATGAGATATTGAAACGGGGATACGACATGGGAGAAAGCAGGGTCATCTGCGGCTATCACTTCCAGAGCGACGTCGATGCCGCACGCTTAGTGGCAAGTGCCGTCGTTGCACGTCTGCATGCCAACAAGGAGTTCACAAAACAGTTAGCCAAGGCCAAGAAAGAGTTCAGGCGGTTGACAAAAGCAGGAAGAATTACCCCAAGCAGCCATTCCGACATATAGTCATAACAAAATACTAAAATATACAATAACAAAAACCAAACTTATATGAAAGCGAAAAAAACACTATTCATTCTAATGACCCTGTTGGCTGTCTGTACAAATGCGGCAGCACAAAACGGCATCATCACCGGTGTGGTGGTGGATGAGGGGAAGGCGTTTCTGCCAGGCACAACCGTATGGCTGAAAGGAACAAACAAACGAACAGTTACTGACATCAATGGCAAGTTCACCTTGCTGTCAGTTCCCCAAGGAAAAAGCGAAGTCCAGTTCTCCTTTGTCGGCTATGAAAGTAAAGTTGTTGCTGTCATCTTGCATGGTGATGAGCCCCAGACTATAAATGTAAGCATGACTCCTGCAAACATATTGGGCGCAGAAGTCGTTGTCAGTGCGCAAGCTAAAGGACAGACCGCGGCTATCAACAGGCAGCTCAATTCATCGGGGATTATCAGTGCCGTGTCTGGAGAAAAACTCAGCGAACTTCCCGACGTAAACGTGGCAGATGCCATCGGCCGTCTCCCGGGTCTGATGGTGGAACGCGACGGAGGAGAAGGACAAAAGATTATCATACGCGGCCTTGATCCAAAATACAATTCTGTTGCTATCAATGGCATGAATTCTCCATCAACCAGTTCAAGCGACCGAAGCTCCGACTTGAATATGATTTCGCCGGAAATTGTTGGTGGGGCCGAGGTTCTGAAAGCAAACACAGCCGACAAAGATGCCGACGGATTGGGAGGAACCGTCAATCTGATTATGAAAGATGCTCCCGAGGGACTGAAATTGAGCGTGACGGGTCAGACAGGCTATCACCATCAGATTAGGAACATCGGTAACATCAAAGGGAATGTGCTGGTAAGCAACCGTTTCTTCGACAACCGGTTTGGTCTTATATTCACTGCCAGTGCAGAACAGACAGACCGCAGCAATGACCGTTTTGTTGCTGCTTATAAAGTCAATGGAAATACGCCCACGGAAGGACTGGACTACACAAAACCGTGGATAACGACCACCCGCCTGCAATCAAACCTGGAGAAACGAAACCGCTTCAATGTCAATATCAACTTCGACTACGACCTCGGAAAGGGCTCTAAGATTAAGATGTACAACCTTTTCAGCGCACTCAGGCGTGACCGCGATATCCGCGAAAAGCGATACGACCTCGAGGGAGGACGTTTACGCTATACTCAAACGGATGCTGACGTACGGGGCAGCGTCCTGACAAATATGCTGCAAGGAGACCATGACTTCTGGAACTCTACGCTAAGCTGGGGCGTCGGCCGCAGTGAGTCACGTCAGAAGACTCCTTATGAGCATGAACTTGAATATAGGATGAACACCCCCTTTACGGTTGACATCAATGCATTGGGGACACTTCCTCCTCATTTAGTGTCAGCATCTGGCAACGTAGACGAATCAGACATCACACGATACTATCTCTACGATGGAACTTTCAACACAGACCGTACCAATGAAAAAGAATACAGCGCCTGGATTGACTGGAAGAAATCATTAGAGATAGGAAGGCATGTCAGTGGATATATTAAAATAGGTGGTAAGTATCGCCAGAAAGACCGCGACCGCATCACCAGCCGCAACTATCGCCGTTTAGATCAAAATGCAAGTCTGATATATGCGAATATGCCTGATATCGGACGTTCGCAATATGACAGCCGATATGTAGGAATCACCGATTTCCTGGATAACAACTTCAAGCACCGTGATTTCTTGAATAACCGTTATGACAATCTGGACTTCTCCTTTGCCCTTGACAAAGACGCCATGAAGAATTTCTATTCTGTCAATTCAGAGGTGTACCGCCCTATTCTGACAACCAAGATTCAGAAAGACTATGATGGACATGAAGAGATAATGGCTGCATATATTATGGGAGAATTCAACATCGGCCGATATATTACCTTTATCCCTGGTGTCCGCTATGATCACACCTACATGCACTATGGTGCCTACAGTGGTGTCAATGTGCCCGACGATGAAACCCAGGAGCTGTCTTTCGACTATAATAAGACGACAGACCACAACTCGTTTGGCTACTGGCTGCCACAAATCCACCTAAAGATTAAGCCCGTCGACAATCTTGACATCAGGTTGGCCTACACCGAGACACTTTCCCGTCCCGATTACGATGTACTTGCTCCTCGCACCATCATCAAGTCAAACATTGGAGAAGTGGTATATAACAGAACAAACCTGAAACCGGCTTTGTCTAAGAACTTCGATGCAATCATCTCTTTCTATAAACCTAATATCGGGCTGTTCACTGTGGGAGGATTCTACAAAAAGATTAAGAACTTCATTTATACCCGTTCAGCTTACCTGCTTGAGGGCACCGTCACCGATCCCTCCAATTTCGGGCTGGCCTCCAGTCTGGCAGGTTCCGGCATCACCTATGCACTCAATAGTCCTTATGACGCAACGCTCAAAGGTATTGAGATTGACGTCCAAGCCCAGTTGCGCAGACTTCCCGGGCTGCTCAGAGGCATTGTCATCGGGGCCAATATTACACTGATGGATTCAAAGATGGGCTATTTCGAGACGACCAAATCACGCATCAAGAATCCAGATTATATCGCCGGTGATGGCAGTAAGCCTTTCCTTCCTGTCAACAATGACACAGTATATTACGACAGACTGCTCAAGCAACCCTCTTTCCTTGCCAACTTCTCGCTGGGATATGACTACAAAGGGTTCTCCGGAAGGCTCTCCTACAGCTATCAGGGCAATATTCTTGTCACCGAGCAGCATCGCTCTGACGGGGCTGACGTTGAATCTACAAAAGCATTCTCCAAATGGGATATTCAGCTGAAACAGCGAATCAACAAGCAGTTCTACGTCTATGCGAGTGCTGCCAACATCTTCAACTGGTCTGACAGCAAGAAACGAAATGTAACAGGATATCCTTCCAGTGTTGAAGTCTACGGATCATCATTCTATATAGGAATCAAATACGACATTTTCAAATAACCCGCTATCCATAATAGCATAAAAAGAAAGGAACTGAAAGATGAAAGCAATATCAACCATGGTCATATCCCTTGCCGCCATATTTCTGGCAGGGTGTGAACCGAAAGATTCATTTTCCGAGGATAATTTTGATTTACCTCCTGTGGCGCCACAAGAAATTGTGCACGTTGCTCCTGACGATGGTGTAACGCGGACCAACTCCTTAGCACAAGCCATTGCGGAGAATGGTGATGCAATCTACGAGTTGGAACGTGACGGCGTCTATTATTTAGAAGGCAAAAATGTTATCAAGAACCGTGTTACCATCCGTGCTGCTTACGGAACAGGGGCGCTGCCTACCATTCAGCCGATATCCGATGCTCAGGGAGCCCTTAACGCAGACATGCTCCGTTTTGAAAATAGCGTGACCTTTGAGAATATTTACTTCAATGGCAGAGACGCCGCCTCGAATAATATGATGCAACGTCTGTTCCGTATAGACAAGAAAGACCTGAGTCTGCGTTTCGATGGCTGCTTCGTGGAAAACTGTCGCAACTTCTGTATACGCACAGACAACAGCGGGAGCAAAGTATATATTACGAACTCCACTTTCCGCAATTTCGCACTGACTTCCGATCCGGCCAACGGGCGACTTTTCGACTCAAGAGGCAATGCACCCGATACTGTTTCCATCGTCAACAGCACTATCTATAATCTGACAGGCCATCTGATCCGCTTCGACGGAGCCGTAGCCAATTTTGTGGAGTTCAGGCACAACACCGTCTACAACGTAGGGTTTCACTTCCGCATTGACTATGCCATGACAGCATATATAGAGGATAATATCTTCGCTAACATGGGATGGAAAGCCGGTTATGACGCTGCCTCACCTGGTGCTTTCTGGGAATTACGGGCACTGGCAGATGGCGGAGCCTACGACCCTGCCGACATACGAATCTATATTCGCAACAACAATGTCTACACCGACGCTTCTATTAAGGACCTCTACGTAAAATATCCGGGCAACATAGAACGTATACCCCTCAACTCTAATGCAGAAGCAATGATTAGCGACGGACGCCTTGTTTATGAAAACAACATCGCTGAAGTGCTGGTTTTTGACAATCCGCCTGCACTCCCGATGAGCTATATTGACAAGTTCTTCGAGGTGCTGAATACTGGAATGTCTGCTTGGGCTGACCTGCCTTTCTATGTGGATGAAAACGGTATTGACGGATTTACGAATGGGGAGACTTTCACCTTCCGCTATCCTTTGTCATCGGCTTCCGCCACAGCCTCTACGACTGGGGGACCTTTGGGAGCCGCTATGTGGAACAAATAAGATTCGCTCATAAAAAAACGTTATGCTGTCTATTTTCACTCAATATAAGATTGTGCCACGTCGTCTTCTGACCCGATATTTTCAGGTGCTTCTGCCGTGCCTGCTCTCCAGCTTATGCATGGAGAGTTTGGCACAGACCGGCATGCCCGCAGACATCCGGATAGTCACTGACCATCCCCGGTTGCTTATGACGGAGGCATATAAAGAGAGAATCAGGAATGCCATCAGCAAAGAACACTTCTGGAAGCAAACCGACAGTCTCTTGATGAAAGCCGCCCATGACGTTCTGCCCATGCCCATGCCGCAGCGTATTGTGACGGGCAGACGCTTATTAGACGTCTCCCGGGAAACGCTGCGTCGCGTTTTGTTGCTTGGCTATGCCTATCGCATGACAGACGACATCCGCTTTTTCACGCGGGCCGAACAAGAGCTGATGGCTGTCGCCGCATTCTCTGACTGGAACCCCACTCATTACTTGGATGTGGCCGAAATGACCACAGCTGTTGCCATAGGATATGACTGGTTCTACAACGTCATGGAAGAACGCACAAAAGCCATTCTTCAGCATGCTATCGTCGACAAAGGGCTGACCCCGTCATTTGACAGTCGCTATAACGACTGGCTTGAAAGAGAGAACAACTGGAATCAGGTATGCAATACCGGCATGGCCTACGGAGCGATGGCTATTTATGAAGATGCGCCAGCCTTGGCTGACAGCATCGTCCGCCGCGCTTTCGTTTCCATACAGAAACCGATGAAAAACTATGGTCCTGACGGCGCTTATCCGGAAGGATACTCCTATTGGGGCTTCGGGACTACCTATAATGTCATGTTCATCGACGCATTAGAAAAGTGCTATGGCAGCGATTTCGGGCTTTCCAGGCAACAAGGATTTCTCGAGTCTGCAGGATTTATACTTCATATCATGGCACCCGACCATGACTCGTTCAACTATGGCGACAACAAAGGGTCAGGGCGGATGAGCCCCGCCATGTTTTGGCTGGCGAAACAGAATCATGACCTGTCGTTGCTATGGAATGAGCGTATACTTTTTGAAAAGGGTAGCAAGAAAAAGCTGACTGACTATCGTTTTTTCACACTTGCTATGCTATGGGGCGCAGGCATAGACATGGGCGCCCTGCCGCAACCGCGTGAAAAGGTGTGGGCTTCTCCATCGGCAGTGACGCCTGTCGCAATGATGCGCACTTCGTGGGATGACCCAAAGGCTCTTTATCTGGCTTTCAAAGGAGGTTCTGCCAGGTCCAGCCATGCTCACTTAGATGCCGGTTCCTTCATCTTGGTCGCCAATGGCGAACGATGGGCAATGGATTTTGGCAGACAGGACTACAACTCCTTGGAGTCAGCCGGACTGGACATCTGGAATAAGGAGCAGACATCAGACCGGTGGAAAGTGTTCCGTTACAACAACTTGGCACACAATACGCTGACCTTTGACCACCAACTGCAGCGCGTGGAGGGCTATGTCAGCTTGGGGCATGTTTTCCCTGCAGCAGATTCACTGACCGCATCGGCAGACCTGACACCTGTCTATGCCGGACAAGTTGATTCTGTCAAACGCCAAGTAGATATCATTGATGGACAATATGTGCTTGTAAGCGATTATGTCAGAAACAAAAGCAAAGCTACAAAAATGCGCTGGACGATGCTGACACCGGCAAAAGCAAAGGTGAAAGGTAAAAACAAGATAATCCTGACACAGAACGGCAAACGGCTTACCCTGCAGGTTGACGCCCCTATAAAAATAGACATGAAGACTTGGAGCACATCTCCTACCACCTCTTACGACGCCGAGAACCCGGGCACTGTGCTTGTAGGCTTTGAAACGATACTTCCTGCCGACAGTCAATATACTTTCCATATTAAACTGACACCTATACCATAAATTATATGAATACGATAAAAAAGATATTATTTTTCGCCGGCACTGTGGCATTGCTTCACAGCTGCAGGCAGAGCAACGACATGCAGTCGACCATAGACAAAGGCCTTATGCGTGCAGCCATACAAGCGGAGCTACTTGCAAAAACACTGGAAGCAGAAAAAGACAGTCTGCCCAGAAGTTTTGAGCACGGTCGCTTGGTCAAGTCCGACGCCCATTGGTGGTGCAGTGGCTTCTTCCCAGGTACGTTGTGGTATCTCTATGAATGGACAGATGACCCCACATGGAAATACTATGCAGAAGAATATACCCAACGCGTTTCCAGTCAGCAATATACTACTGACAATCATGACATTGGCTTCATACTGATGTGCAGTTTCGGAAATGCCTACCGACTGACAAATGACACTTCCTGCGTTTCGGTGCTCATGAATGGTGCTCAGTCTCTCTCCACCCGCTTCAAGCCCGTAGTGGGACTTATCCGTTCGTGGGATACAAAGACTGACAAATGGCAATATCCGGTTATCATTGACAACATGATGAACTTGGAACTTCTGGAGTGGGCGTCTCACCATTCAGACAGCACCAAGTTCGCGAACATTGCCGACAGTCATGCTCAGCTGACAATGAAAAACCATTTCAGACCTGATTACAGTTCCTACCATGTTGTCTCCTACGACCCTAACACTGGTGCTGTGGAGAAGAAGAACACCCACCAGGGCTATGCCCACGAGTCTGCCTGGGCAAGAGGACAGGCATGGGGACTGTACGGCTATACCATGATGTTTCGCGAGACTGGCAACCCTCTCTATCTGGACCATGCCAAAAGAATTGCCAAATTCATCATGTCTCATCCCAATATGCCTGAAGACAAAATACCCTATTGGGACTTTAACGCCCCAGATATTCCACAAGCCATACGTGATGCCTCGGCTGCTGCGATTATGTCTTCTGCCTTCATTGAGCTAAGTTCTCTCACGAAGGATGACTCCGACTTCTCCAAACAATGCCTGAGTATCGCCGAGAAACAATTGCAGACACTCACTTCTGACGCATATCTGGCAGAAGAAGGAGGCAATGGAGGATTCATTCTGAAACATTCTGTAGGCAATTTCCCAAAGGGAACGGAAATTGACGTACCGCTTACTTACGCAGATTATTACTATGTAGAAGCACTCGTGCGGTACAAAAAACTAACATTAGAACACATTCGATAAATCGCTCTATCTTCAATACGACGTTTTTTGGATAACGACGACAAACCGACCAGGAGGGAAACGAAGTGGTTTTCCTCCTGCTTCGTTTGGATTTTTTCTCTCATGAAAGTTCAGATACACCTTTAATAAATAATATAAGGAGTCATCCCGTTGCCCCTCTACATTACATGGCAGACGGACGTTGTTTAGTGAAAAAATCCGAAAAAAAAGTTTTTTCTTCTTCGAAAACCTTATATCTCAATATTATTTTGTAATTTTGCACCTTTAAAATAGAACATAAAGTTAAGAAGATGAACAAGAACACACTTACGGGACTTCTGCTTATGGCTGCACTCCTCATAGGGTTCAGCTGGTATAATCAGCCTTCAAAGGAGGAGGTGGAAGCCTACAAAAAACAACAAGACAGCCTTGAACAGGTACAGAAAGACCAAGCAGAGAAACTGCAGATGGCCGAAGCCGAGCGCAAAGCTGCGGCCGAAGCCGCAGCCAAGGGCGACACTACGGCCCTGTTCTATCAAGCTCTGAACGGCACCGACGAGCTGGTTGAGCTCAACAACGGCAAGGTCGCCTTGCAGTTCTCAACGAAAGGCGGCACGCTGGCAGAAGCACATATCCTGAACTTCGCCGACCACAAAGGCGCCGACAACGTGACCCTCTTCAGCCGCGAAGGCCAACGCATGAACTTCATGATTGCCGGCAAGGAGGATAACATCATCACTCAGGATCTGTATTTCACCCCATCAAACATCAGCGACTCGACGCTTACCATGACAGCCCAGGCCGCTGACGGCGGGCGCATCGTGTTCGACTACACGCTTGGCCCTGACTACATGCTACACTTCTCGTTCCGTGCTGACGGCATGGGACGCCATTTTGCCCCCACCACAAAGCAGATGGCTATAGAGTGGAACGACTCCTGCCGCCAGCAGGAGAAGGGATTCACCTTTGAGAACCGCTATGCCACGCTGACCTACAAGAAGCACGACGGCGGCACAGACCACCTGAGCGAGACCAGCGACAAGGCCAAGACCATTGAAGACCAGCTCGACTGGGTGGCCTTCAAGAACCAGTTCTTCTCGGCCGTGCTCATCGCGAAAGACAACTTCGCACAGGGCGCCCAGCTACACAGCACGCCCCAGCAGAAAGGCTCGGGATTCCTGAAGCACTACGACGCACAGTTGCAGACGGCTTTCGACCCCTCGGGGCAGACACCTACCGAATTTGAGATGTACATCGGCCCCAACGACTTCCGCCTGATAAGAGATGTTGAGAAGCAGAGCCGTTTCCAAAAAGACCTCGACCTCGAGCAGCTCGTATATCTGGGATGGCCCCTCTTCCGCATCATCAACCGCTGGTTCACCATCTACGTATTCGACTGGCTCACCAAGCTGGGCTTCGGCATGGGCATCGTGCTCATCCTTATCACCCTGCTGCTGAAGGCCATCACCTTCCCCATGGTGAAGAAGAGCTACATGTCGTCTGCCAAGATGCGCGTGCTGAAGCCAAAGCTCGACGAGGCCACCAAGCAGTATGACAAGCCCGAGGACCAGATGATGAAGCAGCAGGCCATGATGTCAATGTATGCCAAATACGGCGTCTCGCCCCTCTCAGGCTGTCTGCCCATGCTCATACAGATGCCTATCTGGATTGCCATGTTCAACTTTGTGCCTAACGCCATCCAGCTGCGCGGACAGTCGTTCCTCTGGATGCAGGACCTCTCCACCTACGACCCCATCATCGAGTGGACAAAGCCCATCTGGGGCATCGGCGACCACCTCTCGCTGACGTGCATCCTGTTCTGCGTGGCCAATGTGCTCTACAGCTACATGACCATGCGCCAGCAGCGCGACCAGATGGTGGGCCAGCAGGCTGAACAGATGAAGATGATGCAGTGGATGATGTACCTGATGCCCGTGATGTTCTTCTTCATGTTCAACGACTACTCAAGCGGTCTGAACTTCTATTACTTCATTTCGCTCTTCTTCTCGGCAGCCATTATGTTCCTGCTCCGCAAGACCACCAACGACGACAAACTCCTGGCCCAGCTGGAGCGCAACTACAAGGAAAACCAGGCCAATCCTAAGAAGCAGAGCGGGCTGGCCGCACGCCTGGCCGAGATGCAAAAGCAGGCCGAGGAGATGCAGCGGCAGCGCATGAAAAACAAATAAGATAATGGAGTGGAGACCATGATGAAAATAGGATTCGACAACGACAAGTATCTGAAGATACAGTCAGAACACATCAGGGAGAGGATTGCCCAGTTTGACGGAAAGCTCTACCTGGAGCTTGGCGGCAAACTCTTCGACGACCACCACGCCTCGCGCGTGCTGCCTGGCTTCAAGCCCGACTCGAAGCTGCGCATGCTGGCCCAGCTGCGCGATCAGCTCGAGATCATCATCGTCATCAGTGCCGACGACATCGAGAAAAACAAGGTGCGCGCCGACCTGGGCATCACCTACGACGAAGATGTGCTGCGCCTGCGTGAGGAGTTCATGGGGCGCCAGTTCACCGTAGGCTCTGTGGTCATCACCCACTACAACGGCCAGCACGCCGCCGACCAGTTCCGTCATCGGCTGGAGCGTCTGGGCATCCGCTCGTTCATCCACTACCCTATCGAAGGCTATCCTCACAACGTGGAGCTCATTGCCAGCGACGAAGGATTTGGAAAGAACGACTACGTAGAGACCCACCGCCCCTTGGTCGTCGTCACAGCTCCGGGTCCCGGCAGCGGCAAGATGGCCACCTGCCTGTCGCAGCTCTACAATGAGAACAAGCGGGGCGTCAGAGCCGGCTACGCCAAGTTTGAGACGTTTCCCGTGTGGAACCTTCCACTGAAGCATCCTGTCAACATAGCCTACGAAGCCGCCACGGCCGACCTCAACGATGTGAACATGATCGACCCGTTCCATCTGGAGACCTATGGCAAGATTGCCGTCAACTACAACCGCGACATCGAGATTTTCCCTGTGCTGAATGCTCTCTTCGAAGGCATCTACGGCGAGAACCCATACAAGTCGCCCACCGACATGGGAGTCAACATGGTGGGCTTCTGCATCAGCGACGACGACGTATGCTGCCAAGCCTCACGCGACGAAATCATCCGCCGCTACTATGCTGCTACCAACAAGCTGGCCGACGGTGCCGACAATGAGGCCGAGGTGCACAAGATACAGCTGCTCATGGGACAGGCCAAGATTGCAACGTCAGACCGCCGCATCACCGTGGCAGCTGCCGAGCGCCACCAGAAAGAGGGCGTGCCGGCTGCCGCCCTGGAACTGCATGACGGCACCATCATCACCGCTAAGTCGACACCGCTGCTGGGCCCCTGTGCCGCCCTGCTGCTCAATGCGGCCAAACATCTGGCCGGCATAGACCACCGGCTGAAGCTCATACCCCAGAGCATGATAGAACCCATACAGAAGACCAAGGTGGAGTATCTTGGCGGTCACAACCCGCGCCTGCACACCGACGAGGTGCTGGTGACGCTGAGCGTGCTGTCAGAATATGACGACAACTGCCGCCGGGCCCTGGAGCAGCTGCCGCAGCTGCGCCACTGCCAGGTGCACTCCACGGTCATGCTGAGCGAGGTAGACCGCAAGATTTTCAAGAAGCTGGGATGTGATCTCACCTGCGACCCGGTGAAAAAGATGAAGAACTAACCAAAATCAAACAGGCCATATCGTTATTGTAGCCAACAAGCCGAAAACTTGCTGGCTATTTTTTTTATATCTTATCCCACCAAATTCCTCTGCCGTTGTAAGCACTGTATAGTCCTTGTAGGAAATTCTGGCCAAAATCAGACAGATTCCGGCCAAAATAATTAGAATTCTGGCCGGAATTCCAATCTGTGCTTTCACGCTTTTTCCTCTACAACTGCCCTTTGCTACTTCATTTCTGGCGAAACAGGCGTTTTATTTCAGAAAATATTCGTACCTTTGCATCACAAACAGCAAGTGCAACCATTATCTGCACACCGAAAAAGAAGCTATGATTCACGACCTGCTGAAACGCTACTACGGCTACGACTCGTTCCGGCCGCTTCAGGAAGACATCATTCGCCACACCATGAGCGGGGGCGACTCGCTGGTGTTGATGCCCACCGGTGGCGGCAAGAGCCTCTGCTACCAGATACCGGCTTTAGCCATGCCCGGCACGGCCATCGTCATTTCGCCCCTCATCAGCCTGATGAAAGACCAGGTGGAGGCTCTTAAGGCAAACGGCATTGAGGCGGAGGCTCTCCACTCAAACAACGACATGGCAGCCGACACCATCATACGCCGCAAATGCGCATCGGGACATCTGAAGCTGCTCTATATCTCGCCGGAGAAACTGCTGGCCGAGATGGACTACCTGCTGCGCGACCTGCGTATATCGCTCTTTGCCGTCGACGAAGCCCACTGCATCAGCCAGTGGGGCCACGACTTCCGCCCTGAGTACACGCAGCTCGGCGTGCTGCGCCAGCGATATCCCGGCGTGCCTATCATGGCACTGACGGCCACTGCCGACAAAATAACGCGACGCGACATCGTGAAGCAGCTGAAGCTGAACGTGGTGGCAGCTGCTGCCGGCGAAAAGCCTGTCGGCATCTTCATCTCCAGTTTCGACCGGCCTAACCTCAGCCTTGCAGTGAAAAGAGGATATAAGACGAAAGAGAAGACAAACTTCATCATCAATTTTGCCAAGGCCCGGCCACTTGAGTCGGGCATCGTCTACTGTCTGTCACGCAAGTCTACCGAGACGCTGGCCGGGCAGCTGCGCAGCGCCGGCATCAGTGCCCTGCCCTACCATGCCGCACTCTCGCCCCAGGAGCGCAACCGGGCACAGGAGCAGTTTAAGTTCGACCAAGTGCAGGTGGTATGCGCCACTGTTGCGTTTGGCATGGGCATCGACAAGAGTAATGTGAGGTGGGTCATCCACTACAACATGCCCAAGAGCATCGAAGGCTTCTACCAGGAGATAGGTCGTGCCGGCCGCGACGGCGAACCCGCCGAGACCATACTGTTCTACTCGCTTGCCGACATTGTGCAACTCAGCGAGTTTGCGCGCCAGAGCGGCCAGCAGGCCGTCAACATGGACAAGCTGAGGCGCATGCAGGAATATGCCGAGTCGAGCGTATGCCGAAGGCGCATATTGCTCAACTACTTCGGTGAGCCTGCCGACCACGACTGCGGCAACTGCGACATCTGCCACAACCCGCCCCGGCGCACCGACGGCACACGCATGTGCCAGATGGCACTAAGCGCTATCAAGCGCACCGACGAGCAGATACGCATCTCGACAACCATCGAGATTGTCATGGGCATCATGTCGCCAGAGGTGAAGCGCCAAGGCTATCATCTGCTGAAAACATTTGCTGTGGGCAAAGCCTACACGCTGCCACAATGGCAGGACTATCTTTTGCAGATGCTACACATGGGACTCATTGAAATAGCCTACGACGAAGGGCATCATGCCAAAATAACACCTATGGGCGAAGATGTGCTGTATGGAAGAAAGCACGTGGAACTGAGCGTCTTATCAAGCAAAGCTGAAGAAAAAATGCAGCCACGGCAAACAAAGAGGAGCCGCCTGCAACTGCACATTCCGACCATCAAGGCACCAGGGCTGGCCGATGCCGATGCGACGGAAGACGCATCCCTGTTTGAAGCGCTGCGCACGCTGCGCAAACAGTGTGCCGATGCCGAGGGCTATCCTCCCTACATTGTGTTCAGCGACAAAGTGCTTCACACCCTTGCCACGCTGAAACCCAATACGCTCGAACAGTTTGGCCACATATCGGGCATAGGAGACTACAAGAAAAACAAATATGGCGAGCGCTTTGTGGCGCTCATCAAAAAATACGTTTAACATATCATATCGGATTTATATTTATGTATAAAGAAATTGACCTCAACACATGGAACCGCCGGGAAATATACGACTACTTTAAGACGGTGAAGACACCACACTATGCCTTGGCTGCCAATGTAGACGTGACCAGACTGCTGGAGTTTAAGCGTAAGCACCACCTGTCGTTCTACCTGTCGCTCATCTTTCTGGCCACAGATGTGCTCAACGACATCGACAACTTCCGAATGAGGATGACAGACGGACGCCCCGTAATCTACGACGAGATTCACCCAGACCTGACTCACAAGAAAGCCGACGAGGAGATTTTCCATATCTACTATGCACGGCACGAGAAATCGCTCGAGCAGTTTGTGGCCCACACCCAGGCCGCCATCGACCGCCAGACCACGCTGTTTGCAGGCGAGGATGCTTCGCCCGCCCAGATTCACTTCTCATGCAACCCTGCCGTAGATGCCACAGCCATCACCAACCCAGGGCTCGACGACCCCGAAGATGCTGCTCCGCGCGTAAACTGGGGAAAATACGTCAACCGCGACGGCCGATGGATAGTCAACATCACCATCACGCCCAACCACCGTTTCATCGACGGCTACCATGTGGGGCTGTTCTTCAACCGTCTTCAGCAGCGCATCGACGCCCTTGACGTATAGCAGCCGCGCCATTGACTGCATGCAAAATGAATGAATCTGATACGTTTACGTGCCGAAAAGTTTGCTCGTTTCAAGATAAATGATTAACTTTGCACCGCAAAAGAAACAATAGACCAAATGAACGATATCAAACGAATTGTTCTCACGGGAGGCCCATGTGCAGGCAAGACCACTGCCTTGGTGCGCATCATAGAGCATTTCTCTGGCCTGGGATACAAGGTGTTTACCATACCTGAAGTACCCACGCTCTTCACACAGGCCGGAATGAACTACCTGACGAAAAACCAAGGCTTCTTCTACGAAGGCGAGAAGGCCACACTGGAAGTGCAACTGTCGCTGGAAGACAAATTTATGCGTATGGCCCAAGAATGCCAGAAGCCAGCCATCATTGTGTGTGACCGTGGCGCCATGGACATTTCAGCATATATGAGCCCCGAGATGTGGGCCGACATCACACGCGCTGTAGGCACGTCGACAGCCCAGCTGCGCGAACGCTACGATGCCGTGCTGCACTTGGTGTCGGCTGCCGACGGAGCCGAGCAATACTACACTACCGCAAACAACGCCCAGCGTAATGAGCCCATGACCGAGGAAGGGCTGCGCATTGCACGTGGACTGGACAAGAAAGTGATACACGCATGGACGGGACATCCGCATCTGAGGGTGATCAACAACCACGACGACTTTGAAGCGAAGATGCACCGTGTGCTGAAGGAGATAAGCCACGTGCTCGGGCTGCCGCAGCCCATTGAGGAAGAGCGCAAATATGTGGTTGAGATAACAGGAGCCATGCCCGACGACTGCATTGAAAGTCACATCACGCAAATCTACCTGAAGGGATATCCCGACTGCGAGGAACGATTGCGCAAGCGCTGCTGGGGCCGCAAGGAAGTGTTCGTGCATACCACCAAGAAGCAGACTGCCGAGCATGAGGAGTTGGTCACCGAGAGACAGATAAACCAGAATCTCTACGAAATCATGCTCCCGCTGGCCGACCCCGACCGCCATACCATCAACAAGACCAGAGAGAGCTTCATCTGGCAGGGACAGTATTTTGAGATTGACACTTACGCCGACAATCTCGAAGGGCTCGTGATTCTCGAGACGAAAGGCATCGTAGAGAACGAACCGGTGAAATTTCCGCCGTTTATAAAGGTGGTGAAAGAAATAACCGGCAATAAAGACTACTACAACTATAACTTAGCAAGAAAGTAAACATACGTATTATGATACTCGACAAGATTGAACAACTTCTCAATGAAGTACAGACCCTGAGCGCAAAAAACGCTGAAGAAGTGGAACAGCTGCGACTGAAATACCTGAGCAAGAAGGGTGAGATAACAGCACTGATGAACGACTTCCGCAACGTGGCTGCCGACCAGAAGAAAACGGTGGGCATGAAAATCAACGAGCTGAAGACGATGGCTACCGAGCGTATCAACCAGCTGCGCGAAAACTGCCAGACGCAAGAGGAGGGCAACGAGACAATCGACCTGACCAGGACGCCCTACCCCATCGCACTTGGCACACGCCACCCGCTGACCATTGTGACCAACGAGATTATCGACATCTTCTCGCGCATGGGTTTTGTGCTGGCCGACGGGCCGGAAGTGGAAGACGACAGCCACATCTTCACCAAGATGAACTTTGCCGCCGATCATCCTGCACGCGACATGCAGGACACTTTCTTTGTAAGCCAGCATCCAAACGATGTGACGAAAAACATACTGCTCAGGTCACACACTTCGTCTGTGCAGGCACGCGTCATGGAGCACATGCACACCGAAGACGGTAAACTGACAGCCCCCATACGCGTCATCTGCCCGGGCCGCGTCTATCGCAACGAAGCCATCACGGCACGTGCCCACTGCTTCTTCCATCAGGTGGAAGGACTCTACATCGACAAGAACGTGTCGTTCACCGACCTGAAGCAGGTACTTCTCTCGTTCGCCCGCGAGATGTTCGGGGCCGACACGAAGATACGTCTGCGCCCCTCGTATTTCCCCTTTACCGAGCCGTCGGCTGAAATGGACATCTCGTGTTTCATATGCGGAGGCGAGGGATGCGGCTTCTGCAAGCATACCGGATGGGTGGAGATATTAGGATGTGGCATGGTCGACCCCAACGTGCTCGAGTTATGCGGCATCGACTCCAAAATATACAGCGGCTATGCATTCGGCATGGGTGTAGAGCGCATCACCAACCTGAAATACCGTGTCAGCGACTTGCGCATGTTCTCGGAAAATGACACCCAGTTCCTGCGCGAATTTGAATCGGCCAACTAAATGGAGAAGCTCTGGAACAAGAACTATATAAAGGTGATGACAGCCAATTTCACGCTGTTCTTCGCCTTTTATCTTTTGACACCCCTGCTGCCGCTCTATCTGAGCGAGCGGTTCGACGCCACCAAGGATGTCATAGGGCTTGTGCTGTCAGGCTATACCATCACGGCACTGCTCTTCAGACCGTTCAGCGGATATGTGGTCGACACCTACTCACGAAAGAAGGTTCTTGTCTTCTGCTTCATGGTCTTCGCCATTTTCTTCGCCGGTTATCTCGCTGCATCCACACTGCTGCTCTTCACCATTGTGCGCACATTGCACGGCGGCCCCTTCGGTGCCCTGACCGTGGCCAACTCTACCGTAGCCATCGATGTGCTGCCCAGCAGCCGTCGCAACGAAGGCATTGGGTACTACGGTCTCAGCAACAATTTGGCTATGGCCATTGCGCCCACCATAGGCATCTTCATCTATAGCCATACTCACAACTTCGAGTTGCTCTTCTGGCTCACCTTCTTGGTGGCATTGATGGGACTCGCCTGCGCCTCGGCTGTCAGCATACACCCTAAAGACGACGAGTCGGACAACGCCAGTGCAGAGGCTGTGCCCAAAAAGCTCTCATTCGACAGGTTCTTCCTGCTCAGGGGGTGGCTGCTCGGCATCAACATGATAGCTTTCGGCTTCAGCTTCGGCGTGCTGAGCAATTATCTTGCCATCTACGGCAAGGAGATTTTAGGCATAACCGGAGGCACCGGCACCTATTTTATGCTGTGCTCCGTAGGTCTCATATTGTCGCGCATTCAGGGAGGAAAAGCCCTCCGCCAAGGACGTCTGGTGCATAATGCAGCTGAAGGCATGACTCTCTCGCTGATAGGCTATACTATTTTTGTGGCCTGTCCCAACGACTTTGGCTACTACGGTTCGGCCCTGCTCATCGGACTGGGCAATGGCCACATGTGGCCGGCTTTCCAGAACATGATGATCAACATGGCTCACCACAACGAGAGGGGCACTGCCAACTCAACCATACTCATATCGTGGGATGTGGGCATGGGGCTTGGCATCCTCATCGGGGGTGTCATCGCCGAACATCTGGGCTACAGTGCGGCTTTCTGGAGCGTAGCGGTCATCAATGGTTCGGGCGTAGCGCTTTTCTTCTTGCGCACACGACATTTCTTTGTAAGACATAAAATATACTGATAATGATGAACTCTACAGACAACAAGACCCGCGTGGTGGCTGCAGTCGTCGTGGCCGACGGCTGTCCTGGCGAGGGCGAGAAATATCTTTGTATGAAAAGAACGCGAAGCCGCTATCCATACATTTCTGAGCACTGGGAGTTTCCCGGCGGAAAGGTGGAGGCCGGCGAATCGGATCATGAAGCCTTAATCCGCGAGATTAAGGAAGAGATGGACTGGGATGTCTTCGTGGGCAAGAAACTGGGAACCGTAGACTATGACTATCCTGATTTCGGCGTCAGTGTGACGGCCTATCTGTGTAAAGGCAGCCAACGACAGTTCAAGCTCCTTGACCATCTGGACTTCAAATGGCTCACCCGCACGCAGCTTGACGAGCTGAACTGGACAGAAGCTGACCGGTTGCTGGTCGACTCATTTCTTTAGATCTTCCAATCTGATACTTCTTGAGGACTCAAGATACTGATGCCGAAGCATAATGGCTTTGGCCCACTCATTGTTGAGCATTGCTTTGGAGGGCATGTCAAGAGGCCATTTACCATGCGCCTCAAGCCGGTCGATGAGCACGCCTACGCTGAGATTGTCGAGGCTTTCCGCAGGCATAAACCGTGAGGCCTCACCCTTTTCGTCTGGGGATATTTCTATCAACAGGCGCGCCTCGATAAGTTTGTATACCAAGTCGTTCACTATGCGAATGGGCATGCCGGTTGCATGTCTGAGCTCATCGGCCGTGTATGGTCTCTCTCCATCTGCAAACCGGCGACAAACATGCGACATCAGCATGGCCGACAGCATCAGCTGGCAGCGGTGGCTCAAGGCGTCGGTTGACGCATTAAGGTCATAATAATCAAGATTCTGACTGGCATAGGTGAGTTCTGCGCCGAACAGGCAGATGGTCCACGATATCTGAACCCAAAGCATGAACAACGGCAGCGCTGCAAACGAGCCGTAGATGGCATTATAGCCCGTCATCCATATCTGCGAATGTATATAGAAGAACTGCAGCCATTGCATGGCGATACCGGCCAGGATGCCAGGCAATATGGCGTTTTTCACCTTTACATGCGTGTTGGGCATGAATACATACAGACCTATAAACAGCAGCGACATCAAGAAATAGGGCGTCAGGTCGATGAGTTTACGCACTGCCGGCCCGAGCAGCAGGAAGTCGGGGAGAGAGTTGGCCATTGTAGCAATGAAAAGGCTCAAGCCCGACGACACTACTATCAAGATGGGGAAGAGAAGCAGCATGGCCAGATAGTCGGTGAAGGTGCGGAAGATGGATCGCTTGCGCTTGGCCTGCCATATCTCGTTGAAGGTCTGCTCTATATTGCTGACGAGCATCAAGACCGTGTAGAGCATAAACACAAGTCCGACACCAAGGAAGATGCCGCTTTTGGTGTGAACCAGATAACTGTTGACAAAACCGATTATTGCTTCAGCTACGCCTGGCTGCGACGAAAACAAATCGCGAAACCATACCTCTATATATTTGCTATAGCCGAAGCCACGCGCTATGGCAAACACCACAGCAAGAATAGGCACAATGGCAAGCAGCGTGGAATAGGTCAATGCTGAGGCATGGCTGAACACTCGCTTCGTGGTGAAAAAGCGAATGGCAAGTATAAGAACTTTCAGCACCTCACATAAAAGGCGCTTCACCGGCGACATTCTCTCTGTTGGCAAACGCCATATGTCAACCAGCAGGAACTGCTTCAGTTTGTTTATATTCAACTATTGGAACTGATTAATCACATAAAAAGAAAGCACTGCCCCTATAAGCCGGGTTCTGTGACAATGAAATATAAACATTGCCGTCTGTCATTTATCTACTGCACACGTCACCATGAGCCTCTAGCGTTCTACCCTCCATCGCTCATTAGCAGCTGCTCTTTTGGAGCAATTGCCATGCGTTGGGCGGACAACCCTCAATCGATGGTATACATGAACTTGCAGCCTCCAGCGGGAACAGCGCGACGATCACCCGCCGCCTGGTGGTCTCTTACACACACCTTCTCACCCTTGCCTGCCGAGGCAGGCGGTCATTCTCTTCTTCCTTGGCCAGCTGTCACCAACTGCTTCTATTTTCAGAAGTGGAGTGTCCTGTGCTGCCCGGACTTTCCTCTCGCGAAACCTTTCAGAAACGCCAGCGACAGACCGAAGCAGTGCTTTCCGGTTGCAAAATTACTAATTTTTATTTAAATTAAGTCATTAAACGAATGTAAAAAACATTAACGCCCACGCAAACAGAACTTAAACATCATTTTCGAAATGTTAAAATGCAAGAAAAACACCGACAAAATGTCAGTTTCAGGAAAAATGACTATATATTTGCAACGTCAGTCTATGACATGAAAAGACTCATTAACAAAACAAATATGAATATGAAAAAGATTGCAAATTACCTGGCGCCGGCTATCAGTCTGCTGGCCATTGTATTTTCAGTTGCTGCATTCAATAAGACCAATGCTGCAACTACGTTGTCGTCAAATAATTCGGATGGTGTGGCATCTATGCCTGCGGGACAGCCTGTCGACCTGACATACGCTGCAGAAAAAGCTCTCCCCTCTGTGGTTTATATTAAGAACACACAAAACTCAAAGGTGCAGACCGTGGAATATAGCGACCCGTTTGAGGATTTCTTCAACGATCCTTTCGGCGGATTCTTCGGCCGAGGCCAAGGCAACAATGGCAGGCGCCAACGTCAAGTGCAGACCCCCAAGCGCACGGCTGCCGGCTCTGGTGTCATCATTTCGGCTGATGGTTATATCGTAACCAATAATCATGTGGTTGACGGTGCTGATGAACTGACAGTGACGCTCTATGAAAACTCAAAGGAATATTCGGCACGCGTCATCGGCTCTGACAAGACTACTGATCTGGCCTTGATCAAGATAGACGAGAAAAATCTTCCCGCCATTACCATTGCCAACTCCGACAATACAAAAATTGGCGAATGGGTGCTGGCAGTAGGCAATCCTCTCGGTCTTAACAACACGGTGACGGCTGGTATTGTTTCGGCAAAAGCTCGCTCGATGGACAATCCAGGATCGGTGACATCGATGATTCAGACCGACGCCGCCATCAACCAGGGTAATTCTGGTGGCGCACTGGTCAATACAAGAGGCGAGCTCATCGGCATCAATGCCATGCTGGCTTCTCCTACGGGTTCGAACATCGGCTATGGCTTTGCCATCCCAACTTCTATTATGAATAAGGTTGTCGACGATATTAAGCAGTATGGTATCGTACAGCGTGCCATGATCGGCATCAGAGGGGGTGACGTCAGCAACTATGTGGATGCTGAGAAAGAAAAAGATCATGAAGTGGACCTCGGCACGATGGAAGGCATCTATATCGGTGAGGTGACTGAAGACGGTGCTGCCGAAGAGGCAGGACTCAAGAAGGGTGACGTGATTACCCACATCGACGGTAAGAAAGTGAGCAAGTTCGGTGAACTTCAGGGCATCATAGCACAGAAGCGCCCGGGCGACAAAGTGACCATCAACTATCTGCGTGACAAGAAGAAGATGACTGTCACACTGACTCTCAAAAACGAGCAGGGCAACACAAAAGTGGTGAAGAATGCCGACATGGACGTGCTCGGCGCTGACTTCCGCGAGGTAACGAAATCGCAGAAAGAACAACTTGAGATTAGCTATGGCCTGGAAGTGATAAAGGTAAGCGGTGGCAAGATGAAAGACGCCGGCGTGCCGAAGGGCTTCATCATACTCCGTGTCAACGACGAGCCGATGCGCACATTCGACGACCTGCAGGAGGCTGTAAAGGCTGCCAACACTTCGAGAGACCAGATGCTCGTCATCCGTGGCATCTATCCCACAGGAAAACGTGGCGGCTTCGTGGTTTACCTGAGTGAATAGACAAAACAGATTCCACACTCTCTTCATGGTCACGGATTCAAATTGATTCCGTGACCATATCTTTATCTTTTAAACAAAAAACGTAAAACATTTGGCAATTTCATTTTTTTGATTTACCTTTGCACTATGACTTTAAACTGGTACCACTATGAGGCAGCTGAAAATCACAAGATCTATAACTAATCGGGAGAGTGAATCTCTCGATAAATACCTGCAGGAAATCGGCAGGGAGGATATGATCAGTGTAGAAGAGGAGGTGGAGCTTGCGCAGCGCATCAAGAAGGGCGACCGTAAGGCGCTCGACCGTCTGACAAAGGCTAACCTTCGCTTCGTCGTGTCTGTTGCAAAGCAATATCAGAACCAGGGGCTGTCGCTGCCCGATCTCATCAACGAGGGAAATGTAGGGCTGATCAAAGCCGCTGAAAGATTCGACGAGACAAGAGGCTTCAAGTTTATCAGCTATGCCGTGTGGTGGATACGGCAGAGCATACTTCAGGCCATTGCCGACCAAAGCCGCCTGGTGAGGATGCCGCTGAACCAAGTCAGCTCAGTCAATAAAATCAATCGTGCGCTCAACATGTTTGAGCAGAAGAATGAAAGAAGACCCTCTATTGACGAGTTGTCAGACGGTGTCGACTTGCCCCGCGAAAAGGTGGAAGAGGCCCTTTACGCCAACGCCCACCATGTATCGGTGGATGCGCCCATTGCCAACAGCGAAGACGGTGCACTGCTCGACCTGATGGTGAACGACTCTCCATCGCCTGACCGTCAGCTTGTCATGGAGTCGCTGAAAGCTGAAGTCAATCTGGCCCTCAAGTCGCTCAGCGAGCGCGAGCGAAACATCATTGAAGCCTTCTACGGCATAAACGGTCCGGAGATGACATTAGACGAAATAGGATCGAAATACGGGCTGACACGCGAGCGGGTACGCCAACTGAAGGAAAAAGCAATACGCCATCTGCAACTAAGCGCTAAGAGCAAAATGCTTAAGACATATTTAGGTTAAACAAATTATATTGGTATTTAAACGTGAAACTACAACATTTCTTTTTTATAACGGCATTACTTGCCCTGTGCACAGCCGCAGAAGCAAAACGTATCTCAGTTCCCAAGGTCTATGCCTTCGGCGTAGCAGCTTCATTCACTGACAGCATTGTCTATTTCACAGAAATTCAAGAACTCGACAATGCATGGATTGATTCAAAGAGTCACTTCCTGCAAAATCGTGACACCTATTCTTATCAGCTGCGTGACTATCTTGCCTTCAAACAGCAGATTCCACATCGCACGTGCATTGTTTTCTACAATGAGAACCGCGACAAGCTGATGAAGAAATATCAGAAGATGAAAGTGCTTTACACGCAGCCGAAAACCGGTCGCCAACAATTTGATGTGCGATATATCAACACAGCAGACTTTCAGTTCCAGGTCGTTGATCTTACAGAAGAGGTGGCAGCTGAGGCCGCCAATGAGCAGGAATACGAAGAGGCAAAGGCCAAGATGAAGCAGGAAAAAAAGGCTGAGAAGAAAGCGAAGAAGAACAAGAAGTCAAACAAGGACGAATCTGACAAGAGTGGAGAATAACTATTTTGTCATAGGCGGTCATAACGTCTGCATCAGTTTTGTTGATACTACCGTCAACTCAATGAAACTGCTCCCGGCATTTGCTCCCTTCAGGGCAGACAAGAAGCCCGAGCAACTTTTCTTCACTCTGACCGTCGACGACAGCCTGCGGCCACGCAAAGACCGTAATCTGGTCAGGAAGTTCGACACGGGCAACGGCGACACTCTGGTATACCAGCTGTCAGACGGCGGTTATCAATACATCATACGTGACGTATTCAACCGCGACTGCTGTCTGCTCATAGCAAACAAGCACTTCACCGACTGCGCATGTGCTCTAAACGGCGACTGGACGATGCGCTCCTTCGGGCTCAACGACGCCCTAATGCTCATCTATGCCTTTGCCGGCTCCTTCTGCCAAACCATGCTGATTCACGCCTCCACTATCATGATAAAGGACGCGGACGGGCAAAACTGGGGATTTCCATTCATTGCAAAAAGTGGTACGGGAAAATCCACCCATTCGTCTCTGTGGATGCAGCATATTGAAGGCGCTCAGCTGATGAACGACGACAATCCCATCATCCGAATCGCTGACGACCATTCAGTTTATATATACGGCTCACCATGGAGTGGAAAAACGCCATGCTATCGCAATATCAAGGCACACCTTGGAGCCATAACGCGCATTGACAGGGCACCTCAGAACTCCATCGAGAAGCTTGCACCCGTCCAAGCGTTCGCCTCGCTGTTGCCTGCCTGCTCTTCCATGAAGTGGGACGAGCAGATTTACAGTAATCTGTGCGACGCATTGACAATGATTATCGAGACAACACCTATATACACCATGCACTGTCTGCCCGACAAAGAAGCTGCAGAACTGTGCCATCATACCATTGCCCGTTGAATTACGTGATGAGGCAGAAAGAGAATATTTCGAAGAATACGGCCGACCATCATAGCGAGCCCAAGCGTATGCAGATGTCCAACGAAGAGTTTCTGCCCTTCGTCGTAGAGCAGTTGCAGTCTCATCCTCATAAAACCGTCACGCTGCCCTTGAGGGGAAGGAGCATGCGACCGTTTTTAGAAGATAACCGCGACAAAGCTTTGTTGCAATATTCAGCCCAGTATCATGTCGGCGACGTCGTGCTGGCAGAAATCGCCCCAGGCCACTTCGTGCTTCATCGGGTCATTGCCATCAATGCCGACAAGGTCACTCTAAGAGGCGACGGCAATTTAGGCATAGAGCAATGCCGCATGACAGACCTGCGTGCCTTAGCCATTGGTTTTTTTCGCAAAGGCCGCACTAAGGCCGACATGACATCGGGGCCAAAATGGAAAATTTATTCTGCAATTTGGGCAAGACTCTTCCCTGTTAGGCGCTATTTGCTATTTGCTCTTCACCCCCATCTTCCATCATGCCTGAAGAGAAAATGACTGAAGTCTGCAAACTATTCGTAATAAATTAAAACACAATTAGATAAAGAAACAAACATGAAGAAAAAGAAAGGTTTCACTCTGCGCAATATATGCGGTGAAAGTATCATTGTTGCTGAAGGACTTGCCAATATAGATTTCAGCAGGATTATAAGCATGAACGAATCGGCTGCCTATCTATGGAATAAGGTAGGCACCGACAGTTTCGATGCAAAGAGACTGCAGGAACTTCTGCTTGAAGAGTATGAAGTAGATGAAGCAACGGCTCTCAGCGATGCAGAGCAGCTGTGCAACAAATGGCTTGAAGCCGGCATCGTCGAACAGTAATTAAGCCTTATCCACCTCAAATGATCTTTTTCCCTTTTGCAAAAATCAATATTGGGCTCAACGTTGTAGAGAGACGCCCTGACGGCTATCATAATCTGGAGACCGTCTTCTACCCTGTCCCCATATACGATGCGCTTGAACTCCTGCCGATGGACGACGACTTTCCTTCAGAGACTGACTGCGACATCAAGGTGACAGGCATTCCCGTGGAGGGCGACGACCGCGACAACATTGTGGTGAGGGCTTACCATTTGCTGAAGGCCGACTTCCCCGGGCTGCTGCCGCGCCTGCATGTTCACTTGCATAAAGGCATTCCCACCCAGGCAGGCATGGGAGGCGGCTCGAGCGACTGCGCTTCAATGATTGTGGCACTCAACAACATGTGCCGCCTGCAGCTTGACGTGAGCCGGATGCAGGCCTACGCCATGCGCTTAGGAGCCGACTGCCCTTTCTTCATAGAAGGCCGTGCGGCCTATGCAGAGGGCATCGGCGAGAAGCTGCACCCCATATCGTTATCCCTCGACGGCCTATGGCTTGCCATCGTACGTCCCGATATTCCAGTCTCCACACGGGAAGCCTTCTCACTCATTACCCCCAAACACCCGGCCACCAATTGTCGTGAAATAGTAAGCAAGCTGCCTATTGAAAACTGGCGTGCCCACCTGAAGAACGACTTCGAAGACAGTGTCTTCGCGCATCATCCGGAGATAGGAGTCATCAAAGAACAACTGTATCAGGCTGGTGCCGTATATGCATCAATGAGTGGCAGCGGAAGTGCCGTCTATGGCCTGTTTAAGAAAGCTGTCGACTTAAGTGGCCTCTTCTCGGGAATGTACTGCAAACTGCTGCAGCTCGGAGCATAGAGTCCAGAAAGACAAACCGCAAGAAATCATCATCCTCTTACTATATGCCAGAAAGCAATACCACCCCACGCAGAACCACACGCAGGCAACAGCCTGTCGACAACACCTACGCTCATCTGCAGCCACAAGCCCTCGACGTGGAGCGCGCCGTAATCGGTGCTCTCCTCATCGACAAGGATGCCTATCCCGTGGTGTGCGAAACACTCATGCCAGAGAGTTTCTACGAACCACGAAACCAGATGATCTATAAGGCCATCCGCGACTTGAGCCTGAAGGAGCAGCCCGTCGACGTACTTACGGTGACAGAACAGCTGGCCCACAATGGCCAGCTGGAAGAAGCAGGCGGACCGGCTTACATTGCCGAGATTTCCAGCCGCGTCGCCTCAAGTGCCCATGTGGAGTATCACGCCCATATTGTAGCACAAAAGTTCTTAGCAAGACAACTCATCAAGTTTGCCAGCGACATAGAGACCAAGGCTTTCGATGAAACCATCGACGTAGACGACTTGATGCAGCATGCCGAGGGTGCCCTCTTCGAACTCTCGCAGAAGAACATGAAGAAAGACTACACCCAGATTGACCCAGTCATAGCCCAGGCGGTGAAAGTCATTCAGGAAGCAGCCAAAAACACCGACGGTCTGACGGGCATACCTACCGGATACCACGGCCTTGACGACAAGACCAGCGGATGGCAAGCCAGCGACCTCGTCATCATTGCCGGTCGTCCGGCCATGGGTAAGACGGCCTTTGCCTTGTCGATGGCCAAGAACATTGCCGTAGACTATCAGGTGCCCATCGCCTTCTTCTCACTCGAAATGTCAAACCAGCAGCTCGTCAACCGCCTGCTGTCAAACGTCTGTGAGATTGAAGGTAAAAAGATTCTTAACGGACAACTCCAGCAAGATGAGTGGGAACGCCTCGACAAGCGTGTGAATTCACTGCTCGGTGCTCCCCTCTACGTCGACGACACTCCAGGACTGTCTGTCTACGAACTGGTCACGAAAGCCCGCCGCCTGGTGCGTGAGCATGGGGTGAAAATCATTATGATTGACTATCTGCAACTGATGAATGCCAATGGCATGCGCTTCTCTTCACGCCAAGAAGAGGTGTCGACCATTTCACGCTCGCTGAAGGGCCTGGCCAAAGACCTCAACATCCCTATCCTGGCGCTGAGCCAGCTGAACCGCGGTGTTGAAGCGCGCGAGGGACTCGAAGGTAAGCGCCCGCAGCTGAGCGACTTGCGCGAATCCGGCGCCATTGAGCAAGACGCCGACATGGTGCTGTTTGTACATCGTCCTGAGTACTACCATATATATTCTGACGACAACGGCCGCGACCTTCACGGCATGGCCCAAATCATCATAGCGAAACACCGTAAGGGTGCCACCGGCGACGTGCTGCTCACCTTCCGTGGAGAGTACACGCGCTTTGAAAACCCGGAAGACGGCAGACTGAACAACCGGGCCCCTCAAGGTGGAGGATCAATATTGGCGTCAAAAATAAACGGCGAGAACATCAACGAGTTCCCCGATGGGTACGACCCGTTCAACAATGCCGTGCCGCCTGATGCCGGCCCGGATGGCGTGCCGTTCTAAACCCACATCAGCTCCGACATCATCATGTCGCTCACAAAGATTCCTTTCTGCGTAAGCCGAAGGGAATCTTTTTTTATCGTCATCAGCCCGTCGTCGATAAAGCGTTGGGCCCCTTGCAGACAATAGCGTCGATGCACTTCGTCTAAGTCGCGAAGACAAAGTCCTTCACAAGTGCGTAATGACGTCATTATCAAGTCGTTATATTTTGTATGTTCATCTAAAGTTTCTTTCTCAAACTCCAGCTTTCCACGCTCCACTCCATGCATGTATCTGCCTATATCAGCCACATTCCACTGCCTACTCTCCCTGTCGTAAGAGTGGGCAGCAGCACCCAAGCCTATGTATGGTGTCTGGTTCCAGTAGTTTGAGTTGTGCACCGACCTGCATCCGGGCTTTGCAAAGTTGCTGATTTCATAGTGCTCATAGCCCGCGGCGGTCAACCTGCTCATCAAGGTTTCATACATCAGCAGACTCAGTTCTTCGTCTACCTCGCTTACAATGCCTTTCTCAAGCTGTCGGTAAAGTTCCGTCCCCTCCTCATACATAAGCGCATAGGCTGAAATATGCTCCACCTCAAGCGCCAAGGCTTTATCAATGTCGCACAACCATTCGTTGAGCGTTTCGCCCGGAAAACCATACATGAGGTCAATGCTGATGTTGCCGAAGCCAGCAGTCCTCAGGTTAGCCACAGCCGCTTCAATCTGCTGTGCGGTGTGGCGCCGCCGGATAAACCGAAGGCGGGCATCGGAAAACGACTGAGCCCCCATGCTGACCCTGTTGACGGGAAGTTGCGACAGCATGCCAGCGTACTCGGCCGTCACGTCGTCGGGGTTGCACTCAATGGTAACCTCATCAGCACTTCCCACGCAGTCGAATATTTGGCGCAGCTGTTTCCCGCTGAGTTGCGAAGGCGTGCCTCCCCCAATATATATTGTACGCACATGCTCATTAATATAATTTTGCCGCAACTGCCACTCGCGACAAATACAATCAACATACTGCTGGCGCAGGTCATTGCTGGTAGTAGAATAGAAGCCGCAGTAGATACAGCGGCTCTTGCAAAAGGGTATGTGGATATAAATACCGGCCATGATAGCATTTTGTTTTACATGCAAAGTTACTCCTTTTTCCTGAAATCGCCTCATTTTCGGGCCTGAAAAGCATGATTTTCATGCTGAATGGGCTACACCTAAATAGAATTTTGGCCAAAATTGTGTAAATTCCGGCCGGAATTGGGATAATTCCGGCCAAAATGCGCCTTATGCTTCTCCACCCTGTCAAGCCGCTCCGCCCACCTTCACCAGCCGAACACAACCGACGGCAGCAGAAGAAATGAAAAATACATCCGTCGCGCCTACCATTACGAAATACTAATATTGTTTAATATTTAGCGCAAAGACTTGCATATTTCAAGAAAAATGAGTACTTTAGTGGCCGATTTCCAAAGAATTGAAACTATAAACCTAAAAACATAAAAAAAATGAAAGTCTATCAGACAAACGAGATTAAGAACATTGCACTCATTGGCAGTGCGGGTAGCGGCAAGACTACTCTTGCCGAAGCAATGGTTTACGAAGCCGGCATCATCAAGCGCCGTGGCAGCGTAGAGGGAAAGAACACCATGAGCGACTACTTCCCTGTGGAGCAGGAATATGGCTACTCGGTGTTCTCGACCGTGTTCCATGTAGAGTGGAATAACAAAAAGCTGAATATCATTGACTGCCCGGGTTCCGACGACTTCGTGGGTGGTGCTATTACCGCACTGAACGTGACCGACCAGGCCGTCATCCTTGTCAACGGCCAGTATGGTCCTGAGGTGGGCACGATGAATGCCTTCCGCAACACCGACAAGCTGAAGAAGCCCGTCATCTTCCTCGTGAATCAGCTCGACCGCGAAAACTGCGACTTCGACCAGATATTGAGCCAGTTGCGCGAGGTCTACGGCAACAACTGTGTGCCCGTGCAGTACCCAATAGCCACAGGTCCTGACTTCAACGCCGTGATCGACGTGCTGCTGATGAAGAAATATTCGTGGAAGCCCGAGGGTGGCGCCCCCATCATCGAGGATATTCCCGCCGACCAGATAGAGAAGGCCAAAGAGATGAAGGCCGCCCTGGTGGAGGCTGCCGCCGCCGGCGATGACACACTGATGGAGAAATTCTTCGAGAGTGAAGACCTGACCGAAGACGAGATGCGCGAAGGTATCCGCAAAGGCCTTGTCACGCGCTCAATCTTCCCCGTGTTCTGCGTCTGCGCAGGCAAAGACATGGGCGTGCGCCGTCTGATGGAGTTCCTGGGCAACGTGGTGCCCTTCGTCAGCGAGATGCCCAAGGTGCATAACACTGCCGGACAGGAGATTGCTCCCGACGCAGCCGGTCCTGCTTCGCTCTACTTCTTCAAGACCGGCATTGAGCCGCACATTGGCGAGGTGAGCTATTTCAAGGTGATGAGTGGCACGGTGAAGAGCGGCGACGACCTGACCAACGCCGACCGTGGCTCGAAGGAGCGCATCGGCACACTCTACGCCTGCGCCGGTGCCAACCGCATTCAGGTAGACCAGCTGGTGGCCGGCGACATAGGCTGCACCGTGAAGCTGAAAGATGTGAAGACGGGTAACACCCTGAACGGCAAGGACAACGACTGGAAATTCGACTTCATAAAATACCCCAACTCTAAGTTCTCACGTGCCATCAAGGCCGTGAACGAGAGCGAGACCGAGAAGATGATGGCTGCTCTGAACAAGATGCGCCAAGAAGACCCCACATGGGTTGTGGAGCAGTCGAAGGAGCTGCGCCAAATCATTGTCCACGGACAGGGTGAGTTCCACCTGCGCACGCTGAAATGGCGCATGGAGAACAATGAGAAGATTCAGATTGAGTATCAGGAGCCGAAGATTCCCTATCGTGAGACCATCTCGAAGATGGCCCGCGCCGACTATCGCCACAAGAAGCAGTCGGGCGGTTCTGGCCAGTTCGGCGAGGTTCACCTCATCATCGAGCCCTACACTGAGGGCATGGAGGATCCCGTGAGCTTCACTATCAACGGCCAGGAGTTTAAGATGAACATTAAGGGCAAAGAAGAAATCGACCTCGAATGGGGCGGCAAGCTCGTGTTTATCAACTCTGTGGTGGGTGGCGCTATCGACCTGCGCTTCATGCCCGCCATCCTGAAGGGTATCATGCAGCGCATGGAGCAGGGCCCGCTCACGGGTTCATATGCCCGCGATGTGCGCGTCATCGTCTACGATGGCAAGATGCACCCGGTTGACTCCAACGAGCTCTCGTTCATGCTCGCCGCACGCAATGCTTTCTCGGCTGCCTTCCGTGAGGCCGGACCGAAGGTGCTTGAGCCCATCTACGACCTCGAGGTGCTGGTGCCTGCCGACTACATGGGCGACGTGATGAGCGACCTGCAGGGACGCCGCGCCATTATCATGGGTATGGACTCGGAGGCCGGCTATCAGAAGCTCTCGGCCAAGATTCCTCTGAAGGAGCTGGCCAGCTATTCGATTGCCCTGAGCTCTATCACCGGCGGACGTGCTTCGTTCTCAACGAAGTTCTCCAGCTATGAGCTCGTGCCGAACGACATCCAGCAGGCTCTGATTAAGCAGCATGAGGAAGAGATGAAGGACGAAGACTAAGTCTGATCATCCCGACATGTCATAACGCGGGGGGCGAAGCTTTTGGCTACGCCTCCCCCCTCTTTTTGCCCCTCAATGCTACCGAGTGCTCAGCAATCCACTATCGCGGTTCGACGAGGACTGACGAGGGGGCTTTGCAGAGCGAGACTGACCTCAATCACATACCAGCTGCGCAAGCAAGACAACATATAAAATGGCGGGAAGCCCCTCACTGTGGGTTTCCCGCCATTTTGCGGCATGCAGCACTGTCAACACTTCAGGCGACAGCAAAAAGGATGTCAGAAGTAATTAATTTGCATGGCCCTTCTCACCTCGTCCATCGTCTGGGCAGCTACCTCACGCGCCTGCTCCGTGCCTTTCCGCAAAATGTTGTATATCTCCGGAATGTCCTTTTCAAACTCCGCGCGGCGCTGGCGCATGGGCTCCAGGAACTGATTAAGAATCTGATTGAGGAATTTCTTACACTTCATATCGCCGAGTCCGCCGCGGCGGTAGTGGTCTTTCAGCTCGTCCAGATTCTGGTAGTCGGGCCAAAACTTTTTGAAGTCCTCGTCGGTGGAGAAAGCATCGAGATAGGTGAACACGGCATTGCCCTCTACATGGCCGGGGTCGTTGAGATTGATGTGCTCCGGGTCGGTATACATCGAGCGCACCTTCTGCCACACCTCGTCAGCCGAGTCGCTCAGATAGATACAGTTGCCCAGGCTCTTCGACATCTTCTCCTTGCCGTCGGTGCCAGGCAGACGGCGTGCCGTCTGGTTCTCAGGCAGCATGATTTCAGGCTCTACCAGCACTTCGCCGTAGATGCCGTTGAAGCGCCGCACCAGTTCGCGCGCCACTTCAAGCATAGGCTCCTGGTCTTCGCCGGCAGGCACGGTGGTAGCCTTGAAGAGCGTGATGTCGGCCGCCTGCGACACAGGGTAACAGAAGAAGCCCAACGGGATGTTGGCCTCGAAATTGCGCATTTTTATCTCGGTTTTCACCGTGGGATTGCGCTGCACACGGCTCACCGTGATGAGGTTCATCAGATATGTGGTCAGTTCGGCCAGCTCCGGAATCTGACTCTGTATGAAAAGAGTCGTCTTCGAAGGGTCCAAGCCGGCAGCAAGCCAGTCGAGAGCCACCTGAGTCACGCTGTTTCGTATTTTCTCGGGGTTATCGGCATTATCCGTCAAAGCCTGCACGTCTGCCATGAAAACAAACATGCGGTCGAAATCTCCAGCGTTTTGCAGCTCCACACGGCGCCGGAGCGAGCCCACGTAGTGGCCCAGATGAAGCTTACCTGTAGGACGGTCGCCCGTCAGAATTACTTTTCCCATATAGTGTATATAAATTAAATAATGTGCAAAGGTACTACTTTTTTAGCAGACTTCGCGGGTGTGTGAAGTTAAAGAAATTAAAGACAGTAGTTTTGGCAGAAGCGCTCGCCTTCATCAAAGCCTTCCTGATAAAGGCGCTCCAGTTTGTCAACGTCGCGACAGATGCGGTCGACCTCCATGGGCAGCACCGGCCGGATGACCACTATCTCGCCCCACTGCTCCATGCGCTCAATCATGTCGAGCTGCTGGTTGTACGCTTCAACGCGGCGGCGCAATGCCACGCGAAGCCGGGGATACTCTTTGTAGAACATACGGTACATCTGGTCGTCAGGCTCCTGCGAGCGGAAACCCTTGTTGCGAGTCATCACCACCACGTTTACCGGGTGGCCCGTCTCTATAGCTCTCTGCACAGGGATAGAGTCAACGATGCCGCCGTCGAGCATAGGAACGCCGTCGACTGGAGTGATTTGCGCCACGTAAGGCAACGAACTGCTCGCCTTGACAATGGCTGTGAGGCGTTTGGGGTCGTGTTTCTCGCTCAGATATTCCGCACGCCCCGTCAGGCAGTTGGTCGTCACGGCTTCAAACGTGGCAGGGTTGCGGCCATAGGCCGTATAGTCGAATGGCACAATCTCCTGAGGGAACCGCTCGTAGAGAATGTTGGGGTCGAAGATGCTGCCTTGCACCAACAGGCTTTTCAGCGAGATGTAGCCATACTTCCTGAGCATGTCGATGTTGGAGTAGCGGGCCCGCCGCGGCTGACCGCTCATATACGAAAGTCCGTTGCACGCCCCTGCCGACACGGCCACCACATACGGGAAACGTACCTGATGCTTCATCAAGGCATCAAGCACTCCGCTGGTGAAGACACCACGCATGCCCCCACCTTCCAGCACCAGTCCGGTATTTCTTTCTAAGCGTTCCATTTCTGTTTGTTTCGTGCAAAGGTACAATATTATTTTCAAATGGAAAAAGAAATTCTTCGTTTTTGTCATCTTATTATCATTGCATAACACCACGCTGCACCAATTATCTTACGCCCCGAACTCCCACACATAATCGATAAAACGTATATTCCATACCCCTATTGGGAGCTTTTTTATATTTTTCACACCTATTGTAGACGGGATTTCGCAAATTATTTGTAACTTTGCAGAAAATTTTTAAACCTTATGTTTAGCAAAGACACATATATTCAACGTAGAAATGAACTGAAAAGGCTGGTGGGCAAAGGTCTCATCGTGCTTTTCGGCAACAACGATGCACCGGCCAACTACCCGGCAAACTGCTATGCCCCGATGCGTCAGGACTCATCGTTTCTTTACTACTTCGGTCAGCATCGCGACGGATTGGTGGGCCTTATCGACATCGATAACGACCGCACCATGATGCTGGGTGATGACATCGACATTGAAGACATCGTGTGGATGGGCTTCGTGCCAAGCGTCAGCGACCTTGCCTCAGAAGTGGGTGTCGCCGAGACGGCCCCCATGAAGCAGCTCTTCACCATTGTCAAAGATGCCGTTCGCGCCGGGCAGACCGTGCATTTTCTGCCGCCCTATCGCTTCGACACCAAGATACTCATCATGGATCTGCTGGGCATTCATCCGTCGGAGCAGAAGGAGAAGGCTTCGTTAGACCTGATAAAGGCTGTGGTGAAGATGCGTTCCGTCAAGACGCCTGAGGAGATAGAAGCCATCGACCGTGCCTGCGACGTGGGATACGAGATGCACACCATGGCCCAGCGCACCATCTGCCCGGACATCACCGAGCGTTACGTGGGCGGTCAGGTCGACGGTATTGCCCGCTCGATGGCTCAGGGCAACAGCTTCGCCACCATCTTCTCGCAGCATGGCGAGATTATGCACGGCAACCCCAGCGGCGCATTGCTTGAGAAGGGCCGTCTGGCCTTGTGCGACGCCGGCTGTGAGCTCGACGACTATTGCTCCGACCACACGCGCACCATGCCCGTATCGGGCAAGTTCACTCAGCGACAGCTTGAAATCTACAGCATCGTAGAAGCCTGCCACGACTATGTGCTTGAGGTGGCCAAGCCTGGCGTGAAATACATGGATGTGCACTTCGCCGTATGCCGCATGATGGTAGACCGCCTGAAGGAGCTCGGGCTGATGAAGGGCGACACCGAGGAGGCTGTGCGTGCCGGTGCCCACGCCATGTTCCTGCCTCACGGCCTTGGCCACATGATGGGCATGGACGTGCACGACATGGAGGGCTTGGGCCAGATATATGTGGGATTCGACGATGAGACGCGGCCCAATCTTGAGCAGTTCGGCACCAACTGCCTGCGCATGGGGCGCCGGCTGGAGAAAGGCTTCGTCGTCACCGACGAGCCGGGCATCTACTTCATTCCCCACCTCATCGACCTGTGGCGCAGCGAGGGTCACTGCAAGGAATTCCTCAACTTCGAAAAGCTTGAGACCTATAAAGACTTTGGAGGCATACGTCTGGAAGACGACCTGCTCATCACCGACGACGGGTGCCGCTTCATGGGCTCAAAGCGCATACCCTATCATCCCAAGGAACTTGAGGAATACATGGAGCTGCCGTTTTAAAGATAAAAACTAGTACCAATAATATTATAAGTAAAATGAAAAAAATTCTTTCTATTGCCATGCTGGCCCTGATGGCCACAGGCGCCCAGGCTCAGGAAGCCGAGAAGAAGGCTGACAACAAGCCCGTATTCACCGTCATCAAGGAGAACCCCATCACATCGATGAAAGACCAGAACCGCAGCGGCACCTGCTGGGACTACTCTACCATCTCGTTCTTCGAGTCCGAGATTCTGAAAGCCACCGGCAAGACCTACGACCTTTGCGAGAGCTTCGTGGCCAATAAGACCTATATGGACCGCGCCATCCAGGTGGTGCGCTACCACGGCGACTGCCAGTTTGCTCAAGGCGGTTCGGCTGAAGACGTGCTGGCCACAATGAAGAAGTACGGCATCTGCCCCGAAGATGCCATGCCTTTCCCCGGCTCGCTCTATGGCGACTCACTCAACAACTTCAATGAGTTCTTCGGCATGCTCGAGCCCTACGTGGCTGCTGTTGCAAAGAGCACGGCTAAAAAGATTTCCAACCAATGGAAGGTGGGCCTGCAGGGCATCCTCGATGCTTATCTGGGTCAGTGCCCCGAGGAGTTTGTCTACGAGGGCAAGAAGTACACCCCGAAGTCGTTCTGCGCTTCGCTGGGCCTGAACCTCGACGACTATGTGTCAATCACCAGCTACACTCACCATCCCTTCTACACGGGCTTCCCTGTGGAGGTGCAGGATAACTGGCGCTTCCCCCACTCTTGGAACCTGCCGCTTGACGAGATGATGCGCGTCATCGACAATGCCGTGATGAACGGCTACACCGTGGCTTGGGGCGGCGACGTCAGCGAAGACGGCTTCACCCGTCAGGGCCTGGCCTATGCCATCGACACCAAGGCTACCGAGAGCCTGGCCGGCAGCGACATGGCCCGCTGGCTGAAGATGACGGCTTCGAAGAAGAAGAACCTTATAGACTCGCTCGGCTGCACCGTGCCTGAGGTGAAGGTCACGCAGGAGCGCCGTCAGGAGCGCTTCGACAACTGGGAGCTCACCGACGACCACGGCATGCTCATCTTCGGTATCGCCAAAGACCAGAACGGCCGCGAATACTACATGGTGAAGAACTCGTGGGGCGAGACTGGCGACTACAAGGGCGTTTGGTACATGACCAAGACCTTCATTGCCGACAACACCATGGACTTCCTCATCAACAAAAACGCCATTCCCAAGGATATCCGCAAGAAGCTGGGTATCTAATATAGGCTGAAACTGAAACGTGAGAGAGGCTTGACTGGTTGACAAAACCATTCAAGCCTCTCTCATTTATCTTTCATCTCTCATCCCTTTTCTCATTTTCTGTTAAATTTTAAGCAGAATATGCCGCATTTTCGTTTTTTCTTTCTACCTTTGTATGCTATTTTGCCTTAATAGGCCCTGACAGCAACCAATTCGCATACAAAAATAACGATATAATGAATTTTAAATGGAATTACGAACAACCCTCAACCGAGCGACAACAAGCAGCTAAGGAGCTGGCCGACAAGATTGGGATGAGCCCTATCCTGGCCGAACTGCTATTGCAGCGGGGCATACGCACCGAGTCGGCGGCGAAGCGTTTCTTCCGCCCCATGCTGAGCGAGCTTATTGACCCCTTCTTGATGAACGACATGGATGTGGCAGTCGACCGCCTGAACGATGCCATGGGGCGCAAGGAGCGCATTATGGTCTACGGCGACTACGACGTAGACGGCTGTACCGCTGTGGCACTCGTCTATAAGTTTTTGCAGCAGTTCTACTCCAACATAGAGTATTACATTCCCGACCGCTACGAAGAGGGCTATGGCATCAGCCGCAAGGGATTAGACTACGCAGCCGAACAGCAGGTGAAGCTTATCATCGTGCTCGACTGCGGCATAAAGGCTGTCGATGAGATTGCGTATGCCAAAAGCCTGGGCATCGACTTCATCATCTGCGACCACCACGTACCCGACGAGGAGATGCCCGCCGCCGTTGCCATCCTCAACCCCAAGCGGGCTGACTCAACCTACCCTTTCAAGCATCTGTGCGGCTGCGGTGTGGGCTTCAAGTTCATGCAGGCTTTCGCCAAGAACAATGGCATATCATTTTCGCAGCTCATTCCGCTGCTCGACTTCTGTGCCGTCAGCATTGCGGCCGACATTGTACCCGTGGTGGGCGAAAACCGCATCCTGGCATTCCATGGCCTGAAGCAGCTCAACCAGAATCCGTCAGTAGGTCTGAAGTCAATCATCGAGATTTGCGGACTGTCTGGCCGCGAGCTCACCATGAGCGACATAGTCTTCAAAATCGGCCCGCGCATCAATGCCAGCGGACGCGTGCAGAACGGCACCGAGACCGTCGACCTGCTCGTAGAGAAAGACCTGAAGCGTGCCTTGGCCGAGGCTACCCACATCAACGAATACAACGAGCAGCGCAAAGACATTGACAAACAGATGAGCGAAGAGGCCAACCAGATTGTGGAACGTCTGGAGAGCCAAGAGCACCAGCCTGCCATCGTGCTCTACAACGAAGGATGGAAGAAAGGCGTGGTGGGCATTGTGGCCTCGCGCGTGGCCGAGATTTACTATCGCCCCACCGTGGTGCTCTCGTGCAACGACGGCATGGCCACCGGGTCGGCCCGCAGCGTCGCCGGCTACGACATCTATGATGCCGTCAAGTCGTGTCGCGACTTGCTTGAGAACTTCGGCGGCCATACTTATGCCGTGGGGCTCTCGCTGAAAGTGGAAAACATACCTGAGTTCCGCCGACGCTTCCAGCAGTATGTAAGCGAGCACATCCTGCCGGAGCAGACTGAGGCTCTCCTGGAAATCGAGGCAGAGATAGACTTTAAGGACATCACCAAGAAGCTGCACAACGACCTGAAGAAGTTTGCTCCCCACGGCCCAGACAACCCCAAGCCGCTCTTCTGCACGCGCAACGTCTACGACTACGGCACATCGAAGGTGGTGGGCAAGCAGCAAGAGCACATTAAGCTGGAGCTGGTTGACTCCCGCTCGTCTAACGTGATGAACGGCATAGCCTTCGGTCAGAGTGCCGCCGCACGCTACATTAAGTCGAAGCGCTCGTTTGACATCGTCTATACCATCGAGGAGAATATCTATAAGCGCAGCGAGGTACAGCTGCAGATAGAAGACATCAAGCCGAGTGAGGAGTAAGCACTGCTGAACAATAATCAGAAGGGATGACAAGTGGCTAAGGACTATTCATTGATTTTGAAGCGCTACTGGGGATACGACGATTTCCGGGGCGTGCAGCGTGAAATCATTGAGTCGATAGGCAGCGGGCACGACACGCTGGGCCTCATGCCTACCGGCGGCGGCAAGAGCATCACCTTCCAGGTGCCTGCCCTGGCTCAAGAAGGTGTCTGCATTGTCATTACGCCGCTCATCGCACTGATGAAAGACCAGGTGGAGCATCTGCGACGGCGCAGCATCAAGGCCGAAGCCATCCACTCGGGTCTCTCTCACGATGATATTCTTCGCATCCTCGAAAATGCCGTGTTCGGTGCCGTGAAGCTGCTCTACGTGTCGCCCGAACGCATTGCCTCCGACATTTTCCGCCAGAAGCTCCGCCACATGAAGGTGAGCTTCATCTGTGTCGATGAAGCCCACTGCATCAGCCAGTGGGGCTACGACTTCCGACCCTCATACCTGGCCATAGCCGACATACGCAAACTGGTGCCCCAGGCGCCGGTATTGGCCCTGACGGCCACGGCCACGCCTGCCGTCGTCGACGACATACAGCAGCAGCTGGCTTTCCGCGAGAAGCGCGTATTCACCATGAGCTTCGAGCGCAAAAACCTGGCTTATGTGGTAAGACGTGCCGACAACAAAATGACAGAGCTCATCCACATCCTACGCCATGTGGCCGGCTCGGCCATTGTCTACACGCGCAGTCGCCAGCACACCCGCGACTATGCCAAGATTCTTGCCGACGCCGGGTTCAGCGCCACCTTCTTCCATGCCGGCCTGGCCGATGCAGAAAAAGATGCCAGGCAAAAAGACTGGCAGAGCGACAAGACGCGCATCATTGTTGCTACAAACGCCTTTGGCATGGGTATTGACAAACCTGACGTCAGGCTTGTGGTCCACGTAGATTGTCCCGACAGTATCGAAGCCTACTTCCAGGAAGCGGGGCGCGCCGGGCGCGACGGCCAGAAAGCCTATGCCGTGCTGCTCTACAATAATGCTGACAACACGAAGCTGACAAATTCTATTGGAACTAACTTCCCTCCTAAAGACTATATACGGCAAGTGTACGACCATCTGGCCTACTTCTTCCAAGTAGGTGTCGGCTCCGGCTACAACGCCACCTTCGAGTTCCCCCAAGATAAGTTCTGCCGCGTGTACGGCCACTTTCCCCTGAGGCTCCAGTCGGCCCTCAAGATACTCGACAGAGCCGGATATATTGAATATCGGGAAGAAGATGAGAACCAGGCACGTCTGCGCTTCATCCTCGAGCGCGACGACCTCTATCGCCTGCGTGGCAACACCACCGACGAAGACCATGTTATCGTGGCTCTGCTACGGCTCTACAGCGGACTGTTTGTAGACTACTGCTACATTGACGAGGCCCTGCTTGCCATGCATACCGGACTGGCGCGCACCGTCGTCTATGCTGCGCTCAAGTCACTCAACCAGAAACACATCGTCAGCTTCATTCCGCAAAAGCGCACCCCCTACATACGCTACAAGCAGCGGCGCGAAGACTCAGAACACCTCATTATATCGCCGGCCGTGTACGACGACCTGAAGGAACGTTATGTGCAACGTATCAACAAGATGCTGGAGTATGCCAACAACGACAAACGATGCCGCAGCCGCATGCTGCTCAGCTACTTCGGCCAGAAGGGCACAACCGACTGCGGACAATGTGATGTTTGCCTCGACTCCACCACCCGACATGCCATCCGCGAAAAAACAGCCGAAGCGCAGCAAGCCATTCTGCAATTGCTGGCCGACGGCCAGCCTCACCATGCATCAGTTCTCGAACAGACCGGATTGCTGCCCGAGGTAATCGACGCTGCACTTGAAAGACTTATTGAAGAAGAAATTGTGATTGACGACGACGGCATGCTGAGCCTTGGCAAGTGAGCCTACGCGCCTCTACGCTTGTCTACAAACTTATAGCCTGAGGCGTAGCGCTTGCGAGGAAACACAAATGTCTGGTCGGTGACGCCTCCCTGCTTGAAATTACTGATAGCAATGGTTGTCCAGAAAAAATATACCTTCACCCGCAGTTTTTTAGGCACGTAGGTCTTCTCGTCAACCAGCGCCTTCACTTCCTTTATCGTACCCTTGGCCCCTTTACGCTGCTTCAGTATGAGCATGATGCCGTCCTTCTGGCGCGACATGTTGTAGTCGAAGTCGTCGAGCGTGAATTTAAACTTGCCGGAATACTTGTCTTTCTTGTCGGAAGCAGCATCATGAATCTCCACCACCTTCTTTTTCCTGTATACCATATAGGCCGTGGTGCCGTCGTTCCACGCATCCACACGCTCGTCGGCAAACTTACTCTTCTTGCCTTTATACCAGATGTCGCCTGAGGTTTTATATACGCCAATGATGTTTACGTCGTAATGGAGTGAAGCGCCCTGCTGACCGAAGACCATGCCATAGGCCTTGTCGAATATCTGTCGGGCCTGTTCTGCATTAGCATCATTCCTTGCAACTGCCGTCATGGCAACCATAATGAGCGTCACGATGGTGATTATTCTTCTGTACATATTTCGTCGTTTATATGAAACAAAAAAAGAGGCCTTTTTGAAAGACCTCTTTTCTTCTTCGTGACTCCGGCGGGATTCAAACCCACAACCTTCTGATCCGTAGTCAGATGCTCTATTCAGTTGAGCTACGGAGCCTCGCTTGCTCTCATTTCTGATTTGCGAGTGCAAAGGTACGCACTTTTTCTGAATCCACCAAACATTTTCGAAAGTTTTTTCAAAAAAAGTGCGTTTTTTTTGTTTTTTCGCCCTTTTCGGGCCTTTTTCCCCACTCTTTTTATTGTTTTCAGTCACTTTATAATGATATCGCGAAGTTCATCATAATTGTGCACTACGTCGTAGAAGACCGTCGAATCGGATATCATAGATGGAGAAACAGGCTGCAGCCGTTGATATATGCAAAAGTACGAAAGAAGCCGGAGGTGCCAAACACCTCCGGCTTCTTCTTTTATTTAACTTCTGCCTTTACTCCTCAGGCACGGCGTAGCGCTTGCCCATGCGCTTCACCAACTGACGGGCGTACTTCTCAGGATAGCCAGGACGCTTCACCGTGGAGCCGAAGCCATAGGGAGTTTTCGTGAACTGGCCGTTCTCCTCGGGTTTCGACGTCATGTCATTGTATTTCACGATGAGATATGTGGCCAGGTCACGCCAGCGGCTGAGCATCTGGTCAGCCTTCTCGGCGGTGTAGGCTGTGAGGAACTTCACACGGGCATCACCCTCGAGCGCTAAAGCACGATCCTCTGTCTGCTTCTGCAGACGGGCATACGAGTTGTCGAGCGAGTCGCGCACCTCCTTCAGGCTCGGGAAGAGCATGGAATAGCGCGGATAGACCATATTAGAAACCCAGTTCTGCACCCAGAAGGCATTGTCCATGGAGAAGTGCAGATCATCGGCTCCCGGAGTGTCGTAAGGGCGCGGGGCTTTCGTGGTGCAGCAGTAGACGGGCGTGAAGGGCACCATGTTGCCGTCGTCGTTGGCAAACCAGAAGCAGCCGCCCACCTCACGGGGCAACCATGAGCGCATCTGCGAGACATAGACAAAGCCTGCCTGCTGAGTGGAGACGGGACGCTCGTTGAAGTATTTCTTGCCGTCGACTTCGAAGTAGAGCGGCGTGGGCCGATAAGGCATCTCCCATATGCCACCGCCGATGTCGTCGGGGTCGTCGAGCGACATGGGAGTGTTCTCATAGTGGTCGCGCATAGCTTCACGCACGTCGGCCACAGAAACCAGACGGTTAGGCTTCACCCAGAGGGGCATCACCTCTGCATCTTTCTCAATGCCCATAGCCCAGGGCAGATAGCGGTCCATGCCGTCAGCATAGCGGTTGAAGAACTGCCACACACGGGCATCGCAGATGCGGCGGCCTGAGAAGTCGGGCGCTGCATAGGCTGCGTTAAACGAGAAGTCTTCATCCTTGCCTGAGAACCAGCCCATCTTGCGGGCATACTTCACCACATTCTTCGAGTAGAGCACATTGCCCGACTTGTCCTTCATGTCGAACTTCGTGATGCGACTCTGGTTGGCATGTCCGCAAATCATGTCGTCGGGCACGCGCAGAGCCACCCACACCGTGCGCTCCTTCGACACCTTGCGGTCGCTGGCGCAGCCCATCATCTCCATAATCCAAGCCTCGTTGGGGTCGCAGATGGTGAAGGTCTCACCCTCGGAGCAGTAGCCATACTGCTCTACAAGCGTCGTCATCACATGAATGGCCTCACGGGCGGTCTTCGAGCGCTGCAGAGCAATGTAGATGAGCGAGCCGTAGTCGAGGATACCGGTGGTATCAACCATCTCCTCGCGACCGCCGAAGGTGGTCTCGCCGATAGTGACCTGCCACTCGTTGATGTTGCCGATGGTGTTGTAGGTCTCCTCAGCCTCGGGGATTTCGCCCAGATACTTATTGGTGTCCCACTCATAGATTTTGCGCATCTCCCCCTTCTGGTGCTTGGCGGCAGGTTGGTGGCGCAGACCAGAGAACATGCCATAGCTGTCAGCTGAGTAAGAGCAGATGACGGAGCCGTCTTTCGACGCCTTTTTCCCTACGATGAAATTAGTACATGCCATGGCGCCGGCGGCAGCCAACACCATAGCGGCAAGGATAATTTGTCTTTTCATATTTTATTATAAGATTAATATTTGCTGCAAATTTACATATTTTATTCCAATTGGCGAAAGGATAAAACGAAAAACTTACATTTTCCGACCATCATTTAAATGTATGAAGGTAAAGTCTCTAAAAAAAAGATGCTATTTCATGGTTTTCTCATAAAAAAATGCTATTTTTGTAGCCAGTTTTACAGGATTATGACAGAACAACTCAGTTTGACACCCCAGGAAAAGCAACTGGCGCTGACGCTTTACGACGAGCTGCTGGAGAAAGCGAGTGGCTGGCTGACCGCAGACGACCAAAAGAAAATCGGCGATCTCATCAGACGTGCCCCCAACGAAAGCTATGCTCAACACGATATATTCGGCCTGTGCCCAATAGTGACCTGCCTGCAGACGGCATTGCTCGTGGTCGAAGAAATCGGGCTGCGACGCGACGCCGTGATGGCTATCCTTCTGCGCCCTGCCGTGGAAAACGGAACACTTTCCCTCGATGCAGTGAAAAACCGCTACGGGCTCTCCGTCGGCCGTATCCTGCACGGCTTGCAGCGCATACAAGAACTCTATAAGAAAAACCCCGTGGTAGAGAGTGAGAACTTCCGCAACCTGCTGCTCTCGTTTGCCGAAGACATGCGCGTCATCTTGATCATGATAGCCGACCGCGTCAATCTCATGCGCCAGATACGCGACACCCAAAACCGGGAGGCACAGCACCAGGTGTCGGAGGAGGCCGCCTATCTCTATGCCCCGCTGGCTCATAAGTTGGGACTATACAAACTCAAGAGCGAGCTGGAAGACCTCTCGCTGAAATATCTGGAGCACGATGCCTACTACCTGATACGCGAGAAGCTCAATGCCACCAAGGCTGCACGCGACGCATACATAGAGCGCTTCATAGGCCCTGTGGAAGCGAAGCTCAGGGCGGCCGGCCTGCAGTTTCACATGAAGGGACGCACCAAGTCGATTCACTCTATATGGCAGAAAATGAAGAAGCAGAAGTGCTCCTTTGAAAACGTCTACGACCTCTTTGCCATACGCATCATCATCAACTGTCCCAAAGAGAAAGAGAAACTGAGTTGCTGGCAGGCATTCGCCATCATCACCGACATGTACACATCGAACCCCAAACGTATGCGCGACTGGCTCACCGTGCCTAAATCAAACGGCTACGAAAGCCTGCACATCACAGTGCTCGGCCCGGAGGAGAAGTGGGTTGAGGTGCAGATACGCACTGAGCGTATGGATGAAGTGGCTGAGCGAGGTGTGGCCGCCCACTGGCGATATAAGGGGGTAAAGGCCGACGGAGGCGGAATGGACGACTGGCTCAACAACATACGCCAAATGCTGGAGAATGCCAGCGGCATGGAAGCCATGGACCAGTTTAAGATGGACCTGTATGATGACGAGATATATGTATTCACGCCGCGAGGCGACCTGCTGAAGTTTCCGAAAGGAGCCACTGTGCTCGACATGGCTTATCATATACACTCGAAAATCGGTTCCACCTGCACGGGCGCACGTATTAATAATAAGGTGGTCACTTTCCGGCAGCAGCTCAAGAGTGGCGATCAGGTGGAAATTCTCACCTCGTCTAACCAGCACCCCAAGCAAGACTGGCTCAATATTGTCAAGACATCCAGGGCTAAGGCCAAGATCAGACTGGCTATCAAGGAAACGCAACAGAAAGAGGCCCTGATGGTGAAAGAGATGCTGGAACGCAAGTTCCGCAACCGGAAAATAGACCTCGAGGAAAGTATCATGATGCGCGTCATCAAGAAGCTTGGCTACAAAGAGGCCAGCGACTTCTATCGCGACATGGCCCAAGGCACACTCGACGCGACTACCGTCATCGACAAATATCTCGACATTCAGCAGGGCGACCGCCCTGCTCCCGGCGATGCCGCCGTGCGTTCGGCCGAGGAGTTTGTGCTCGACAATTCGCAGATGGCTCCCTCCGGAGCGCGTGGCTCTGACGATGTTCTCGTCATCGGTCAAGACCTCAAGGGCGTTGACTACCAGTTGGCTCACTGCTGCAACCCCATCTACGGCGACCCTATCTTCGGATTCGTCACCGTCAGCGGAGGCATAAAAATACACCGCGTCAACTGTCCGAACGCGCCTGAAATGCGCAGGCGTTTCGGATATCGTATCGTCAAGGCCAAATGGAGCGGCAAGGGCGACTCGCAATACAGCATCACGCTGCGCGTCATCGGCAACGACGACCTGGGCATCATCAACAACCTCACCTCTATCATATCGAAAGACGAGAAGCTAACGCTGCGAAGCATCAATGTAGATTCTGACGACGGAATCTTCCGCGGCAATCTGGTGGTGATGATCAACGACAACACCCGGCTTGAATCTCTTATAAAGAAGCTACGCACCGTCAAAGGGGTGAAACAGGTGGTGAGAATATAAGGATGGTCTCCGGCAAAAAAATGCATTTACAAAAACCAAGAATTCAATATTATGCTACAAGAAAAAGACCTGCAACAGATTGCCCTGCGAGGCATCAGCGAAGAACAGATTGAGCGACAGCTCAACGAGTTTAAGACGGGCTTCCCCTTCCTCAGACTTGAAGCTGCGGCTGCCGTTGGCAACGGCATTGTGGCACCTGCCGAAGAAGAGCAGGCTTGCTATGTCAAAGCATGGGAAGACTATAAGGCACAGGGCCGACGTATCGTCAAGTTTGTGCCTGCCAGCGGAGCTGCCAGCCGCATGTTTAAGGATATATTTGCATTTGTCGATGCACCATACGACACGCCTGCCACAGACTTCGAGAAGAAGTTCTTCGACAGCATTGACAAGTTCGCCTTTTATGATGAGCTTAATGAGGCATGCCTCAGAAACAACGGCAAAAGCATCAAGGCACTTATGGCCGACGGATGCTACAAGGCTGTGGCTGCCAATATGCTTAGCCCGGAAGGTCTGAACTACGGACAGCTGCCAAAGGGCATGCTCCTCTTCCACAAATATCCCGAGGGAGCACGCACGCCCATGGAGGAACACCTCGTAGAGGGGGCGCTCTACGCCGCATCATGTGGTGAGGCGCACGTACACTTCACCGTCTCGCACGAACATATTCAGCTGTTTAAGAAGAAAGTGGCAGAGAAAGCTGATGGTTATGCAAAAAAATACGGCATCAGATATGATATTTCCTTCTCAGAACAGAAGCCCAGCACCGACACGATTGCAGCCAACCCCGACAACACGCCTTTCCGCAACGATGACGGGTCGCTGCTCTTCAGACCCGGTGGCCACGGGGCACTCATTGAGAACCTTGACGAGATTGAGGCGGACATCATCTTCATTAAGAACATCGACAACGTGGTGCCTGACCGTCTGAAACCCGAGACCACGCTTTGGAAGCAGATCATAGCCGGTGTGCTCGTCACCCTGCAGAAGCAGGCCTTCGACTATCTTAATATGCTCGACCAGGGGGCTACCGATGAGCAGCTTGCCCAAATTGCACTCTTCGTAGAAAAGAACCTCTGCTGCCGTCCCATGGGCCAGAAGGTTGACGCCCACTATCTGCGGCGCAAGCTCAACCGCCCTATGCGCGTCTGCGGCGTGGTGAAAAACGTGGGAGAGCCTGGCGGAGGACCTTTCCTCACTTATAACCAAGATGGTACTGTGTCATTGCAGATTCTGGAGAGCTCGCAGATTGACACCGGCAACAAAGCTTACCAAGCCATGTTCACCCAGGGCACTCACTTCAACCCCGTCGATCTGGTATGTGCCGTGCGTGACTATAAAGGACGGCCCTTCCACCTGCCTGACTTCGTCGACAAAGCCACGGGCTTCATCTCGTCGAAGTCGAAGGGGGGCAAGGAGCTTAAAGCCCTTGAACTTCCGGGACTGTGGAACGGCGCTATGTCCGACTGGTCTACCGTATTCGTAGAAGTGCCCCTTGCCACATTCAATCCCGTCAAGACTGTCAACGACCTGCTACGTGACCAACACCAATAACCATATGACTTACAACAAAAAAGAGGCTACTCGGAGTAGCCTCTTTTTTTTACCACGTTTCATCGCCAGAACAGCATAGAATCCTTATTCTAACGGAGCCTCTTTCAGCAGTTCTAACGCCCTGCAGAGCTGATCGGGACATGATGTGCGCTTAGTGCCGCATCGCACGCCGTCAAGACGCTTGATGACGTCATCAATCTTTTGGCCGCGCACTAACAGAGAAATGCCCTGAAGGTTGCCATTGCAACCTCCGAGAAAGAACACCTGCTGTATCACGTCGTCAGCATCGCAAGTGACGTCGATAATCTGCGAGCATACGCCCGTCGGCTGATATTGAATATGTTTTGTAGGCATTTTCAATTGATGCAGTCAACACATTACTCCTCAGCAGGCTTCATGTTAGTGTAGACGGTCTGCACATCATCGAAGTCTTCCAGCTTCTCCACCATCTTGTCGATGGCCTCACGCTGCTCGGGAGTCACGTCCTTCAGGTCGTTGGGGATGCGCGTGAACTCAGCACCCGTAACCTCATACCCTTCAGCTTCAAGATGCTTCTGGATGGCGCTGAAACTGCTGGGGTCGCCATAGATAGTGATTTCGCCCGTCTCCTCGTCTTCGTCGAACTCATCTTCCACGCCATAGTCAATCAGGTCGAGAATCATCTCGTCCATGTCGAGCCCGTCTTTCTTCTTGAAAGTGAAGACGGCCTTGTGGTCGAAGAGGAACGAAAGCGAACCCTGAGTGCCCAGATTGCCGCTGAACTTATTGAACACTGAGCGCACGTCGCCCACGGTGCGTGTGGTGTTGTCGGTCAATGTCTCAACAAAGATGGCCACTCCATGAGGTCCATAGCCCTCGTAGCTCACTTCCTTGTAGTCGCTCTGATCCTTACCCATAGCATTCTTGATGGCACGCTCGATGTTGTCCTTCGGCATGTTCTCGCGCTTGGCATTGGCAATGATGGCACGCAATGCAGGGTTGTTCTCGGGCTCCGGACCGCCAGCCTTGACTGCTATGGCAATCTGCTTGCCAATCTTAGTGAAAGTCTTGGCCATGTGGCCCCATCTCTTCAGCTTTGTAGCTTTACGATATTCAAATGCTCTTCCCATTGGTTTTTTAATTGTATTATTCTGTTATTATCTTAATTCTGCATTCAACTGTTTCTTCAGATTTGCGATGAGCTTCTGCATGATGGCATCAATCTGCTTGTCGTTCATGGTGCGCTCAGCGTCTTGCAAGATGAAGTTAACAGCATAGCTCTTTTTGCCCTCTGGCAGATTCTTGCCTTCGTAGACGTCGAAGAGCTCCACACGCTTGAGCAGTTTCTTCTCTGTCTGGCGGGCTATCTGCTCAATCTGGGCAAACTCTACGCTCTTGTCAACAAGCAGTGCCAAGTCTCTGCTGACGGCCGGATGCTTGGAGAGCTCAGCATAGACGACGGTATTCTTCTTCGTGACTTTCATCAACTGCGTCCAATTGAGCTGTGCAAAGAAAACCGGCTGCTGCACATCGAAGCGCTTGAGGAGCTGGCGCGATACAATGCCTATCTCCGCCAGCGTCTTCCCTCCCCTGCTGTCAATCTGCAGTCCTGACGAGAAGGCAGGATTGTCGCTCTTCTTCGTGACCAGCTGTCCGGGGGCGGCGCCAATGCGCGCAAGAATGTTTTGCACGTGGGCCGACAGTTCATAGAAAGTGGTCTCTTCGTCTGGATGGGCCCACGAGCCTTCCACGCGTTTTCCCGTAATCCAGATTCCCAAGTAGTTTTCTTCCTTATAAGCCTGCATGGGGTCGTCGTCGTTGCGGCGCTCGGGATCAAAGAAATAGCAGTTGCCAAACTCGAAGAACTTCAAGTTGGGAGCCTTGCGCTTCACATTATGCTCTACACACTCCAACCCGCCATAGAGCAGAGTCTGACGCATGACGCCGAGATCTTGCGAGAGAGGATTCATGATTTTCACAACCTGAGGTCTTAGCTCTCCGTCGGGCTCGGTATAGTATGAAATCTTGGTCAGCGAATTATTGAGAATCTCATTAAAACCGGCACCCACCAGCTGTTCGCTGACTAAGTTCTGAAGCTTGTGCTTCCGGTCTTCCTCACCTTTAATTATAAGGCTCGACTTGAGCTGTGTGGGTATTTCCACGTTGTTGTAGCCATAGATGCGCAGAACATCTTCCACCACATCGCAGGGACGGGTGACGTCGACACGATAGGCCGGCACCTCGAGGAGCAAGCCCTCAGGCCTATCTTCAAGAATGGTCATCTCGAGCGACTGGCAGATGCTCTTAATTGTTTCGCGCGGTATCTGCTTGCCTATCAGCGTGTCAACGTAATTGTATTCAAGACTTACGCGGGGGTTATCCATCTTCACCGGATACTCGTCGCGTATCTCCATTGACACCTTGCCGCCCGCCAGCTGTTTGCACAGAATAGCTGCCTGCTTGAGCGCATAGATGACACCATTGGGGTCAATGCCACGCTCGAAGCGGAACGAGGCGTCGGTAGAGAGGCCGTGCCTGCGGGCCGACTTACGTATCCAGGTGGGATGGAAGTAGGCACTCTCCAATACTACGCTATGGGTCGTTTCATACGTGCCGCTGCCCTTTCCTCCAAACACACCGGCAATGCACATGGGCTCCTCGGCGTTGCAAATAGCGAGGTCGCGTTCAGAAAGCTGATGCTCCACTCCGTCGAGCGTGACGAACGGCGTGCCCTCAGGCAGAGTCTTCACCACTATCTTATGCCCTTTCACCATATCGGCATCGAAGCAATGCAGGGGCTGTCCATAGGCATGCATGACATAGTTGGTGATGTCTACAATATTATTAATAGGCCGCAAGCCGATAGTGCTAAGCTTCGTCTTTAGCCAGTCGGGACTTTCTTTCACCTCACAATCGCTGATGCTGACACAGGCATAGCGACGACAGGCCTCCTGATTCTCAATCACCACGTCGATTGGCAGACTCTGATTGTCTACACAGAACTCATCGCACGAAGGGCGGTGGAGGCTTGTCTCGTAGCCATTCTGCCTGAGCCAGGCATAGAGGTCGCGCGCCACTCCCCAATGCGACAGGGCATCGGCGCGGTTGGCCGTGATGTCTACCTCGATGAGCCAGTCGCTCTCCAGATGGAAATACTCGGCTGCAGGCTGTCCGACGACTGCGTCATCGGGCAGCACCATGATTCCGTCGTGGCTGCTGCCAACGCCAATCTCGTCTTCTGCGCAAATCATGCCGCATGAATCAACGCCACGCAGCTTCGACTTCTTAATGGTAAACTCTTTGTCGCCATCATAGAGCACACACCCTAAATCGGCCACAATCACTTTCTGGCCTGCGGCCACGTTTGGCGCGCCGCATACAATTTGCGAGGGCTCGCCCTTACCTAAGTCTACCGTCGTAACATGGAGATGGTCACTATTGGGGTGCATTTCGCACGTAAGCACTTGGCCTACATAGAGTCCTTTCAGTCCACCTCTGATGGACTGCACTTCTTCAAGAGCGTCAACTTCAAGGCCCGTGGAGGTCAGTGCGTCGCACACCTGCTGGGGCGAAAGGTTGAAATCAACGTATTCTTTCAGCCATTTATAAGAAATGTTCATTCCTAAAAAACAGTTTAAAATTCGAATTTGGATGCAAAGGTACAAAAAAGTTGGCAGTTAGGCCAACAGCAGCATAGTTATTTTTCACTCCCTTAATATTTTTTATCACTACCCCGACCTGTCGTGGACATGGCTCCGCATGCCCACACCTACCAGCCAAAAAATCCAGGGGGAACAGGCGACTGCTGACACCACACGCTGACACCCATGGAAAAAGCAGGACTGAAATGATAGCGTACCTCAGCTCCTATGCGGTCGCCAATATCTTCGCGCAGAACGAGCGGCATGGGGATGAAGCGTTTTTCCGGCAGAACGCTTTTCTGTACAAAAAGTGTTGCTTCCAAATTATCATCAATGCGATAATTCAGAAGGGCAGTCAGCCCTGCATCGGTGAAGGCACGTCCATGCCAGTCGAGCCTGCTCAAGTAACCGCCGACGGCAAAGCTAAGACGCGATGTGAGCGTGTCGGCATACATCAGCGACGCAGTGTTGCTGAATCCTGAGCCACGTCGGCTGAAGATGCCCGACATGGAAAGCGAGGCATTGACCCCAGCGTGCAGCTGCCAGCTGCTGAGCCCCGTGAAGAACGGCGAAGACAATGGATAATAAGCCAACGTACCCCTGTGGGTAAGCGGCGGCAGACGGAGAGCAGGCCGCATGGCTACTACTGAGTCGGAAAGCATTGCCGCGCGCTCTTCCGCATCTATACTATAAGCATTGCCGATGGTCTCCTGCGCACCAAGGCGGCAGGAGACCATCAGCAGGAATATGATCAGCCATTTATTCATCGGGCAAGAACAAGGGGTCGTCGGGCATCAGCATGACAGGTGCCGTCTGATAGGCCCGCATCACCTTCTCGGGCACGAATTCGTTGGGCACCACCAGGCGGAACATATATTCGCGAATCCAGCGGTCGGTCATTATCATGCAGCCCTGCTGGCCCCACGCTGCTCCCCAGGAGTTTTCCACCTTCCACTTCACGGCCTTGCCGTTCTCGTCGAGATCTACGGCCGTCAGCGTCATGGCATGGGTCGAACCGCTGTCAAACGTCGAGATACGCTCTGCCTTGTCCATGCCGAAGGTGGTGGAGAAGAGCGAGCCGTAGTCGAAGTTCTCCGTGTCGGCATAGCCGCGCTTACGGTCGAGCATCTTGCCTACATCGTAAGAAGAGTACATCTTGTGGCCTGCACGCAGGGTGGCAATGGCCATCTCCTCTATGTCGTCCATGGGCAGGTTGACGTATTTCCAGTTCTGGCCGTCGTAGGTATGACGGTCATACTGCACCTCATAGGTCTTATAGTATTCGTGGCGCGGGTCGTTCATCACCATGATGAATGTGCCGTTGAGCGGCGTGCCCACCACCTCCTTATAGAACGACTGAGGCGTAAACTCACGCGGCTGTCCAACACTCATGCCTTTTTCGTTCTTGAAAGCATAGGTGAACTTCTGGGGAGGCTCGCCGATGGTGTATTGAAGCATGCGGTAAATCTGTCCGAGCATGCGCGTCTTGGCCTTCTCGAGCGAAGCGCCCTTCTTGCCTTTGGCCACCATGTCGCGCAGCTGCAGGCCATATTCGCGAAGTTTCGATGCGATGAGGGCACGGGCTTTGTTCGTATTGTCAGACGAGAACGACTCGGGCATCACCTCTGCAGGCACCAGACCGTATTTTGCCGTCAGGTCGGCCACGCCACAGAACGTGCCGCCGTCGCTAATGGGCGAGCGGAAGAAGAACTGCACCATGTGGTCGTCGATGGGTTTTGCTGCCGTCTCAATGACACCTTGCAGCATCAGGTTGGCCTTCTCCAGCTGGTCCCAGAAGAAAAGGTAGGCTTGCGAGAACTCCACTGTGAGCGAATCGGTGCGCAGATTGAAGTCTGAGCGCAGCACGTTCATACCGGAGAACATCCAGCAGCGGCCCGACGATTTTTGGTCGGTGATTGACTGCTTCTTTGTCTCTATGCTGAAATGCGTGTCGAAGGCCCCTGCGTTCTGGCGGTTTTTGGCCAAGTCATCGATGGCATTCGCACCGATAGCATTCACCAAGGCACGATCGGCCGGCGTCAGTTTCTGTTCTTTCTGAATCTCACCAAGCATCTTCTGCGAGATACCTCCGTCCTTCTGAGCCTGGGCCGTCATTGCCAGGCAAAGACTTATAAACAATATTTTTTCCTTCATAATTTGAATGTTTTGCTTGCAAAGGTAATAATTTTTATTCAAACTACCTATTATTTTAATAAAAATTACTATCTTTGCAGCTGATTATGCCACAAGAACAGTCACAAACACGCGAGCGGCAGCATCTGAATATCAATGAGCCGCGACGCTATAAGGTATTCTTTCATAACGATGACTTCACCACAATGGACTTTGTCGTGAAAGTCCTGATGGTGGTTTTCTTCAAGACTCAGGCTGAGGCTGAGTCGCTGATGATGCAGATTCACCGCTCCGGCAAAGCTGTAGCGGGTGTCTACACCTACGATATTGCCGTCTCAAAAACAAACAAAGCTATTGAAATGGCCCGTCAGGAGAACTTCCCCCTGAGGGTCACTTACGAAGCAGAATAACAGCAAATACCCAATCCATGCCAAAGGAATTAAAAAAGTCGTCGCGCCTGAATGACTTACTCAGACATACATACAGCATCTGCAGCGAATGGCACCATGAGTTTATCATGCCCGAACACCTACTGGCCGCACTCATGCAGGATGACAACTTCCTTCTGCTGCTTGAAACATATTGCGACAGCGAGACCCTGCAAGAGGAGTTAAGCATTCAGCTGCAGAACATTGAGAAGGTGCCGCAGGAGGCTGCATATGACCCTACGCCGTCGGCACAGATGAACGTCGTGTATGAACAAGCCATCTTTCAGGCTGCCACCAGCGACACCGATGTCATTGACATACCACACGTTGTCAGGGCCATGCTGAGGCTCACCGACTCGTGGGCAGCCTTCCTCCTGAAGAAATTTCTGGGCGAGGGCGTGGAGTACTTCATGAGCGACCTTATCAGCGTGTATGAGGATGTGGACTATGAAAGCGGGACCGACAGCCAGCCTGCCAAGGACAACTGGCGGAAGCTGGTCACCTGCATCAACGACACCCTGGAACGCCACAACCCGCTTATCGGCCGTGAAGCCGAACTGCAGCGCACCATCCAGGTGCTCTGCCGCCGCGAAAAGAACAATCCTCTGCACATAGGCGAACCAGGTGTGGGCAAGACGGCTTTGGTATATGGTCTGACGGCTCTCATCGAGCAGGGCAAGGTGCCCGAAAGGCTGAAGGGAGCCCGCGTCTATCAGCTCGACCTTGGCACACTGCTGGCGGGCACGCAGTTCAGGGGCGACTTCGAGAAGCGCATCAAGCAGGTCATGGATGGTGTTGCGGCCGAAGGAAATGCCATCGTCTACATCGACGAGATCCACAATCTGGTGGGAGCGGGTGCCACCGGCGAGGGCTCTATGGACGCTTCAAACATGCTGAAGCCATATCTGGAACAAGGCAACATACGCTTCATCGGATCAACTACATACGAGGAATTCAACAAGTTTTTCGCACGCTCCAAAGGTTTGACAAGAAGATTCCAACAGATTGATATACAGGAAACTACTATCGACGAAACCATCAACATACTAAAACAGCTACGTCCCGCCTACGAGGCTTTCCACGGGGTCGTCTACGAAGACGAGGCACTTGAGCTGGCCGTCAGAGCCAGCGACAAATATGTCAACGACCGGTTCCTGCCCGACAAGGCCATCGACCTCATTGACGAAGCCGGGGCATCGCTCGAAATGAAGAATGACGGCTCCCAAGACGTAAAGGTAGTTGACAAGCAGCTCATCACCGAAGTGCTGGCCAAGGTGTGCAAGGTCGACGCCATGGCCGTGAAAGAAGACGACACGGAGAAGATGGCCACTCTCTACGACCGAATGGCCGCACAGATATACGGGCAAGACGAAGCCATCAGGCAAGTAGTGGATGCCGTACAGATGGCAAAAGCAGGCCTGCTCGACGATAACAAGCCGCAGGCGTCGCTCCTCTTTGTGGGTCCGACGGGCGTAGGAAAGACTGAAGTGGCCCGCCAGCTGGCACGTCAACTCGGCATTGAACTGATACGCTTCGACATGAGCGAATATACCGAGAAACACACTGTGGCAAAGCTTATCGGGTCACCCGCCGGCTATGTCGGCTACGAAGACGGCGGACTGCTTACCGATGCTATTCGCAAGTCGCCCAACTGCGTGTTGCTGCTCGACGAAATTGAAAAGGCTCATCAGGATATTTACAACATCCTGCTGCAGGTGATGGACTATGCCCGACTGACTGACAATAAGGGGCGCAAGGCCGACTTCCGCAACGTGGTGCTCATCATGACGTCGAACGCCGGAGCCCAGTTTGCCTCACAGGCCAGCATCGGCTTCAACTCTAAGGTGACGCGTGGCGAAGCTATGCTCAGCCAAGTGAAGAAGCTTTTCAAGCCTGAGTTCATCAACCGTCTCTCGGGCACGGTGGTATTCCACGATATGGATGAGCCGATGGCCACCCTCATACTGAAGAAGAAACTGGCTGAGCTGCAAGAGAAACTGGCTGCCAAGCATGTGGAGATGCAACTCAGCGACGACGCCTTTGCGATGCTGCTCAGACAGGGTTTCACCCGCGAATATGGGGCACGCGAGATGGACCGCGTCATCAACCAGCAACTGAAGCCGTTGCTGGTACATGAGATTCTCTTCGGCAAGCTCCGCGAGGCCGGCGGCCGCGTGATTGTCAGTTGTGTCGACGGGCGTCTTAAGCTCGAATCTTAATTTCCTGAAAAATATGGTTTATCAGTTAGACAGCAATATTTGGTTCCCTGATCCTGAGCTGGCCGATGAAGACGGCTGCCTCGCCGTGGGAGGCGACCTCAGCCCCGAGCGCCTCCTGCTGGCCTACAGTTACGGCATATTCCCCTGGTTTTCTTTCCGCACGTCGCCCGAGCCCATCTGGTATTGTCCACACGAGCGTTTCGTCATCTTCCCCGACGAGATTCATGTGTCGCACTCCATGCGCACGTTGCTCCACAAGAATAAATACGTCTTTTCCATCGACCGCGACTTCGAAGGGGTTATCCGTGCATGCAGCCGACTACGCATCAACGAAGAAGGGGCATGGCTCGGCGAAGACATGATACACGCCTACACCGAGCTCCACCACCGCCACGCTGCCCATAGCGTGGAGGTGTGGGAACGGCCTGAGCCGGGGCAGACGGCGGTGCGCCGTCTGGTGGGCGGACTCTATGGCGTCAATATAGGCAAGGTATTCATCGGCGAGAGCATGTTTTCGCTTGTGCCCAGCGGCAGCAAGCTGGCCCTTATCTATCTGGCCAAGACCTTGCCAACCTTGGGCGGAAAGCTTATCGATTGTCAACTGGAGACGCCTCATCTGAAATCTATGGGCGGACGCTTTATCAGCTACGCCGAGTACATGAGCATTCTCGATGAAGGCTGCTCGTAATTTTGGCCATTATTAAAAAAATTTTGGCCGGAATTGATTGGATTCCGGCCAAAATTCTGTTCCATCCAGCAGCATCTGTCAGGCAGATGTTAACGCTTCGTGGTCTTTTTCGTAGTTGTCTTCTTCGTTGTGGTCGTTTTCTTCGTTGTAGTCGTCTTCTTTGCTGTCGACGTAGTCGTCGTAGCAGGCTTGTAGTACTTCAGGGCTTCAGGCATCCAGCCCTGGATATTTTTGATACGATTAGCATCAGAAGGGTGGTCGCTGAACAGCCCGCCGCTGCCACTCGACTGCGAAGCCATGCGCTGCCAGAAGGAAGTGGCCACCTGCGGGTTATAGCCGGCCATGGCGGCAAAGATTAGTCCCATGTGGTCTGCCTCACTCTCTTGCTTGCGCGAGAAGCCCGAGGTCCAGAGCTGCGAACCGAGCTGCGTGCCAAGCGAAATAAGCTGCTGCGTGCCTTCGCCCAGACCGGCACCTTGCAGAACAGCGCCGAGTATCTGTGAGCCGTACTGATTCTTATACTCGTTGCTCAGGCGCTCAGCCGAGTGCTTAGCCACGGCATGGGCTATCTCGTGGCCCAGGACAATGGCCAGCGATGCCTCGTCTTGAGTGACAGGCAGCAGTCCTTCGTAGACAACAATCTTACCGCCGGGCATGCAGAAAGCATTCACCTCTTTGCTTTGAACCAGATTAAACTCCCAAGCATAGTTGTTCACCTCGTTCGACAGGCCGTTGGCATTGAGATAGCGCACCACGGCCTGCGCCAACTTCTGCCCTACGCGCTTCACCATGGCTGTATTAGTAGCATTGGCAGAGAGCTTAGCACTTTGCATATACTGCTGATACTGCTGGTTCGACAGGCTCAACACCTGCTCGTCGGTTACCATTAAACGCTGCTTGCGCCCTGTAATAGGCACGGTTGAGGTAGTACCGCACGACACCAAAATGGCCGATACTACCGACAAGAGAATGATTCTGATACTTTTCATAAGTAATGCTATTAATGATTAGATTGTGCAAAGGTAATAATTATTTCGGAAAACAAACATTTTTTCTCAAAAAAAGTGAGCCGTTCCCCTTCTTTGCACTCGGGAAACGACTCATTTTGATGATAGCTGTCAACAAAAGACAGTTCTTAATTTCTTAATCACTTTAAGCCACGGTTGCGAAGTGTGGCATTAAGCAGCATCAGGTACTTCTTGTACTGCTTCTCGTCAAGCACATAGCGCATGTAGCGAATGTCCTTGCGAAGTGCATTGTCAAGCAGTTCCTCTTTCTCTTCGCCTTCAGCATGGGCAGCCAACATCATCTCATTGCAGAAATTATGATGAATGTCATCTACTGCTTCCATCTGGTCGAAACTCAGTCCAAGAGCCACAGCCAGCTTTTTCATGTTCACCGACATGTTATAGGCTTCTATGCCCTGCATGCTTGTGGTGTTCTCGTTCTCTGCATAGGTCATTGTCATTGTGAGCAATGCCATCATTGTCAAAACAATCTTTTTCATACTCTTTTCCTTTCTTACTTTTTGCCGGGGACCTTTTTTTTGTTATCCTGAAGCCCCGCTTCTGTTAATGTGTTTTGTTATCCTTTTATCAGATCTGACGGTGCAAAGGTAATATGTTCTGGCGAAACAGCAAAGGTTTTGAAGCGATTGTGTGCGCAAACAGGCCGTTTTGTTGACGTATGTCAAAAAGAAATATGACAAACTGGGGCTGTATCAAGATATTTTTTCGTAACTTTGCACCAAACAAACAAAACAAAAATAAAATGGATAAACCACAAAACAAGTTCATCTCCGTCAGCTATCAGCTTTATTCTATCGATGACGACGGAAGCAAACACCTCGTAGAACAAACCCAACAGGGACGTCCCTTCCAGTTTATCAGCGGCTTCGGCTTCTCTATCGACGCTTTTGAACAGCGCGTTGCCAGTCTTGAACAAGGTGAAAAATTTGATTTCACTTTGACACCAGAAGAGGCTTTCGGCCAATATGACAACGAAGGTGTGCATAAAATGAAGCGCGAGTTGTTCTCCATCAATGACCATTTCGACCATGAAAACATCTACCCCGGTGCAGTCATTACTATGATGGACGCCGAGGAGCATCGCTTCATGGCCCGTGTTGTAAGCGTGGAAGCCGACGGAGTGACAATCGACACCAACCACCCTCTTGCCGGACTGAAGCTGCAGTTCACAGGCCTCGTGCTTGAAAACAGGGAAGCTACTACCGAGGAGATACAGAATCTGCTTAACCATATGGGGCACGATGGCTGCGACTGCGATGAATGTGGCGACGGCTGCGGCCACCATCACAATCACGAGGGAGGCTGCGGCTGTGGCCACTGCCATTGACATCCTCACCTCTTTCAGGCCATTGACTTGCATAACTCCTGCAGTCGGTGGCCTTGTTTTTTGTCAACATCTTCAAAATTCATACGCTTATGCGCAACACGTTTGGAACGCTTTTCACCCTGACAACGTTTGGCGAGAGCCACGGCTCTGCCATAGGAGGAGTGGTCGACGGCATGCCTGCAGGTATTGACATCGACATGGAATTCATACAAAGCGAACTGAACAGGCGGAAGCCCGGACAAAACCACCTGACCACACCACGACAGGAAAGCGATAAGATAGAGTTGCTCAGCGGCGTCTTCGAAGGGAAGACGACAGGCACACCTATCGGCTTCATCGTGAGAAACAACGACTGCCAGCCAGAAGACTACAAAGAGCTGCGCACACTGTTTCGTCCGTCGCATGCCGACTATACATATTATTATAAATATGGTGTGCGCGACCACCGGGGCGGCGGGCGTGCTTCAGCCCGTGTCACGCTGAGTCGCGTGGTGGGCGGTGCTCTCGCCAAGCTGGCTTTGCGCCAGTTAGGCGTCAGCATCAAGGCTTTCACTTCACAAGTGGGAAATATTGTCTTGCCTGGCTGCTACCGGCAATATGACCTGGATGTGGCTGAAACCAATGCCATTCACTGTCCTGATACAGAAACGGCAGCACTGATGGAACAATTGATTAGCGAGGTGAAGGCAGAAGGCGACACCATAGGTGGTGTCATCACCTGCGTGATACATAACTGTCCCAGAGGCATCGGTGAGCCCGAGTTTGGCAAACTACATGCAGCCTTAGGCAATGCCATGCTATCTATCAACGCCGTGAAAGGGTTTGACTATGGCGACGGCTTTGCCGGTGTGGCCCTGCGAGGATCACAACAGAACGACCTGTTCTCTACAGGCAATGACGGCAGTATCACGACGCTCACAAACCATAGCGGAGGTATTCAGGGAGGTATATCCAACGGAGAAGATATCTTCTTCAGAGTGGCTTTCAAGCCCGTGGCCACTCTGATGCGTACTCAGCAAACCGTCGACTCTGCAGGCAAGCCAACGTCATTCACTGCCCATGGTCGCCACGACTCGTGTGTGTTGCCCAGAGCCATTCCTATTGTTGAAGCAATGGCTGCAATGACCATTTTTGATATGTTTTTATGTTATAAAACATCAAAATCCTGAACTTTATTCGCATTAGATACAAATTTCTTTCGAGATTTTTTTGTCGTTTAAAAAATTATGCGTAACTTTGCACTCGCTATTAAGGGCTTGTGAAAGTCCTGATAAGCTTTAGTTAAGTCTAGTTTAGTTTTTGTGTTGGTTGAGGGCTGCCAATTGGCAGCCCTCAAATTTGTATATAGACGCAGAAGACATTGCTCCGCCATTTTTCAGCAAAAAAAGCGGGGCGATTGTCAATCAATCACCCCGATAATATCCTTCACCGACTCAACGCCATGGCGGTCGAGCCACTCATTGATGCCATTGCGTATCTTTACCGTCACGGTCGGATCAATGAAGTTTGCCGTGCCCACCTCGATGGCAGTGGCGCCACACATGAGGAACTCAATGGCATCGGTGGCCGTCATGATGCCACCAAGTCCTACAATAGGTATACTGACTGCTTTTGCCACCTGCAGCACCATGCGCAATGCTATAGGCTTCACGCATGGGCCACTGAGCCCGCCCGTACCAATGCTCAACACTCTGCGTCTGCGTTCTATATCCACGGCGGTGCCCATCAGCGTGTTGATCAGCGACACAGCGTCGGCTCCGGCCGCCTCTACAGCTCGGGCTATCTCAGAGATGTCGGTCACGTTAGGCGAGAGTTTCACTATCAGCGTCTTGTGATAGCGCTCACGCACGGCCCTGACCACGCTTTCCGCTCCCGCACATGTCACCCCGAAGGCCATGCCACCATCCTTCACGTTAGGGCACGATATATTCAACTCGATGGCAGGTATTTTATCCAGCGCATCCACACGCGCCGCACACTCAGCATAGTCATCAGGCGACGACCCACTTACATTCATAATGAAATGCGTGTCAATGTCTTTCAGCTGCGGATAGATGTGCTCAGCAAAGTAGTCAACCCCTTTGTTCTGCAGCCCCACACAGTTGAGCATGCCCATGCGTGTCTCCGCCATACGGGGATAGTCGTTACCCTGGCGCGGTGTAAGTGTGGTGCCCTTGACAATAATGCCCCCCAAGTCCTCTAGATTAACAAAATCACTGAACTCCAAGCCATATCCAAACGTGCCTGACGCAGTCATCACGGGATTCTTCAGTCTCAGATTACCAATGTTTACGTCTAAGAATGCCATAACAATTTATTGATATTAAATACCGGTCCGTCTTTACACACACACAAATTGCCTTCGGTGGTCTTCTCCACACAACAGAGACAAGCTCCCAGCCCGCAGGCCATCATGTTTTCCAGCGATACCTCGCAGTCTGTATGATGTTCCCGTGCATAATGCGCTACAGCTTTCATCATTGGTGTAGGTCCACAACTATATATAAGGTCAAAATGCTCTTCAGCAAGTACACTATGATTTGTTACAAAGCCGCGCTCACCAGCCGAGCCATCCTCCGTGGTGAGCAGCACGCGCCCGTAGCGACCAAACTCGTCGAGCAGCAGCAGGTCGCCCTTCGTGCGTGCACCTAACAAGAAAGTCACGTCACACTCGCGATTCCAGAGCTCTGCCCCTAAGAAAAGTAGCGGGGCCACGCCCACTCCACCGCCCACCAGCAGGAAGCGGCTTTTGAAGTCCGGACCGCCAAAGCCATGCCCAAGCGGCAGCACACAATTCAGCCGGTCGCCTTTTTGCAAGCGCCCTAACCGGCGGGTGCCGTCGCCCACCATGGCCACGAGCAGCCACATCTCATTGTGTTCGCGATCCACATTGCATATTGATATAGGGCGCCTCAGAAAGGTCGTTGGCGAGTCGTCTATAAGAACTTCAACAAACTGTCCTGGGCGCATTTCGGGCAATTGGTTATCATGGGTCAGCCGCAGCAGCACGTAACGCTCGTGCAGCCTCTCTGCGCTACTCACCGTCAAGTCTAAAACACACTTCTTCATAACAATAGTAAGGTAAAGTTACAAAAAAAGGAAGCCCTTTGTAGTTAAGGACTTCCGAAATCCTGCGAGGTGCCTAGCAGATTCGAACTGCTGTAGACGGTTTTGCAGACCGTTGACTAAGCCACTCATCCAAGGCACCAAACCAGAAGCGCACTTGCTTCAGTGATTTTTGCGGAGAGTGAGGGATTCAAACCCCCGATACCCGAAAAGGGTATACCGGATTTCGAGTCCAGCGCGATCGATCACTCTGCCAACTCTCCTTTTCGATAGCGGGTGCAAAGGTAGCAATTTTTTTTGATACTGCCAAATATTTTTTCAGAAATTTCTACTCAAAGCTTAATTTATTTAGTTTTTCGCGCAATTGCTGAGCTTCTGATTGCCTGATGGCAAGCCGTATTTGGCAAGTGTTGTCATAAGTCTGACTTACAATTCGAGGCTGCATATCCTTCACGACACGCATTACATCGTTCATCATTACGTACGGGAAATCAAAACACACCACCTCCTCCACTTGCCGGGTAACAATCTCGGCATGTGCAATGGCGTCGGCAGCAGCTTCACGATATGCTACGATAAGGCCACTCGTGCCAAGATTTACCCCTCCATAGTAGCGCACCACGACGATAATTATGTCAGTCAGTTCATTTGAATTTATCTGTCCGAGTATTGGTTTACCCGCCGTCGACGAAGGCTCACCGTCGTCGTTAGCGCGAAATTCGGTCCTGTCCGCCCCCAGCATATAGGCATAGCACACATGCCTGGCATCATAATATTTTTTCCGGTAACGCGCCAAGAGCTCCTTCACCTCGTCAACCGACTCTACATGATGAGCAAAGGCGAGGAATTTACTCCGCTTCTCAGAGTAAAATCCCTCGCCTATCGATGAGATTGTCTTAAACTCGTCAGACATCCGTTTTATATAAATTTGAAATGAGAAATGAGAAATGACGAAAAGTCAGTCAGCTCGCAAAGCGCACACTTTATCACTTCAGCATTTTCGCTTCTCATTCATCATTTCTCATTTAACAATCTTTAGCTAAGCTTATGAATCACGAGGCCAGAGCGCAGCTTCGGCTCAAACCAAGTAGCCTTCGGAGGCATAATCTTGCCGCTGTCGGCAATGTCCATAATCTGCTGCATTGAGACGGGATAAAGGGCCAGGGCGGCACGCATCTCACCACTGTCTACACGGCGCTTCAGCTCGCCGAGGCCACGCAGTCCGCCAACGAAGTCGATGCGCTTCGACGAGCGCAGGTCGCCAATCTTCAGGATCTCGTCGAGAATCAAACGACTCGAGATATCCACGTCAAGCACGCCGATGGGGTCATTGTTGTCGTAGGTGCCATCTTTAGCCACGAGGCTGAACCAGTGGCCGTCCAGATAGAGCGAGAACTCGTGCAGTTTGGCAGGCTTGTATATCTCGGTGCCCTTATCTTCCACGGTGAAGTTCTTGCGGATAGCCTCAAGGAACTGCTCGCTGGTCAGACCATTCAGGTCCTTCACCACGCGGTTGTAGTCGAGGATGGTGAGCTGGCTGGCCTGGAAGCACACAGCCATGAAGTAGTTATACTCCTCCTTGCCTGTGTGGTTGGGGTTCTGCTTCTGTTTCTCAGCGCCCACGAGAGCGGCTGCAGCCGAACGGTGGTGACCGTCAGCAATATAGAGCGACGGCATCTTGGCAAACTCTTCCGTGATAGTCTTGATGTCATTGGCATCGCTGATCACCCAGAACTTGTGGCCGAAGCCATCAATCGGAGCAATAAAGTCATACTCGGGCTTCACATTGTCAGCATAGCGCATAATGAGTTCGTTGAGCACCTTGTTGTCAGGATAAGCAAAAAACACCGGTTCGATGTTTGCATTGTTCACGCGTACGTGCTTCATGCGGTCTTCCTCCTTGTCACGGCGCGTCAGTTCGTGCTTCTTGATACGGCCTTCCATATAGTCGTTGACCCACGCACCTACCACAAGGCCATACTGCGTCTTGCCATTCATGGTCTGTGCGTAGATGTAGTAGTGCTCATCTTCATCCTGCACGAGCCAGCCCTTGTCCTGGAACTTCTGGAAGTTCTCAGCAGCCTTTTCATAGACACGGGGGTCGTACTCACTGGTTCCCTCTGGGAAGTCAATCTCAGGTTTAATGATGTGGTAGAGGCTCTTCTCGTTGTCGCCAGCCTCAGCGCGTGCTTCATCACTCTCAAGCACGTCATAGGGACGGCTTTCCACCTGTTCTACAAGATCCTTCGGCGGACGGACGCCGCGGAACGGTTTGATTGTTGCCATAGTATTATTATTTTTGTAATTAAAAGTTTTGCTCTGCAAAGGTACAACATTTATTCGTAACCTGCAAATTTTTGTCACTCAATTTAAAGTCAAAGACAGACGCTCTCCTCTTGCGCGTACATTTATACTATTATGCTATGGGAGGAGAAGGGGGAAGGGCCACACACACGAGCCCCATATCCAAGCGGGCGGGGCGGTAAACGATGAGTTTGTGAAACAAGATGGTGGTGCGTGATGGAATACAACAAATCAACGATAAAAAGACATAAAAAAGAAGCGGCGCTGCCCAAAATGGAGGACAGCGCCGCTTGTTATGTTTGAGCGAGAATTACGCTCTGCACTTTATTTGTTGACCTGGAACTTGGTGCAACCATCCTTGAAGAAGGCGTTGATCTGGCGGGCTGCAGCCATACCGGCGTTGTTGTTGGCCTCGGCAGTCTGAGCACCCATTTTCTTCGGGGTAGAGAAGTAGCGGCCCTCGAACTTTTTGAACTCGTCGTTGGCATCGGGCATGATGTCGGTGACGTACTTCAAGTCCTCGCGCTCAGCCATGAGCTTCAGCAACTCAGGCTCATTGATGACTTCTTTACGGGCGGTGTTCACCAGAATGCCTCCCTTATGCATCTTGTTCACCAGAGCATAGTTAATGCTCTGCTTAGTCTCGGGCGTGGCGGGAATGTGGAGGCTCACCACGTCGCACTGCTCGAACAGAGCTTCCTGGTTAGCCACGGCATGCACACCGGCAGCCTCTATGACGTCAGCGGGGCAGAATGCATCGTAAGCATAAACATCCATGCCGAAGCCCTTGGCGATGCGGGCCACGTTGCGCCCTACATTACCGAAAGCCAGAATGCCCAGCTTCTTGCCCATGAGTTCAGTGCCGCTCTTGCCGTTGTAGAAGTTGCGCACGGCCATCACGAGCAGACCGAACACGAGTTCAGCCACAGCGTTGGAATTCTGGCCGGGAGTGTTCTCAGCCACTACCTTATGAGCCGTAGCTGCAGCGAGGTCAATATTATCATAACCAGCACCGGCACGCACCACAATCTTCAGCTGCTTGGCAGCATCAAGCACCTCGGCATCGACCTTGTCCGAGCGGATAATCATAGCATCAGCGTCCTTCACGGCGTCGAGCAGCTGAGCCTTCTCTGTATATTTCTCGAGCAGCACCAGCTCATGGCCGGCTGCCTCTACTTCACTCTTAATACCCTGCACAGCAGCAGCGGCAAAAGGTTTTTCTGTAGCAACAAGTACCTTCATTTTCTTTTTTTATGTTTTAATAGGAAAGAAATTTCCGTAATTTCCATCATTCCAAAAAGCATGTCAATTACGAAAATTTCTTTCCGTGTATTCTTCTTAATTAGTGCTTAGCCTCGAACTCCTGCATGCAGGCCACCAGAGCCTTGCAGCCTTCTACAGTCTGAGCGTTGTAGCAGCTGGCGCGGAAGCCGCCCACCGAGCGGTGACCCTTGATGCCGACCATGCCCTTCGACGTAGCGAAGTCCATGAACTCCTTCTCCAGCTCCATATACTCGTCCTTCATGACAAAGCAGAGGTTCATCACCGAGCGATCCTCCTCGGCCACGGTGCCGCGGAACAGCTTGTTGCGGTCAATCTCGTCGTAGACGATCTTGGCACGCTCCAGAGCGCGGCGCTCCATCTCCTTCACACCACCCTGAGCCTTCATCCAGCGCAGGTTCTCAAGAGCGGTATAGACGGGCACCACAGGAGGAGTGTTGAACATAGAGCCCTTCTCCACGTGCGTGCGATAGTCGAGCATGGTAGGAATCTGGCGATCCACCTTGCCCAGGGCGTCTTCCTTCACGATAATGATGGTCACGCCGGCCATGGAGAGGTTCTTCTGAGCACCACCGTAGATGCAGATATACTTCGAAACGTCAACAGGACGCGAGAAGATATCCGACGACATATCGCAGACAACGGGCACCTTCAGGTCGAAGTCCTGACGAATCTCAGTACCATAGATGGTGTTGTTGCTGGTGAAGTGGAAGTAGTCCACATCCTCAGGAACAGTCCATCCCTTAGGAATAAACGTATAGTTGGCATCGGCCGAAGAAGCCACCTCGACCACCTCACCAAACAGCTTAGCCTCCTTGGCAGCCTTCTTTGCCCACACGCCGGTGTTCAGATAAGCAGCCTTCTTGTTGAGGAAGTTGTAAGGCACCATGCAGAACTCAAGGCTTGCGCCACCGCCGAGGAAGAGCACTTTGTAGCCCTCGGGCACGTCGAGCAACTCTTTCACCAGGGCCTCAGCCTCGTCCATCACGGGCTGGAAGTCCTTCGAACGGTGACTGATTTCGGCCAGCGAAAGGCCAATGCCATTGAAGTCCAGAATAGCCTGGGCGGTTTTCTCGATGACCGAACGGTCAAGAATGCAGGGACCTGCATTGAAGTTGTACTTTTTCATAAATTGTTGTATTTTAAAATAAGGTTACTATTAATAGTTTTAACTCTTTATCAATTTGGCTGCGAAGTTACGCTTTTATTTTGAATTGAGCAAATATTTCTCGCTAAAATTTGCTAATGAACGGGTTCAACTACAGTTCTGAGGCCTTTTATCTTCTCGCCGACGGTCTTTTTCAGCACATCGTGCAGCTTTTCCCTTCTCACGGCAACATAGGCATAGCGGTCCTTGACGTCTATCCTGCCTATCTCACCGGCCTGCAGTCCTCCTTTTTTACATAGGAATCCGACGATGTCGCCCCGCGACACCTTGTCATTCTTACCTTTGCCAATATAAAGCGTGGCCATGCGGGGCGCCGGTACGCCGGATGAAGCCTGTTCACCTGGTGCCCACGATGCCAGCGAGCCATGGAGATGGCAGAGCGTCTCATCGGGACCAATTAGAAAGAACGCCCGGCCCGATGCCTCCCAGCGGGCCGTCCGCCCCACCCTGTGAATCAGGGCCTCTTCCGAAAGTGGCAGGTGGTAGTGTATGATATTGTCGACATGAGGAATGTCGAGACCACGGCTGGCCAGATCGGTAGACACCAAGACGCTGGCCGAGCCTTTGGCAAAGCAATAGAGCGCGTCTTCGCGCTGTCTCTGCTCTAAGCCACCATGAAAAGCGCTGGTGACAAAGCCCAAGCTGCGCAAATAGCCGCTGACGCGCTCCACGGCATCACGATAGCTCAGGAACACGATGCTCTGCGCATCGCCGAGCGATATGAGCAATTTGGCCAGTGATTCCAGTTTATCTTTCTGAGGGCAGTCTACGCGGAAGAGCTCCACACGGTCTGCCATGTCATCATGTGTCTTATCGGCCAGATAGTCAAGCCGGTCGGTGCGCCCCATATCAACAAAGCGGGGTATCAGCTCGGCGTCGGTAGCCGAGAGCAGGAAGCGACGCTCTACCGACGTCAGTCTTGTAATGAGGTGCGACATCTCGTCGTGGAATCCCATTTCAAGACACTTGTCAAACTCATCAATCACAATATATTTAATAAGGTGTACATCGATGTTGCCTTTATCAATATGATCGTTCAGACGCCCCGGCGTGCCGAATATCACCTGCGGGCGCACCCTTTTCATTTGCCGGTGTTCCTCCATGGCCGTGCGCCCTCCATAGCAGGCTTGCGAGCGCAAGCCGCACCCCGTGGCACGCAACACCTGATCAGACTGTAGGGCCAACTCACGCCCAGGCACCACGACAATGAGCTGCACCGCGTCGCTGTCAGCCTGAAGCATCTGCACCAGCGGCAGCAGGTAGGCTATGGTCTTGCCTGAGCCCGTCGGCGAAAGCACCACGACGTCGTTTTTTCCGCGCAAAATCTTGTCTTCTGCCTCTTTCTGCATGTCGCTGAGTTCAGCAATGTGCAGTTTTTCAAGCACTTTGTTTCTTAGGTCGTTTTTCATTCTGTGAGTATTTGGTGCAAATATAATAAGAAAAATCGAGACTGGCAAGCGAATGGGTAGTTTTTTCGTACCAGCCGAACGGGTTTGTTTCTCCTGAGGGTATCAAAGTCTTAAATGCCACATGTTCGTCAAGCAGTTGCAGCTGCTCTGTCAGAAACTTTTCTCTCATGTGGCGTAACAGCGTCGAAATGATTACCTTTGAGCGCTGCTCGCAGTGAAGTGTTTAAAAATTCCGGCCAAAATCGGATAAATTCCGGCCGGAATAAACAAAATTTCGGCCAAAATCAGAATCGGAGGCAGCGCTTTTTTGGCGCAACATTTTGAGTTTTGGTGAATAATCACTACCTTTGCAACCAATTTCAATAGACAAACAGCTAAGTAACAACAGACATGCATACACGAGAAGAACAAATGAAAGCATTCGGGCGTCTGCTCGACGTGCTGGATGTGCTGCGAGAGAAATGTCCCTGGGACAAGAAACAGACTAACGAGAGCCTGCGCCCAAACACCATCGAGGAGACGTTTGAGCTCTGCGACGCCATCATGAAAAACGACAGCCACGAGATGATGAAGGAACTGGGCGACGTGCTGATGCACACCTGTTTCTACGCCATGATTGCCCGCGAAGACGGCCTCTACGATATTGCCGACGTGCTGAACACTGAGACCGACAAACTGATTTTCCGCCATCCCCACGTGTATCACCCCAGCCAGGTAGGGGCTGCCACCCCCAAACCCCTACCCTACGTGCCGACCGACGGTGAGCAGCCCGGAGAGTTCTCAAAGGCTGAGACCAGCGACCAGGTGCTCAAAAACTGGGAGCAGATTAAGCTGAAAGAGAAAGACGGCAACAAGAGCGTGCTCTCGGGGGTGCCGGCATCGCTGCCTTCGCTCATCAAGGCCTACCGCATACAGGACAAAGCGCGCAACGTGGGCTTCGACTGGCAACAGCGTGAAGACGTGTGGGACAAGGTGACGGAAGAACTCAACGAGCTGAAAGCCGAACTGCAGAAAGACGACAAAGAGACTTCGACCAACGAACTGGGTGACTTCCTCTTCTCGGTCATCAATGCCTCACGGCTCTATCACCTGAATCCGGAGAACGCGCTGGAGCGCACGAACCAAAAGTTTATCCGCCGTTTCAACTACATTGAGAATCACAGCATTAAGGCGGGGAAACCTCTGACGGATATGTCGCTGCAGGAAATGGACGAATTGTGGAACGAGGCCAAGCAGCAGGAGCGCGATGGAACCATTTAAAGTATACATATTGGGATGCGGCTCGGCATTGCCCACCACGCGGCATTTCCCCTCCATGCAGATTGTGGAGTGCCGCGGCAAGCTCTTCATGGTGGATTGCGGCGAGGGCGCACAACTGCAACTGCGACACACCAAGCTGTCGTTCGGAAAGCTGGGGCACATCTTCATCAGTCATCTGCACGGCGACCACTGCTTCGGGCTCATCGGACTGATTTCCACCTTTGGACTGCTCGGACGCACGGCTGCGCTCCACATTCATGCTCCTGCCGGGCTCAAGGGCCTGCTCGACAAGATGATTCCGATGTTTTGCCGCGATCTGGGCTATGAGGTGATATTCCATGAGGTTGACACCAAGCGCCACCTGACTGTCTATGAAGACCGCTCGCTACAGGTGGAAACGATTCCTTTGGATCATCGCGTGCCTACGTGCGGCTATCTGTTCCGCGAAAAGGAGACGCTCCCTCACATCAGGCGCGACATGATTGACTTCTACCAGATTCCGGTGTCGCAAATCAACAATATCAAGTCGGGCATGGACTGGACCACACCCGACGGGCAGACCGTGAGCTGGGAGAAGCTGACAACTCCCGCCGAACCGCCACGTGCCTATGCCTACTGCTCTGACACGGCCTTCATGCCCACCCTGCATGAACTGCTCGACGGGGTCAACACGCTCTACCACGAAAGTACTTACGCCGACGACAACCTGCTGATGGCACAGAAATACCACCATTCCACCGCGCGGCAAGCCGCCACCGTGGCCCGCAATGCAAAGGTGGACAAACTGCTGCTCGGCCACTACTCATCGCGATACACCGACGAGGGCGTTTTGCTGAACGAAGCAAGAGAGGTGTTTGCTAACACTTTCCTGACTCAAGAAATGGACATTTTTGAAGTGTAAAAGTACAAAACATCTCACTTTTCCCCCAAAACATTTGGCAGTTTCAGAAAAAATGATTAGCTTTGCACAAAATATATAGTAAGTATGCGGAAAAAACTAATTCTGTTATCTGTTTCTACGATTCTCATGATGGGAATACCTGCCAACGCTGCCATGTATATGGTCAGCGAGATGGGAGTGGCTGAGCAGGTGGAAGAGCACCAGCCCACCATTGCCGTAGAAGACAACACGGTGAGCATCACCGGAGCAAACGGATTGACGCTGGAGATAGTTTCGCTGACAGGTCGTGCCGTGGCACGCTACAAGATTGACAGTCCGGCGCAGCGTATTGAACTAAATCTGCCTAAAGGTTGCTACATTTTGAAAGTAGGCAAAGTGGTGCGAAAGGTTACTTTGCGCTAACCGCGGTTGTCACAGTCTTTTTGGCCTCGGCCTTGACGGCTTGTTTCGGCAACAACAGCCAGCAAGACGTGCAAGACGTCTTGGCTCAAGAATATGCTCTGAACACTCAAGCTGCACGCGAGTGTATGGAGCATTTTTTGTCGGCAGGGCGCGACAGTCTGCAAGCCGACGCCATGGCACGAAGATATTATGACGAGGGCGGAGAATGGCTGTGGGCTGAGACACCTGAGATGACGGAGCAAGGACATGAGGTGCTCAGCTATCTCAAGGAGCACGTCAGAGAAACGGGGTTCAACCCTGCGGCGTTTTTTATTCACCAGATTTCAGAAGATCTTGAGCGTCTCGACTCTTTGAGGCTGGACTCGCTGAACACCATGCCCGAAGTGATGGCCCGCACGGAGTGGAATCTGACACGGGCCTACCTCAGATATGCACGAGGTCAAAGATACGGGTTCATGAATCCCACGTTCGTGCTGAACCGCACCGACCTGCGCGACGAACAGCCAGGCAACTTCAAGCAGGTGTTCGACATACGTATTGAGCAGCCTGACTCTGCTTTTGCCAGGAGGGCCGCCAGCGAAGCCGCCGCAGGCAGAGCTGTGGCGTTTTTGAGAGACATGGAGCCCGCCGACTCTATATACAAACGGCTGGCCCACTTGCTGCCTACCGACACAGCCACCTACGGGACCATACGCCTGCTTTGCAACATGGAGCGCCGGCGCTGGCGCTCCGACAGGAAGCCTGCTGCCGACGGCCGCTACATACTGGTGAACATACCGGCCCTGCAGCTATGGGCCGTGGCACCCGACAGCGTGTTCGCCATGCGCATCTGCTGCGGGGCGTGGAAAACGAAGACGCCCCTGCTGCACAGTGCCATCTCATACATTGAGGTAAACCCTGAATGGGTCATACCTGGCAGCATCGTCAAAAACGAGGTGAGCCACCATGCAGGCGACTCGTCTTATTTTGCAAGAAACAGATATTTTGCCGTGAACCGGACAACTGGCGACACCGTCAGCGCGAGGCACCTATCGCAACAACAACTGCAAAGCGGGATCTTCAAAGTGGTGCAGCGCAGCGGTCACGGCAACTCGCTTGGCAGACTCATCTTCCGCTTCCCCAATCAGTTTGCCGTCTATCTGCATGACACCAACAACCGGGGCACATTCAGTGCTGACAAGCGCACCGTATCGCATGGCTGTGTGCGGGTGGAACGCCCGTTCGACCTGGTGGAATTTCTGTTGCCTGACGCCGACGAATGGTATCTCGACAAGATACGTCTGTCAATAGACATGCCGCCAGTCAGCGAGAAAGGGCAAGACTTCATGGATGAAAGAAATGAAGAGAAGGACAACTCGCCCATACGACTGTTGCGAACGGCACAAGTGAACCCACGGGTACCCGTGTTTCTGACCTACTACACGCTCTACCCCAATCCTGCGACAGGCAGACTTGAGATATGGCCCGACCGGTATGAATACGATAAACATATCATAAGAGCATTAAGACCATACCTATTGAATATATTATAAGAGGAAAAGTGGACATAATGAACGATGCCGAGCTTAAGGACATGATCAAAGACCCGAAGAAGCGCAGAGAGGGATTTGAAGCCATGGTCAGACAATATGGCGAACAGCTGTATTGGCAGGTGCGACGTATCGTGTTGCTACATGAGGATGCCGACGATGTTCTGCAAAATGCGTTTCTCAAGGCATGGAATGGCATAGACTCGTTTCACGGCGACTCGAAAGTCATCACCTGGCTTAGCCGCATTGCTATCAACGAGGCTTTGGACTGGGTGCGACGTCAAAAGAAACAGCCCACCATAAGGACCAACGACGAAGCGCTGCACATTGCCAACCAACTCACGGCCGACCGCTACTTCGACGGCGACATGGCCGAAGCCCGCCTACAAGAGGCCATTGCCAATTTGCCACAGGTGCAGCGCACTGTCTTCCTGCTCAGGTACTACGACGAGATGAAATATAGCGAGATAAGCCAGATTACAGGCACATCGGAAGGCGCACTGAAAGCAAGCTATCATTTTGCTGTGAAAAAGATAACCGATTTTTTACGAAACAATCATTAAACCTTTTTTAAGGTATATCGTCAAAACAATAAATAAGGACACATACGACAATGATAACGAACGAGGAAGAATACATCAAATCTCAACTGGCTGACAAATCGCCGTTTAAAGTGCCGGAAGGATACTTTGAACAACTTACAAGTAGCGTGATGGAAAGTCTGCCGACTGAGCAAGCGCCGCGCCAGGGCAAGCTGAGACATCTCAGACCCTGGCTCTATGCTGCCGCATGCAGCGCTTTTCTCATTGTCGGCATCACATCTCTCTATCGGAACAAGGCCGATAACAACCAGCCACAGACTGAGAATATGGCTGCCTCAAACAACAACGACTCTTATTTCGACGATGCCGCCGACTACGCAATGGTCGACAATCAAGACATCTACGCTTACCTACTTGCCGACATGTAATATACAAAAGAACTATGAAGAGATTTCTTACCATACTTTTCGCATCAGCCATGGTGCTCATCATGAGCGCCCAACCACACAGACCTCAGCAACATGAGAGATTCTCGCCTGAAAAGTTTCAGAGCGCACTGGAACAATACATCAAGCAGGAGGTACAGCTTACAAGTCAGGACGCAAGCAAGTTCTTTAGCGTCTACAAAGAGATGCACCAGAAGCAACGCCCGCTTTTCGACAGGCAGAAATCGCTGGCAAAGGCAAAACCTCAAGACGAGGAGGGATGCAGAAAGGCCATAGAAGAACGCGATGCTATCGACCTGGAGCTGAAGCGCATACAGCAAAACTATCATAAACGCTTCCTGGAACTGCTGCCTGCCTCTAAAGTCTACGACATCCTGAAAGCCGAACAGCGGTTCTATCGCCATGCAATGAAGAACTGGGGGCAGCAGAGGGGGAAGCATGGTCAGTCTGCCCGGAAGTGAAGCCTCGTGGACTTTACTCAGAAATCAATCACCGGGCGTTGCAGCAGTTTTTCATCACGCCGTAGCAGTGTAGAAGAAACTGTAGGCTCAAGCTGTGAGACCGGCTGCCATGAAGTGGAAAAATAGCTGGTCACCGTCATGGTCTGGCTGTCGCTCACAGTATACACCCGCCTCATCATCACTACGGTACTGTCTTTCTGTATAAGCTTCAGGCCCACCTGAAGCTTGGGGCTCATCATTATGCTGGCAGAATCGGCCGTGAGCAGCAGCATTTCACTTTTCCCGTCAAGCAGGTTTGTCACTTCGGCCTTCATACCAGCGTCGATAAAGTCGAGCATATCCAGACGGTTGTTGGCTGACAGATATGGCATCAGCGAGTCGGGCATGCTGCGAAAGACGTCAGCCATGGCGGTCTGCGCATCGGCTGCAAACAACTTTCCTGCTAATAATATGCTTAGAAATAATTTCTTCATTTCTTCAAAATCTTTTTTTTTCACCTGACTAATCATTGCTGCGACAAATGCATCATCATCACAGCCGACAGGCCCGCCGTTTCTGTACGCAGACGGCTCTTTCCCAAGTCAACTGACACGAAACCGGCCTCTATCGCCATCCTCACTTCATCCACAGAGAAATCGCCTTCCGGCCCCACAAGCACCAGCGCATCCTGCCCCAGAGATGGTTTGCGCAGATGGTTGAACAGGTTGACCCGCTCTATCTCTTGATAGCAGTGGGCTATATAGCGACGTCCGGTGGTGTGGCTTTCCACAAACTGGGCAAAACCTGTCATCTCATTGATTTGCGGCATATAGGCTTTCCGACTCTGCTTCATGGCCGAGACAGCAATTTTTTCAATACGCGGTAGTTTTATGACGCGCCGCTCAGAGAAACGACAGTCAAGAAACGTCAGCTCGTCGACCCCTACTTCCACGGCCTTCTCAACCATCCACTCCATGCGGTCTATCATCTTTGTGGGAGCAATGGCCAAATGAAGATGCCCCTGCCAGACGGGATGCTGGGGCAGCTGTTCCGCTATCTGGTAGAAGCAATGCTTGTTGCTTGCTGCAGTCACAACGGCTTTATAGAAGTTTCCTACGCCGTCCATGAGCATCATCTCATCGCCTTCTTTCAACCTTAGCACGCGCAGTGCGTGCTGCGCTTCTTCCTCGGGCAACTCGACGCACTGATTGGCTGCCGGCACATAGAAATAGCGTTCTTCTTTCATTTGCCAATGTTCTTTCTTCGTTCGATTTCATCACGCAGATGAGAAGCCAACTCATAGTTCTCCTCGGCTATGGCCTTATCGAGAGCCAGCTTCAGGCGCTCCATATCCATGGTGTTTATTGGAATTGCCACACCCTTTACACTTTCGTTATAGGGAACGCTCTGAACCTTCAGGAGATTATTCTCGGCGTAGAGGGGAATGTCGGAAATAATGCTGAGGAGTACGGCGTCGCTCATTCTCACGCGCACCGACTCCCCCTTCACCGTGTCCATCAGCAGTACCTGATACTGTCCGTCAAAGATGCCGACAATCATCAACTCGTAGTTTGACGGAAGCATTTTCAGTAAGACCTCAGGCAGAAGCGTCTTGCACAACTCCGGATTGTCGAAACGCATCAAGAGCTGGCTGGTCATATCAGCATCACACACCACTGAAAGCATGCGCTGCCTGTGTTCATCCACCAAGTTTACGATAGACAACTCTGAACTGCCTACCACCTGATGAATGCTGTCATATTTCAAAAGTGTGCGCTGCATAGTTTACTGATATTATTTCTTTTTCGTATCAAAGACCACCGAGAATGCAATGCCCACGCATAAAGCAAACCCTGCGAAAATAAACCAGCAGGCCTGCCAGTCGCCAAGCAGATAGCCGTCAGTCCAAGTGCAATAATGATTCACTATCTCGCCCGCTACCAACGTGCCGATAGTGGCGCCCAGACCATTGGTCATCATCATAAACAATCCTTGGGCGGAAGCCTTCACCGAAGGAGCGCACTCCTGGTCGACAAACATTGCACCAGAGACATTGAAGAAGTCGAAGGCAACGCCATAGACGATACATGAGAGAATGAAGAGAATAACCCCGGGCATGGCGGGATTACCAATGCCGAAGAAACCAAAACGGAAGACCCAGGCAAACATTGACATGAGCATCACGCCCTTAATGCCAAAACGGCGCAGGAAGAAAGGTATCATCAGTATGCACAAGGCTTCACTTATCTGCGAGATAGAAGTCAGCAACGTTGCATTGTTGGCTGCAAACGAGCTCGCCACCGCAGCATCGGCACTTCCTTTGAAGCTGGTGATAAATGGACCGGCATAGCCGTTGGTCACCTGCAGACACATACCCAACAAAGCCGAGAAAATAAAGAACAAGGCCATCCTGCGACTCTTGAAGAGCTTGAAGGCATTCAAGCCAAGCGTCTCGGCAAGGGATGCAGCCTCCTTCTTCTTATTCAGCTTACACTCGGGCAGCGTGAAGCAATAGGCGCAAAGCACTATACTGAGCAGTCCTGAGACGAAGAACTGCATATAGGTGTACTGGAACTTATGTGCGTTGTCGGCAAACGTGAACGAAAAGGCGCCATCTTCCCACACTGCACAATTCACGAACCACATAGTTGCAATGAAGCCCACCGTGCCAAGCACGCGGATAGGCGGGAAGTCTTTCACGGTGTCAAGTCCATTCTCCTTCAAAAGAGTGAATGCGGTTGTGTTAGCCAGGGCAATGGTCGGCATGTAGAAGGCTACGCTCAGCGTATACATTGCTATGAAGGCGCCTTTGTTGGGCAACTCGTTGCCAAAACCGGCCGAAGCTCCCATCCAGCAGCAGCAAAGCATGGCTGCACCTGCCACTAAATGGCAGAGGCCCAACAGCCTCTGCGGCTGGATATACTTATCGGCCACGATGCCCATCAACGTAGGCATAAATATTGAAACAATGCCTTGTATGGCGTAAAACCATGATATCTCGCTGCCCAACCCGGCAGTTCCCAAATAGTTTCCCATACAAGTAAGGTAAGCTCCCCAAGCGGCAAACTCCAAGAAGTTCATTACCGACAATCGTACTTTCATGTTCATTCCATTCTAAGTTATTAGTTATTAATCTATTATCTTTCCGTTATAATAAGCCCGGAGCTGCCCTTCGGCATCCCTCGTCAGGCGTATTTCACCGGGCATCCACTCTGTCTGGGACAGCTCCTCTGTCATGGGGTAGATGTCTGTTACCACGCCCGACAGAATCTCCACTACCGACAACCGTGTCAGTAATGAGCCGTTGTCCAGCAGTATCTGGTGAGAGGCTATTCTCCGTCTTCTCTTCATGGTTGGAATTATGAAATCGTATAAGCTGAATATTACTTAAGAAAAGAACGCGCGTCGTTGTGGTTATCTCGTGCCCGTTATCTATATAGAAATAGCCTCGCAGACGCTTGATGTCTTTTCCCAAAGTGTCGGCAAAGCGAAGTTGCGTAAGGCCGGAAGATGAAAAGCGCAGGTTTTGCGAGACAATGGTGTCGCCGTAGTCCACCGCAATATAAACAAGACTGACCTTATTGCCACTCTGATAGAGGAAGTCGCTCATGAACTGCAGGAGGAAGGCATCGCCACGCTGAAAGAGCGAGTCGCCCTCAAGCAGAAAGTCGCAGCGATTATATGGCGGCATTGGTATCATGGCCAGCGAGCTGCGGTCATTCCAAATGTTGGCAGTATCTCCATCAGCATTAAGCGAAGCGTACTTGCCAATCTCTCCTTCAGTAGCTCCAAGGACAAGTGCCTTTTCCTCCAAACGGTCGGCCACACGCTTATAAATGCTTTCGAAGCGGTCGGCACGCGTGTAGTAATAAACAAGTGAAGAATCGAATTCCTCTTTTGTATAGCCATGTTTTCCAAGCACCGACTCAACGTAAAGAGCCTGATCGATGCCGCTTTGATGAGTTTGTGATGCAAGCGCTTTGGCCATGTGGTACTCAACCAGAATATCTTCCATCTCATCTGGCTGGATAAACTGGCTCGGCGTGCCCGGCTTGCATGCAACAATCATAGCCACGACACCCAGAAGGATTACGATACTACACCTACTCACTCTTCAGAGATATTTGACTTATTTCCTTATGATAGAAGAGCAAAAGCGCCACCACACCTACCGAGATGCTTGCGTCAGCAAAGTTAAATACCGGACTGAAGAAAACGAACTCCTCTCCACCCCAGAACGGGAACCAATCAGGATAGGTGGTGACAATCAGCGGAAAGTAGAACATGTCTACTACCTTGCCCATCAGAAACGAAGCGTAGCCATTACCCATGCCGACGAACTGACTGACATGCTGCATGGTAGACTCTTCGAAACACAGTCCATAGAACATGCAGTCAATCAGATTTCCGAAGGCACCAGCCAAAATCATCGACAAGCAAACGATATAGCCCCACCGAGCACGCTTGCGCGCCTGCAGCCAGATGTAGTAGGTCAGAAAGGCGATGGCGACAACACGGAACAACGACAGCAGAAGTTTTGAACCAATCTGCATGCCATAAGCCATGCCGTTGTTCTCAATAAATGTAATGTAAAACCAATCAAACACATGAATGCTGTCATGCAGAGCCATGTGCGTCTTAACCCAAATCTTTATGACTTGGTCAATGAGGAGAATGGCGATGACAAGAAGCACCGCCATTCTTCCACGAGTCATTAGTCTTGAAGAGTTCACTTTCTTTTCTTTTCAAGTTGCTTCGACTCCACGCTGAGTGTTGCATGAGGCACGGCGCGGAGCCTTTCCTTAGGAATCAGTTTGCCGGTAATACGGTCTAAGCCATAAGTCTTATTGTCGATGCGAACCAACGCAGCCTTCAGCCCGTCAATAAATTTGCGCTGACGGGCCGCAAACTCCATAAGGTCCTCCTTCGACTGAGTCACGCTTCCTTCCTCCAAAGCCTTGTAAGTAGGCGAGGTGTCATCAACATCATTAGAATCTTGATTTGTCAGCGAGGCCATCATTTGATCATAGTCACGCTTGGCTAAGGCCAGCTTCTCGTTAATAATCTGGCGGAACTCCTCGAGTTCTTCGTCAGTATAACGCGTTTTTTCTGCCATAATAATTAAGATTTAGTTGTTTTTATATTGATTTTAAATTCATCGAATTCCACTTCCGGACCATTATTCGGCGCAATGACAATGCTGTTCGCAAGAACCTGCGTCTTCACATAGTCGGCAAATTCTTCCAAAGCTTTCTGCACTTCAGCCTGTGGAGCTATCACCACATCTATACGGTCGGTGATTTCAAAACCAGAGTCTTTACGCATATTCTGTACGCGATTGATTAGTTCTCGGGCCATGCCTTCATTGCGCAGGGCGTCGGTAAGCTCCACCTCAAGCGCTACAGTAAGAGCACCCTCGTTGGCCACGAGCCACCCAGGTATGTCTTCGCTGATGATTTCCACGTCAGCCGCCTCCACGTTGATGTTCTGTCCATCTACCATGATACCCAGATTGCCATGGCTCTCCAGTTCTGCAATCTGCTCTTGCGAAAGCTGGTCCATTGCAGCTGCCACGCCTTTCATCAGTTTGCCGAACTTCTTGCCCATAGTACGGAAGTTACACTTCACCTTTTTCACCAGAATGCCCTGACCTTCAACGAACTTCAGTTCCTTCACATTCACCTCATTCAAGATGAGTTGTTTCACAGCTTCTATGTGTTCTCTTTGCTCTTCCGTAGCAGGTATCATGATTGATGCCAGCGGCTGACGCACCTTCATATTCACTTTGCGCCGCAAGGCAAGAACCATCGACGTAATCTTCTGAGCCATTGCCATGCGTGCCTCCAGATTCTCGTCGATGAGCGAGTTGTCAGCCACAGGGAATTTATCCAGGTGCACACTGGTCATCTTTCCACCCAGGTCGCGGTACAGCTGATCGGCATAGAAGGGAGAGAATGGAGCAATAAGCTTCGACACGGTCAGCAGACAGGTGTAGAGCGTATCATAAGCAGAGCGTTTGTCGTCGCTCATGTCCTTACCCCAGAAGCGCTTACGGTTAAGACGCACATACCAGTTAGACAAGTCATCATTGACGAAGGCATCAATCAGTCGGCCAGCGCGCGTAGGATCAAAGTTGTCCATCTCCTTTTCAACTTTCTTCACCAGCGTATTCAGACATGAAAGAATCCAGCGGTCAATCTCCGGACGCTCTTTCTGCTGTACATCCTCCAGGCTTGAAGGCTCATAGCCATCCACATTAGCGTAAAGAGCGAAGAAAGAGTAAGTGTTGTAAAGCGTGCCGAAGAACTTGCGGCGTACCTCGTCGACGCCCTCGGGGTCAAACTTCAGGTTGTCCCACGGCTCCGAGTTGGTCATCATGTAGAAACGCACAGGGTCGCTGCCATACTTCTCAATCATTTCAAACGGATTAACCACATTGCCCACGCGCTTTGACATCTTATTACCCTTCGCATCGAGGACAAGACCGGTAGAGATGACATTCTTAAACGACACAGAGTCGAATATCATCGTTGCGATGGCGTGGAGCGTGAAGAACCATCCACGCGTCTGATCGACGCCCTCGTTGATAAAGTCGGCAGGGAATGCCTCACCCTTATCAATCAAGTCGGCATTTTCAAAGGGATAGTGCACCTGTGCATAAGGCATGGCTCCCGAGTCGAACCATACGTCAATGAGGTCGCTTTCGCGCTTCATGGGCTTACCCGACTCGCTCACCAAAGTAATATAGTCAACATAAGGACGGTGCAAATCAATGCGCTGGTAGTTTTCTTCAGACATATCGCCCACGATGAATCCGTTCTCCTTGAAAGGATTCGACTTCATCACGCCAGCCTGCACGGCCTTTTCAATCTCGTTGTAAAGTTCTTCTATGCTGCCGATGCATTTCTCTTCGCCGTCTTCCGAGCGCCAGATTGGCAGCGGTGTGCCCCAGAAACGCGACCTCGACAGGTTCCAGTCGTTGAGGTTCTCAAGCCAGTTTCCGAAGCGTCCTGTGCCAGTTGACTCCGGATGCCAGCCAATGGTCTTGTTGAGCTCGCTCATACGCTCCTTCTTGGCCGTGCTCTTGATGAACCAAGAGTCCAGCGGATAATAAAGCACAGGCTTGTCAGTGCGCCAGCAATGGGGATAGTTGTGCACATGCTTCTCAATCTTGAACACTTTCCCTTCAGCCTTCAGGTCCATGCAGATAGAGATGTCGAGCGTCTCGTCCTTGTCGGTGAGTTTCTCGTCGTAGGCATTTTTCACATAGCGTCCGCTGTAGCGCCCCCATTTCTCCACATTGACGTACTTATCGACAAAGTCAGGATCAAGATCTTCCACGAGGAAGTACTTACCCTGCAGGTCGACGACGGGGCGCTCGGCCCCCTTCTTGTCGATCAGGACGATGGGAGGCACGCCAGCCTTCTTGGCCACGAAAGCATCGTCGGCACCGAAGTTAGGAGCAATATGCACGATACCGGCGCCATCTTCAGTCGTCACATAGTCGCCGGGAATGACGCGGAAGGCGCCATCCGTCAGCGGGCGTATCATGGGCAGCAGCTGCTCATATTCCAGTCCTACCAAATCAGTACCCTTATAGCTGGCAACCACTCGCCAGGGCACCACCTTGTCGCCGGCTTTATATGCCGTCAAGTCGCCGTCTTTGCCCTCTTCTTTGAAGTAAGCTGCCACACGGGCCTCGGCCAGCACCACAGTGATGGGCTGCGACGTATAGGGATTGAAGGTCTGCACTGCCACATAGTCAATTTTCGGACCTACGCAGAGGGCCGAGTTAGCAGCCAGCGTCCAGGGTGTGGTGGTCCATGCCATGAAGTAAGGTGTGCCCCACTCTGCCATCTCCGGCTTCGGGTTCTTCATCTTGAACAAGGCCGTGCAGGTTGTGTCCTTCACGTCGCGATAACATCCTGGCTGGTTCAACTCGTGCGAAGAGAGTCCCGTGCCTGCAGCAGGCGAATACGGTTGAATGGTGTATCCTTTGTAGAGGAGGCCTTTCTCATAAAACTTTTTGAGAAGCCACCAGAGAGTCTCTATATACTTATTGTCGTAGGTGATATACGGATGATCCAAATCGACAAAGTAACCCATGCGCTCCGTTAAGTCGCGCCATTCCTGGGTGTACATCATTACATTTTCACGACACTTGGCATTATACTCTTCGGTAGAGATATAACGAGGTGATTCAGGATTGTCGATATCGGCCTTCGTGATGCCCAAGGCTTTTTCTACGCTCAGCTCCACAGGCAGTCCGTGAGTGTCCCATCCTGCCTTACGCTTCACCTGAAAGCCTTTCATCGTCTTGTATCTGTTGAAGGTATCTTTCAGGGCACGGCCCAGCACATGGTGGATGCCCGGATGACCATTAGCTGAAGGAGGACCCTCATAAAATACGAACTGCGGGCAACCCTCGCGCTCTGCAATAGATCGGTGGAAGATGTCTTCTTCCATCCATTTCTCAAGAATCTCGTTGTTCACCTGAGTAAGATTCAGGCCGTTGTGTTCAGCGAATCTCTTTGCCATTGTTTTATATATATACTTGTACTTAATTTATATTTTTGACGTGCAAAGGTACGAAAAACTTTTCATTTAACAAAAAATCTCTCATATTTTAGTCTTAAATTTTGTAGAATGTATCTTTTTAAATATTTTTGTTACGACATCTGGCAGGTAAAAAGGAAAAAATGATTAACTTTGCATTCACTAACAAATAAGCGCAAAAGACGAATTTATGGAAAGAACATGGAGATGGTTTGGCAAGAATGACAAGATCACTCTTGCCATGCTGAAGCAAATCGGCGTGGAAGGCATCGTGACGGCACTCCACGACGTGCCCTTAGGTCAAGTATGGACACGCGAAAAGATTCGCGACCTGCGGGAATACATAGAGAGTTATGGCATGCGCTGGTCGGTGGTTGAGTCACTGCCAGTGGTGGAGACCATCAAATACGGCGGCCCGGATCGCGATGAACAGATTGAGGTATACAAAGAGTCGCTCCGCAATCTGGCAGCAGAAGGTATTCACTGCATCTGCTACAACTTTATGCCTGTGCTCGACTGGGCGCGCACCGACCTGCTCCACCAGAATCCCAACGGTGCTACGAACCTCTACTTCAACTACGCCGAGTTTGCATACTTCGACATATACATCCTGAAACGCGACGGAGCCCGCGAGGAGTGGGCCAACTTCCAGTTCCCCAAGGGCTGGGGTGAAGGCCGCAACGTGCTGGCCGAATGCGACGAGCTGGCCAAGACGATGACTCCCGAGAAAGATCATCAGCTGGTGGAGAACATCGTCATCAAGACGCAAGGCTTCGTCAGCGGCAACTTCAGTGAGAACGATGAGGCACCCGTGCAAAAGTTCCGCGAGTATCTTGAGCTATATAAAGGCATAGACAAGAAGCAGTTACGCGCAAACATGAAGTATTTTCTTGAAGCCATCATGCCTACTTGCGAGGAATGCAACACGAACATGTGCGTGCACCCCGACGATCCCCCCATCGAGATTCTCGGCCTGCCTCGCATCGTGCGCACGGAGGACGACATCCAGTGGTTCCTCGACGCCGTGCCCAACAAGCACAACGGCCTGACTTTCTGCGCCGGAAGCCTCTCGGCTGGTGCTTACAATAATGTGGTCGACCTGGCCCGCAGGTTTGCTTCACGCACCCACTTCGTACACCTGCGTTCGTGCCACATCTTCCCCAATGGCGACTTCACCGAAGCCAGCCATCTGGGCGGCCGAGCCGACATCATCGAGTTGTGCCGTATTTTCGAGAAAGAGAATCCTCAGCTTCCCATGCGCGTAGACCACGGCATGACGTTTACCGACAAGCCTGGCGGCATCCTCGATGAGTCGAGCCACGGCCACAATGCCGGCTACACCCTGCTGGGCCGCATGTTTGCCCTGGGACAGGTGCAGGGCATCCTGGCCACCGTTGACCGCGAACTGGGCATCGAGTACAAGCAGCCTGGATTCTTTGACTGAACAAAACTGGGTGAAGAATGGGTTTACACCCCTTCATAATCAGTGAAAAACTTGGTACATTGGTGCTCACAAACCATATACTTAGCATTCGTAAACAACATATTTAGCAACCAAAAGTCATATACTTTATGAAACTGACAGATATATTGAGTGGTCAGCTGAATGCCGCAGAATGGGAACAGAAAGGCTATCAGCTACCCAAGTTCGATATCAAGGCCCTGCGCGAAAAGACGGCCAAAGAGCCTACGTGGGTTCACTTTGGCGGCGGCAACATCTTCCGGGCCTTCCCTGCCGCCATCCTCAACGATGCTTTGAACACGGGCAAATACGACCGCGGCGTCATCGTGGCCGAGACGTTCGACTACGAGGTGATAGACAAGGCATATACGCCCTACGACAACCTCTCGCTTGCCGTGTCGCTCTGTTCCAATGGCAACATTGAGAAGAAGGTCATTGCCAGCATCACCGAGGCACTGAAGGCCGACCCGCAGTTCTCCGACTGGCAGCGCCTGGTGGAGATTTTCCGCCAGCCAAGCCTGCAGATGATTTCATTCACCATCACTGAGAAGGGCTACAGCTACAACGAGGCCGACCTGCAGCGCGGCCTGGAGCCCGTCTTCGCCATGGGCAAGGTGACGCGCCTGCTCTTAGAGCGCTTCCTGGCCGGCGAACTGCCGCTGACGGTGCAGTCGATGGACAACTGCTCACACAACGGCGACAAGGTGAAAGCCGGCGTCATTGCCTATGCCGAGCGGTGGGTAAATGACAGACTGGTAGACAAGGAGTTCCTCGACTACCTGACGGACGAGCATAAGGTGACGTTCCCATGGTCGATGATCGACAAAATTACACCACGCCCCCATGAGAAGGTCAAGGAGATGCTGGCAGCCGACGGTTTCGAAGATAACAACTACATTGAGACCGAGCGCCACACCTTCACGGCTCCCTTCGTGAATGCCGAAGAAGTGCAGTATCTGGTCATTGAAGACAGCTACACCAACGGCCGCCCCCCACTCCACCTCGGAGGCGCTCTCTACACCACGCGCGATACCGTCGACAAAGTGGAGACCATGAAAGTTACCACCTGTCTCAATCCTCTTCACACAGCCATGTCAATCTATGGCTGCATGCTCGGCTATACACTCATTTCTGCCGAAATGGCCGACCCCGACCTGCGCAGCTTCATTCAGAAGATAGGCTACATTGAGGCCATGCCGGTGGTCACCGATCCCGGCGTGCTGAATCCCTATGAGTTCATCGGAGCAGTCATCAACCGCCGTCTGCCCAACCCCTTCATGCCCGACGCCCCGCAACGCATCGCCATGGACACCAGCCAGAAGCTGCCCATCCGCTTCGGTGAGACTATCAAGAAGTATCTGGCCCGCGGGCTCGACATGTCGGCCCTGCAGCTCATCCCGCTCACGCTGGCCGGCTATGCCCGCTATTTGAAAGGAATAAAGGACGACGGTACGCCCTTCGAGCCTTCGCCCGATCCCATGCTACAGGAGCTGCAAGCCATTGTCAGTCAGCTGGAAATTGGCAAGCCGCAGCAAGACTGGGCGTGCCTGCATCGGCTTTTCAGCCGTGCCGACGTGTTTGGCCTCGATCTGTATGAAGCCGGGCTTGGGCCGCTGATAGAACAGATGGTGAAGGAGCTGTTTGCCGGCCCCGGAGCCGTCAGAGCCACACTTCACAAATACGTGACGGCCAGATGACAACGCCATAGGCAAATCACACAGCCCGACAACAATACGCCCCCGAAAGCTCTTTCTTCCTTTCGGGGGCGTAATTTGTATTTATGCGGCAACTATTATGCCAGCGACAGGCTCTTCTTGATGGCCTCAACCTTCTCGCCTGCCGCTTTCATGCAGCGCTCATAGCAGCCGGCGCAGCGGAACGACGGGTCTTTCACCTCAAGATAGAACTTAATCTTAGGCTCAGTGCCGCTGGGGCGCACAGAGACCTTCGTGCCGTCTTCGCAGAACCACTGCAGCACATTGCTCGTGTCGGGCATCTGCAGCTTCTCCACCGTACCGTCAGCTTTGCGGGCCTCCAGCGTCTTGTAGTCTTTCCACAGGCAGACCTTCGAGCCGCCGAGCTCCACGGGCGGATTCTCGCGGAAGTTGGTCATCATCTGCTTAATCTCGTCGGCACCAGTCTTGCCCGGACGCACCACGTTGATGGTCACCTCGCGCGAGAAGCCATACTCGGCATAGATGTTCATCAGCAAGTCGTAGAGCGTCATGCCGTTGTCCTTGGCCCACGCGGCAATCTCGCAGATAAGGCAGATGGAAGCAGGTGAATCCTTGTCGCGCACCTTGTCGAACGGCAGGAATCCGAACGACTCCTCACCGCCGCCGATATATTTCTTCACGCCCTCGCTGATGCGAATCTCATTGGCAATCCACTTGAAACCCGTGTAGCAGTCGCGCAGCTCCACGCCGTTCTTCTTGGCAATCTCGGCAATGACCTCGGTCGTGACGATGGTCTTCACCAGGAACTCGTTGCCTTTCAGCTGTCCGAGTTTTTTCTTGTTGGCAATGATATACCAGCAGAACATCATGCAGGTCTGGTTGCCATTCAGTATCTCCCACTCGCCCTTGGCGTTGCGGCAGACGATGGCCAGGCGGTCAGCATCGGGGTCGGAGGCAATCACCAGGTCGGCATTCAGGCGCGTACCCAGCTTCATGCCCAAAGTCATGGCCTCGGGGTTCTCCGGATTGGGGCTGACCACAGTGGGGAAGTTGCCGTCGATGACCATCTGCTCGGGCACCACATGAATATTCTGAAAGCCCCATGAGCGCAGAGCCTCGGGAATGATGACACGCCCCGTGCCGTGCATGGGCGAATAGACGATGTTGAGGTCTTTCTGGCGCAAGATGACATCCTGATCGACCATGGCCTCCTTCACGGCCTGCAGGTAGTCCCAGTCCATCTCGCCGCCGATGATTTCAATGAGCTCTTTGTTGCCCTCAAACTTCACGTCTTCTATCTTCACTTTGTTCACCTCGTCGATGATGCCCTTGTCGTGCGGAGCCAGCACCTGTGCGCCATCGTCCCAGTAGGCCTTGTAGCCGTTGTACTCCTTAGGATTGTGGCTGGCCGTCACGTTGACGCCGGCCTGGCAGCCCAGCTGCCGAATGGCAAACGATATCTCGGGTGTGGGGCGCAGGCTCTCAAAGAGATACACCTTGATGCCGTTGGCCGAGAAGATATCGGCCACGCTCTCGGCAAACATGCGGCCGTTGTTGCGGCAGTCGTGGCCCACCACTACACTGCACTGCTTGCCGGGGAAGGCCTTCAGAATATAGTTGGCAAAACCCTGCGTGGCCATGCCCACGATGTATTTGTTCATGCGGTTGGTACCTGCACCCATGATGCCGCGCAGGCCGCCTGTGCCGAATTCCAGATTCTGATAGAAAGCATCGATGAGAGCCGACTTGTCGTCGGCATCAAGCATCTGCTGCACTTCTTTGCGGGTTTCCTCGTCGAAGGCTGGCGACAGCCACTGTTTTGCGGCAGCTTCACACTGTGCAATGAGTTGAGCGTTATTTTCCATAATTTTTTGTTAATTAGATGATATGATTCAAGTTTCTGTTTCTAATCTACAAAGATACTGAAAAAAAATGTAACAACGCCACACCGCATTGTTTATTTTCATTTTTTTAGCAGTCGGAGGTGTTGCCTTGGTTGTCATGAGCAGAGAGAGACAGCACAGATTTTGGCCATTATTAAACGAATATTGGCCAAAATCAATGTGATTCTGGCCAATATTAGCGGTCACTGCTTGAGTTCCGACAGCTTGCAGCGAGCCGAAAAACGCCTCAACTACTTACGTAAATGCTGCTCAACGAAGCTCATCTGGCGCCGTATCTGGCGCTGACGCTTCTTGATATACTTGCTGGGCGAGGCCGAACTGAAGCGGTGCGGATTGGGAAGCGTCGCGGCAATGAGGGCACACTGGTCGGCCGTGAGCTCGGAAGCCGGCTTGCCAAAGTGCTGGCGGGCTACAGCCTCTATGCCATAGAGGCCAGGCCCCGTCTCAATGGAGTTCAGATAGACTTCAAGAATGCGCTCTTTCGACCAGCAGAGCTCTATGAGCACGGTGAAATACGCCTCGAGGCCTTTGCGCAACCACGAGCGACCGGGCCATAAGAAGACGTTCTTGGCTGTCTGCTGGCTGATAGTAGAAGCACCATGTACGTTCTTCTCGGGATGTTCGCGATTATGCTTAGCCGCCTGTTGGATGGCATCAAAGTCAAAACCGTGATGCTCCATGAAGCGCTGGTCTTCGCTGGCCATGACGGCTATGGGCATATGGTGCGAAATCCCGTCCATCGGCACCCAATGGTGGTGCAGCGTCCAGGAGCTCTGCTTCATCTGCTGCACCACCATGTAGGGGGTGATGTAGACCGGCAGGAAGCGAAGCGCTACAACAGCAAGAATCGTGGAGGCAAAGAATGCCACCACGATTCTCGTCAATAGTTTCCTGATAATTTTCAACTTGCTAACTGTTCAATTATCAAATGTCAATTATCAATTTCCGGCTTACTGCAGCGTTCCGGCCTCGGCAGCGTTGATCATGGCCTGCGAAGCATACATATACACTTCCACGCGGCGGTTCTGCTGGCGGCCTGCAGCGGTAGAGTTGTCGGCAACGGGGTTGGTAGAGCCCTGACCGTCGACGGTCTTGATCTGAGCAGAGCTGACACCCTGGCCCTTCAGATAGGTCTCAACAGCCTTTGCGCGCTTCACGCTGAGGGGGTTGTTGATGGCGTCAGAACCGGTATTGTCGGTGTGGCCGAAGATAGCGATATCACAGTCGCTGTTGTTCTTCAGCACATTGGCAAACTGGTTGAGCGATTTTTTAGAAGCAGCATTCAGCGTAGAGCTGTTGGTAGCGAAAAGGATACCCGAGTCGAAGGTCACCTTCACGCCCTGCAGGCCGTTAGCATCGGTGATCTGCTCCACCTGGGCATTCTGTACAGCCTCAGCCTGAGCCTTCACCTTGTCCATGTGCTTGCCAATGAGTGCGCCAGTGCCTGCACCGACGGCCGTACCAACGGCAGCGCCGACAGCCGTGTTGCCGGCAATCTTACCTACCACAGCACCCAGCAGAGCACCGCCTGCTGCGCCAATGGCTGTTCCTTTACCCAGGTTGTTGCAACCCATCATCACCAATCCTCCGCACAGGGCGAGAATCATTGTCTTCATTTTCTTCATAATTTTACCTATTTAATTTGTTAAACGATTGATTTCGCGATGCAAAGATACGAAATAATTCGTAATTCGTAATTCATTATTCATAATTATTTTGTACCTTTGCACCAAAATTTTAAATTTATTGTGCAAAACATGGCAAAAGAATTAAAAGATTTAACAAAAAGAGCTGACAACTACAGCCAGTGGTACAATGACCTTGTGGTAAAGGCCGATCTGGCAGAACAGTCGGCTGTGCGTGGATGTATGGTCATCAAGCCTTATGGATACGCCATCTGGGAGAAGATGCAGCAGCAGCTTGACAAGATGTTCAAGGAGACGGGAGCACAGAATGCATATTTCCCTCTGCTCATCCCCAAGTCGTTTTTGAGCCGCGAGGCTGAGCACGTGGAAGGCTTTGCCAAGGAGTGCGCCGTGGTGACCCACTACCGCTTGCGCGCCAAAGCAGACAAGAGCGGCGTGGAAGTGGATCCCGCCGCAAAGTTGGAGGAAGAACTCATCATACGCCCTACGTCAGAAACGATTATCTGGAACACCTATAAGAACTGGATTCACTCGTGGCGCGACCTGCCCCTGATGTGCAACCAGTGGTGCAACGTGATGCGCTGGGAAATGCGCACGCGCCCGTTCCTGCGCACCTCGGAGTTTCTGTGGCAAGAAGGCCACACGGCCCACGCCACACGCGAAGAAGCTGAAGCTGAAGCCAAGCTGATGCTCCACGTCTATGCCAAGTTTGCCGAAGAATGGATGGCCGTGCCCGTGCTTCAGGGCGTAAAGAGCGAGACTGAGCGTTTTGCCGGCGCTCTTGACACCTATACCATCGAAGCCATGATGCAAGACGGCAAGGCCCTGCAGAGCGGCACAAGCCATTTCCTCGGACAGAACTTTGCCAAGGCTTTCGACGTGACTTATTTAAATAAAGAGAACAAGCCCGAGTATGTATGGGCTACGTCGTGGGGAGTGTCTACACGTCTTATCGGCGCACTCATCATGACCCATTCTGACGACAACGGCCTTGTGTTGCCCCCGCGTCTGGCTCCCATTCAGGTGGTCATCATCCCCATTGCCACCAAGCCCGAGCAAATGGAAATAGTCAACAAGGAGGTGGCTCCTATCATTGAGGGCCTGCGCAAGAAGGGTATTTCGGTGAAGTTCGACGATGCCGACAACAAGCGCCCGGGCTTCAAGTTTGCCGACTACGAGCTGAAGGGTGTACCCGTGCGTCTGGTTTTGGGCGCACGCGACCTGGAGAACAAGACCATCGAACTGATGCGCCGCGACACTCTGGAGAAAGAAACTCTGCCGCTGGAGGGCATCGTAGACCATGTGGAGAAGCTGCTGGACGACATACAGAAGAACATCTTCGAGAAGGCCCGCAAATACAGAGACGAACACGTCTATGAGTGCGACAACTACGAGGAGTTTAAGGAGCGAATCAAGGATGGAGGTTTCTTCCTCTGCCACTGGGACGGCACTGCTGAGACAGAAGCCAAGATTAAGGAAGACACGCAAGCCACCATTCGGTGCGTGCCATATGCATACGAGCAGACGCCCGGCACTGACATGGTGAGCGGCAAGCCCGCCAAGTGGCGCGTCATCATTGCACGCAGCTACTAATGAGTTGGCTCATATTATATGACAGTGCGGCCTGCATCAACTGATGCAGGCCGCACTGTCATATAATAATAAGGTATTAAGGGATTGATGTCCTACCAAGCCGCCTTTGCTCATCAGCAGGACAGGAGAACCCCGATCGCGACGAGAAGACCATAGACGAAGATGTTGCGTGCCGTTTCGCCAAGACACTGATTCAGCGCCCTCCCCTCCCAGATTGACTGCATCTTGCGATATGTTTTGTAGTGCAACAGCAGATAGGCCAACGGCAGGACGCTGGCCAGCCAATGACCTTGGAAGGCAAAATAGCCTCCCATCAGGCAGGCTACCACTCCGACACCCAAATAGGCTCGCAGGGCGGCTTTTCCACCTATGCGCACCACCAGCGTCACTTTCCCCGCCTCGCGGTCGGTGTCGCGGTCGCGGAAGTTATTCACCAGCAGCAGGGCGTCAATCACCAGTCCGCATGCCAGCGAGGCAAGAAGCACTTCAAGCGTGACCGTCAGCGTCTGCACATAGTAGGTCATGCACACGGGTACGAGCCCGAAAAACACCAGCACCAGCACATCGCCAAGGCCAATATATGAGAAATAGGTGGTATAAAGGAAGCAGAATGCCACGCAGAGCACGCCAACCAGTATGAGTTCCCATCCGCCATAGAAGACGAGCGGGAAGCCTACCACACAGGCAAGTGCCGTGGTCAGGACAATGGCACACTTCATCCGGCCGATGCTCACCCACCCTTGCGAGCAGGCACGCTCGGGGCCGAGACGCGTCTCGCGGTCGTCTGTGCCACGGAAATAGTCGAAGTAGTCGTTCACGAAGTTTGCATCTATCTGCATGATAAATGCAAACAGGATGCACAGGATGGCAGGAATCCATTTGAACGTCATTGCCCAGTCGGGGGCGATGTCTGCCTGTAGCTCTGCCGTCCGCGCGAGACACTCCACTTTCTGCTGGTGAATATCGGCCCATGCCAGGGCCAGTCCTATCATCACCGGCACTGCGGCCCCCGTGAGTGTTTTGGGTCTGGCAGCCAATATCCACGCCTTCAAAGAGTCTTTCTTAACTTCCATAAATCACTTTTTTACGAAAACGCTTGCAAAAGTAAACAAAAAACAGTATATTTGCAAGCGAAACAAAAGAAAAATGATGCGCAGCAACACTCCTTCACTTGATCTCGTTGAGTTTATTGAAACTCAGATACTGCCACAGTATGTCTCGTTCGACAAGGCTCACAACCTGCAGCACGTCACCCGTGTCATACGCCGAGCGCTCGATTTGGTGACACACACAGGAGCTGATGTAAACATGGTCTATGCCGTTGCTGCTTATCACGACATAGGCATGAGCGGGCCACGAGCCATACATCACATCACCGGAGGAAAGATTCTGGCTCAGGATGCACGACTCAAGCGGTGGTTCTCGCCGGAACAAATAAAAATCATGAAGGAAGCCATTGAAGACCATCGTGCTTCTGCATCACATGCTCCGCGAAATCTCTATGGCAAGATCATTGCCGAGGCCGACCGCGACATCGTACCAGAAGTGGTGTTCAGGCGTGCCGTGCAGTTTGGGCTGGCAAACTATCCGGAACTCGATAAAGAGCACCAGTGGCTGCGCTTCCGGCAGCATATGGACGAGAAGTATTCTGTCAATGGATATATCAAACTGTGGATTCCCGGATCGCCCAATGAGAAAAAGCTAAAGGAGCTGCGCGACGTCATTGCCTCGCCCAAGCTGTTGAGAGAGGCTTTCGAAACATATTACGAAAAAGAAAAGAACAACGAATAACGAAGAACCGATGCGACGCTCCGTTGCGCCGTCAAGGTTTTCCACATACGGCAAGCAAGAAAGACAAGACGCAATTAAGTATAGCGTCTTGTCTTTCTTTTTTTATCAACAGAACAGGCCCTAAAGTGCACCAGAATGCAGGTAATAATAGCCAAAGGCAAGAACGGCCAGCAACACTATCAGTACGATGGTCTTAACAAGACAACTTGCCACTTTCTTGATAATGGTCACGGCCACGACGATAGCTACAAGAGCCAGTATATAATATCCAATATTGTCCATTCCTGAAATCACTATTTTCGTTTAAACAGTTGCCGGAAAGCTGTCGGCACCGGCGTTTCAAACTCCATGCGTTCGCCTGTGACGGGATGCGTGAAGCAGAGCAGCCAAGCATGAAGGCAAAGCCTATGAATGGGGTCGTCGCCATTTCCATACTTCACATCTCCACACACAGGATGCCCCATATCGGCCGAGTGAACGCGTATCTGGTTTTTGCGCCCCGTCTCCAGTCGGAACTCAACTAACGAGTGCTCCGTGGTACGGTCGAGCACATGATAATGGGTGATGGCCAGTTTTCCGCCGTTGTCTACAGGCGATGAATAAGTGACATAGGCCTTGTTGTCTTTCAGCCAATTCTCTATCGTTCCTTCGTCTGACTCCATCTCGCCGCTGACCACCGCCACATAGCGCCGGTCATAGACAATCTGATGCCAGTGGTGCTCCAGTATCTGCTCTGTCTCTATGTCCTTGGCATAGACCATCAGTCCGCTGGTGTCGCGATCCAAGCGATGAACGACGTGGGCAGTACACTTCTGACGGCTCTTCCTGAAATAGTCGTCAAGCACCGTCTTAACGTTGAGCGAAGAGTGGCCCGCGGCCATGGAAAGTATGCCTGGCTGCTTTTCTATGACTATTATCCAGCGGTCTTCATATACAATTCTCACAAAGCGGCTTTTAAACGTCTGCTGGTTTCGCTTGCTCATTGACACAGCCACCTTCATACCAGGCTGAAGCATGAAATCAAACTGGCTGACAGTTTTACCGTTGACCTTGATGCCACGCCCTTGCAGCGTGGCCTTAACTTTTGTGCGGCTCTCGTTCACATTCGCCAGCAAGAACTCAAGCAGAGGCTGCTGCTGGCTCACCACATAGTGCTTATAGTCTCCCTCACGATGGAGGCCTGTATTCATTTTCATCTTTATTACTGCGAGAAGTGTTTCTTTTCTTCAATCATCATCTGGCATAGCAGACAAAAAAGTGGCGCCTACTGCCAGGCAGCGTCCTTGCGCATCACAAATTTCACCTTTGAATTTTTCGGCAGCCGAGGTTTGGCCCAGCGCCCGCTCATAATCTGCACAACCTGAGACTTCAACGGGTCTATGTGGGTCAGGGCATCGTCGAGCGACAAGTAATTGCCACGGCCTGCAGGGTCGATTGTCACGTCGGCCTCTACACGAAATCTGGAAAGCAGTGGCACTTCCTCACACAATGCATCTGCCAACAGTCGGGCCACGGTCATGGCACCGTTCACACAATAGTGTGTGTTATCCTGCCGGCCTTCCGGCACCGACGGCTCTTCACCAGGCATAAACCACATGTGGAGTTTCTTGCTGCCCTCACGTCCCAACGACTGTTCAAGGTCATGGGTAATCCGGTTAGCGTCTATGAAATGTACATTCATGCGCCGGGCCACATCGCATGGTGCAACGCGGTAAAGCCCATGTGTGTCGACAAGCGTATCGCCCTCAACCATCTTTACACCGTCACGAAACGTAGTGGTGCGAAGCAACTCGTCGTCATCATTATCGGGCACTTCTACAAAGAAATTTCGACGTACAACAGCATTCATCAGCACCGGTATGCCGCCACGTTCGCGTGTCTCACGCACAAAGCGCGCCAAGTTGTAGTCGAACGTTGAGCCAGGATCTGTATGGCGGTCGGCCTTGAGTTTCTCGTCGTTGTGTCCGAATTGAATTATCACGAAGTCGCCCGGGCGGAGTGCCTCAAGCACCCGCTGCCATCGCCCTTCATCTATGAAAGATTTCGACGACCGGCCGTTGACTGCATGATTGTCGATGCGAATCTGATCGTCGAAGAAGCTCTGCAGCATCATTCCCCATCCACGCTCTTGTTTGCCGTTGGAGATGTCCTTGTCGGCCATCGTCGAGTCGCCTATCAAGAAAATCGTAGTGACACGATTTCCCGAAGCAGTACACAGTAAGAGTACAACTCCTAACAAGAGCGTAAACAGGGTGATACGTTTCATGCCTTGAGTTTTTCTATCAGTTCGTCAGGCGACACCATGCTCTGTTCGCCTGTGCTCATATTCTTCAGCGTCACTTTATTCTCAGCCATCTCTGTCTCGCCCGCCAACACAACAAACGGAATCTGTTTGGCATTGGCAAACGACATTTGTTTTTTCATCTTAGCTGCATCGGGGTAAAGCTCTGCCTTAATGCCGGCACGGCGAACTTGTGCTACGAACGGCAGCTGATAAGCCGTCTCGCGGGGTCCGAAGTTGATGAAGAGTACGCGACTCGTCTGCAGAGAATCAGCAGGATAGAGATGCAGCGCATCAAGCACATCGTAAATTCGGTCGACGCCAAACGAGATGCCAACTCCCGAGAGTCCCGGCATGCCGAAAATGCCAGTCAGGTTGTCATAGCGGCCGCCCCCCGAGATGCTTCCCATGGGGGTGTCGAGGGCTTTCACCTCAAAAATGGCTCCTGTGTAGTAGCTCAATCCGCGGGCCAGCGTCAGGTCGAATACTATTTCATTATGCAAGGCCGCAGCCGATCCAGGGACAAACGAACAGAGAGTATCGAGTATAAAACGTGTTTCTTCGATGCCCTTCAATCCCGTCTCGCTCTCTTTGAGCACTTCTGATATGGTGGCAAGCTTCTCCTCATTTGAGCCGGTCAGGTTGATGATGGGCCTCAGTTTATCTATCTGAGCATCGTCGAGCCCTTTTTCCTTCAACTCAGCCACGACACCATCCTCACCAATTTTGTCGAGTTTGTCGATGGCTACCGTGATATCCACTATTCTGTCGGCAGCTCCGATGACTTCTGCAATACCCGTCAGTATCTTCCGATTGTTAATTTTTATCTGAACTCTCACGCCCAATCGGGTAAACACAGCGTCTTCTATCTGCATCAGTTCTACTTCATTAAGAAGAGACTCGCTGCCCACGATGTCGCCGTCAAACTGATAGAACTCACGGTAGCGCCCCTTTTGAGGACGGTCGGCACGCCACACGGGCTGCACCTGGTAGCGACGGAACGGCAGCTGCAACTCTTCGCGGTGCATCACCACGTAGCGTGCAAAAGGCACGGTCAGGTCATAGCGCAAGCCCTTTTCACACAGGCGGGCTGCCAGCTTGAGCGTCTGTCGACCAAGCAGTTCCTCGTCAGTAATCTTCTGCAGGTAATCGCCGCTGTTGAGCACCTTGAAAAGCAGCTTATCACCTTCCTCGCCGTATTTGCCCATCAACGTTTGGAGGGTCTCCATGGCAGGCGTCTCAATCTGCTGGAAACCGTAAAGTTCATAGACCTCCCTGATAGTGCTCAGAATGTAGTTGCGCTTGGCCATTTCTACCGGGCCGAAGTCGCGTGTGCCTTTGGGAATACTTGGTTTATTTGCCATTTCTCAGGATAGTTTGTTCGCGGTCAGGACCGATACTAATAATCGTAATAGGCGTCTCCAACTGCTTCTCCAGAAAAGAGATGTAGTTCTTGAAATTCTGGGGGAACTGCTCTTCGGAGGTGAAACCCGTCATGTCGGTTTTCCATCCGGGCATTTCCTCATAGACAGGTTCTATACCCTCATTGATGTCGTAGGGGAAATAGTCAATCTGCTGCCCATGCTGCTTATAAGCCACGCATGCCTTGATGGTGTCGAACCCGTCGAGCACATCGCTCTTCATCATTATAAGCTGTGTGACACCATTGACCATGATGCTATAGCGCAATGCCACCAAATCAATCCACCCGCAACGACGCTCACGACCGGTGACGGCACCATACTCATGGCCTAACTGACGTATGCGGTCGCCCGTCTCATCAAAAAGCTCCGTAGGGAATGGCCCTGCACCCACTCGCGTGCAATAGGCTTTCATGATGCCATAGACTTCGCCAATCTTATTTGGACCAAGGCCCAAGCCGGTGCATGCGCCGGCACAGATAGTGTTAGATGAAGTGACAAAAGGATAAGAGCCGAAATCTACATCAAGCATGGTGCCTTGAGCACCTTCGCAGAGCACGGTCTTTCCCTGGCGCAGATAGCCGTTCACTTCATGCTCGGAATCGACGATGGGGAACTGTCTCAGATACTCTACGCCCTCGAGCCAATGTTTTTCTGCCTCAGTCACGTCATACTCGAAATGGAGCGAACGGAGAATAGCTTCATGGCGTGCTTTGGCTGCGGCGTACTTCTCTTCGAAATTGTCGAGAATGTCACCCACGCGAAGACCTACGCGCGAAATCTTATCCGTATAAGTGGGGCCGATGCCTTTGCCAGTCGTGCCCACGCGGTTTTTGCCTTTCTGAGCCTCATAGGCAGCATCAAGCACCCTGTGCGTAGGCATGATGAGATGAGCTTTCTTAGAGATGTGCAAACGGGTCTTCAATTCATGACCGCTCTTTTCAAGCGCCATGGCTTCTTCCATGAAGAGGTCGGGAGCCAACACCACGCCATTACCTATCACATTGATCTTGTCACCTTGGAAGATGCCGGAAGGGATTGAACGGAGCACATACTTCTGCCCCTCAAACTCCAGTGTATGACCAGCGTTAGGACCACCCTGGAAACGCGCCACGACGTCATAGCGAGGCGTCAGCACATCAACCACCTTGCCTTTTCCTTCATCGCCCCACTGGAGCCCCAGCAGCACGTCTACTTTTCCTTTGTTCATAGTTATTTCTCTTTTTATATTATTCTTTTAACTTTTTACTTTTTCTCGTAATCGATGCCTGACAGGTGGAGCAGATACCATAGATGTAGAGAGAGTAGCCGTCTTTCCGAAACCGTTTCAGCTTGAGAGAGTCTATCGCCTCTGTGATTTCCGGCGATTTCACTTCCGTCACTCTTCCGCACACCGTACAAATCTGATGGCAATGACTTTCATTGTTGTAGCATGCCTCATAGCGCGTTGACCCCTGAAAGCGATGTCGTATCACCAAACGCAGCTCCATGAAGAGGTTCAGCGTGTTGTAGAGTGTCGCGCGTGACACGGGAAACTTGTAGTCGGCCATCAACTTCTCACCCAGTTCATCAAGCGTAAAATGGCCGTCGGTACTATACACGGCTTTCAGAATCGCATAACGCTCAGGGGTCTTGCGATGGTTGTTTTTCTCCAAATAGCTGTCAAGTATGTGCTCCACAGCGGAGTACACACTTTCTTTCTTTTCATTCGTCTTCATAAACCAAGGTACAAAGGTAATATAAAAAACTAACATACCGAAAATAAAATCACAAAAAAATATTAATGGCGGACAATCGATTAGTTTTTTATGCAGCAATGTTATGACATGAATAGAATAAGGCCGCTTAGATGGCAAGCACACTGGCCGCCCGGCAGAGAATCGAAGTAAACGAAAATTGTGGGGGAACCGTCGAAAGACCATGTTCTCCCACAATTGCAACAAGCCGGCCGAAAAGAATCAGCCGCCGAAATTATCGTACATAATAGACTCCGGTTCCACGCCGAGCGAATCGAGCATCTGAACAACGGCTGCCGACATGGGGCCAGGGCCGCACATGTAATACTCCACATCTTCCGGAGCCTCATGATCTTTCAGATACGTGTTGTACATCACCTGATGCACAAAGCCCGCAGTATACTTCACACCAGCCTGGTCGGCAGCAGGGTCAGGACGGTCGAGTGCCAGGTGGAAGTGGAAGTTGGGGTACTCCTTCTCCAGCCCGAGGAAGTCATCAAGATAGAACACCTCATTAAGTGCGCGTGCACCATAGAAGTAGTGCATCTCGCGGTCAGTCGTATGGAGCGTCTTGGTCATGTGCATGATTTGAGCACGCAGAGGAGCCATGCCAGCGCCACCGCCTACCCAGATCATCTCTTTCTTCGAATCGAAATGTGGATGGAAGTCACCGAAGGGGCCGCTCATGATGACCTTGTCGCCGGGTTTCAGCGAGAAGATATAGCTGGAGGCAATACCCGGATTTACATCCATGAAGCCGCTGCGGTCAGGCTTAAACGGCGGTGTGGCAATGCGCACCGTGAGCATGAACACGTCGCCCTCAGCCGGATAATTGGCCATAGAATAAGCGCGAATGGTGGGTTCCGGATTCTTGCACTTCAGGTCGAACATCTTGAACTTCTCCCAACTGGGCACATACTCTGGAGTAATCAGCTCGCGGTCGTAGTCGTTGTAGTCGATGCAGTCGAAGGCCGGAATCTTTATCTGAGCATAAGATCCTGGCAGGAAATCCATGTGTTCACCCTTAGGCAGCTGCACCTTGAACTCCTTGATGAACGTGGCCACATTTTTATTTGATATGACGGTACACTCATACTCCTTCACGCCAAGGATAGACTCGTCGATGTGTATTTTCAGGTCGCCCTTCACCTTGCACTGGCAGCCCAGTCGCCAATGATTTTTAATCTCTTTACGAGTAAAGTGTGGTTTCTCAGAGTCGAGAATCTCTCCCCCGCCCTCAAGCACCTGCACCTTACACTGCCCGCACGAGGCTTTTCCTCCGCAAGCTGAAGGCAGGAAGATGCCATTCTGGTTAAGCGTGGCCATCAGGTTGTTACCCTGCGGCACAGAGAGGGTACGATCGCCGTTTACTACAATATTCACGTTGCCGCTGGGACTGAGATACTTCTTAGCCACAAGCAGTATGGTGACAATGGCAATGATAGTCACCAAGAACACTAATATGCTATAAACTATAAACATGGTCTTAAATATTTAATCCGCTAAAACACATCATGGCCATAGCCATCAGTCCCACGGTGATAAACGTAATGCCGAGTCCCTGAAGCGGACGTGGCACATCGCAATACTGCATCTTCTCGCGTATGGCCCCAAGCGACACGATGGCCAGAGTCCAGCCAAGGCCAGAGCCAACGGCATATACCATAGCGTCCCAAACTGAGGTGATGGCCTGCGTGTTCTGAGGGTCAAGCAGAATGCGCTGCTGCATGAAGAGCGAAGCGCCCATGATAGCACAGTTGACAGCTATGAGCGGCAGGAAGATGCCCAATGCGGCATAGAGCGAAGGTGAATACTTCTCTACAACCATTTCCACCAACTGCACAATGCCGGCGATGACAGCAATGAAGAGAATAAAACTGAGGTATGAGAGATCAACGCCCTCAATAAGGCAGTCGGGGCCCAGCACCTTTGTCTGAAGCAGGTAGTCAACAGGCACGGTGACAAACAGCACGAATGTAACTGCCAGCCCGAGCCCCAGTGAAGTCTTCACAGTCTTCGATACGGCCAAGTAGGAGCACATGCCGAGAAAGAAGGCAAAAATCATGTTGTCGACAAATATCGACCTGAAGAAAAGGCTTATTGCGTGTTCCATAACTTATTTCTCCTTATAAAAGTAAGCACGATGAATCCAAATCACTATTCCGACAAGAATAAGCGCCATGGCAGGCATGGTCATCATGCCATTGTTAATATATCCCCAGTTGTAGCATGCATCAGGAATGATCTGAAGCCCCAGCAGCGAACCACGGCCAAGGAGCTCGCGCACAGCGCCGACGATGACCAGAATCATGGCGTAGCCAAGACCGTTGCCAATGCCGTCGAGGAACGACGGCCAAGGTTTATTTTGCATGGCAAACGCCTCCAGACGGCCCATCAGAATACAGTTGGTGATAATCAGGCCGACATAGACAGACAGCTGCACGCTGACATCGTATACATAGGCTTTCAGCACTTGCGACACGATGGTCACCAGTGCGGCTACCACCACCAGCTGCACCACGATGCGGATGCGGTTGGGAATAGTGTTGCGCAGAACAGAGATGATCACGTTTGAGAAGGCCGTAATCACCGTCACGGCAAGTCCCATGACGATAGCGGGCTTCAGCTGCGATGTGACGGCCAGTGCTGAGCAGATGCCCAGTACTTGCACGAGTATCGGGTGGTCGAGGTTCAACGGATTAGTCAGAGCCTCTTTGTTTTGTTTACTTAATAGTGCCATTGTTATTACTCCTCCTCAACTTTAGTTTCTTCCACCATATTCTTAAGCATTCCCACGCTCTCGGCAAGGCCTTCGCGCAGCATGTCGCTGACGCCGTTGGAAGTCAGCGTAGCACCCGTGACGCAGTCAACCTCAGAGTCGGGGTTAGCCACTTTTTTCACCACGGCAATAGCGGCATTCCCGTTCGCATCGAAAATCTTCTTGCCCTGGAATTTCTCCTGCCATTTCTGCGAATCCTTAATCTCGGCTCCAAGTCCGGCGGTTTCACTCTCGTGATTGAAGTAGGCGCCATAGATGGTGTTCAGGTCGTCGTCAACCGACACGAAACCGCTGATTCCGCCCCAAAGTCCCATGCCTTTCAAAGGGAAAACATACTTGGTCTGCCCATCGATAACGCAGTTGTAGTAAACCAAGTCGGCCTTTTCCACCTTGTCAGTCACCACTTCGGCATATTTCTGTTCAGCCTCCTGACCGTCCAGCCCACGTATGTTGAGCGAATAGAGAATCTGTTTCTTCACGTCAAGAGCCACGTTGGCGTCCTGCATCGGCTTAAGCACCTGGAAGATGAAGGCCAGCAGAAAAGCCACTACGACGACCAATACCGTACTATATATAAATATGTACGCGTTCGAATTGGTATTTAACTTGTTCATTTTGTACCTCCTCTCTTCATTCGTTTCGAGATATTACGCTCCACCACGATATGGTCAATCGTCGGAGCAAACATGTTCATAAGCAGGATAGCCAGCATCATGCCCTCGGGATAACCAGGGTTCAGCACGCGGATGACGACGGCCATGATGCCAATCAGCAGGCCATAGAACCATTTGCCTGTCTCCGTGCGACACGAAGTGACAGGGTCGGTGGCCATGAACACGGCACCGAAAGCGAAGCCGCCCAGCACCAGATGCTCATACCAAGGAATCATCGACTGGCCTGTCTTCTCAAAGACAAATGCCATCAGCGAGCCACCCACGAAGACGCTCAGCATGGTCTTCCAAGAGGCGATGCCCGTGCAAAGCAGGATGACGGCACCGATGGCAATGGCCACGATGCTGGTCTCACCGATACTGCCGGGAATGAAACCGCAGATCATGTCGCACATCGAAGCATCTGGCAGCTGGTTCTGGCCAATCTGGCCGAGCGGGGTAGCCATCGTAAAGCCGTCAGGCAGCGTGTTACCCAGTCCGAAGATACTGTCCTGAGCCACCCACACCTGGTCGCCGCTCATCTTCGTAGGATATGCGAAGAACAGGAATGCACGGCAGATAAGAGCCGGGTTGAAGATGTTCATGCCCGTGCCGCCAAAAATCTCCTTGCCGATGATGACTGCGAAGGCCACGGCTATGGCAAGAATCCATAGCGGACACTCCACAGGAATGATCATGGGAATGAGGATACCGCTGACAAGGAATCCTTCCTGAATCTCTTCGCCCTTCCACTGTGCCCAGGCAAACTCAATGCCCAAGCCTACAACATAGCTCACAAGAATCTTGGGAAGCACGGCCAGGAAGCCATAGAAGAACAGAGCCCAGAACGACGACTCTGCCAGCTTGCCGGCAGCCAAGGCGTTTTGATAGCCCACATTGTACATGCCAAAGAGCAGGGCCGGCATCAAGGCAATGACCACAAAGCTCATGATGCGCTTCGAGTCGATGGCATCATGTATGTTCACGCCGGTCTTTGCCGTCGTGTTAGGCACAAAGAGAAAAGTCTCGAAACCGTCGAACAGACTACGGAAAGCGTGAAGTTTTCCTTCTGGTTCGAAGTTCGGCTTTATCTTATTAAGATAGTTTCGTAATGCTTTCATAGCTCGTTATGCGTTTTCTTTACGTAAATTATTCAAGCCTTCGCGCACGATGCGCTGCAGCTCCAGCTTAGAGCTGTCGACAAACTCCGCCAGTGCAAAGTCTTCCGGGGCCACCTCGTAAATGCCAAGCTGCTCCATTTTGTCAATGTCGCCCGTAATGATGGCCTTTATCAGGTATTCGCCGTAGATATCCATTGGCAACACCCGGTCGTATTCGCCGCTCATGATGATGTGGCGCTCGCCGCCTTTCACTCGGGCATCCAGAGCATATTTCTTCTTGCCGAAGAGCCACGAAAGGTAGCTTCTGCTCGTGGAGAACTGATTGACCCTCGGCATGATCCAACCGGCAAACTCGTCGGCGTCGTCACCCTCGGGTATGATTGTCACCTCACTCGTGTGGGCTCCAAGGAAGCCTTCTTTGGTCGTGGGAGTACCGGTAAGCACGTTGCCGTTGATGATACGCACATGATGCGCAGCGTCATAGCTGTTGGAAACCAGCGTAGACAGTTCCTGCCCCACGAGCATATCCACATGCACAGGCTTTTTCACCTCACTGCCGCAGAATGCTATTGTGCGGCGCAAGTCGACCCTTCCGGTGTTGAACAGCCTGCCAATGAAAAGCACGACAGTAGGATCGCCGATGGTCCAGACCACCTCGCCCTTGTTCACGGGGTCGAGATGATTCACCTGCACGCCTACATTGCCGGCCGGACAGGGACCGTCGAAGACGGCTATCTCCACGTCTTTCATGCCCCCGAGTTTCGAAGCCGGCCCAATGCCGAGGTAGGTCTTGGCTATTTTCGACAAAGCAGTCAGACCCGTCTGAAAGTCATGCTCCTGCCCTTCCACCTCATAGTCGAAGTTGCAGGCAAGGGGTTTGTCTCTCAGTGCCGACACGAAAATAGACTTCGGGCACGTCTCAGGATTGGCTGACACGGCATAAGGCAGCTGATTGATATAGCCGAAGAGGCCAGCCTCGAGCAAGGCGTCGACAACTGCCTTTCCGTCCATTCGGCTCACATCGCGCTTGCTGAAATCCACGTAGCTCTGCTCCTTGTCGGCATCAATCTTCACGCAGAGCACTTTCCTTCGTTCGCCACGCTCCACAGCGGCGACAGTGCCGCTCACGGGAGAGGAGAACTTCACATTGGGGAAAGCCTTGTTTACAAACAGGGCATCACCAGCCTGAATCTTATCGCCTTCGCGTACGACGACCTTAGGGGTAACCCCCTCGAAATCATCGGGCACAAGGGCATAGCGGCCATTAGGATTAAGCGCTATCTTAGTCCTTGCTGCTTCACCTTTCAGCTGAATGTTCAAGCCTTTGCGTAGTTTAATGGTTACGTTTGACATATATCTTAATTTAGATTTAATGTTCTTAGCGTTTGCAAAATTACTAAAAAAAGAGAGAATATCGAAGTTTTTGTTGACTAAAATGATGGTGATAAGAAAAAATTATCGTAATTTTGCATTGTAAATTGAATTGTCGTTAGTCGATTGCTATCTAAATTTATCAGAATTGAAGTCAATAAAACATATTATCAATTGGACTATTTGGAGCATCCTGGCCGTCGGATGCACACTCATGGTGCTGATTCGCCTGTCGCCAGTGCAGAGCTTTCTCGGCGCAAGAGTGAGCAATGCCTTATCTGCCAAACTGGGAACGGACGTCGAGGTGGGCCGCATTGACTTAGGATTTCTCAATCGTCTGATTATCGACGACGTGCTCATCAAAGACCAGCATGACAACAACTTGCTGACAGCCAACCGTATGTCGGTGAAAATCGATGTCATTCCGCTCTTCGACGGACAGATTAGAATATCGTCTGCTCAGCTGTTTGGCGCACGGATATTTTTATGCAAAGAACGCCCCGACTCGCCGGCCAACTACCAGTTCATCATTGACGCCCTCTCTGCTGACAATGACGGCGAGTCATCGCCGATTGACTTGTCGGTTAATTCGCTTATCATCAGAAACTCATCGGTAAAATACGACATCAAGTCTGCCGGCAAGACACCTGGAAAGCTCAACCTTAACCATCTGGATATAAGCAACATAAGTGCACATGTCATACTTAAAGTTTTAAGGCCGGATTCCATTTGCGCCAACGTGAAGCGCGTCGCCTTGCAAGAGCGCTCCGGACTCACGGTCGAGCGTCTGGGTTTCAAGGTGGAAGCCAACACCCAAGAGGCGCGTCTTCTAGACATGAAATTGCATTTGCCCCACTCGAGGCTAAGCATCGATAAAGTCTCAGCCACCTACGACTGGAACAACCTGAAAGAAACACTAAACTATAGCGGACGGCTGGCCGCTGAAAAACTTTCGCCTGCTGACTTCCTGCCGCTGACACCTCTGGCAGACGCTCCCGACGAGCAACTGCGACTTACGGCCGACATTGCCGGCACGGCTTCAACACTCAACTGCAATAATTTACATCTGACATCGGCTGCTGAACGCCTGGCCTTGCAAGCTGACGGGAAGGTCAACTGGAGCGGAAAACCACTTATATGGGAAGCTGATATCGCGCGCTTTGCCAGCTCCGCCGAATTTATTGCAAAGCTGAAACAGGCATTCCCCGCTATTCCTGACATGCTCACACGCATAGGCGACGTAGACATGAACGGACATTTCAGAGGATTGCCCGACGGGCGCATCAGGGGATCAAGTGGTGTCGCCACTGGCATAGGCAAACTCGACACGGATTTCTCGTTCGACGAGCAGCATTTCTTCCAAGGACATCTCAGCACCGACAGCTTCAACATAGGCAGGCTGCTCGATGAAGATGCCCTGGGTATTCTGGCTACAGCCATAGACGTCAGCAAGCAGCAGTCGGCCATCCGCGTGGCAGGCCATGTGTCGCGTCTCGACTACAGCAACTACCCATACCGGGACATCGATGTCGACGCTTTCTACAGTGACGGCGACGTGGAAGGAAAACTGAAAATAAACGACCCTAACATTGAGACTGACATTGAGGGCGAAATGAAGAAAGGCAAGCGGTCGGCCGTCAGGCTGACGGGCTTCATTCGCAACCTCTCGCCGCAAGCCCTTCATCTCAGCAACCAATGGGGCAATGCCTTGTTTTCTGGTGCCGTAGATGCTGATTTCATTGCCAGCAGCATCCACGATGCCGAGGGTACCATCGACATCGATGATTTCACCATGATACGCTCCGACTCGATAGACGACCAATTCCATTTGGACAACCTCCACATCAAGTCTGGCTTCGATGAACGAGGCCACTTCATGCGGCTCAACGGCGACATGGGCGAAATAGCCATCGAGGGCAACTTTGATCTGACCACCCTGCCCCAGAGTTTCATCAGATATACGGGCTCTAAACTCCCCACCCTGCCCGGACTACCCAAGGTGTCGAAAGCAACCAATAACAACTTCGAGGTCTACGCGCTCATTACCAACTCCGACTGGCTGAAAAGCCTGTTCAACGTCAATCTGTCACTCGACAAGCCCCTGGAGCTAAAAGCGGCTGTCAACGACCAGCACAATGCCATCGACATTGACGGCGACTTGCCCGGCTTCACCTACAACGACGGCAGCTATACCGACGGGCAGCTGAAACTGTCGACAGTGGGCGACACGGCTATCTGTGCCGCAAAACTCACCAAAATCATGGACAACCGCCGAAAGACAAACCTGAATCTCACGGCACAAGCCTTCGACAACCAGCTGACGAGCTCGCTGAACTGGAGTAACGACGAGGTTGGAGGCGACAAGTCGAAAAACATGAATGGCGTCATCAACACCACCACCCAGCTCTACACTAACGACAAAGGGAAATCGGAAGCTCACATACGCGTGCAACCGTCTACCATGAATGTGAGAGGGACGGAATGGGTGTTGGAGCCCTCTGATATCCTCTACACCGACAAGCGTCTGATGGTAGACCAATTTCTTCTCCGCCATGGCGACCAACACCTGCTGCTCGACGGCATTGCTTCCACACTCAGCTCCGACTCACTCTACCTCGAGCTCAACGGCATTCAGGTAGACTATGTCCTCGACCTCGTCAACTTCCATGCCGTGGAGTTCAGCGGCCTGGCCACCGGAAAAGCCTATATCACACAGGCCTTCGGCAATTTTTCTGCCTGGGCTGACCTTGAGGTAGCTCAGTTCAAGTTTCTCGACGGACCCATGGGGACACTACTGGCTAAAGCCGAATGGAATAAGGATGAGAAACAAGTGGAACTCGACGCCGTGGCCGACGATGGCCCCGGCGCACAGACCTTCATCGACGGCTTCATCGCTCCATCGCGCGACGATATAGGCCTGCTTATCAGAGCACGCGGCACTAACATCGACTTCGTCAACTCGTTCACCTCGAGCTTCCTTGAGAACGTCAGCGGACAAGCCGATGGCGACTTACGCCTTATAGGCCCCCTAAGCAGTGTCAACCTGACTGGAGAGCTGGCCGTCAACGGCCGTGCCACCGTGTCGGCCCTCAACACGACTTACGACCTAAAGGGTGACACGCTCTTCTTCATTCCCAACGAGCTTAAATTCAATAAACACCGTATATATGACCAAGCAGGCAACATTGGCAGAATCACTGGAGCCGTGCATCATAAGAGCTTTACTAACTTCACCTTCGACATCGACGTTGATGCCAATAACCTGCTGGCCTACGACTTCCCCACCTTCGACGGAAGCGCCATCTGCGGCACAGTATTTGCCACTGGACATGCCGACCTGCACGGACAGCCTGGCGAGGTAGTCATCAACTGCAATATCACCCCACAGCGCGAATCGTTCTTCGCCTACAATGCCGCCAATCCCGATGCCATAGCAAGCCAGCAGTTCATCACATGGAACAACAAGGCTGGGCAAAGCACGGCTGACGCTCCAGACGAAGCCATGAAGCCTGCAACGGAGCCTGACGAGGATATCCCCTCTGACATCCACATCAACTTTATCATCAATGCCACGCCCGATGCTACGCTGCGCGTGCTCATGGACCAGCAAACCGGCGACTATGTCACCCTCAACGGCACGGGCTCACTCAGTGCTTCGTTCTACAACAAGGGACCCTTCAACATGTTCGGCACGTACAATGTGGAGCGAGGCACCTATGGCATCACCATACAAAATATCATCAAGAAGAATTTCGTATTCCAAAACGGGGGTACCATCACCTTCGGTGGCGATCCCTACGATGCCAACCTCAACCTGCAGGCCGTATACACCGTCAATGGTGTCAGCCTATCAGACTTAAACATAGGCAACTCCTTCAGCAATAATACCGTGCGCGTGAACTGTCTGATGAACATCAACGGCACTCCGGGAGCACCGAGGGTGGACTTCGACCTTGAGATGCCTACGGTCAACAACGAAGAAGAGCAGATGATACGCTCAATCATCGCAAGCGAGCAGGAGCTTAACCAGCAGGTGGTGTATCTGCTGGGCATAGGCAGGTTCTACACGCAGAGCGCCAACAATGCCGGCACGCAGCAATACGGGCAGACGGAACTGGCCATGCAGTCGTTCCTCTCCGGCACGGTGTCAACCCAAATCAACTCTGTGCTCTCGCAGGTGATTAAAAACGACGACTGGAACTTCGGCGCCAACATCTCTACTGGCAACGAGGGATGGCACAACGCCGAATATGAAGGCCTGGTAAGCGGCCGCATGCTCAACAACCGACTTCTCATCAACGGGCAATTTGGCTATCGCGACAATGCCACGCAGGCCACCCCATCGTTTATTGGCGACTTCGACATCAGATACCTGCTACATCCAAACGGCAACTTGGCACTGAAGGTGTACAACCAAACCAACGACCGCTATTTCACCCGGTCGTCGCTCAACACCCAAGGCATTGGCATCATCATGAAAAAAGACTTCAACGGACTTGGCGACCTGTTTCACCACCGACGGAGGAAAAGCAAATAAAAAAAACTCTTACTATATAAACGAAAAAAGGAACCTTCACAGGCTCCCTTTTTTGTTTCCACTTGCATCATAAATAATAAATGCAAACGGATGGGGGAAGATTGGGAATCTCACGATTGCCGTACTTCGAAATTAACCTTAATAATCTAATACCATGAAAAACACACTGCAAATATACGAAAATAATATGATACAGCTATAAAAAATCTTGTCAAAAAGTAGAAATTTAATATAAATTAATAGTTTTAGCATAATAATTTGAACAAAATGCAGGAATTAAAAAATAAATTCGTAACTTTGCAACCATGAATCATGACAATCTCCCCCAAATAGCTATCGTTGATTCCAACACGCTGTCGGTGCTCGGACTGAAGCAGTTGCTTCAGAACCTGATGCCAATCATGCACGTTGAGTCATTTGGTTCCATGACGGAACTGATGGCCAATCATCCAGAGAAATACGTACATTTCTTTGTGGCGATGAACATCGTGCTTGAAAACAGGGCCTACTTCATTGAGCATCGGCGCCAGACCATTGTTCTGACAATGTCGATAGAAGGCGGATGCCAGCTGTCAGAGTTTCATTCCATCTGCATCAACGTCCCGGAAAACGAGCTCGTGCGCTCGCTGTTGTCGCTGATGCAGCATGCCCATGGCGGTGGCAAGAATCTGCCCCCCCTTCCCAAAGTGCTTACACAGAAAATTCTGACCGACCGCGAGATTGAGGTCATGGCACTCATCGTGCAGGGCTACATCAACAAGCAGATAGCCGAGAAGCTGAACATCAGCCTGGCCACCGTGGTGACACACCGCAAAAACATCATGGACAAGCTGGGCATGAAAAGCGTCAGTGCGCTCACCATCTACGCCGTTACGCACGGCTATGTCGACATTAATAAGGTTTAAAGCGGTAGCCTTGCAGCAGAGAGCGTATCACGTATATACACAATTTAGGCCGGAATCGAATAAATTCCGGCCTAAATTATGTCAATTCCGGCCATTATCTGTGTCAGCATAAACTTCGTTGCCGGTCAACGTCAGCCTGCTATTCCTGCAAAAAAGCCATCTCCCCGCACGGCAGGGAGATGGCCAGTCCTTTTACAGTAGAAGTCGGCACGCCAACTCTTAGAAGAAGAGGTAGCGCTTGTCCACGATATCGGCTTTCTTCTTCAGGTCGTTAAGAAGCGAGCGGAAAGTGCTCTGCACGGCCTGCTGAGCCAGCTGCTGCAGAGTCTGAGCCTCGTCGTACTTGGCGCCCTCACGGTCAGCACGGTTGATGACCTGGAAGAAATAAGCGCCGCCATTGCCCTTGACCACATTCTTGCTGACACCACCCTTCTCTACTGCTGCCACGGCGCCGCTCAAGGCAGGCTCGCTGGCACCAGTAGCCTGCACGAAGACAGGAGCCTGGAAGGTAATCTGGCGCACGGTGTCGATGCGGGCACCTTGCTTCTGGGCATCTGCAATGGTTTTCACGCCCTCAAGCTTCTTCGAGAGCAGCTCAAACTTCTTGTCTTTCATCACCTCCTGCTTCAGAACCTCGGCAACAGTAGCCTGATCAAGATAGCCCACAGGGTGAATCTTGTCAAGACCGACCACGAGCAGATAGTCGTTGTTGCCACAGCGGTCGAAGAGCTGCGAGATATTGCCGGGTTTAGCGGAAAAAGCCCAACGCACAGCTTCGTGAGTGCCTCCGATATTTGCAATGTTGTGGGTAGTGCTGGGCATGCCCTGGCGGGTCTGCACAGTAAAGCCGTACTTCCCGGCATTCTCTTCAAGGGCGGCAAGCGTCTGGTTCTCTGACACATACTGGCTGAATTTATTGTAGGCCTCAGTGTAGGTGTCGTTAGAGAAAGTGATGGGGCGCTTCACAATAGCCACATCATACTTGTCTACCATATTCTTGCGGTCAACCACCTGAATGATGATGTTGCCCTGAGTGAGTTTCAGGTTCTTCAGCTCACCAGTGGCCATAGAGGTGAGAGTCTCAAAGTAGGCCTTGTTGTCAGCATCGATGGTCTGCATGTTCTGTATATTGGCAGAGGTGAGCCACACCTTGTCGCCGGTCTGGCCATACTTCTTGGCAATAGAGTCGAACACGGCACCTGCCTGCAGAGCCTTGTAGATGCTGTCGGCAGTCTGCGCTGCTGCATCCAAAGTGCGGCCGCCCACCTGAATGGCGCGGAACTGCACCGAGTCAGGCTGCATCGTCTTGGCGATATATTTCACCACGTTCATCGTGTTGTCGGAAGTGGTCTCGAAGGGAGCTGACGTCTGGCCCACGCTCATCGAGTCGATGCGCTTGGCAACGTCGGCGGGCAGACCTGCGCGGGTGACATAGATGCCGCGATAGGCCACCTGCGACTGACCTTTTCTCACAGCCTCGGCGGGAGTCACCTCACCTGCAGCCAGCTGCCGCTGTGCTTCGTTCATCTGAGCGAGGAGCTCTGCACGGTCCTTGGCAGAGGGGAGCACCTGGAAGGCTACATACTTGATGTCGCGCACTTCAGCGTCCTGCTTGAACATGGGCTTCATCTCGGCATACTTAGCCTTGAGGTCGGCGTCAGTCACCTGCACATCGTTGTCGTTGACGCTGTTGTATGCCAGCGAAGCAAGCAGCACGTCGCTTTCGCTGTTCTGGTTAGCGAAAGCCATCTTGGCAGAGATTGGGTTCGACACGAGGCAGGCTGCCACCAGGTTCTGATATTTCTGGGTGAGAAGCTGCTGGCGCAGGGTCTTCTCAACGTATTTCCAGTACTTGTCGAAAGTACGGAACTCTTCAGCCACCTGCGGATTGGTGTTCATCTGCTTCTTCATGTAGTCGTAGATGAAAGACACCTGGCTGTAGTCGAACTGACGGGTCTGCTGGTTGAAGAACTGAGGGAGCATTGGGAGCTGATAGAGCACGGGGTTGGTGCCTTCCTTGAGGATGGCTGCCACCTCATCGTCAGTCACCATGAGGCCGAGCTTCTTTGCCTCACCCTCGACGAGCTTGTTCTGCACGTAGTTTTCCCACACGTAGTCCTTCAGGTTGTTGAGTTGGTCTTCCGACAGGTTGTCGTTGCCCTGCATCTTCAGCACTTCCTGATACTCGTCTATCATCTGCTGATAGTCCTGAATGTACAGTTTGCTGCCCAACACTTCACCGATTTGCTGGCGCTGCTGGTTGCTCGTTGCTTCGCACGAGCGCCACATGTCGCCTGCAATAAATCCAAACAAGCCCAAGGCTATGATACCTACCAGCCACGGGCCCCAGCTTCTGATTTTTCCAATTGCTGCCATTTTTTGTTATTTTTTGTTTTTTAAATTTTGTTTTTTCGCAATTCAGCCGACAAAATTACACATTTTCGCCGAATTATCGGCATCTTTTTATAAAAAATTACCACTTTCGTCAACTTTTAGCCTCACGAGTTCGATTTTGGTGGCTGTATTTTTGATTATTTTAAAATGGAATCGTCCTATACTTACAACTTCATTGAGTTTTGGGAAGCTCTGATACTCATGGAGTATAAGTCCGCCGACGGTCATATACTCGTCGCTTTCAGGCAAACCAAGGCCAAACAGCTCGTTGACCTTTTCTATCTCCAGGCGTGCCGACAGCAGGTAATCGCCGCCCTCCACCTGTTTGGCCACATAGTTGGTAGAGTCGTGCTCGTCTTCTATGTCGCCGAAAATTTCTTCTACAATATCCTCGAGCGACACGAGGCCGCTGGTGCCGCCGAACTCATCGACGACCACTCCGAGCGACTTTTTCTCGGCAAGGAATGTCTGCATGAGCTTGCTGGCTGCCATCGTTTCGGGCACGAAGATCATCTGCCGCAGGCACTTGGTCCAGTCAGCTGGGTTGCGGAACATTTCCTGTGAGTGGATATAGCCGATGATATGGTCGATGTCGTCGTGATAGACCACCAGTTTTGAGTGGCCGCTCTCAGTGAATTTCTGCTTGAGTTCGTCAATGCCGCAGGTATCTTCTATAGCATCTATCTCCGTGCGCGGTATCATACAGTCGCGCACCTTTGTATCAGAAAAATCGAGCGCATTCTGAAAGATGCGCACCTCCTCGTCGATTTTTTCGTCGTCGCGAGCATGATCGAGGCTCGACTGCACAAGGTAGTCGAGGTCTACCTTCGTAAACTCCTTGTCTTCTACCTCTTTCGAAATCTTGATGCCAACCATGCGGAGCAATAGATGCGAGAGTGCGGTGGCAAACCTCGATATAGGATACAAAACGATGTAGCATATCCATGCCGGCAGAGCAAATATGGTAAGCATGCTGTTGGGGTTTGCCTTGAAAATCGTCTTCGGCAGAAACTCGCCTGTGAATAGCACCACAAAGGTGGAAAGGAGCGTGTCGGCGGTGACCCTGCTGGCGTCGTCGAAACCGGCAAAGAGCGTCGCGTCGAAAATCTTGGCAAAGAGTATGCCGTAGACGACAAGCGCAATATTGTTGCCTACAAGCATTGTAGAAACAAAATTGTTGGGATGCCTGTAGAACAGGGCTATGGCCCTCTGCGAGAGGCCGTTCTTCTCACGTCCCATCTCTACGAGCATGCGGTTGCTCGAGACGAAGGCTATCTCCATGCCCGAGAAGAAGGCGGAGAAAATCATAGAAATGATGAGTCCGGTGATGAGTGGTGCCATTGTGCTGATAGAGTCTGTGTTAATTGCCGATTGCATGTTTCGTTGCCGCAGGTCGCAATGGGGGCAGAGCCGTGGTGTCGCCGCCAGCAGGTTCTGCCGGCCCGCTGCCACCTCCCTCGAAGTCAGAGGCTACAAAAGAACCTTTCGAATTGCTCACCATATAGTGGTTCATCTGCTCGTCGCTGCGGAAGCGGGTGCCTTGAAGGGTTCGCTCGGGAGTGACCAGACGCGAAAATACATTTGAGTAGAACTCGTGGGTCATACCGTCCCAGAAGAGTTCCTCGCTATTGAACAGAAGACCGTTGACATTGCGCACGCTGACCCTGCCGCGCAGATGCCACAGGCGTTTTGTGTCGTAATACCAGGCGGTGTCGGCCTGTATGTAGGCCTGCAGGTGAAACTGCTCGTCGAACTGCTCGAAGAAAATGCCTTTCATAAATTCCCATCGACTGGGCTGACGAACGGTGTTTACCTCCCACCGCTCAGTGACAATGCGGTATTTTATAACCCCCGAGTCGGAGATGAGCGTATTGACGCCATAGCTCGTCATCATCGCAACAGAGTCTTCCGGGTTGACGGCATCAGCCGTGTGTTCCCTCGCCTCGCTGCAGGAAACGAGAAGTATGGCGTGGCAGGCAACCAGGGCCGCCAACAGCAGCTTACGCCCGCCGGGCATTTTTCTCTTCATACTGGGAAAACAGTCCATTACAATCTTCACTTCTCGCGTCAGTCAATCTTCCACTTCATAAACCACCGTTCGTTGAATGTCAGGCCTATGTTGAGCATAAACGTGTTTTCGGTAATCATGTCTTTAGCCGAGCGATGCGACCAACGCGCACTCAGATTGAGCACGGAGCGGTTGTTCCAGGCATTCTGCAGAGGAATGCCGAAGCCTATGCTGGCACTGTACTCCTTGGGCCCCTTATTGCCATTTATATAATAATAAGGTGTGGCAAAGCCGCCGCCGAAGCGATAGTGTACACGGTTGATGAACTTACGGCTCATGGCATCGGGCACGAAATCTGCTCCCACGTTTACTTTATAGCGGTCGGTCAGGAAGCCCTTGCGTGAAGCGTAGGTATTACTCTGCGAATCGTAGACAGGATAGCTCGTCTTACCCCACTGCTGCAACGTAAAATCAGCTCCCACAAGCCACTGCTGCCGATGGCTCCACGTCAGTCCTACGCCATAAGTCATGGGCAGTTCAAGGCCGTCGTGAGCCACGAGCGAAGTGGTATCGCTCTCGCTCACCGTTGAATTGATGTTGATAATCTCGCACTTGGGGTCGGCATTCAGTTTATGGCCTAATCCGAAGGTGGCACCCACCGTCACATTGTCGTGCTTGCCAAGCTTCTGGCTCCATTGCATGCCGAAGTCCACAATATAGTTGTCTACCGTGGCGGAATACTTCTTCGACAGCGAATTAATGGTCTCGGTAGAGCCACTTGCCACCTGACGATTGAGGCTTCCCCACAGATAGCCGATATTCACACCAACCGACAAAGGCTTGACAATGCGCCAGCCCACGCCGACGAAAGCACTGTGTAAGCCGCCGCTGCCGGTATAGCTTTCGGCAATGGCACCCTCCGTGCTACTCAAATAGGTCATTGTGCTATATTGGTATCCCACATTGGAATAAGGCAACACGCCGAAGGCCACACCCACCGAGGGCAAGAGACGGAAGGAGCCTACGGCATACTCAAAGTCAGCATTGCGTGCATTGACGGCGGTGCCCCCCTCTTTGAAGTTGGTAATCTGTCCCGACAAGCCCACATCGAAAAGCATCGTCAGCGAATCGACTTCTGAATAAGATGCAGGGTTGAGCGTATTGACCACATTGCCACGCCGCATGCCAAGTCCCACTCCGTTCATACCACGATTGAACCCCTGCGACTGGTCTGACAGTACGCCCACGCCATACTGGCTGTAAGGTGAATTTGTGCCGCTCTGGGCGTGAGCACTGCCGGTCAGCAAAACCGCCATCACGCATGTTAAAATACTTTTGTTCATGTTCTTTAGTTTGTTACGCGTGCAAAATTATTAAAAAAAAACGAACTAAACGCACCGAAAGTCAAAAATATAGCGTAATTTTGCATCGTGAAACGTTTCGAAAACATTTTTAGGACTCTTTATGTGTCCTTTTGGGCATTTTTCTTCTTGTCGGCCGGGCCGGTCATGGCTCAGTCGGCTGTGTCGTCAGACAGCATTGAAATTGGGCTGATTACATGTTCGCCTCACGAGGAGATATACAGTCTCTATGGCCATTCGGCCCTGCGGTATCACAATCTGGCTAACGGTGACGACGTGGTGTTCAACTATGGCATCTTCAATTTTAAAAAGCCGCATTTCATCTTGCGGTTTGTGTTTGGTCTTACCGACTATGAACTGGGCATCTCCCCGTTTGACAGATTCTGCGACTACTACAAGAGTTGGGGCAGCGAGGTGAAAGAGCAAGTGCTCAACCTGACACCTGCCGAAAAGAACAACATTGCTGCTGCACTGGCTGTCAATCTGCAGCCGGAGAACAAGATATACCGCTACAATTATTTTTACGACAACTGCTCTACCAGGCCGCGCGACCTGGTGGAGAGAAACATTGACGGGAAGATTGATTATGCCACTGCCGACGACGCGCCGACGTCATACCGACAACTGGTGAGAGAGCACGTGAAGCACCACCCTTGGGCCATGTTCGGCAATGACATGCTACTGGGCGTGAAGGCCGACATGAGCATCACCCAGCGGGAGAGCGAGTTTCTGCCTGAGCGTCTGGCGTACGACTTCGAGCGGGCGGTCATCAACCGCGGCGACAGCTGTCAGCCACTGGTGAAAGAAACGAGGATACACGTTGCCCACGGGGTTCAGGAGGTGGAAGAAGACTTCCCGCTGACACCCATGCAATGTGCTCTGGTCTTGCTCGCAGTCTCACTCGCTGTGTTTGCCGCCGAGTGGCGCCGTCGCCGCACCTTCAAATACTGGGATGCCTTGATTATGCTGGCATGCGGTCTGGCCGGAACCATTATATTCGTCATGCTCTTCTCACAACACCCGACGACAAGTACCAACCTACTCATATTCTTGCTCAACCCTCTGCCTCTTTTCTTCATACCCGCCATCTTGCGACGCCACACTAAGAAACGCCAATGGTGGGCGATGCTGGCATTCATCGCTCTTTTCTTCATTGGCGGAATATGGCAGAGCTATGCTGAAGGAATGTACGTTTTGGCATTATGTTTGCTAATCAGAATCTGTAGCCATCTAAGAAATGACAAATAAATACTTCTACATCACACTGCTGGCCTTACTCGGAATTACCCCTGAGGCCGCTGCGCAGGGCGACAACAACAGCGCTCCACGCCTTATCGTAAACATTGCCATCGACCAATTGCGCAGCGACTATCTCGAAGCTTTCCTGCCACTCTACAAAGAGGCCGGGTTTAAGCGTTTTCTCAATGAGGGCACAGTTTATATCAACGGCACCTACCCTTTCGCACCCGTCGACCGCGCCTCGGCTGTTGCCGCACTTGCTACCGGCGTAACACCTTATTACAATAGTATTATAGGGCGACGATGGCTCAACCGCGAGACTTTGCGTCCCATCGGATGCGTCGACGACGCCAGATATCCAGGCTTGTTTACCAGCGACAATGCTTCGCCGGCAGGAATCAGCACATCTACCATTGCCGACGAGCTGAAAGTGGCTACCAACGGTAAAGCCATCGTCTACAGCATTGCCCCCTATCGCGATGCAGCAGTCATTTTTGGAGGTCACGCAGCTGACGGTGCCCTGTGGATTGACGACTACTACGGGCAGTGGTGCTCGTCGCAATACTACTTCGCCACCATTCCATCGTGGGTCTATGTCTATAATGGGTCGAAAGCCCCCAACATGAGAATAGACAACATGGCTTGGGAGCCGTTCTCGCCAGAAGTGGGCAAATACAACTATTTTAGCCAGACTGGTGAGGCGAAGCCCTTCAAGCACAAGTTCTCGGGAGACCGGCGCTTTGGCGAATTTAAGACAAGCGGACTGATCAATGCTGAAGTGACTGACATGGCCCAACTGTGTTTGGCCAACAACGGGCTGGGCCTGGACAGAGTGACAGACATGCTTTGCCTGACTTACTACGCAGGCAGCTACAAGCAGGAAACAATGACAAACTGTCAGACAGAGCAACAAGACACCTACGTCAGACTGGATTTTGAACTCGGGCGACTGATAAACTACATAGAAAAGAACATCGGCTTGGAACACGTGCTCTTCGTCATTACCGGCACTGGCTATAGCGACGATTTGCCTACCGACTATGACAAATACCGAGTACCATCAGGAACATTCTACATGAGCCGTACTGCCGGGCTACTCAACATGTACTTGGGCGCCATCTACGGACAGGGCAACTACGTGGAAAGCACATTCCGAAACCAGTTTTTCTTGAACCACAAACTCCTCGAGACCAAACGAATCAGCATCAGCGACGCCACATGCCGAGCCCAGGAAATGCTGGCCATGATGTCTGGTGTGCGCAATGTCTATACATCGCTACAACTGCTGACCGGACAAGACCAGCAAATACAGAAAATACGCAACTGCTACAATCCTGACCGTTGTGGCGACATCGTCATCGAAGCTGCCCCAGGGTGGAAGGTGCTCAACGAAGACACTCACGAAAGCGAATTGTCAACAACGTCGTACACGCAATTCCCGATTTTCATCTTCGGGGCCAATACCCGGCCACAAAAAATCGACGCGCCCGTCAGTACGACCCGAATAGCTCCCACCATTGCACGCTTCATCCGCATTCGTGCTCCCAATGCCTGTTCTTCTGCCCCTCTGTTTTGACTTGAGCACCATCAATTCTGTGGTTTATAGCACTTTATGGCTGCTAAAAAAGCAAAATATGAGAAAAACATGCTCAAATGAACAAAAAAATAGCTAACTTTGCACGCAATTTCAAACAGGAACAAAAATACAAATTAAAAATATGAACTTCAACAAGATTCTTAAGTCGCTGTTTGGCGACAAATCTTCGCGCGACATGAAGCTGATTCAGCCTTTTGTTGAAAAGGTGAAGGCCGAGTCGCCCAAGATCGAAGCGCTCAGCAACGATGCTCTGCGAGAGCGCACACAGGAAATCAGAGCACAAGTGCAGGCTGCAGCCACAGAGCAAAAAGCTGAAATAGAGAAGCTGAAGGCCACTATTGAGCAGACGCCGCTTGACGAACGAGCCGACATCTTTGCACATATCGACAAACTGGAGAAAGAAGCGCTCGAGAAATATGAAGAGGCCCTCAACGAAGTGATGCCCGAAGTATATGCCATCGTGAAAGATACAGCCCGCCGCTTCGCAGAAAACGAAGACACGATAGTGACGGCCAACGACTTTGACCGCGAACTGGCCGGCGACCCGCGCAAGGACTTCATCACTATCGACGGTGACAAGGCTTATTACCACAACCACTGGACTGCCGGCGGCAACGACCTGAAATGGGAGATGGTACACTATGACGTGCAGCTCTTCGGCGGCGTGGTGCTGCATCAGGGAAAAATCGCAGAGATGGCTACGGGTGAAGGTAAAACCCTCGTGGCAACACTGCCCGTATTTCTGAATGCACTGACCGGCAACGGTGTGCACGTCGTGACGGTCAACGACTATCTGGCAAAGCGTGACTCCGAGTGGATGGGCCCCCTCTATATGTTCCATGGACTCTCGGTAGATTGCATTGATAAACATCAGCCGAACTCCCCCGCCCGCAGAAAGGCATACCAAGCTGACATTACCTTCGGCACGAACAATGAGTTCGGCTTCGACTATCTGCGCGACAATATGGCCATATCGCCTGCCGACCTGGTGCAACGCGCCCACAACTATGCTATCGTCGATGAGGTTGACTCAGTTCTTATCGACGATGCTCGTACGCCCCTTATCATCAGCGGACCTGTGCCTAAAGGTGAGGTGCAGATGTTTGAGGAGTACCAGCCCTTGGTTGAAAAGTTGGTTGGAGTGCAGCGCCAGCTGGCAACTCAATACTTGGCGGATGCAAAGCAGAAGATCAGCGAAGGCCAGCAACTCATCGACAGCGGCAAGAAGAAGGAAGGCCAAGAAATGCAAGAGGCTGGTTTCTTGTCGCTCTATCGTTCACATAAGAGTCTGCCAAAGAACAAACCTCTCATCAAATACCTCTCAGAGGAAGGCATCAAGGCCGGCATGCTGAAGACCGAGGAGATATATATGGAGAACAACAACAGGCGCATGCCTGAGTGTGTGGCCCCACTCTACTTCGTCGTCGACGAGAAACTGAACTCATGCGATCTCACCGACAAGGGCACGGCATGGCTGGCTGCCCAGGTGAACGATGCCGAGCTGTTTGTGCTGCCTGACATTACAGCCCAGCTGTCGGCCCTGGAAGGAGAGACAGGATTGAGCGACGAAGAGCGTGTGAACAAGAAGGACAGCCTGATGCAGCACTACGCCGTGCAAAGCGAACGCGTGCATACGCTTCAGCAATTGCTGAAAGCATACACCATGTTCAACAAGGACGATGAGTATGTGGTCATCGACGGCGAGGTGAAGATTGTCGACGAGCAGACAGGACGTATCATGGAAGGTCGGCGCTGGAGCGACGGCCTTCATCAGGCCGTTGAAGCCAAAGAGCACGTTAAGGTGGAAGCAGCAACTCAGACTTTTGCCACCATCACCCTGCAGAATTACTTCCGTATGTACCACAAGCTGGCAGGTATGACGGGTACGGCCATTACCGAAGCCGGTGAGTTCTGGGATATCTACAAGCTCGACGTGGTGGAGATACCCACCAACCGCCCCATCGCACGTAACGACATGGACGACCGCGTCTATAAGACTGCACGCGAAAAATACCGCGCCGTCATTGAAGAAGTAGTGAAAATGCGAAAGTCCGGTCGTCCGACCCTTATCGGCACGACGTCAGTGGAAATATCCGAGCTGCTCTCTCGCATGCTCGACATGTATGTTGATCCTGAGACAGGGAAGCGCGAAGGAATACCTCATCAGGTGCTTAATGCCAAACTGCACCAGAAAGAAGCCGACATCGTAGCACAGGCAGGTCAGTCGACCAACGGCTTGGGTGCTGTGACCATAGCTACCAACATGGCTGGCCGCGGTACCGATATCAAGCTCTCGCCCGAAGTCAAGGCCGCCGGCGGCCTTGCCATCATAGGCACTGAGCGCCACGAAAGCCGTCGTGTAGACCGCCAGCTGCGCGGACGTTCTGGACGCCAGGGCGACCCCGGCTCGAGTGTCTTCTTCGTGTCGCTGGAAGATAAGCTGATGCGCCTCTTCGGCTCAGAGCGCATTGCAAGCATGATGGACCGACTTGGCTTCAAAGAGGGCGACCTCATTGAGAGTTCCATGATTACAAAGCAGATTGAACGCGCACAGCGAAAGGTGGAAGAAAACAACTTCGGCATTCGTAAGCGCCTGCTTGAATACGATGACGTGATGAATAAACAGCGTACCGTCATCTATGAGAAGCGTCGCCATGCTCTGATGGGAGAGCGTATCGGCATGGACATTGCCAATACAATCTGGGACCGTGTGTCAAACACTATCGAGCACAACGATTATCAGGGATGCAAAGAAGACTTCCTGCGCCTGTTCGCTATCGAAGTGCCGTTTACGGAGCAAGACTTCCTAACCAAAAAACACGACCTGCTGGCCGAGGAGGCTTTCCAGGCCACACTCGATGCCTTCGAACGCAAAACCGACCGAATCTGCGAAACAGCCTGGCCTGTCATCAAGCAGGTGTACGAAACACAAGGACAGATGTATGAGCGCATCATGGTGCCCATCACCGACGGCCGACGCATGTATAAGATTGCCTGCAATCTGAAGGAAGCTTATGACACGGAGTGCAAGTCGGTGGTGAAAGAGTTTGAAAAGCAGATTCTGCTTCACACCATCGACGACTCTTGGAAGGAGAACCTCAGAGAGCTTGACGAACTGCGCCACTCCGTACAGAATGCCAGCTACGAGCAGAAAGATCCGCTGCTGATATTCAAGCTGGAGAGCGCAAAGATCTGGGATAACATGATCAACGAAATGTACAACCGTGTGACATCAGTCCTCACACGGGCTGCCATACCTCAGCTTGAACAGCAGGAGGTGCGCGAGGCCGCTCCAGAAGAGCATACCAACCGCCAACAGTACACAGAAAACAAGCAGAACATGCAAGAGGAGCAGCTTGTTGACAGGAACCAAGTGGCAGCTGCTCAGCATGACACCCGCTCGCAGCAACCTCGCACGCCAATCATTAAGGACAAACTCCCAGGACGCAACGATCCATGCCCCTGCGGCAGCGGCAAAAAGTTCAAGAATTGCCACGGACGCGGTTTGGTCTGAAAAACATTCCTCTCTCATATATATATTATATATGTGTCAGGCTTGTTGAAAACCTGTTGTAAGTAAATACGATGATAAAAATAGACCATCTGAAAAAAAGTTTCGGCGATACCACCGCCTGCGATATCCCTTCGTTTACCATCAACGACGGGGATATCCTGGGCTTGGTGGGCAATAATGGTGCCGGCAAGACCACACTGTTTCGCATGTTACTCGACCTATTAAAGCCTGATGAAGGAAATGTCGAACTGGCTGATAACATCAATCCAGCAGAATCGGAAGAGTGGAAAGCATTCACCGGTGCATATATTGATGAAGGATTCCTTATCGACTTCCTCACGCCTGAAGAGTATTTCTCTTTCCTTGGCAAAATCAGTGCCATTCCAGCAGAGCAGGTCAACGAGCGACTTCAAGAGTTTGAGGCCTTTGCCGGCGGTGAAGTGTTCGGACAGAAAAAGCTCATCAGGAATCTTTCTGCCGGCAACAAGCAGAAGGTGGGTATCATCGCAGCACTGCTCCGCCACCCCAAGCTTGTCATTCTCGACGAGCCTTTCAACTTTCTCGACCCTACCAGCCAAAACGTGCTAAAAAGGACTTTGGTGGATTATGCACACAAGACTGAAGCCACAATACTCATCAGCAGCCACAATCTTCAGCACACTACCGACATATCTACACGCATTGCCTTGCTCGAAAAAGGGCATATCATCAGAGACCTGAACAACGAAAGTTTGAGCGCAAAAGACGAGCTGACGCATTATTTTGAGCAACAAAGTTGACCGCAAAAGAAGTTTTTTTTCAAAAAACAGCAAAAAAATTTCCTTATCTCATTGAAAATGAGTATCTTTGCAGTCCCAAAAAGAGAGTACACGTAAAATCAAAAAAAGAGAAAGCAATATGACTAAGGCTGAAATAGTTAAAACAATTGCCCTCCAGACAGGAATTGCGCCACGTGAGGTAGCAACAACCATTGAAGCTTTTATGGAAGAAATCCGTAATAGCCTGGCTGACAAGAAAGAAAACGTCTATCTTCGTGGCTTCGGAAGTTTTATCGTTAAGCATCGCGCCCAGAAGACGGCACGAAACATTTCGAAGAATACGACTTTAGTCATTGAAGCTCATGACCTGCCGGCCTTCAAGCCTGCCAAGAGTTTCATTGAGAGAATGGGTAATGCCACAGTATAGACAGAACACATAATTAACAACTCATTAAATAAACATTTAACAACTATGCCAAACGGAAAAAAGAAAAAAGGCCACAAGATGGCAACTCACAAGCGTAAGAAGAGACTACGCAAGAACAGACATAAGAGCAAGTAAGCACTTGCTTGTCTGAAAATGAATTTTGAAAGGAGTGTACCGGAAGCACAATGTGCACGGTACACCCTTTCTGTAAAAAATAAACCTAACTCAAGAGTAAAAATGACAAGCGAAGTTATCATTGATGTTCAACCCAAAGAAATATCCATTGCCCTGCTCGAAGACAAGAGCTTGGTGGAATATCAGAATGAGCCTCGAGAAGCTTCATTCGCCGTGGGCAACATCTACATAGGCAAGGTGCGAAAACTGATGCCTGGACTGAACGCTTGCTTCGTTGACGTAGGATCCGAGAAAGACGCTTTCCTGCACTATCTTGACTTAGGCCTTCAATTTAGCTCTTACGAGAAGTATCTGAAACAGGTAGCCAGCGACCGGAAAAAGCTCTTTCCTATCCAGAAAGCCACTCAGCTGCCAAACTTGCCTAAAGACGGAAGCATTCAAAACACGCTGAAGGTCGGGCAAGAGGTCATGGTGCAAGTGGTGAAAGAACCTATCAACACAAAAGGACCACGACTGACTTGCGAGCTCAGCTTTGCCGGACGCTATATGGTGCTCATACCATTTGGCGACAAAGTTTCGGTGTCAAGCAAAATCAAGCGAGGTGAAGAGCGGAGTCGTCTGAAACAGTTGGTGCAAAGCATGAAGCCCAAAAACTTTGGTGTCATTGTGCGGACCGTGGCAGAAGGTAAGCGGGCAGCAGAATTAGACCAAGAACTGAAAACGCTGCTCAAGCGCTGGGAAGATGCCATTGTAAAGGTGCAAAAGACCACCGAAAGGCCACAACTCGTATTCGAGGAACAGACGCGTGCCGTAGCCTTGCTGCGCGACCTTTTTAATCCCACCTACGACGGGATCTATGTGAACGATGCCGACATCTACAATCAGATTCACGACTATGTCTCGATGATTGCACCAGAGAAAGTGGAGATTGTGAAGCTCTATAAAGGCAATGTTCCCATTTTCGACAATTTCAACGTCACAAAGCAATTAAAGTCTGGTTTCGGGCGTACCGTCAACTACAAGCGCGGAGCTTATCTCATCATTGAACACACCGAGGCAATGCATGTGGTAGACGTCAACAGCGGCACGCGCATAAAAAAAGAAAACGGACAGGAAGCCAATGCCCTGGAAACCAACCTCGGCGCGGCTGATGAACTGGCACGCCAACTGAGACTGAGGGACATGGGCGGCATCATTGTCGTAGACTTCATCGACATGAATCTGGCTGAAGACCGCCAGCTGCTCTATGAGCGCATGTGCGAAAACATGAAGAAAGACCGCGCCCGTCACAACATCCTGCCATTGTCGAAATTCGGGCTGATGCAGATTACCCGCCAGCGTGTGCGTCCTGCCATGGACGTAGCTGTCGAGGAGAGCTGCCCCACATGCCATGGCACTGGTAAGATAAAGTCGAGCATCCTGTTTACAGACCAATTAGAGAGCAAAATTGACCGCCTTGTCAATAAGATAGGAATCAAGCGTTTCTCGCTGCATCTTCACCCCTACGTTGCTGCTTACATCAACCAGGGAGTCGTTTCGATTAAGCGCAAGTGGCAGCTGAAGTACGGCTTGGGCATAAAGATTGTGCCAAGCCAGAAAATGGCCTTCTTGCAATATGAGTTCTACGATTCGAAACGCCAGTTTATTGACATGCAAGAGGAAAACGAAGTGAGCAAATAGCCTTACAATTCTTATCTACAGCAACAAAAAGCATTCTTTTCTTCAATACGAAAAGAATGCTTTTTCATTTGTTGCCCTTTCTGATAAAAGCAATTGTTTTGTCTACAGAGTAAATCTCCATTTAAGCAAGAGTAAAGAAGCGCTCTGCCGACTACACGAAGCCCTTCAACAGGGAAGAGCGGAGAACGACTTCCGTCCCCTGACATAGTATTGCCATAGCAGCGAGAACTTTCGCTGCTCTGCTATTTCTTTCTCTAACCTACCAGCTTGTATAGCCCTGCGATCGTCGGCAAAGTCCTTCCGCCAGCGCTTAAAAGCCCTGCGAGCACGATATACGGCTTTAAAGTCACCCATGTTACGCTTCAGCAGCAACATCTCCCAGGCAGCCAGATAGTCTAAGAACCAGCGTATGCGCATCACCCGCTTCAATTCCGCCTCCGGCAAACATTTGTAGAGCATCGTCAGATTATTGCGGAAATTATAGAAAGTCTTCATGGGGTTGGCTTTCGGCAGCGTGCCGCCGCCGACATGATAGACCTTGCTCTGCGGCACACACACTATCCTGCGCCCGCGAATGCGCAAACGCCAGCACATGTCGATCTCTTCATTGTGGGCAAAAAAACGCGCATCAAGGCCGCCCACGGCTTTATAGTCGCGCGCACGTATAAGCAAGGCTGCGCCTGTAGCCCAAAGCACATCTGCCACATCGTCGTACTGCCCGTCATCGGCCTCCACCGTCTCAAAGATGCGGCCCCGGCAGAAAGGATAGCCATAACGGTCGAGATAGCCACCACTTGCCCCAGAGTACTCAAATCTGTCCTTCTCAAAGACCGACAACAACTTCGGTTGGCAAGCTGCCACTTCAGCGTGAGTGTCCATATACCTCAGCATGGGAGTCAGCCAATGAGGCGTCACCTCAATGTCGCTGTTCAGCAGCAGATAGTATTCGGCCTCTATCTGCGACAAAGCCAAATTGTAGCCCTCCGCAAAGCCCCAGTTCTTGTCAAGCAGCACCAGACGGCAAGACGGGAAACTGTTTTTCAGCAAAGCGACACTGTCGTCGGTCGACGCATTGTCAGCCACATACACGGTTGCTTCTTCACAAGAATGCTTTAGCACGCTCGGCAGATATTGGCGAAGCATGGATGCTCCGTTCCAATTCAAGATGACAATAGCTACTTTATCCATAAAGAACGGCTTTTAGTGCGGTTTTATCATGATTAAACTCTCCAAGTCTGACCTTCAGCAGCTGGTTGTCGTATTCAGGGAGCGAATCGCTCACCGGCAGTTCCACGCGAATATAGTTTCGGGTAAAGCCATGCATAGAGCGTCCGCGGGGAGCCTTCTCAAAAAGCACCTCCGCCTCACTGCCTATATACGAAGCATAAAAGTCGAGCGTCTTCCTTTCTGATAGTTCCAGCAGGCGCTTGCTTCTAAGTTTCTTCTCCTTTTCATCTACCACAAACGGTATTTTCAATGCAGCCGTACCTGGGCGCTCTGAATAGGGAAACACATGCAGCTGAGTGACAGGCAGCGACTGCAGCAACTCGAAGGTCTGCTCAAAACATTCCTGAGTCTCACCTCTGCAACCCACCATGACATCCACTCCGATGAAGGCATCAGGCATGGCCTCCTTGATGCGCGCAATCTTATCGGCAAACAACTCGCGGTCATAGTGCCGGTGCATCAACTTAAGCACTTCATTGCTCCCGCTCTGCAAGGGTATATGGAAATGAGGCATAAATGCCCTGCTATGGGCGCAATAGTCAATCAGCTCATCTGACAGCAAATCGGGCTCCAAGCTGCTGATGCGATAGCGGCTGATGCCATCCACCTCATCAAGCGCCCTGACCAAATCGGTGAACTTCTCACCCGTCGTCTTGCCGAAGTCGCCTATGTTGACACCTGTCAGCACTATTTCTCTTCCTCCGTCGGCCACAGCCTGCTCAGCCTGTCTCACCAACGACGCAATTGTAGGATTACGACTGAAGCCTCGCGCATAGGGTATCGTGCAATAAGTACAGAAATAGTCGCAACCGTCCTGCACCTTCAAAAAGAAGCGCGTGCGATTGCCACGCGAGCAACTTGGTGCAAACGAAGTAATATCTTTCGTCTTCTGTGTAAAATAACCTCCCTTATGGCCAATACTACCCGACCATGCATTTGAAAGATACTCCACCAGACTTGCTTTCTCGTTAGAACCAAGCACCAGGTCTACACCCTCGATCTTGACCACCTCCTCTGGCTTGAGCTGTGCATAGCATCCTGTCACCACGACAAAGGCTCCGGGATGCTGCCGAACCAACCGATGAATGGCTTGCCGGCATTTATGGTCAGCCACTTCAGTGACCGAACAGGTATTGATAAGGCATATATCAGCACGCTCACCCTTTTCAGCTGTGCGCACCCCAAGTTCCTGAAGCATCTTTCCAAAGGTAGAAGTCTCAGAAAAGTTAAGTTTGCAGCCAAGTGTAAAATAAGCTGCAGATTTGCCCTGAAAGGCAGATGTATCTATCATGTCTACTCTACTTGAATATTGAGAATGCAAAGTTACACAAAAAAGTCGAAAAAAACCACTTTTTACTCAATAATAAACAAGACGCCCATTTTGAGACATTTTTTAACATTTCGCAAACAGTTGATTTTCAGCGCTTTGCAAAAAAGTTACAAAAACGACTCAAAAAAAATCGAAAAAAAAGTATCATCGTATTGAAAAAATGCCTACCTTTGCAGCGTTTTAATAAACTAATGATTGTTTTACAGATTTAAAAAAGCAAAGAAATGAAAAAGTACGCATTTATGTTCGTTGCAGCTGCTCTGTTTGCAGCTTGCGGTGGTGAGCAGAAACCCGCTCAGGAGAACACTGAGGTAGAAGCACCCGTTGAGGAGCAGCCCGTTGAGGTTGTGCTGACCGCTGAGGATTCAGCTGCTGTTGCCGCTATGGTTGAGGGTATCGAGGACGAGGCCGTTAAGGATTCTATCTGCAAGGCCGCTTTCGATTCTATCGTAGCTTCTAAGACAGCTGCTGCTGTCGAGACTGTTGAGGAGGTTGCCGAGGAGGCTACTCAGGAGTAATCTGACGAACTACGCAAAAATGAGATGCTGTCGGGCGATAGCCCGGCAGCATTTTTTTTATTCCCACCCTCTTCCTGCCCCCCACCCCACCAATGGCTATGCCCGCAGCAACGCCCCTGGACCATCAGCGACACAAATTGGATTCTGGCCGAAATTAATCTGATTTTGGCCGAAATCGAATAAATTCCGGCCAGAATCAAGAGTAAGACAGCAAAGAGCGGCCAGGAATCAGCAGCACAATCAATCAGTGTGTGGCAGCAGAGTCTCCACTACTTTCTCTTTTTACCATAACCATGCCCCACCCCCGACACTTGTCATTCCTTTCCCGACAGTCCCCCCATCAACTTCTTCGGCAATAGGGGAAACAGAAGTGCATGGAGGCCGTCAGCCATCCAACCTGTTTTGCAAGTATCCAGCAAACCGAGAACCGAGTCGTACTAACGACTGTGCTTTTCAAGACTCGCCAAACACTTGTCCGGCTTAGAAACAAAAAAAAATCCCGACTATCATTATGATAATCGGGATTCCCGTTATAATATCAATGATATTGCTTTACAGCGGTTATTCTGCAGCAGGGGCTTCTTCTTCCTGGGCGGGAGCCTCTTCAGCCACGGGGGCTTCAGCAACAACCTCCTCCTCTACAGCCACGGGAGCCTCTTCAGCGCCCTCGGCAATAACCGTCACAGGAACTTCAACGACCACCTCCTTGTGGAAGTGAACCAAAGCCACATACTCGCCAACCTTTTTGATATCACGCATGGTGATAATCTTGCGGTCGATGTCATGACCAAGCTTCTTCAGCTCTTCAGCAACAGTAGCCGTGTTTACCGATCCATACAGCTGGCCGATGGCACTCACCTTGGCAGCAATGGTCAGAGCAACACCCTCAAGTGCCTTTCCGCGCTCTTCAGCAGCAGCTTTCTGAGCAGCCAGTTTATGAGCCTGCTGCTTCAGATTCTCAGCGAGAACCTTCTTAGCCGACTCTGAAGCAATGACACCCTTACCCTGAGGAATCAGGTAGTTGCGGCCATAGCCTGACTTCACGTTAACGATATCGTTCTTATATCCCAGACCGATAATATCTTCTTTCAGTATAATTTCCATTCTTGCGTCCTCCTCTTTAATTACTTCATCAAATCGGTTACGTAAGGCAGCAACGCAATCTGGCGCGCACGCTTCACGGCCTGAGCCACACGACGCTGATACTTCAGCGACGTACCCGTAATACGACGGGGAAGAATCTTGCCCTGCTCGTTGAGGAACTTCTTGAGGAACTCAGGGTCCTTGTAGTCAATATACTTAATACCGCTCTTCTTGAAACGGCAATACTTCTTCTTCTTCGTGTCAATAGAAGGAGCAGTGAGATAACGGATTTCTGATTGTTCTGCCATGATTTAAGCCTCCTCTACTTTTTTACCCATTTTACTACGTCTCTTTTCTGCATACTCAGCTGCAAACTTGTCAAGCTTCACAGTCTGGAAGCGAATAACCTTCTCTTCGCGACGATAGGCAGTCTCAAGAGTCTTAATCACTTCTGGCTCAGCCTTGAATTCAATCAGGAAATAGAATCCCGATGTCTTTTTCTCAATCTGGTAAGCCAGCTTCTTCAGTCCCCAGGCCTCTTCGTTCAGGATTTCAGCGCCGTTGTCAGCAAGCAGCTTCTTGAACTTTGCGACCGTTTCCTTTGTCTGATCGTCAGACAAAACGGGAGTCAAAATGAAAACGGTTTCGTACTGATTCATAATGCTTTTAAATGTTTATAAATGTTATTTTTGCTATTAGCGGGTGCAAAGGTACAAAAAAATAATGAAACAAGGAGTACAAATTACAATTAATTTTGTACTTTTGCACTTGTTTTAACTATTTTATATGAAGTTTCTACAAAAATACATCGGAATAGCTCTTATTGTGGTTGGCTCACTGATGCTCATCTTGCTTCAAGTGTGCCACTTCACGTTCGTCAATGCGCTGCTTCTGCTGCCCCTCGGCTTTATCATCGCAGGCGTGGTGATTCACGTATGGATGATAAAGCGCGAGAGTCGCTATTAATGAGAGCAGCAGATCAAATTCAGATGTTTGAGGGAATCTCAAGCCACTTCACGTAGCAGAAGTCCTGCCTGTGAGGCAGAAGAGGGTTCTTGGGATACATGCGCACGGCACATTTATACTCTCCTGCCTGATTGGGCTCCAAGACAGCCTCAAAAGTATAATTGTTGCCTTCGCGCTGAACCATTTTAAGCGGTTCCACAGAGTAGATGCGCTCCTCACCTGACTTGTTGATGCATATGTTTACTTTTTCCAGACCGACAGCATTGTCGAGTCCCTGCTCGTTGATAACATACTTCAGGCGATATTTCTCGCCCGTGGAAGCCCCAGAAGCAGGTATATCCCATTCTACGCTGACCACGTTGATAGAGTCCCACCGTTCGGCCACCGTCTCTTTCCAAAGAGCAATGTCCTTTGCCATGCGATAGCCGTCTTTAGAAATCTCGCGGAAGCGCAGAGCCAGCTTCTCGTAGAACTTCGAATAGTAGTCGTCAAGCTGGCGCTTCATCGTGTAGTGAGGGGCAATCTGTGCAATTGAGTTCTTGATGACCTTTATCCAGCCTTCGCTGATGCCCTTTTCGTTCCTATTATAATAAAGAGGTATTATCTCGTTCTCAAGCAGCGAGTAGATAGTGGCAGCGTCGAGCTGGTCCTGATAGGCCTGGTTGTCGTAGGTGCGCTTCTCGGTAAGAGCCCATCCGGCCCCCTCCCGATAGCCTTCAAGCCACCAGCCGTCTTTCACAGAGAGGTTGACCACGCCATTCATCTCAGCCTTCTCGCCCGATGTGCCCGATGCCTCGAGGGGGCGTGTGGGTGTGTTCATCCAGATATCAACACCGCTGACGAGCCGGCGGGCCAGCAGGAAGTCATAGTCCTCAAGGAAAATAATCTTGCCGAGGAACTCCGGACGTTGAGATATCTCATAAATTTTCTTGATAAGCCCCTGGCCGGCGCCATCGGCAGGATGCGCCTTGCCGGCGAAGAGGAACTGCACGGGATGCTCAGGGTTGTTCACTATCTTGGCCAGACGGTCGAGGTCGGTGAACAGCAGGTGAGCACGCTTGTAGGTGGCAAAGCGTCGGCAGAAACCGATAATCAGCGCATTAGGATTGATGCGGTCAAGCAGCGACAATACACGCGAGGGGTCGCCCTGATTGCGCAGCCATGTGTCGCGGAACTGCTCTTTGATATAGTCTACCAGCTTGTTTTTCAGCGTCATGCGTGTAGCCCATATTTCTTCATCAGGCACGTTATAAATGGCTTCCCAGATTGACTGGTTCGACTGATCATACATAAAGTTCTCGTCGAAATACTTGGCATAGAGCTTACGCCACTCAGTAGCCGACCATGTCGGGAAATGCACGCCGTTGGTGACATAGCCCACATGATTCTCTTCCGGATAATAGCCCTTCCAGATGTTCGAGAACATTTTCTGGCTGACCCATCCATGGAGTTTCGAGACGCCGTTGACCTCCTGGCACGTGTTGCATGCGAAAGTAGACATGCAGAACTTCTCGTTTTTGTCATCGGGATTGGTGCGTCCCATGCCGATGAACTCATCCCAGCTGATGCCAAGCTTCTGAGGATAGCCCCCCATATATTTACCGAACAGCCCTTCGTCAAAATAATCGTGGCCGGCTGGCACAGGCGTGTGCACCGTGTAAAGACCGCTGGCACGCACCAGCTCCATGGCCTGGTTGAACGTAAGTCCTTCTTCAATGTAGTCGCAGAGGCGCTGCAAGTTGCAAAGTGCAGCATGTCCCTCATTGCAGTGGTAGATTTCCTTCTTGATGCCCAACTGCTTCAACGTGAGCACGCCGCCAATGCCCAGGAGAATCTCCTGCTTCAGACGATTCTCCCAGTCGCCGCCATAGAGCGAGTGAGTGATAGGACGGTCGAACTCGGAATTTAGCTCATTGTCAGTGTCAAGCAGGTAGAGCTTGATGCGACCCACGTTCACACGCCACACATAAGCCTGAACCGCATAATTCAGGTATGGCACAGACACAACCATGGGTTGACCGTTGGAATCCAGCTGCCGCTCAATAGGCAGATGCGTGAAATTCTGGGCCTCATACTTTGCTATCTGCTGACCATCCATCGAGAGGCTCTGGGTAAAGTAGCCAAATCGGTAGAGGAAGCCCACGGCACACATGTCGACGTTAGAGTCGCTAGCCTCTTTCAGGTAGTCGCCTGCCAGCATGCCCAGTCCGCCAGAATAAATTTTCAGGGCCGAGTGCATGCCGTACTCCATAGAGAAATAGGCCACCGAAGGACGCGTGGTGTCTGGTTCCACGTCCATGTAGTTGCGAAACAGCTGGTAAACGCCCTTGATGCGCTTCATGAGAGCCTTGTCCTTGACAATAGCTTCCTTTCTGGCGAAGCTAAGGCGCTCGAGCAGCATTACAGGGTTGTGATTTGTTTCGTGATAGAGGTCGGTATCCAAGTCGTGGAACAAATCGCGGGCCTGATAGTTCCATACCCACCAAAGGTTATGGGCAATCTCGTCGAGACACTTCAATTCTTCCGGGAGGCTCGATTTCACCGTCAGCTCTCTCCACTGAGGAGCGTTGCTGTAATCTGCTTTGATTTTCATTTTTCTTATCTGTTGTTATATTGATTTACGCTTATTTTGCTACAACGCATCATTGCTTTTTCAAGAGCAATGTCATAGGCATCAAAATAATACTTTATAAACTCTTTCCAGAGTGCTTTCTTCGACAGCAGTGAGGCTTTATTTCTGCAAGCGTCGACCTGCTGCTCGCTGAATGTGGAGAATGCTGCCACAGTGTCTTTTATGGCATCTGCCACTTCTGAATAGTTATAATCGGTGCGATGAATAACCTTCACACCGTCTTCTATCTCTCCCTGATGCCCGAACTCCGACTCGGCCCAACGGCCGAAACCGGCCAGATCGGTCGTGATGCATGGCACATGGAAAGCCACCGCCTCAAGTGGCGTATAGCCCCACGGCTCGTAATAACTGGGATAGATACAGAGGTCATTGCCCAATACCACATCATAATAGCTCAGATTGAGAATGCCGTCGCGACCGTCGAGATAGCACGGCACGAATATCACCTTCACGCGGTCGTCTTTTCCGTTGTGCATATCAAAGAACTTCATCATATTGAGCACATTGTCGTGGCTCATGTTGCGAAGCCAGTGAGTGACCATCGGCACCTCCAGGGCGCTCGTCGCCTCGGCATTGCCTGCCGCAGCAGAGGCCTCCTCGGTGCCGGCAGCCAGAGCAGTCATGCGCTCCTGAAGATCTTTACGGGGTTCGCCCACCCAGCCGGGCACCACGATAAAGGCAAGCACAGTCTTCTGAAGCTCTTTGTCGCGAAGCAGGCGATTCATAGCCTCCAGAAAGACGTCAATGCCTTTGTTGCGAAACTCATACCGCCCGCTTGTAGACACAATCAGCGTGTCGTCGGCCAGATGCTCGCCTAACAGGGCATTGGCCACAGCGAGCATGCGCCGACGTGCCTCACGACGCTTCTGGGCAAAAGCAGCCCCCCGAGGCACGAAACTGTCGTCAAAGCCATTGGGCAGAACCACATCGACTCGCTTGTCGAGCAACTCAACACACTCATTTGCAGTTATCTGACTGACCGTGGTAAAACAGTCGGCATAATGAGCGGTCTGCTTCTCTATAGAATGCTTGCTCTGAACGTTCAGCTCATAAGCCATCTGGTCGCCGTTGTAGGCAAATAGGTAGTCATAGAGAGGCTTCTGATTGCCGGCTATCGAGCGTCCGATGGTTGTGGCATGAGTGGTAAAGATGGTACCTATCTGCGGCAATCGGCTATTCACATATAGCAGCCCAAGGCCACACATCCATTCATTGGCATGGTACACCACGCGCAGCGATGTGTCGTTCAGCCACTTGTAAAGGCTCTCGACCACCAGGCCTGCAGCATAGGAGAACATTGAGGCCTCGTCGTAGTCGCCATAGGCATGGAGTGAGTCAACCTGATAGTGCTCCCACAGCCACCCATAGATGTCGTTCTTGTGCTCAAAATAAGGACGGAAGTCAACAAGTACGGCAATGGGATCGCCCGGCACAGTCCACCGGCCCACTCTCACCTTGATGCCTTGACGTGCAGCCTGCTCACGCCACACCGACAAGAGGGCTTTGTCCTCCCGGAAGTAGGGGGCATTCGCATCGTTCTGCAAATCAGGACCAATGAATATGATCCTATCCTGAAAAAACATCTGGAGCGTATTTGCACGTGAAGAAAGTACGGTATAGATTCCACCAACCTTATTACACACTTCCCAACTCGACTCAAAGATGTAATCAGGAATACATTTCTTTGTTGTCATCATAACTGTTTATAAACGGCTGCAAAGATAGTCAAAAAATTCATAAATTTATAACAAAAGAATAACAAATTTCGATTTTTTCTTAATAACTTGATTTAGATTTACTACTTTTGCAGTCGAAAAAGCAATTTTACAAAAAGATGAAAACAAGAAAAACATTGGCAACGCTTGCCTTCACGGCATTATGCGCCACCGCCCACAGTCAGGACATTGACTCGCTGGCTTATCGCGCGTACCTTTATAATAATAACTATAAGGTCTATATGCGCATCAACTTCTACGATAACGACGTAGTGGTACCCGGCCAAGAGCTTTACGGCGAACTGCCCGGCTACCTGTCGAAAGAACACAATAGCTTTTGCTGGCTCATTACTTCGGCCAAGATAAACGACGACCATTCCGCACGGATAGAAATGGTCAACGACTATGGCAGCGAAGATCTTAGTGCAGAACTGGTTCGCCAGAACGACTCCATCTACGTCCTGCGGCAATTAAGCGGTTCTGCCCTCAAGGTGCCCAACAACAGCAAATGGCAAAAGCTGCCCAAGAACTTAGAACTAAAACGCAAAAAATGAGAAAAAAATTTGGTCATTCCAAATAATTTCCCTACTTTTGCACTCGATAACTATATAAATAACTCATTAAACTAAAATTTATTGCCTATCGACGTAGAAATTTACTTCATAAAAAAAATAAAAAGACTATGAGGAAATTTGAAGGTATGAGCGACGAAGCGTTAGCTCTGCTTTATGTTGATGGCAACAACCGTGCATTCGATGAGTTATTGTCGCGCACGCAGTCGAAGTTGTTCACATACATCATGTTTGTGGTCAGAGACCACGACGTTGCTGACGATATATTCCAAGAAACCTTCGTCAAGGTCATTACTAAGCTGCAGCATGGGCAATACACTGATTCTGGTAAGTTTCAGTTCTGGCTTACGCGCATCGCCCACAATGTAATCATGGATTGGTACCGTCAGCAGCAGGCACGGCATCTGGTAGAACCCAATGCCGACAACGACCTGCAGAATTTGCGCGGTGCATCTGTCATGGACACTTTCAGAGAGTCGGAGCTCGTCAATGAGCAAGTGCTGGCTGACGTCAAGCGAATGATGAATGCCCTGCCAGCGCCCCAGCGGGAGGTGGTCTACATGCGATTCTTCCAGCAGCTGTCGTTCAGGGAGATAGCAGAGCTAACCGGCGTAAGCATCAACACGGCTTTGGGGCGCATGCGCTATGCACTACTCAATCTTCGGCGTATGGCCAAAGAGCACCACATCGAGCTGGCACTTGAAGCATAAGCCTCCCCCATTGTCGTCGGCACATACGACAGCTTATGCGCGCAGAGATGCATCTTAAGCATGATATTCATTACATGGAATTATCAGTGTTAAGAGCATCTCTGCGCGCATCGTGTCTGACAGGAGATATAAATTAATGGCACGCCTTTTGCTGATATAACTTACAACAAACCCAAAAAAAGGAAAGGAACATCATGTCAAGTCAGTTTTCACCAAAAGTATCCGAAGTCCTCGCCTACTCACGCGAAGAAGCGGCCCGTCTGGCATCAAGCTCAGTGGGACCCGAGCATCTGTTGCTGGGACTGCTGCGCATGAAAGACGGTCCCGTCATCGACGTGTTTCACCGCCTTCAGCTCAACGTGCAGTCGGTGAAAAGCGAGCTTGAGAATAAAGTTAGGAACGACGACATCACCCGCCCCATCAACACCCGTGAACTGGTGCTCAACGAGCAGGCATCAAACATCTTGAAACTGGCTGTGCTGGAAGCACGCATACAGCGTATGACGCGTGTCGACGAACAGCATCTGCTGCTGGCCATTCTTCACGACCAAATAGACAACGGGGCAAAACAAATTCTTGAATACAACAACATGAACTACGAAGATGTACTAAGCTTGTTCAGAGCTTCAGAAAAAACGCAGGCCCCCAATCAACAGCCCACCAACGGCATAGGACTGCCCGACGAAGAAGACGAAGAGTTCGAAAACGCAGGTGACGAGTCGGCCGCCAACAAGGACCAGGGAGCCACCACCACCAGAACCACGCAGAAGCCGAAATCGAAGACACCCGTACTCGACAACTTCTCCACCGACCTCACCTTGGCCGCAAAAGAAGGCAAACTCGACCCTGTGGTGGGACGCGAGAAGGAGATACAGCGCGTGGTGGAGATACTTGGCCGCCGCAAGAAAAACAACCCCATTCTCATCGGTGAGCCAGGCGTAGGAAAGAGTGCCATCGTTGAAGGACTGGCCCAGCTCATTGCCCAGCGAAAGACATCGCCAATGTTTTTCGGCAAGCGAATTGTCAGCCTCGACATGACCGGCATAGTGGCGGGCACGAAGTATCGCGGACAGTTTGAAGAGCGCATCAGAGCACTGCTCAAGGAGATTGAGCAGAGTCCCGACGTCATCGTCTTCATCGACGAGATCCACACCATCATCGGGGCTGGTTCTGCAGCAGGCACCATGGATGCCGCCAACATCATGAAGCCGGCACTGGCCAGAGGCACCATACAGTGCATAGGAGCCACAACGCTCGATGAATACCGCAACTCCATTGAGAAAGACGGTGCTTTGGAGCGGCGCTTCCAGAAAGTCATCATCGATCCCACTACGGCTGAGGAGACCTTGCAGATACTGCACAACATCAAGGATCGCTATGAGGATCATCATCACGTCACGTTCACTAACGATGCCATCGCCGCATGTGTCAAATTGACAGAACGCTATGTCACTGACCGGGCTTTTCCTGACAAAGCCATAGATGCCATGGACGAGACGGGCTCACGTGTGCATCTGAGCCACGTGCAGATTCCACCTGAGATTGAGCTGAAGGAAAAAGAACTGGCCCAAGTGAAGGAAAACAAGCAGACCGCCGTACAGAACCAGAACTTCGAACTGGCAGCCAGCTATCGCGACAGACAGACTGTGCTTGAGCGTGAACTGGCCACCCTGCAGACGGACTGGCTGGGCGGCAATCTCGACAACCGCCAACCTGTAGACGAAGCCGATGTGGCTAACGTTGTCTCAATGATGACCGGAGTGCCTGTTCAGCGCATGGCCGAGAACGAAGGCCTGCGACTGAAGAACATGGCCAAACGACTGAAAGACAGTGTTATTGCGCAAGACGCAGCTATAGAGAAAATGGTGCGTGCCATTCAGCGCAACCGCGTCGGACTGAAAGACCCCAACCATCCCATCGGCGCCTTCATGTTCCTCGGACCGACAGGCGTCGGCAAAACCTACCTGGCCAAAAAACTCGCCGAAGAGATGTTCGGATCGGCCGATGCACTCATACGTGTTGACATGAGCGAATACACCGAGTCATTCAACGTTAGCCGACTCATCGGTGCTCCTCCGGGCTACGTCGGCTACGAGCAGGGAGGTCAGCTCACTGAGCGCGTGCGCCGCAAGCCCTACTCTATCGTTCTGCTCGACGAGATTGAAAAGGCTCACGGCAACGTGTTTAACCTTTTGCTGCAGGTGCTCGACGAGGGACGTCTGACCGACGGCAACGGCAGGCTCGTTGACTTCCGCAACACTGTGATTATCATGACCAGCAACGCCGGCACACGCCAGCTCAAGGACTTTGGACGAGGGGTTGGCTTTACAGCCACCACACTTGGCGCAAACATGGACGAGAGAGACCGCGAACATGCACGAAGCATTGTGCAGAAAGCTCTTTCCAGACAGTTCTCGCCTGAGTTCCTCAACCGCCTTGACGAGATTATCACATTCGAACAACTCGACATGGAGGCCATCAAGCGCATCATCGACGTCGAGCTGAAGCCGCTCATACAGCGAATGGCTGACATGGGCTATACCATAGAACTGACAGATGCCGCCAAGGAGTTCGTCTCCGCCAAGGGCTACGATGTGCAGTTCGGCGCCCGTCCCCTGAAGCGAGCCATACAAAACTACATCGAAGATGGCATCTGCGAACTGATTCTGGGGAGTGATGTCACCAAAGGCACAGCCATACACATCGATAAGCATCCTGAGAAGGAAGAATTGGTTTTCAGTAAAAAAGAGTAATCTGCCGCTGCCGTTTTTTCTCATCCTCAAATCGAAAACGAGCAACTTGGCCATAGCTTTCATACCCGACGTGCATCTGACGAACTATGTTCAGATGCACGTCGTTTTGTGCCGTTGCCATCTTCAACGAGCCGACAAAGCTTAAAAAAATTAAATTACGGTTTCAATTTGCGGCGTAAATGCCTAAATTTCAAAGTTTTTTAGTAACTTTGCGCCCACTTTTCAATCCCACCCTGGGAAAAGGAGCAGGGACAGACGCCGGCTCCTCTATTATTAATCTTAAAAAAAACGGTCTGGTAAACGTCTGTTCAGACCAAATGTCTCCAGCTGAGAAGCGGGGGACACAAATGAAAATTATGTCAGAATTAACAAAGAACGTTCAGCCGTTGCAGGACTTCAACTGGGACGAGTTTGAAAATGGCATCGTTGCCAATGTGAGCAAAGAAGAGCTTGACAAGGCTTACGATGAAACTCTCAACAAGGTGGCTGACCATCAGGTTGTAGACGGTAAGGTGATTTCCGTCGACAAGAAAGAAGTGGTGGTCAACATCGGCTACAAGAGCGACGGTATCATCCCCGCCGGCGAGTTCCGCTACAACCCCGACCTGAAGGAAGGCGACACGGTGGAAGTCTACGTGGAGAGCGTTGAGGACCGTAGCGGCAAGCTCATCCTCTCTCACAAGAAGGCTCGTCTGAGCAAGGCTTGGGATCGCGTGAATGCCGCTCTTGACGAGCAGCAGGTCATCCAGGGCTTCATCAAGTGCCGCACGAAGGGCGGTATGATTGTCGATGTATTCGGCATCGAGGCTTTCCTGCCCGGTTCTCAAATCGACGTTCATCCCATACGTGACTACGACCAGTTCGTTGGCAAGACGATGGAATTCAAGGTGGTGAAGATCAACCAGGAGTTCCGCAACGTTGTCGTCAGCCACAAGGCCCTCATCGAGCAGGAACTCGAGGCTCAGAAGCAGGAAATCATCTCGCGTCTGGAGAAGGGTCAGATTCTGGAAGGTACTGTCAAGAACATCACGAGCTACGGCGTCTTCGTCGACCTCGGCGGTGTAGACGGACTCATCCATATCACCGACCTCAGCTGGGGCCGTGTCGACGATCCTAAGAAGGTTGTCGAGCTCGACCAGAAGATCAATGTCGTCATTCTCGACTTCGACGAGGAGAAGAAGCGCATCGCTCTCGGCCTGAAGCAGCTCACCCCGCACCCCTGGGATGCTCTTGATCCCGACCTCAAGGTTGGCGACCACATCAAGGGTAAGGTTGTTGTCATCGCCGACTATGGTGCATTCGTAGAGGTGCAGCCCGGCGTTGAGGGCCTCATCCACGTCAGCGAGATGTCGTGGAGCCAGCACCTGCGCAGCGCTCAGGAGTTCCTGAAAGTTGGCGATGAGGTGGAGGCTGTCATCCTGACCCTCGACCGCGAGGAGCGCAAGATGAGCCTTGGTATCAAGCAGCTGAAAGAAGATCCCTGGGAGGCTATCGAAGTGAAGTATCCCGTTGGTTCGAAGCACGCCGCCAAGGTGCGCAACTTCACCAACTTTGGTGTCTTCGTGGAGCTGGAAGAGGGTGTCGACGGTCTGATTCACATCAGCGACCTGAGCTGGACGAAGAAGGTGAAGCACCCCAGCGAGTTCACACAGGTTGGTGCCCCCATCGACGTCATCGTGCTCGACATCGACAAGGAGAACCGCCGTCTGTCACTCGGTCACAAGCAGCTTGAAGACAATCCTTGGGATGTGTTCGAGAGCCAATACACCGTGGGCAGCATCCACACCGGCAAGATTACCGAGATGCTGGAGAAGGGCGCTGTGGTTCAGCTCGAAGAGAACGTCGAGGGCTTTGCTACGCCGAAGCACCTGGTGAAGGAAGACGGCTCGCAGGCCCAGCAGGGCGAGGAGCTGCCCTTCAAGGTGATCGAGTTCAACAAAGATTCGAAGCGCATCATTCTTTCGCACAGCCGCACCTTCGAGGATGCACAGCGTGAGGAGAAGCGCGCTGCCCGCAAGGCTGCCGCTCCTCGTGCCAAGAAAGACGACACGCCGAAGATTGAGAACGTGGCCGCCAGCACCACACTGGGTGACATCGATGTGCTTGCACAGCTGAAGGCTCAGATGGAGAAAGGCGAGTAATATCACATTACCATAGTAAAGGCGGACCATGCAAATGCACGGTCCGCCTTTTTTATTATGTTCTTTGCACCTCGCAAAACAGAAAGACTTGCGCCCTACTCTGCCAGCTCGTAGAAGCCTGTAGGCATGGTACGCCGCAACACTGTCAGTTCAATATCCTTGCCGGGTATGACACCATGTGCGCGGAAGATTGTCTCCACAGTCTTACGCGCCAGCTCTGGGTGATTATTCTCTTCAGAAAGATGACACAGCCACACATAGTGCAGATGCTCGCTCATATTTTCTACCACAGCCTGAGCACATGCGTCATTGCTCAAATGTCCCGTGCCGCTCATGATGCGTTTCTTCAGATGTTGCGGATACGGGCCATGCAACAGCATCTCCCTGTCGTGGTTGGCCTCAATGACAAGGTTGTGGGCCTTACCAATAAAGTGAGCCATTGCAGGCGTCACCTCGCCAGCATCAGTGATGATGCAGATGTCTGAGCCGCCCCCCTCAATGAAATAGCCCACATTGTCTGAACTGTCGTGAGGCACCGAGAAAGGAGTAACATGAAAGTCGCCTATTTCAAAGCTTTCCCCGGGAGTGATGATACACCTCAGCTCGGCATTGACCTTACGCGATACACAATAATTGCGGTCAATGCCCCTATGAACAACTCTGGTGGCATAGACCGGCAGCTTATAGTCATGGCTGATGCTGCCTACACTTTTTATGTGGTCAGCATGGTCGTGAGTAATCAGCACGTGATGAATCATCGACAGACTCAGGCCATAGTCCTTGAAGTGCTTCTTCAGAGTGCGTATGCCCACGCCAATGTCTACCATCAGAGCATCGTTTTCAGTGAGCACCACATAGCAATTGCCACTGCTACCGCTTCCGAAAGAGATAAATCTCAGCATAGTATTTTTCGAATTTTCATGCAAAGATAATAAAAAGGAAAGAAAGAAAAGCGAAAATGAAAAATATTTTACCTTATTTAAACAATCAGAAAGGCAGGCCTACGGCAAAATGGAAGGCATAGTCGCGACTGAAGCGCGGATGCAGTATGGGATAGTGCTCCTCCTCGTCCTCCTCGTAGGCAGGGTTGATGGCCTTCATGCCGAGGTCGAAGCGTAGTATGAAATAGTCGAAGTTGAAACGCAGTCCAAAGCCATAGCTCACGGCCAACTGACTGGGCAGGTCTTTTAGCCTGAACTGTCCCCCCGGCTGGAAGTCGTAGTTACGCAGTGTCCAAATATTACCGGCATCGATGAAGGCAGCCCCCCCCAATTTCCAGAACAGGTGAGTACGGTACTCCATATTCAGGTCAAGTTTCATGTCACCCGTCTGATTAATAAAATTAATGCGCCCGTCGTGCTCCTTATACTTACCTGGTCCGAGCGAGCGCACCGTCCATCCCCTGATGCTGTTGGCGCCACCCGAGAAGTATCGTTTCTCAAAAGGAAGCACTGATGAGTTTCCATAAGGGTATGCAATGCCGAAACCCAGATGAAGCACAAGCTGGTTATTTCTGTCGATGGTCAGCGAGCGCGTGAAATCCAAGTCGCCTTTTACATATTGTGCAAAAGCAATATTAAAAAGCCTGTACTGTCCACGTCCATCTTTCTCCGTGCCAAACATACGGGCACCAAGCGATAGCAGGTTGCCAGATGTCTCCACATTCGTTTTCAAGGCCACATTGCCTTTTGTGTAAGAATAGCCAAAGCCTATTTTCGTGATGAACAAGTCCTCATAGTTATAGCGCAAAATGGCGTTGCGGTTAGTCTCGTTATCCAAGTACTCCGAGCGGAAAGTGGGTGATATCCACGGCATGAAGACATAGTTCAGGTCGAGCAAATCCAGTTGGTAGCGCTGGTGCCTGCCAGGGAAACTCCATCGGTATCGCCATGCTGCCGAAAGCAAACGCCGGTGAAACTCCGGCCGGTTCTGCATGTCGTAGAGCAACGACACCTCACTCGTAGCATTCACACGTTGCCGCAGCCTGTGGTTGATGAAAGGCGATATGAAGCGTGGAAACTGCAGCCGCGTCTCAACGCTATACTCCAGAAAGTCTTGATTAGAATAGCCTTCCAACCCTTTTATGGCTTCATAAGCTCCGCGCAGCTCAATGCTGAGCACCTCGCTGCCGCGGAAGAGGTTGCGGTTTTGAAAAGTCAGCGAAGCAGCAGCCCCCAGGTCACCTGCCGTGTTAGTGCCCTCCGGCTCAAAGCTGACAGACGATGGTTTGTTGGTCTGCACCTGAATAAGGCAGTTGAGCAATGCCGAGTCGGGCACCTGTGTGAAAGAGATGTTGGTATAGCGCACGGCCTGCAGACGCCCGAAATGGTTATATGTGTTCTGCAGTCCGGAAGCGGAATAGAGCTGATTCTCAAAAAGATGCGTGCACTCTGCGAGCACATGGCGTCTGATATGCACACGACTGTCAGCCTGATCACCGCTTGCATAGTCGATACGGCGCACAGTAAAGCGCGTATGCAGCGTATCAGCAAGGTTCGGTCTGCGAAACAATCCGAGCCTGAGCGTCAGGTCAATCAGTCGCGACCCGCCAATGGTGTCAGCCTGATAGGTTATAAACTCCTTGTGGAAGCGGAAGTAGCCGTTGTCGGTCAGCAAGGCCGTGATACGTTTCCGTTCGGCATCAAGCTTCCCCACGTCAAACTTCATACCGGCAGTGAGCTGGCGGTTCACGCTGTCGCCCTGCAAGAAGCGGGCTATATTCTCATCAGCTATCTCATATTTGATGTCATGAATGAAATATGGTTCGCCGGGGTCTAGCCAATACGTCACGTCCACCTTCTTGCCATGTCTCACAGTCTCTATCTTGCCTGTTGCAGAGAGAAAGCCCTCGTTGCGAAGCTCCTGCTTCAAATCGTCCAACGTCAGAGCAGCCTTCAGACTGTCATACAGCACAGGTGCTTCACCCATGGAGCGCAATGTGCGGTTGATCCACTTTGTTGTGTCACGCCCCGACAGAGAGTAAGTAATCAATGGCAGCTTAAACACCGAAAACCATCGCGAGTTTGGGTTCTGCCTCACATAGCCGCGCAGCGTCGACGTATTCACGTCGCTATACTCCCCCCTCGTTTTTACTTTCACGCTGCTGAGCAGACTCTTTCCGTCAGGCACATAGCGTGTGGTAGAGCACGACACCGTCAGTGCCGTTCCCGCCACGATAAGAAATCTACACAGTTGTTTAAGCATAATCGAGTGCAAAGATAATGATTATTTTTTTGAAAAAACGATTTGACATTGTTTTTTTTCAAAACTTTGGAAGAAATCCCAAAACTTCTGTGTTTATCGGAGGGTAAATGCCAATGCTTTCTTTTTAGTGGTATAAGAAAGATAATAATATCTTTTATAGTCTGACAGAATTTACTTATTATTGCAGAATAATAAAGAATATGGTTCCTACAATACTGCCCTTCAATTGTCAATAAATCAATTGAAGTATTTCAAGGATTCTGTATCTCAGGAGTTTGATGAGACCAGAAAAAACTGAAGGTTAAGGATATATAGTGTCAAGTTAGGACTTCAGTATCCTTCCACGATTGTAGTTTCCACAAAGAATGAGACTGTTAATCCTCTCAAGAAGTTTTTCCGTAACTTTGCCGGTAAATCGGCGAAGTTACTACGTCTCGGCATAAAAAAGAAAGAATTTTTTGTTCTATTCTCGACTTTTCGTAACTTTGCAGCATGATAAGCAAAAATCAGCAGAAATATGTGCGCCAACTGGAACTAAAAAAATACAGAAAGCGCGAAGGGGTCTTTGTGGCCGAAGGACCTAAAGTGGTGGGCGACTTGCTGCAGGCAGGCTTCACCACGACCTTACTGTTTGCTACAAGCGACTGGATGGCTGCGCATCCAGACAAGGCAGCCCAAGTGGTGAGTGACGATGAATTGTGCAAGTTAAGCTTTCTGCAGCACCCGCAGCAGGTGCTGGGTGTGTTCAAGATGCCAACCACATGCGACAATATGCTCTCTGCACCCGGACCATGGCTGGCACTCGACGGCGTGCAAGACCCCGGCAACCTGGGCACCATCATACGCATTGCCGACTGGTTTGGCATTAGTAACATCTTCTGTTCGGAAGACACTGCTGACGCGTGGAACCCTAAGGTGGTGCAAGCCACAATGGGCAGTATCGCCAGAGTGAGCATTGTCTATACGAATTTGGCAGAGCTTATCAAAAATACTGACAAGCCCGTCTATGGGACTTTGCTCGACGGAAGAAACATCTATGAGGAAGATCTCTCGGCCGATGGCATTATCGTCATGGGCAATGAAGGCAACGGTATCTCACCGGCCATCAGGCAACTGGTCACCCACCGTCTGCTCATTCCCCGCTACCACGAGGGGCCAGAGAGCCTCAACGTGGCCATAGCAACCGCCATCACTTGCGCCGAACTGCGCCGCAGAGGTCAGAGCATACACTGAAACAGCAACGCATCACGATAGGTGCTGCCATCGTAGAGCCACTCGCACAGTGTTGACGACGATTCAAACTTGAGTTTGCGAAACAGCTCCACGGCTGCCTCATTGGATGAGTCGACCACGGCATATACCTGATGCAGATGAAGCGTCTGACGCGCATAGCGCAACAACTGGTCGATGGCACTCAGGGCATACCCCTGTCGGCGCCTGTCGCCGATGACCACAATGCCTATTTCAGCTCTCATGTGCTTGGGGTCAAAATTTGTCAAGTCGACCATTCCCACCACTTGACGACATTCGTCGGCAATCATCAGTCGCACCTGCTTGTCGGTATAGATGTCACCCGTGGAACGGGCTATATAGTCATGGAGCAAATAACGCGAATAGGGCACCGTGGTGAGTCCCGTCGCCCATAGCTCTGAATCGTTTTCAATGCGGTAGAGCATGTCGAGGTCTTCGGGCTCCATGGGTCTGAGGGTGATCTGTGGCAGAGTATGATTCATCTGATAACTTCTTTTAGCGTAATGACTACGTGGCTCTGAATGCTGTAGGTGCCTATCTGTACACCTTGGTCGGCATAGTGGCGGGCGTAGTCGATAATCTGTTCGAAAGTGAAGAGCGAAGTGTCATAGACTATGCAGGTGCAACGGTCGACCTTAAGCATCTCACCGGCAGCTGCAAAACGGGCAGTGAGGCCCTTCCGCCGGGCCAGTTTCCTACACTCGGTCAGCATACGCTTACTCCCCACGAAAAGATAGTCGACGTCAGCCCGGCGCTTGCCATAGAAGCCCAGCGACTTGCGCATGCGCCAGTATTGCATGCCCACTAAGGCAGCGACGGCCCTCATACAGATAGCCAGTTTGATGGGTGCCGTGACGAGTATGCTGAGATGGCCGTAGTGCTTACGGAAGAATATAAGCATGGCCTGATAGAATACATGGACGTAGCGGAAGCTGCTCTTGTGGGTGGACTCACCCTTGTAGTGTACGATACGGGCCGGTACATACCAATTTTGGTAACCGGCTTTCAGAATGCGGTATGACAGGTCAATATCTTCACCATACATGAAGAAATCTTCGTCAAGTAGCCCCGTCTGTTGTAGCACGTCGCGTCGGAGCATGCAGAAGGCACCACTCATCACGTCGATGGGTGCCGGCACGTCCCAGCTGAGATGACTCATGTAGTAGCGTTCAGAGCGTCCCAGCATCTTCAGCAATGAAACCCATGGCGTGGGCAGACCGCGACGCGACTCGCGGGCAACGGTGCCATCGGCATTGTGCATCATCACACCAACCCCACCTGCCTGCGGATGCAGGTCCATGAAGGTGAGTACTTGGACGAGAGAGTCTTCGCCGACAAAAGTGTCGGGGTTGAGCAGCAGCACATATTCGCTGTCGCTTTGGCGGATGGCCATGTTGTTTGCCCGAGCAAAGCCATAGTTATGCTGACTGTCGATGAGGGTGATGGCGTTGCCGAAGCGTTGGGTGATATAGTCGACGGTGCCATCGGCCGAGTCATTGTCTACGACGTAGATGTCGCAGTCGATGTCTTTTGCGGCACGCTGCACGCTGACGATGCACTGCTCTAAATAGTAGCGCACGTTATAGCTAACTATAACAACCGTGAGTTTCTTCATGCTGCTTCCTCCTGTGAGTCAGACTCTGTCTCGGCCAGGCACCGGCTCATGGTGGGGCAGACGAAAGGGAGCGTGAGTAGCACAACGACTGCCAGATAGCCGAATGCGGGCTCGAAGCCCAGCAGATAATATAATAAGGTGTTGACAATGAGCAAGCCTCCAATAGTGAGCAGACGCAGACGGCCCCACTTTCTGAGGGCAGCCGCCTTTCGGCTGAGCAAATCGGCATGTATGCGCGGAAGACGGAAGAACCGCAGCGACAAAGGCAGCAAGACAAGCGTAAGCAGTATTGCGACGGCCGATGCCGCATAGCGCACGGCCGGAGTAGCCCCAGACAGGTAGGCTATGTCGGCACCGAGGAACTCACAGCTGACGTAGAGCAGGGCTGGAATGGCCACCAGGCCCCAGAACAGCGTCATGAGCAAATTGCGTGTCTGTTTCATATTTCTCTATTTTTATTTCCCTTCAAAAGGTGTGCGGTTGAGGATTGAGCGTCCCAGCGTCACTTCATCGGTATACTCCAACTCGTTACCCACAGCAATGCCGCGGGCTATGATGCTGACACGCACGTTATAAGATGCCAGGCGCCGGAAGATGTAGAAACTGGTTGTGTCGCCTTCCATGGTGGGGCTCAGGGCAAGTATGACTTCGCTGATGCCGCCTGCAGCCACGCGGTCGGCGAGCGAGTCAATCTCCAGATCGGCAGGTGCAATACCATCGATGGGCGAGATAAGTCCGCCAAGCACATGGTACAACCCGTTGTACTGCTGGGTATTCTCTACGGCCATGACATCCTGAATATTTTCCACCACACAAACGGTAGAGGCATCGCGCCGCGGATTGGAGCAGATGGGACATGTGTCGGTGTCGCTGATGTTATGGCAGATGCGACAGAACTTCACCTCGCGCCTCATCGTGGCCACAGCATCGGCAAAACGCTCTACATCAGCTCTCTCCTGACGCAGCAAATGAAGCACCAGCCGCAGGGCAGTCTTGCGACCTATGCCCGGCAACTGCGAAAACTCTTGCACTGCTTTCTCGAGCAGACGCGATGGATATGTCTGGTTCATTTGATTTTATGTTTCTCTTATTCAAGTAAGTTCCGACAGCTCTAACCACCGCATAGACTTATCGTCGAGTTCGTCGTTGAGCTGGGGCAGACGTTTGCTCAAGCGCGTAATTTCAGCTACATCGAGCTCAACGCCACTCAGCGCCTCTTCTATCTGCTTCTTCTCTGTCTCGAGGGCGGTAATGTCTTCTTCAAGCTGCTCAAACTCCCGACGCTCCTTATAGCTCAGTCGACGGCGACTTTCAGAGTGGTAACTTTTGCGGGGCGCAGGAGAAGGCGCCTTGTTTTCCACCGGATTCCGTTGCATGGCCTCCCACTCACGATACTGCGTGTAGTTACCGGGAAAGTCTTTTATCAGTCCGTCGCCCTGAAATACCAGCAGGTGATCCACCACTTTATCCATGAAGTAACGGTCGTGGCTGACCACTATGACACAGCCGGCAAAGTCCTGCAAGTACTCTTCAAGTATCTGCAGTGTGACGATGTCGAGGTCGTTGGTGGGCTCGTCAAGTACGAGGAAGTTGGGCTGCCGCATCAGCACTGTGCATAGGTAGAGCTTACGCCGCTCGCCACCTGACAACTTGTAGACATAGTTATGCTGTTGCTCAGGCGTGAAGAGGAAATGCTGCAGGAACTGGCTGGCCGAGAGATGACGCCCCGAGCCGAAGTCCACATATTCGGCTATGTCGCGCACCACATCGATGACCTTTTGACTCTCATCGAACTTAAGCCCCTCTTGGGCGAAGTAGCCGAAACGCACGGTGTCGCCCACAATGATTCGTCCGCTATCAGGCTGCAGCTCTCCGAGCAACATCTTCAGGAACGTCGACTTGCCGGTGCCGTTGCTGCCCACGATGCCCATTTTCTCGAAACGCGAGAAGTTGTAATAGAAGTCGCGCATGATGACTCGCTGACCGGCACCGCCTGACATGGGGAAACTCTTCGAGATATACTGGCACTCAAAGATTTTAGAGCCAATATACACGTTGCTCGCCTTCAGTCGCATCTGACGGTCTTCTATACGCGCCTTGGCCGCGCGTTCAAGATCGTAGAAGGCTTCTTCACGGTACCTGGCTTTATGGCCGCGTGCCTGGGGCATCCGTCTCATCCACTCAAGTTCACTCCGATAGAGGTTGTTGGCACGTGCTATCTCTGCCCGTCGGTTGTCGATGCGTTCCTGCCGCTTCTCAAGATAATAAGAGTAGTTGCCGCGGTAGGTGTAGATGGTCTGGTCGTCGAGCTCGAGGATGACGGAGCACACACGGTCGAGGAAATATCGGTCGTGTGTGACCATGAGCAGTGTTTTTCTGCCACGGCTCAGATACCCTTCGAGCCACTCAATCATTTCCAGGTCGAGGTGGTTGGTGGGCTCGTCAAGTATGAGCAGATCTGGATCGAGAATGAGCACGTTGGCCAGCGCTACACGCTTCTGCTGCCCACCCGACAGCTGCCCCATGGGTTGGTTCAGGTCGGCAATCTTCAGCTGGGTGAGAATCTGTTTGGCACGCAGCACCTTCTCGGGATTGCCCTGATGGTTGAAGCAAGCGTCGAGCACGCTCTCGTCGGGGGCGAAACGGGGCGACTGCTCCAGCATGCCCAGACGAATGTCGCGCCGAAAGATGATGGCACCGGCATCGTAGCCCTCCTTGCCCGACAGGATAGAGAGGAGCGTCGACTTGCCTATGCCGTTTTTAGCAATGAGCCCTACCTTCTGCCCCTCAGCTAAAGAGAAACTGATGTCGCGGAAGAGTTGCAGGGCGCCAAACGACTTCGTCAGACCTTGCACATCAAGATATGGTATTTCTTTAGGCATGACTGTTCAGTTGGCGATTAGTATGCTCTATATAGTCCAGCACCTCGTCACGTCCTGCCCCCTTCTCGGCCGAGGTGACAAAATAGGGCGGCATCTCTTCCCACGTCTCAAGCATGCGTTTCACGTAGGCATCTACATTGGTCTTCACCTTGCCTGCCGACAATTTGTCGGCCTTGGTGAAGATGATGGAGAAGGGAATGCCCGAAACGCCGAGCCAGTTGATGAACTCGAGATCGATGGTCTGCGGCTCGAGCCGCACATCGACCAGCACGAAAACGTTGACCAGTTGTTCGCGCCCCAATATATAGCTACGAATCATGCGGTCAAGACGCTGCACTTCGCTCTTTGAGCGTTTGGCGAAGCCATAGCCAGGCAGGTCAACCAGATACCACTCACGGTTGATGATGAAGTGGTTGATGAGCAGTGTCTTTCCGGGCGTTGCCGATGTCTTGGCCAACTTGCGGTTGCGGCAGAGCATGTTGATAAGGCTCGACTTTCCTACATTCGAACGTCCGATGAAGGCATACTCATGCTTGACGTCTTTCGGACAAGCGGAGAGCGTAGGCGATGATATGACGAATTCTGCTGTCTTTATTTCCATAAGAAAAATAGATGATGTCTCTGAAAAAAACGATACGGGGGCGGCAAGCCATGCCTCCCCCCGTCTTCTGACGTATGTGTGAGCCTATGCCCGACTGACTCCGTATTTGCTCGCGGCAGGCTGCGGCACAACGATGCATCGACTGATTGTGCAACACTGGCGTGGTGCTCAGCGAATGCGGTCGAGCGAGCGCACCAACTTCTCATCATGAATGATGCCTTTGCGGGCAAACACGAGGAAGACGATGGCCAGCGCAGGCATAGCCATGGGCCACGTGAGATGCAATCCGCCGCCTAACTGATGGTTGAAGACGGCCAGTGCCACATAATAGACCACAGCCAGCACCATAAACACCAGGCAGAGTATAGCCTGCAGCTTGCGGTGCTTGTAAAGGAAGACGTCGGCCAAGGTGAAGGCCGAGAGAGCGGCAGTCCATCCGCAGAGGAATGGAAAGGTGCGGTCACCCAGGGTGCATACAAGCAGTGCTACGAATGCCAGCAGCAGGTAAATGGTTTGTCGGCGTTGAATCATAGCACCTCGTCGCTTTGATTATCCTTCGCTGGGTCACGATAGTAGACCTTGCCCTCAATAAACTCCTGAGTGGCGAGCAGCGACGGCTTGGGCAACTTCTCGTAGTAGCGTGAAATCTCTATCTGCTCGCGGTTCTCGAATACCTCCTCGAGTGAGTCGTTGTAGCTGGCAAACTCTGCCAGTTTCTTCGACAGGTCTTCCTTGATCTGCATGGAAATTTGATTGGCACGCTTGGCAATAATAGCTACGCTCTCGTAGATGTTTCCAGTGTCCTCACACAAATCCATAATGTTGCGGGTTACGGTGTTTACCGGTGCTTTTGACTTCTTGTAATCCATTGTTGAATTTTTACGGTTTTATTGTCTGTATGTTATTGTTTCATTCCTGGCGGCATCAGTCGCCGATAACTTTCTTGCACTTGCTGATGAAACGGTTGGCCAACTCGCAGTTTTTCGACTCGGGATATTCGTTGAGAAAGCCATAGGCTTCATCTTCTGCATCGCGATAACGCTCCAGCCGCTTGTCGTCGCTCGAGTTTTCTGCCAACTGGAACTTGCTCTTCATGATGAGCAGCGAAAAGTCTTCACGCCACTTCGAGTAGGGATAGGTCTTCAGTGCATTTTGGGCAGTGATGATGCTCGCAAGATAGTTGCTCTCATTGTTGGCATTGATGTTGCCAAAATAGCCGCCCAGATTGTAGTAGAGCTCTGCTGAGAGCAGCTCCTTCTGCACCAGCTTGTCCTGAAGCTCGAAAAGACGTTCCTGGGCTTGCTGGCGGAGCTTCGACTCGGGATAGAAATCCATGAACTGCTGATAGGCATTGATAGCGCCGATGGTGGGTGTCTGGTCGAGACGCGGCTCAGGAGCGCCCTCGTAAAGAGCCTGACCTGTGTAAAACGAGGCCTGCTCGGCATAGATGCCCTTGGGATATGTCTGATAATATTTCTTGAATGTGGCTGACGCTGACTCATAGTCGCGGCTCATATATTCAGCCATGCCCAACATATAGAGCGCCTCCTCGGCATCCTCATGTCCCTTCTTGATGGTTATCAAGTCCTGAAGCAAGGTGACGGCACGCACATATTTGCCTTCGGCAAACGACTGCTTGGCATATTCGTAGCGATAGTCATAGTCGGTGCTCTTAAACACCCGGTTGAACTCGCCCGCGCAGCTGCTCAACATAAAAGCCGCAAGGGCCGTCAGTATCATGTTTCTTTTCATTGTTCGCGTATTTTAGCGTGCAAAATTAATTATTTTCAGCCGAAACACCAACTTTTCAGCACGTTTTTTCGCATTTATAACGTTTATTACGATAGAATTTAGTAATTTTGCGCCCGATTGCAACATTTAAACAAAGCTACTCGATAATTTATGGCAGACTTCAAACTTACTTCGAAATACCAGCCCACAGGTGACCAACCGGAGGCTATCCGGCAACTCACCGAGGGAGTGATGCGCGGCGATAAGGCACAGGTGTTGCTCGGCGTCACAGGCTCAGGCAAAACGTTCACCATTGCCAACGTCATTCAAAACGTGCAGCGCCCCACCCTCATACTGAGCCACAACAAGACACTGGCTGCTCAGCTCTATGAGGAGATGAAGGGGTTCTTCCCTGAAAATGCGGTCGAGTATTATGTAAGCTATTATGACTACTATCAACCGGAGGCATATCTGCCACACACCGACACTTACATCGAGAAGGACCTGGCCATCAACGAGGAAATAGACCGACTGCGACTGTCTGCTGTATCATCTTTATTGTCAGGCAGGAAGGATGTCATTGTTGTATCGTCGGTTTCATGTATCTATGGCATGGGCAGCCCAAACGCCCTGTCAGAGAATGTCATTGAAATCCACCAAGGACAGCAAATTGACCGGAACGTGATGTTAAGAAAATTAGTCCAGTCACTCTATGTCCGCAACGACCTGACGCTGGAACGTGGCAACTTCCGCGTGAAGGGCGACACCGTCGACATCTATATGGCTTATGCAGAGATGATATTGCGCATCACCTTCTGGGACGACGAAATCGACCAGATAGAGGAACTCGACCCCGTGACGCTCAACAGTCTGGGCCGATATGCCGAGTACAAGATATACCCCGCCAACCTCTTTATGACCACTCAGGAGCAGACCACAAAGGCCATTCACGACATACAAGACGACTTGGTGAAACAAATAGACTACTTCCACGAGATGGGCGACGAGCTGAAAGCACAGCGTATCAAAGAGCGTGTGGAGTATGACATGGAGATGATCAAGGAACTGGGCCACTGTTCTGGCATTGAGAACTATTCGCGCTACTTCGACGGCCGCCATGCCGGCGAGAGGCCCTACTGCCTCTTCGACTTTTTTCCCGACAACTTCCTCATGGTCATCGATGAAAGTCACGTGTCGGTACCGCAAATTGGCGCTATGTACGGTGGCGACCGGGCACGCAAGCAGAATCTGGTGGAGTATGGCTTCCGGCTGCCTGCAGCTTTCGACAACCGTCCGCTGACATTCGACGAGTTCCAGCAGATGACCCGCCAGACCATCTACGTCTCGGCCACGCCGGCCGACTTTGAGCTTAACGAGGCTGAAGGTGTGGTTGTAGAACAGGTCATACGCCCCACAGGCTTGCTCGACCCGGAGATAGAAGTGCGCCCTTCAGAGCATCAGATTGACGACCTGCTGGAGGAGATACGCCAGCGTATTGAGCGCCATGAGCGTACGCTCGTCACTACCCTTACCAAGCGAATGGCCGAAGAGCTGAGCGAATATCTGCTCAACCATGGCATACAAACGGCCTACATCCACAGCGACGTGACCACCCTTGACCGCGTGCAGATATTAGAGAAGCTCCGGCAGGGCGTCTACGATGTGCTCGTGGGAGTCAACCTGCTCCGAGAGGGACTCGACCTGCCTGAGGTTTCGCTTGTAGCTATTCTCGATGCCGACAAAGAGGGATTCCTGCGTTCTCATCGGTCACTCACGCAGACGGCTGGAAGAGCTGCGCGCAATGTCAACGGACGCGTGATCATGTACGCCGACCAGATAACTGCTTCCATGCAACTTACCATCGATGAAACAAACCGCCGACGCATGAAGCAGCTCAGCTACAACGAAGCTCACCATATCACTCCTACTCAGATAGTTAAGAACATAAGCATCAGCTCGCTAAGCCACAGCGATACTCCTGATGCCAAAGAACTGATGCGCTCGGCACAGTTCGTCAGTTCTGCCACCCGCACCGACCTGGCAGCCGACCCCATTGTAGAAAGCATGACGCGCCAGCAAGTGGAGAAACTTATTGCTGAGACCACCCGTCGCATGAAAGAGGCCGCCAAGAAAATGGACTTCCTGCAGGCCGCCCAATATCGAGATGAAATCATTCGTCTCCAGCAGGAAATTGAATTAAAATAGCATAGACGCCGCAACGCAAGGCGAAAAGAGCCTAAGCCTGCAGCAAAGAGCGCCTAAACGACAGGCAATGCCCCTCCGGACACCTTTCGTTTAGGCACTTGTTGCAGGTTGGTCGTAATGGAACTTCCGTTCAGACCGAACCGCATGAATTTCTAATAATCAGTCATCGCAGCGTCTTCCTTTGCCCGCAAATGCACCAGACAATGCGTTAATGTTATGAAAAATGTCGTTTTTCTCGCATTAAGTTCGTAACTTTGCAACGTCATAAAAACAAACGTACGATGAAAATAATACTGACTGCTCTGCTCACATTGCTGTCTTTCACAGCAAATGCGCAAAACAATCCCTGGCAAACGACGGCCGCGCCAGCTGACGCCATGGCCAACCAGAAATACCTGAAAGGTGCTGTGCCCATGACCGACGGGCGTATCGTCTTCGCCACAGACATCGAGGCTCCGGGCAAGACGGCTGACCAGCTCTATAACATCGTGCTCACCATGATGGAGCAACTCACCCACCAACCGGAACAGACGGAGCAGAGCCGCGTGGCCCTTGCTGACCGCGACAAGCACCAGATTGTGGGCAACATGCAAGAGTGGCTCGTTTTTAAGAACACACCGCTGGTGCTCGACCGCACCCGGCTGCTCTACCACCTGATAGCCGACTGCCGCGACGGCAGCGTGAGTCTACAGATGACACGTATCATCTACATCTACGACGAGGAGCGTGACCCCGTCACCTACCGCGCCGAGGAGTGGATTGACGACCATTATGGACTAAACAGGAAACAGACAAAGCTGGCCCGCGTCAGCGGAAAGTTCCGCAGTAAGACCATTGACAGGAAAGACTATATCTTCGATACATTCAAGAAACGACTCACTCAGCCTTGAACATACAGCACAGCGAATTATCTCCTATGGAAGAAATACAACAAATACCCCACAAGAAGCGCCACAACCTTGAGCCATTTCGCGACTCAAGTAGGACACGCGTACTCAGATTTTGGCTCAACATGATATTCATGGCGGGAGCCATCGCCGGACTGGCATGCTATTTTTACTGGAACCACGAGGTGGCAAAATGGATTCTCGTCGTGGCTTCGATATTCAAGTTTATTGAGCTCATGCTCCGCATCCTGAAGATATAAATGAAGACAATAAGCCTCATTGCGACACTTGCTGCACTGCTCGCCACGGGTCACATGCAGGCGCAAGTGCTCAACCAGATGACCCCCGACGGCAATATCACTCAGGGCGGCAGACCCAACTTCAATCCCCACAACAAGGACACAGCCACCCAAAAGAAGGAGATACCGCGGGGCATGCATGTGTGGACCATCGACCGCCGCTTCGGCGACATCAGCCGGACAGAACCTGACACGATGCCTCATCTCTTCCCCCACTCTACTCTTGCTACGGGCATGACGGGAGAATACTCTACCACGGGGTCGAACTACACGCCACGACTGACACGCATCTTTGCCAACAGACGTCTGGAGACTGGCTTTAGCTTTGCTGACGTCTATTCGCAGATTGTGCGCCAGCCCGACAACTGGCACTTCACAAACACGCTTTCGCCCATCACCAACCTCACTTACGACAACTGCGGCGACAAGACAAACGGCGAAGACCATATCAATGCGCGCTTCGCCGCCAACTTCGGCAAGCGCCTGGGCGTAGGCTTCGACCTGAATTATCTCTATGCACGAGGCTACTTCCAAAATCAGAACAACTCTCACTTTGACGCCACACTCTATGCTTCTTATCTGGGCGACCAATATCAGATGCACGCTATAGTCAGCAACCTGCATCAAAAAGCTGCCGAGAACGGGGGCATCGCTAACGACGACTATCTGGTGCACCCCGAAATCTATACCGAGAGTTTTGCCGACAACGAGATTCCGACGGTACTGGCTAACAACTGGAACCGCAACGACACGCGCCGGCTTTTCCTGACCCATCGCTATGCGCTGGGGTTCTACCGCAAGGTGAAAATGACCGAAGAGGAACTCAAGGCCCGGGAATTTGCCAAAGCTGCCGCCAAAGACAATGAGACCACTGACAAAGAGGGCAGCATACCACAGGACGACAACTCCCGACGAGCCCCCGACCACCCGTCGGGACGCCCCGACGGAGCCCTCATAGCTGGCATTGAGCCACCCGCAGCCACCGACTCGCTGGCAGACTCTACGCGTATTGCCGTCAGCTCTAAGCAGATGGCCGACAGCCTCTTGGCCGAAAAGGCTCTGCAAGACTCTATCGAAGCAACCATGAAACGTGAGTTTGTGCCCGTCACCAGCTTTATCCATACGCTTGACGTGGTTCACCACGACCGCATCTACCAGGCCTATGAATCGCCGACTGGCCTCTATGCTGCAACCTACTACGACCTCAACCAGCGCGGCTACCGTGGCGACTCTATCTACGACCAGACGCGCCACCTCAACGTAAGCAACACGTTGGCGTTGGCCCTGCTCGAAGGCTTCAACAAATATGCACCAGCTGGCATAAAGGCTTTTGCCACGCATCAACTCCGCCGATATACCATGCCCCAACTTGATGCCGACGGCCAGGCCCTGTTAGAGAACTGGACAGAACACAACGTCAGCATAGGCGGACAACTTATCAAACAGCAGGGCCAGGCTCTGCACTACAACCTGACTGCTGAGACGTGGCTGGCCGGTGAAGACGCCGGACAACTCAAACTCGACGCCACAGGCGACATCAACTTCCCGCTCTTCGGCGACACAGTCAGGCTGGCAGCCAAAGCCTACTTCTATAGACTTAATCCCACCTTTCTGCAAAGGCAGTATCACTCGAAACACTTCTGGTGGGATAATGGTTCGCTGAGCAAAGAAACACGTTCGCACATCGAAGGTATCTTCAGGTTTGAGAAGACACACACACAGCTGCGCATGGCTGTTGACGAAATACAAAACCACACCTATCTTGCCATGGCCTATCAGCGCGACGGCGAAAACAGGCAGCAACTGACCTCGCAGGTTAGACAGCACGGAAGCAACATCAGCATCATGATGGCTCAGCTCGACCAAAAGCTGCGCCTGGGGCCGCTGCACTGGGACAACACCATCACATGGCAGCAAACGAGCAATGACGAAGTGATGCCACTGCCAAAACTCAACATATTCACCAATCTCTATCTTGAGTTCACTGTGGCCCGCGTGCTGCGGGTCGAACTGGGAGGTGCCGCCACCTACTTTACGAAGTATAAGGCTCCCGACTATTGCCCGCAGCTGGGCCAATTCGCCGTGCAGGAAAATGCCGACAGCCGCGTGGAACTGGGCAACTTCCCTATCGTCGACATCTATGCCAATATGCACCTGAAACACGCCCGTTTCTTCGTGATGATGACCAATGCCATGGCCAAGTCGTTCAATCGCATGGCCTTCCTTGCCCCCCACTACCCGCTCAACCGCTCGGTACTCCACGTGGGCATCTCGTGGAACTTCTTCAACTAAGCAGTCAGACCGTGGCAATGCCCTAAGCAAGCTGCTGTGCCCAAAGCCATCACATGTCGAAACGGTCGATGGTTTCCACCCCTAACGGGGTGCAGATGCCGCGGAAATACGCCAGAACCGCGTGGCGAAACAATTGTTCAATGGGATAATTAATATAAAGCTGGCTGGTCATGATGCGATTGATGGCCGACTCGAGAATGGTGAGCAACAAGTCATAATCGACATCCGAACGAAAGAAGCCTTCATCGACGCCTCGTCTGAAGAAATCTATCAGCCGATGGCGGTTTTGCAGTCGGTCTTCTTCAAGAAAAGCCATCACACGAGGATACCTGCTCATATCGGAGTAAAAAAGAGGATTGGTAAGCCGGAAATCTTCAATTTTGCGTTTCGACACATAGAGCAACACATCCATCACGTTGCTGCTTTTTTCCACCACCTCAGCCATTTCGCGGTCGTTCAGGGCTTTATGCAACCGGATTGCCTCAAAGAGCAACACCTCTTTGTTGTCATAAATCTCATAGAGCGTACGCTTTGAGATACTTAGCGCCTGCGCAATATCGTCCATCTTCACCGCCCTGATACCATGGGCGGCAAAGGCGTGCATCGCTGTGGATAATATCTTATCCTTGAGCGACTGCCTATAGGCCGACATGCTTCTGTTTTCGTCTATCATGTGGCAAAGTTACGAAAAATCGGGAGAAAAGCAAAAGGAAAACATGTTTTTCTTTGCCATGACGGGGTCACTTTGCAACTTTTACATCAAAGAGGAAAGAAAAAAATGGGAGAAAGCACACCTTTCACCAAATAATTTAGTATTTTTGCACCCTGAAACAGTCATCAACCATACCATTATTATTATATTAGAGAAATCCACATGCTGCACACCATCATACTCTCGCTGGCCTCAAATTACCAGCAGGACTACAACCTGAGTGAAGCACGCCGCCGACTGGAACAGCTCATCCACGTCTGGCGCTACACAGAGTCGCTATGGACTGAGCCCATCCACTCGCCTCTACCCAACCTCTATCTCAACCAACTGCTTTTCGGGGCCACATCGCTGAGCGTAAACCAGCTGAACGAGTCCCTTAAACAGATGGAGACAGAGATGGGCCGAACACCCGAGGAGCGCCATCAGGGCATCGTGCGTATTGACCTTGACCTGCTCCAATATGATTCAAAACGCTATCATCTGGCCGACTGGGAGCGACCTTATGTGAAGAAACTTCTCTAATTATTTTGTGGTTTCATTTTTTATCCGTATCTTTGCACCCGAAAAATGAGAAAGACGCCAAGGTTCGCTTAGCCGCGATTAATAGGGAATGTGAGTGAAAATCTCCTACTGTCCCGCAGCTGTGAGTTCCTTTATGCACTCTCAAACAAAAATCCACTGCTACCACATAAGAGGAAGCGGGAAGGAGTCTGAGAGTCGGAACGAAGTCAGAAGACCTGCCTCGGTGAAATAAGGCTGACCCGCGCTCGATGTAAGCGTGATGATGCAATCTTAAACTCAACAAAAACAGCAAAGCAGCATCTGCACAGCTACCTGCGAGGAGCGTGGCAGCAATGCAATGCGCATGTGTGCCGCCACATCGACGGTGGTTGATGACACGCTACTGTATGTGTATTATTATATAAGTTTTTTCTGAATGTCAAGACAATGCCCAGCCGTGAGGCCGGGCATTGGTCGTTTAATACAGCTGAGGCGGCGGGCTATCTCAACCTCAGCTCATCACCTATACGCAGGATATAGTCGGGCGGCAGATAATTCATCTTGTAGAGCGACTCAAGCCGGATACCATACTTCTGCGCAATGGAGTACATCGACTCGCCTGCCCTTACGAAGTGATGACGGTTTTTATACTCCTTAGGAGCCTTCTTCTGCTTCTTTTTCAACCAGATAATTTCACCTTCTTCGAGCGGGTCCTTCTTGCCGCGCTCATTATAGCGTGCTATCTTTCTATAGCTGATGCCTATCTCCTCGCCAATAGAACGGAAAGTGTCACCCCGACGCGCATAGAGATAATAGTTTTTATTGTATATCTTGATGAGATGCAGCGGCTGACCATCGTGGCGCGAGTCTTTTGTACGATTGGTCATGAATCTGTCGTAGGTCTTCGCATTGTCGTATTGATAGAGCTTATACAGCTGTATGATGTCTATCAGGCGCTGCGCATACTGCGGGTTGGTGGCATAGCCGGCCGCCTTCAGCCCACGGGCCCATCCCACGTAGTCAGTGGTCCGTAGGGAAAAGAGCGACCTGTATCTCTGGCCCGTTGCCAGAAAGCGCGAATGGTCTTCATACGAGTCGAAAGCCGACTTGTAGGCACGAAAACACTCACCACGCTCATCGTCGTCCTGATAGATGGTGGCTCCTCTCCATGTGTGGCACTTGATTCCGAAGTGGTTATTGCCCCTTACAGCCAGTTCGCTCAGTCCGGCTCCGCTTTCCAAGATACCTTGTGCCAGTGTGATAGAGGCAGGAATCTTCCACTTCAGCATTTGCTCGATGGCTATGTCCCGATACTGGTCGATATACTGTTGATAACGGGCATTCCAGGTAGACTGTGCCACTGTGCTTGCCGACCACAGCAGGCATAGTGCCGTAAACAATGCATTTCTACTTTTCATTATACCCTACATTGATTTTTAATCTGTAGCTCAATAAGACTCCTGTTCGTTGGGGAAGCTGCCGTCTTTCACATCGGTCACATACTGTCCGATGGCATCGGTCATCACTGTAGCCAAGTCAGCATAGCGACGCAGGAAACGAGGCGAGAAGCCCTGCGTCATGCCCAACATGTCGGCCACTACCAGTATCTGCCCATCGCAATGGCCTCCTGCGCCGATGCCTATCGTGGGCACACTTATTTCACGCGTCACCTGCTCGGCCAGTTTGGCCGGCACCTTCTCAAGCACCACCGCAAAACATCCTGCTTCGACCAACGCCTTGGCATCGCTAAGCAGTTTTGCCGCCTCGCGCTCTTCCTTGGCCCGTACTGCATAAGTGCCGAACTTGTTGATGGACTGGGGAGTAAGTCCCAAATGTCCCATGACAGGGATGCCTGCGTCGAGAATGCGCTTCACCGTGGGCAGGATCTCCATACCGCCCTCCAGCTTCAGCGCATCACACCCGCTCTCTTTCATCATGCGGATAGCATTCGCCACGCCATCGTGCTCACCAGTCTGGTAGGAGCCGAAAGGCATGTCGCAAACCACGAGGGCGCGCTTCACACCATTGACGACAGCCCTGGCATGGTATATCATCTGATCTACGGTCATAGGTAGCGTAGTGGAATTGCCCACCACGACGTTTGATGCCGAATCACCTATCAGGATACCATCGATGCCGGCGCCGTCGACAATGCTTGCCGTAGTATAATCATATGAGGTGAGCATCGATATCTTCTCACCTTTTTGTTTCATCTCAATAAAGCGACGCGTAGTAACTTTGCGTTCGTCGCTCACTAAATAGCGTGCCATAAGTTTATCAGTTTATTATAATCTATTTGTCGATAATCAGCTATCTGAACGTCAGAAAGCGGCGCAATGGCAGCAGCCGTATTGGTGGTGGCCAAGCCTACGACCACCATGCCAGCGTCACGTCCGGAGCGCAGACCGTTGAAGCTGTCTTCGAAAACTACACACTCCTTAGCATCCACACCCAGTCTGGCGGCTCCCCGCAGATAGCAGTCGGGCGAAGGCTTGCTCTCAGCGAAGTCTTCGCTGGTGAGTACGGCATCGAAATCAGCACAAAACGACGGTCGTTGCCTGTAGACGCTGCCCATCTTTGCCCGGTTCGAGCTTGTCACCACAGCCGTCTTCACCCCATGCTCCCGCAAGTCGGCCACAAAGGCCTCGAAACCGCCGACATAAGGAAAGGACATCTGTGCCTCAAATTCATCGAGGCGGCGGGTCACTTCTCCGCGCTCAGCTTCCAGAGGGCCCGTCCACCAACGATTGAAAATCTGAGCCAGGGTCTGGCCTTTTATTTCAAACTCAAGCCCCGGGTGCTCCGGATGATACTCACGACACATCTCGCCCCAAAAGACAGTGTACTGGGGTTCTGTATGAAACACCACACCATCGAGGTCAAAAAGAGCCGCTTTCAGTTCTCTATTCATCTAATTCCTGCATTTATCGGCTGCAAAGTTACAAAAAAAAGACAATTCTACACCTTTAATTCATAATTATTTTCTATCTTTGCACCATGAAACTCATAGAAAAGTATTTTCCTAATTTGTCAGAGCAGCAGCTCAGCCAGCTGGCTGCGCTTGACGAGCTCTACCATGAATGGAATGAGAAGATTAACGTCATCTCACGAAAAGATATCGACAATCTCTACCTGCACCACGTACTCCACTCTATGGCCATTGGACTCTTCATCCACTTTAAGCCAGGCACTGAGATTCTCGACTTCGGCACTGGTGGCGGCTTTCCGGGCATACCACTGGCCATCTTGTTTCCGCAATGCAAGTTCAAGCTCATCGACGGCACGGGAAAGAAAATACGTGTGGCCAACGAAGTGTGTAAGGCCATAGGCCTCAACAACTGCCAGGCTGAGCATCTCAGGGGCGAAGATGAGCGCGGTCACTACGACTTCGTTGTCAGCCGAGCGGTGATGCCTTTGCCAGACTTGGTCAAGATTGTCAGGAAGAACATCTCAAAGACTCAGCGTAACGCCTATCCCAATGGCATCATCTGCCTGAAAGGTGGCGACCTTCAGCAGGAGACGCAGCCCTTCCGGCGTATCGTAGAAACAACCGAGCTTAGCAATTACTACAGCGAAGAGTGGTTTAGGGGGAAACACTGTATCTATCTGCCACTCTGACCGCGTCTTTTTTCACATATCCCAATAATAAAGATGTTAGACATAAAGTGCTTCACCTGCAACATGCTGCAGGAAAACTGCTACATAGTGAGCGACGACACATGCCAGGCCGTAGTCATCGACTGCGGAGCCTACTATGATGAGGAGCGCAAAGCCATCACTGACTACATACGCCAGCAAAAGCTCTGCATCACTCATCTGCTGTGTACGCACGGACATCTCGACCATGTTTTTGGAAACGACACAATAGAACAGGAGTTTGGCGTAGGTCCTGAGATTCATGCAGCCGATGTCTTCCTGCTAAACGGACTGGCCAGCCAGGCAGAGCAAATGCTGGGCATGCCTTTTGCACGCAAGGTACCCCGCCCAGCCAACCTGCTGACGCACGCCGATATAATATCTTTTGGCAACCATCGTCTGAAAGTGCTCCACACACCAGGCCACTCTCCCGGCAGTGTGGTGCTATATTGCGAAGAGGAGAACCTGCTCTTCTCTGGTGATACGCTGTTCCGCATGAGCGTAGGGCGTACCGATCTGGCCCGTGGTTCATGGGAACAGCTCATTGACAGTCTGCACAAAGTGCTGGCACCTCTGCCTGCAGACACTACTGTATTATGCGGTCATGGCCCTCAGACGCGCTTGGGCGATGAAATACGCATGAACCCCTTCTTCAGATAAGATTCATCAACCACAATCAACACCGAAATTATCATGACTGGAGATTATATACTCAGCATTGTCATTGCCGCTTTACTAGGCGGCATCATCGGACTGGAGCGCGAATACCGGTCGAAAGAGGCGGGCTTCCGCACACATTTCCTCGTTGGCCTCGGCAGTGCCCTCTTCATGGTGCTGTCACTCCACGGTTTCGACGACTTCGTTGGCATTCAGGGAATACAGCGCGATCCCAGCCGCATTGCAGCGCAAGTTGTGAGCGGCATGGGATTCATCGGCGCCGGCACTATTATCTTTCAGAAGAACATGGTGAAGGGGCTTACAACTGCAGCCGGCCTGTGGGTTACTTCTGCCATCGGCATGACCGCCGGTGCCGGCATGTACGCCATTGCGGCCGTATCCACATGCCTGGTACTATTATGTCTGGAAGGCTCTGACCTCATCCACCATCACCTCTTCCACGAAAAGGACAAAGACATGTCATCCGAGTAATCGGCAGGGGCTTCTCCCACAACAGATTTCTGCAGAGTCACAATATCTCCCGGGCAATCCAGGCACAAGCCTCAGCATCCGCCAGTGCATGATGATGGTGTTCCAAGCGAAAGCCACATTCAGCGGCGACAGTGTGCAGCTGATGATCGGCCAGATAGCGGAAGACACGGCGCGAGGCTTGCAGGGTGCAATGGAACACATAGTCAGGATAATCCATCTGATAGCAACGAAAGGCGGCTTTGAGACAACTCTCGTCGAAAGCTTTATTATGGGCAACAAGCGGCAGCCCCTCAATGAGAGGCTCAATCTGTTTCCACACCTTCGGGAATACGGGAGCTTCGTCGGTATCCTGCCTGGTAAGTCCATGCACACGACTACACCAATAAGTATAGTAGTTAGGCTCTGGCTGGATAAGAGAGTAAAAAGTGTTGGCTATCTCACCGTCCCTAACCACCACGACACCCACCGAGCACACACTGGTGCGCTCGTTGTTTGCAGTTTCAAAATCTATGGCGGCGAAGTCTTTCATCAGTACAAAGAACGGTCTTGTTTCAATAAGCCTCACGATATTTCCCCTCATCCTTGTCTTGCAGCATGGATAGATAAGACTGATAACGACTCTCGGCTATGTAATGGTCATCAAGAGCTTTCAGCACAGCACAACCAGGTTCGTGGGTATGAGTACAATTTGAGAAACGGCATTCATGTGAGAACCTGAATATTTCCTTGAAGTAGCTGGTTATCTCCTCCGGCTCCATATCGAAAGTGCCAAAGCCCTTGATACCCGGGGTGTCAATGAGATAGCTTGGGTTCTCCGAGGTCGCGGGCAGCTGTATCATCTCCGAGAAGGTGGTTGTGTGCATTCCTGTGTTGTGGGCCTCACTAATCTCTGCCGTGCGCAGCTGAACACCAGGCACGAGCTTGTTAATGAGCGTCGACTTCCCCACCCCGCTATTGCCACTCAACAGCGTAATTTTGTTTTCCAGCATGGGGCGCAGCATTTCTACGCCTTCGCCCGTAGCAGCCGAGATTTGCCGACATTCATAGCCAATGGTCTCATAAAGCGTCACCATCATCTCCTGATAGTGCCGCTCACTGTCATCAAGCAAATCCGTCTTGTTGAATACAAGCACCACAGGCACCCGATAAGCTTCTGCTGAAGCCAGAAAACGGTCAATAAAAGTGGTGGATGTCTGCGGTCGATTGACAGTGACAACAAGCAAGGCCTGATCTACATTAGCGGCCAAGATGTGGCTTTGCTTCGACAGATTCTGCGATCGCCTGATGATATAGTTTCGGCGGTCTTCTATCTCTACAATGAATTCACCTCTCACCACCACACGGTCGCCTACAGCCACCGGGTTGGTTGAGCGAATACCACGCAGGCGGAAGTTCCCTTTTACTTTGCAATTCAGCAACTGGCCGTCGTCTGTCCTGACGACGTACCAGCTACCAGTGTTTTTAACAACAAGACCCTTCATTCTTTATCAAAATGAGAAATGAGAAACAAGAAATGAGAAACTGAAAAGTGAAAATAATTAAATGCTGCAGTGTTATGACTTTCCACATTTATTCATTTTCTATGCTCATCCCTCATGACTCACTTCTCATAAAAAGCTAAACGGTCATTATCTCCTTGTTTTTGGCCTCCATGAGGTCGTCGAGTTTCTTGATGAACTTGTCGTGAAGTTTCTGCAGCTCCAGTTCTGCGTCTTTTTCATTGTCTTCGCTCAGTCCATCTTTGATGGCCTTTTTCAGTTTATCTTTAATGTCAGCACGCACGTTGCGCACCTCTACCTTGGCCTTCTCGGCTATCTTGTTACACTGCTTTACCAAGTCGCGGCGGCGCTCCTCTGTAGGCTGAGGAATGGCGAGACGTATCACCTCACCGTTGTTCTCCGGCGTAATGCCTACGTCACTGCCCATGATGGCTTTTTCAATGTCTTTAATCTGCTTGCGATCCCATGGTTTAATGGCAATAGTGCGGGCATCGGGACAGCTGACTGTGGCCACTTGGTTCAAGGGCACATAGCTACCATACGATTCCACACGGACACTGTCGAGGATGGCTACATTGGCCCGGCCGGCGCGGATGCGTCCCAGCTCCTCCTCAAGAAACATCGAAGCCATTTCCATTCTCTCTTCTGCTTTCTGCAAAGTCTCTTTTACGTCAATCATAATTGTATCAATTAATAATTTGATGACAAATTTAGAAAATTTATTTTGATTATGCAACAAAAAACATTTTTTTTTGAGAAAAATTGAACGGAAAAGGTTATTTTTCATAAAAAACACCTATCTTTGCAGACATAAAATAATCACAACTCGACTTAACGATGCAATTCTTTATTCCACCTGCATCCACATTGTTTAATGTATAAGACACAGGTAAAAGCCGGCAGCGGCGTCTGTCTTACTGTCAACGAAAATGGCGGGAAGCACCGGTTAACCTGACAACAAGGTAAAGAAGATAGAGAAATGAAAGGAGGCAACCATGCAGAAAAGTAAATACATGCTGGCAAGCGAGCGCGACCAACTTTGGGGCCTGACAATAACTACCGTGGGTTATGAAGAGATAGCTCCCGGCGAAAGCTATCCCACCCACGGACATGCCGACGGCTACAACTTTGAGGTAGACAAAGGGCGCATACTCAACGAATACCAACTGCTCTATATCATCGAGGGTGAGGGTGTATTCCATAGTCACACCATCAGAGAAGCACGGTTGCGCGAGGGCGACATCTTCTTGCTCTTCCCGGGCGAATGGCACTCTTATCATCCGCTGCCCAACAAGGGATGGAAGAAATGCTGGATTGGGTTTCGGGGGCACAACATGGACGACCGCGTAAGGGCCGGATTCCTCTCACCCACAAAGCCTGTCTACCACGTAGGGTTCAGTGATGTGCTCATTTCCCTCTTCCGCACTGCATATCAGGCCGCAGTGGAAGAAGCGGCTTACTCACAGCAGCTCATGGCCGGCATTGTGAACCATCTTATAGGACACATGTACTCCATGGAGCGCAACATAGAACTGCAAACACGAAATCAAAGCCATGTTGACATGATCAACAAGGCACGTCTGCGTATTCGCGAATCGCTCGAAAGTTCGCTCACCATTCAGCAGTTGGCTGAGGAGATGGGGGTCAGCTACTCTAACTTCCGCAAACTTTTCAAAGAACATACGGGGTTGTCACCTGCCACGTATCAGCAGGACCTGCGCTTGCAGAGAGCCAAAGAACTGCTCACCACCACCGACATGAGCATCAAAGAGATTGCTTACCGCCTGAACTTTGATTCGCCTGACTATTTCTCTTCGAAGTTTAAACAGAAGACCGGACGCAAGCCCAGCGACATGCGAAAGCAATAGTTCTCAGCATTTTACTGCTGGCGCAATTCATGCACTTGATGAACCAAAAATCAAAAAAGCAGGTTATATTGTCAAACATTCGTGGTGACTAAAGTTTTTTTTCCGTAATTTTGCACACTGACAGACTTAACTACTAAATAAAGCAGAACGTCAGATCATGAATGACCATCTATATTTCTTCGCTGCCGATCTTGGTGCCACAAGCGGGCGCACTGTCGTTGGCCGTATTGCCAACGGGCGAGTTGAACTTGAGGAGCTGAGCCGCTTTCCAAACAACCTCATCGAGCAAGGAGGCCATTTTTACTGGGACATACATGCCCTCTACTTCGAGATAATCAAAGGCTTGAAGGAAGCGTCGAGCCGGGGCTTGCGAATAGCCTCTATTGGCATTGACACCTGGGGGGTTGACTTTGTACTGATTGGCGACGACGGTGCCATTCTCAGAAATCCACGGTCCTACCGCGACCCCATCACGTTCAATGCCATGGACGACTATCTTTCCCACGTCATCTCCAAGCGAGAGGTCTACGACATGACGGGCATCCAGTTTCTCAATTTTAATACCCTTTTCCAGCTTTACGCCATGCAGTGCGAGCACAACACTGCCTTACGATGCGCCAGCAAAATTCTGTTTGTGCCCGACGCGCTCAGCTGGATGCTTACCGGCAATGAAGTGTGCGAATATACCATCGCCTCCACTTCGCAACTGCTCAACCCACGAACGCGCGAGTTTGACCCACACCTGCTTCAGTCACTTGGCGTTGAGCGCTCTCAGTTCGGCAAAATGGTGAATCCCGGCACTCTCATCGGGACACTTACACCTGAGATTCAGCGGCTCACAGGACTCGGAGCTGTGCCCGTTGTCGCCGTCGCTGGCCACGACACGGCGTCGGCTGTGGCTTCCGTACCGGCCGAAGACCCGCGCTTCGCCTATCTGTCAAGCGGCACATGGAGCCTGATGGGCATAGAGACAAGCCACCCCATCATCAGCGCCCCCAGCTACAATCGCAACTTCACCAACGAAGGCGGTGTGGAAGGCACCACACGTTTTCTGAAGAATATTTGTGGCATGTGGCTCTATGAGCGCTGCCGCCAGGAATGGCCTGAGGAAGTGAGGCGCATGTCGCACCCCCAGCTGCAAAGCACCGCCATGCAGACAGAGCCTTTCCGTTCAGTCATCAACCCCGACGATCAGGCCTTTGTTGCTCCGCCGAGCATGATTACAGCCATTCAGCAGTTCTGCCGCGACACCAGACAGCCTATACCTCAAACGCCAGCCGAGCTTTGCCGCTGCATATTCGATTCGCTGGCTTTGCGCTATCGCCAGGTGTTTCTGTGGCTGCAGGAGTTTGCCCCTTTTCAGCTTGACGTGCTCCACATCATCGGAGGCGGATCGGAAAACAAAATCCTTAATCAATTTACGGCTAATGCCACAGGTGTCAGCGTGTTATCAGGTCCGCAGGAAGGCACTGCATTAGGCAACATCATGATTCAGGCCAAGACAGCAGGCCTCGTCGACGACATCTGGCAAATGCGCAAAATCATTGCCGACTCTATCGCCATTGCAAAATACGAACCCGCCGACAATGCCGTCTGGGAGCATACCTTCGAACGCTTTCTCGACGTGATGAATTTCAAGAGAGACATCAACAACAATAACTAACCACAACGACAAAGACTATGAGCAGACCACTGGTAGAAACAAAAGCAAAGGTCGGCGTGTTCTCAATCGCACTGGGAGCATACCTGCCACAGTTTCCTCAACTCATCCCTGAGTTTGAAGACCAATACAAAGCATTCAAACATACACTGCCCGACACGGTGGAAATAATCGACGGCGGCATGGTCACGACAAAGGAACAGTCGCAAGCCGCCGGCGACAAATTCCGCGCTGCCGATGTTGACCTCGTCATCCTCCAATTGTTGACGTATGCCACGTCCTACAACATGCTGCCCGCCGTGCGCGACCTCGACGTGCCAGTTGTTCTGGTAAATGTACAGAAGAAGAAGGCCCCCGACTATGCCAACACCGACATCCCCACATGGCTGGGCGAACTGTATGCCTGCGGCGCCGTGGGCGAGATGGTGGCTGACCTGGAGCGCGCCGGCAAGCGCCATGCCGTGATAACCGGCGTCGTGGAGGGAGGCGACCCTCTGGTGCAGGCAGAAATTGAAGACTGGTGCCGCGCGGCTCAAGTACGACGCCGTTTCCGCGACACCAACATTGCGCAAATAGGGCGACCCTATCCCGGCATGATGGACCTCTACATCGACGAGACCAACCTGTATCATCGTATGTGGCTCTATACCAAGCAGTTCGATTGGGAGAAGATGTGGGCCATTGCCGACCACGTCAGTGACGAGGACGCCATACGCGCCAAAGCACAAGACATTCTCGACACCTTCGACATTGAAGATGGCGGTACCATCGAGAAAGTATGGGACATGGCTAAATACGTCGTTGCCTTCGAACAGTGGGTGCGCGACGAGCAGCTGGGCCTTATAGCCTCCCACTACGACGGCTTTGCCAAAGGCATAGCTGGAAAACTTGACTTTATGCTCATACCCGCTTTTTCCATGCTTATCAAGCAGCACACTGCCTGTGCCGTGGAGGGTGACATGAAGGTGGCCATGGCCATGAGCATCCTAAAGACCATCAGCGGAACCGGAACGCTGTCGGAGATGTACTCCATCGACTTCAACGAAGACGTGTGTATCATTGGCCATTCCGGTTCCGGCGACTACGATATCTCGCAAGCCAGAAAGCCGACAATGAAGATTGTGCCCGTGTTTCATGGGAAGAGCGGCGGCGGCTACCTGACGCAGTTCTACCCCCCCATCGGCGACATCACCTATCTGGCTATCACGCAAGACAGAAACGGCGTCTTCAAATTCATTGTAGCTGAGGGAGTTAACGTAGATGGCCCGATCTTTACTTTTGGCGATACAAACATGCGCACCCGTTTCTCCATCGGGGCGCGTGAGTTCTGCAATCGCTGGAGCGAGGCAGGTCCCACTCACCACATGGCAGCTGCCGTTGGACGGCATATCGGCACGCTGCTGAAGGTGGCCAAGATATTCAATGTCGCAGTAGACGTCATTTGCAGATGAAGGAGGTGGTCATGGCAAAAAGCAAAGGAAGTCTGAGAAGCACGTTGGCCGTCTCGTTGACAAACTATTTGGACGCTGGTGCCATTGTGGCCGGCGCCAGTGGACTTACGCTATGGCAGGGCTACCTTGGCCTGTCAGAGATTCATCTCGGATGGCTCAACTTCATCAGTGCCAACTGTCTGGGAGCTGCTCTTGGTGCTATCATCGGCGGATTCCTGGCCGACAAGTACGGCCGGAAGTTTATCTACACCTATAACCTGTTGGTCTACATGCTGGGAGTGGCCATCGTCATGTTTTCCTTCAATTTTCCCATGCTGCTATGCGGTTTCCTTATCACGGGCATCTCGGTGGGCATCGGCGTGCCTGCCTCATGGACCTATATCTCCGAAAGTTCCGAAATCAACAATCGCGGCCGCAACATATGTATCTCGCAGATGTCGTGGGGCGTAGGCCCCATGGTCATCCTGCTGCTGGGCATGCTCTTTGCGCCAGGCGGCTACCTGTTCGGATGGGTGGAAGGACTGGCTCATGCCGTCGCCGGCGAAAGGCTCTCGCCCGCCGCCGTCCATGTGTTCAGCTCGCGCGTTGTGTTCTTCTCGCTTTTCATCGTGGCATTTGTGGCCTGGAACCTGCAACGCAGACTCGACGAAAGCAGTGAGTGGAAAGCAGCCAAGGAGGCAGCCAGGGCCAGGGGTGAAGATATCGGCCTGATCCATGCCTTCAGCGTGCTGTTCTCCAACAAGATTGCCGTGCGCACCGTATGCTTCCTGGCCACTATCTATCTGACGTGGAATCTCGTGGCCTCGGTAATGGGCTTTTTCCAGCCGCACATCTACGAGACAGCCGGAGGGGTGAGCAACGAGCAAGCCAACTGGATGAACTGCATCCAATGGGCCATCATTGTGGGAGTGACATTCATCGTATCAAAGTTCATCGATAAAACGAGCCACAAAGCCATCTACGTATTCGGACTTCTCGCCGCGCTCAGCGCATGGCTGGTCATTGTCACCATCGGTGTCAATGGCCCCGCCGGTTTGTGGGCCTTTGCCGTTCTCTGGGGTATTCAGGGCGGCTCGTCGCCACAGATATTCTATGCCCTGTGGGGGTCCGAGCTGTTCCCCGCAAAGTTCCGCGCCGGAGCACAAGGGCTCATGTTCTTCATCGTCCGCGGGCTCTCGGCCCTGTGGGGACTCGTCTTCACATTCATTTATGGCGACCACGGCGAAGGCTTCACCCTTGCCGCCTATTGCATGATTGCCCTGCTCACCATTTCACTCGTTGTGGGCTTCATCGGCTGTCCCAACACGCGCGGCCGTTCGCTTGACAGCATTGTGAAAGAACGTTATGGAAGTGACTATTAACCCTCTCGTTGCCAAAACACTACGTTTGCATCATATTTTTGCAAAAAAGCCACTTTAGACAACTGTTTTCTAAAGATAATGCGTTTTTTTGGCCAAAAAATTTGTTTGGTACAAAAAAACGCATTACCTTTGTACCTTGAAAATTAGTATTCATTTAAATTTTAAAACAAACATTTATGAAACACAAGTTCTTATTGACACTGATGGCTATGTTTTTTGCCGTCAACATGAATGCACAAGAAAACGAGAGCTACTATCCTCATGCTTTCGTAGGTCTGCAGGGTGGAGCCATGCGCGCATATAACGGCGAAGGTATCGACCGCAAATGGAGCCCCATGGCAGCCATTTCGCTTGGCTACAACTTCACCGAGGTGTTCGGACTCCGCCTACAAGCTAACGGCAGCAAGTGGACAGCCGACCTGCCCAACAACGGCGAATACGACAGCAAGGTAGGCAACATCGACCTCGACATGATGTTCAACCTCTCGAACGTATTCTTCCCCCACCGCAACAATTTCGTCAACGTGATTGCCATTGCCGGTGCTCCCTTCAATCTGGCCGTTCCCCATGCTTGGGTCGACAACTACGCTTACAGCACCGCTGAGGGCGGCGACCGCTGGAACACAGCCTGGAAGGTGGGCGGTATGATTGACTTCAACATTGCCAAGCACTGGGGCATCAACCTCGAAGCTGGTACCAACTACGTGCGCCAGAAGAACGAGGGTCTGCACGACAACAACAAGTGGTGGCCCTACGCCATGGCTGGTCTGACCTATAAGTTCGGCTTCAAGAAGTCGAAGAAGGCTGAGCCCGTGGTTGCCCCCGTTGTCGTAGAGGAGCCTCAGCCCGAGCCCGTCGTTGCTCCGAAGCCCGAGCCCAAGCCCCAGCCGAAACCCGAGCCTAAGCCCCAGCCTGAGGTGAAGAAGCCCGCCAAGGTGACTGAGAACATCTTCTTCGACCTGGCCAAGAGCGACGTCACTGGCGCACAGAGCTCGAAGATTGACGCTATTGTGAAGTTTGCCAACGAGAACCCCGAGGCTAAGTTCTCAATCGTGGGCTATGCCGACAAAGGCACTGGCACGGTGAAAATCAACAAGCGTCTCTCTGAGCAGCGCGCCAAAGAAGTGAAAGACATGCTCGTCAAGCGTGGCATCAAGGCCGACCGCATCAAGACCGACTCGAAGGGCGACACCGTTCAGCCATTTGCTAACAACGACGACAACCGCGTTGCAATCATCGTGGGTGAGTAATTCACTACCCGACTGGACTAAGGAGAAAATCCCCCGGAGCGACTTTGCTCCGGGGGATTTCGCTTTATTTAAGTAATGCTGCCGTAGCCCACACTGACCGCGCCTGCGCCTAATAAGCCGTGGAGGACAAGGCCTCATCGGGGCAACCCGAACACATGCGTCATTTCCGCCATTTGCTCGTCGCTCATGCCTTCTGGCTCGAAGCCCATGGCCTTGGCATTGATGTATATTTTGGCACTCTTCGAGAGCACATCAATCTGGTCGAAGGCATCCATCACGTCGAGCCCCTTGGCAAACACGCCATGTTTTTCCCACAACACCACGTCGTAGTGCTCCAGCTCTTTCAGCGTAGCCTCGGCCAGCTTCTTAGAGCCAGGCAGGACGTAAGGCACAATGCCCAGCCCCAGCGGGCAGAAAGCTTTCGTCTCGGGAATCATCGACCACAGAATCCTCGTCAACACATCTTTGCCAAGAAACTCACGCCTGTGACTCATGGCCACCAGTTCAATAGGATGTGTGTGCACCGTTGCCTTGTAGGCCGAACCACTTTCAATCAGGCGGGCATGCACCGCCAGATGACTGGGCAACTCGCTCGTCGGCACCACGGCCTTGTCGGCAATGATGACATACGAAGCACAGTCGTCGAGAATGCGTATCACAGAGCCATTATCCATCGGGCTGCGAGCCAGGTCGCGCATGCGTTTGCCCGTGCCTTTACAATAGAAATAGCAGCCCCTCAAGGCGGGCAGCGCCACTCCTATCTGCTTTGCCTCGCTGATGGCCGGCAGTCGGCACAACTCATCGTCCGCCAACTCGGTCACGTTCACCGTTATGTTACCGCCGTTGCGTTCGGCCCAGCCGTTCTGCCATAGGTAGTCCGCCACTTCTGCTATCTTCATCACTTCCGCCCTCAAGGCCGGCCTGCCGTCAAGTACACTCCTGTCCATAAAAAAACTTATGTTGCTTTCTACGTTATTCGCTGGCAAAGTTATATACATTTTACTATACCGGCCATCATAATTTGATTTTTCACCCCCAATAAATGACGCCCTCACGCCGTCGACAGCGACAAGAAGGATTTTCGTCTGCCCAACCACGTTTTATCGGTTGGATGACTCATAAATCGGCTCATTAGCTTTGCTAATTGGAATTTATTTCGTAACTTTGCACGGGTTATAAAAACAGACACCATTTTCAAGCAGAATAAGAAAGCATGGAACAACAACAGGCCCACTGGGCAGAAAACATCATCCTGGCCGATGCTGAGCATATCGACAAAGTGACCTTCGACCTGACAGTCAATTTCGAACGCATGCTGGGACGCCGCATTCCACAAGCCGACATGTCACGGTGGGCTGAATGTATCGCTCTCGACGGCGGTCTGCGCCAAGGCGACCACCAGACCAACGTCATACTCATTCACGACAAGGAGCACTCGGCACTCAGCAACTTCACACCTGCAAGCTATAGCCAGGAACTCAGCGGACAGGCCTTCAGCGGGCCACTCGGCGAGTTCATCTTCAGCAGCATCCCCACATCGCCCCTGGCCGACAAGCAGCAGCTGTTTGCCGACACACTTGCCTTCCTACTCACAGTCTCTACCGTGAAGCGACTCATGGTCATACCTGACGAGAACAACTACCAGCGCGTGCGCGACGTCATTCGCAATGCCGACAGCACCGACAAGCACATCACCGTCTTCGCCATGCAGCCCATGCCCGGCGGCCAGTTTGCCCAAGAGATATTAGGCTTCTCACTACTGTCGGCCCTCGGCATCAATCCCGATGAGATACGTCCCGACGTATAACGAGCCCTCTGTTGCCTGCCAACGGGGCCTGAATGTCATGCGTTTAAGCCCATAATGCACCGTGATATGGCCCAAGATGCAAGAGTGATACGGCTCTTTTTTGCATATAATTCATTAAATATTGGCCGGAAAGTTTTGCCATTACAATGTTTTATGCTATCTTTGCAGTCAACATCAACCTTACCTCAATCATGGGAAAGATATTCAAACTCGGCAGAAACTTTGACGACACCGTTGCCGACCGCAAGGAGGGCGAGCGTGGCGACATGATTGATTTCTGGTATGCGCAGCGCGACAACAGAAAAAAACAACAAAACATAAAAGAAGAACATAGAAAAATGAGCAGAGTACTGATGATTGGCGCCGGTGGCGTCGCAACGGTTGCGGCATTCAAGATTGTGCAGAATGCCGATGTTTTCACAGAGTTCATGATTGCCTCAAGACGCAAGGCGAAGTGCGACGCACTCGTGGAGGCCATACACGCCAAAGGCTACACGATGGACATCAAGACCGCCCAGGTCGATGCCGACGACGTGGAGCAACTGAAAGCGCTCTTCAGCGACTTCAAGCCCGAGCTGGTCATTAACCTGGCCCTGCCCTATCAGGATCTCACCATCATGGATGCTTGCCTGGCCTGCGGCTGCAGCTATCTGGACACGGCCAACTATGAGCCGAAAGACGAGGCCCACTTCGAGTACTCATGGCAGTGGGCCTACCGCGAGCGCTTCGAAAAAGCCGGCCTGACAGCTATCCTCGGCTGCGGCTTCGACCCGGGCGTGACGAGCATCTTCACGGCTTATGCCGCCAAGCATCACTTCAAGGAGCTGCAGTATCTTGACATTGTCGACTGCAACGCCGGCGACCACCACAAGGCCTTCGCCACCAACTTCAATCCCGAAATCAACATCCGCGAGATCACACAGAAAGGACTCTACTGGGAGAACGGACAGTGGGTGGAGACCGAGCCACTGGAGATACACAAAGACCTGACCTACCCCGAAATCGGCCCGCGCGACAGTTATCTGCTGCACCACGAGGAGATTGAGTCACTCGTCATCAACTACCCCACCATTCGTCGCGCCCGTTTCTGGATGACCTTCGGCCAGCAGTATCTGAAGCATCTCGAGGTGATTCAGAACATCGGGATGAGCCGCATCGACGAGGTCGTCTACGAGGCTCCGCTGGCCGACGGCACAGGCACGGCCCGCGTCAAGATAGTGCCCCTGCAGTTCCTCAAGGCCGTGCTGCCCAACCCGCAGGAGCTCGGCGAGAACTACGAGGGTCAGACCTCGATAGGCTGCCGCATCCGTGGCATCGGTAACGACGGACAGGAGCATACCTATTATATATATAATAACTGCTCGCACCGCGCCGCCTACGAGGAGACCGGCATGCAGGGCGTCAGCTACACCACGGGCGTGCCCGCCATGATCGGTGCCATGATGTTCTGCAAAGGCCTATGGCGCAAGCCCGGTGTCCACAACGTCGAGGAGTTCGACCCCGATCCATTCCTCGAGCAGCTCGGCAAGCAAGGCCTGCCCTGGCACGAGCTCCACGACGTTGATCTGGAACTGTAAAACCAATTTTCAAAAACGAATCAATAATTATGGCAAAAAAAGAAATGGAGGGCGCAGAGACCCTCAATCCCCAGAGCGAGAAGCTGAAAGCCCTACAGGCTGCCATGTCGAAGATTGAGAAGGACTTCGGCAAGGGTTCTATTATGCGCATGGGCGACGAACAGATAGAGAATGTCGATGTCATACCCACTGGCTCCATCGGGCTGAATGCTGCCCTTGGCGTGGGCGGCTACCCCAAGGGCCGCATCATTGAAATCTACGGTCCTGAGTCCAGTGGTAAGACCACGCTGGCCATTCACGCCATCGCCGAGGCACAGAAGGCTGGCGGCATAGCTGCCTTCATCGATGCCGAGCATGCCTTCGACCGCTTCTATGCCCAGAAGCTGGGCGTCGACGTAGACAACCTGCTCATCTCGCAGCCCGACAATGGCGAACAGGCCCTTGAGATTGCCGACCAGCTGATACGCTCGGCTGCCATCGACATCATCGTCATCGACTCCGTGGCCGCGCTGACGCCAAAGAAAGAGATCGAGGGCGATATGGGCGACTCAGCCGTCGGTCTGCATGCCCGCCTGATGAGTCAGGCCCTGCGCAAGGTCACCTCGACCATCTCGAAGACCAACACCACATGCATCTTCATCAACCAGCTGCGCGAGAAGATTGGCGTCATGTTCGGCAACCCCGAGACCACCACGGGCGGTAATGCACTGAAGTTTTATGCCTCTGTCCGTCTGGACATCCGCCGTGTCACCAGCATCAAAGATGGCGACCAAGTCATCGGCAATCAGGTGCGCGTGAAGGTGGTGAAGAACAAGGTGGCCCCACCCTTCCGCAAGGCCGAGTTCGAAATCACCTTCGGCGAAGGCATCTCGAAGATTGGCGAGATTGTCGACCTCGGCGTGGAGTACGGCATCATCAAAAAGAGCGGCTCATGGTTCAGCTATGGTGACTCAAGGCTGGCACAAGGGCGCGATGCCACCAAGCAGCTGCTGAAGGACAACCCCGAACTCTGCGATGAGCTGGAAGCACAGATTATGCAGAAACTGACAGAGCAACAGGGCTAAGCACTCTGTTGTACTGTCAGCAAGATAGTGGTCCGTCTTACCTCATTTGGTGAGACGGACTTTTTTCGTGACGTCACTTTTTGAGGAACCTCGTTCAGGAATAGCAAAACATGCGGCTATCAACATAGAACACAAGTTTTACTTTATTCCTTTGAGTGTTTCCAGCCGCCACGTGTGTCAATGCCGGTAGCGTCGACCAAGTTTTCCAAGACGGCAACTTCTTCGGCTGTCAACTGAACCTTGCCTGCCTCAGCAGCCTCGATGACATGACGTTTCTTGGTAGCTCCGATGATGGGCAGCGTGCCTTTGGCTATGCCCCAGGCGATGCCAATCTACGAGCATGATGCACCATACTTCTCTCCAATGGCTTTCATTTCGTTTGTCAAGGCCTCCAGCTGCGAGAGCACAGGGTTGAACTTCTTTCCGCGGTCGCTCTCTGCGGGCAGAGGGTTCTCCTTATTATATTTTCCAGACAAGACACCCTGTTCCAGTACCATGTAGGCCCAAAACTCAATGCCGTTTTCCCTCCTCAAAAACGACTCTAACTGACTATCAATGCGTTAGCACCGGATGTTGCACACATGTCGCAAAAACGGAAATAACCATTGATAATCAACATGTTACAAAATCACTGCAAAGGTATGAATTTCTCCCCAAACAACCAAAAGAAAACACAGAAAAAATCGCAAATTTGCCACATTTTCTTGATTTGATCCGTTTTTTACTTCGTTTACGCTCCTGAGTCTTGCTTCTATTTCCGATTCCTCCATTAACACTGTTTTTTGCCATAAAGAGTTCCCCTTATTGTTCTAGGGGTAACTCTTCGTTGAATTCCTGCTTCTTGATTCGTTGAATCAGATAGCTGACGGACTTCGGAGCTTTGGAACGACATTCCTTCAACTGGGCATCAAAGTCTTCGTCTGACAGGTCTGAGTTGAATGCTTCTATCAGCTCGCTTTCTTTTGGAGAGTCAAGCATGATATTATGACGCTTCATCAGCAAACGCAACGCATGGATGCCTTTGTCATACTTTGGCTTTGCTTCCACGAGCTTGCGCATCAGATCAAGTCCGGGGTCTCCGATGTGCATTTCATTGAGCATGGCAATCATGTAGAGCACCTTGGCATCTGGCGTTGCCATGTCAAACACGTCACCCATCTGAACGTTCACTGCGTCTGCATCAGTGTAACGCTCAAGCATGGCTAAAGCACGGGACTTCACATAGAGGACCTCCTGGCACTGGTGGTTTTCGAGTACAGCATCTGCAAACTCCAATGCTTGCTCGTACTGGCCAGCATAGAGGCTTAGCAAGGCGGCAAGGAACTGTGAAGTCCAATGGCCTGATGTTAGCAGCTCTTCAGGAACGTTCTCAATACACCCCATGAGGTCATCGTCACAGATGAGAGTGTCAAGGAATCGCTTTGCCTGTTGCATTGCCTCTTTGATGTCGCCGGCTTGTGCTTTCTTGTACACTAACAAGAGGTATTGCTTGGCAGCTTCGTCGTAGTCGTTCTTCTGCAGCGCACCATAGACAGCCTTGCCACTTTCTATCTCGTTGTTGATAACCTGTTCGTCATTGTAGCCACTTGCGTATGCGATGATCTCACGACTTGTGTGAGCATACTGTGGGATAACATCCTTTGAGAGGAACAGTCCATCCAACGACCGAACACGGCTGAGTGCGACGTAGAGCTGACCGGCAGCGAAGAGACCTCGGCTGAGGTCAAGCGACATCTTGTCAAATGTCATACCTTGACTCTTGTGAATGGTGATGGCCCATGCCAGTTTTAGAGGATACTGGGTGAAGGTTCCTGTCACCTCCTTCTTCAGCTTACGTGCTTCACGGTCGTACTCATAGCTAACCGAGTCCCATGAAGTACATGGAACCACGTACTGATCGCCATTGCTCAGTTCTACGTGGATTTCGTCTTTCGTGAGTTTGACCACCTTCGCCAGAGTGCCGTTCGCCCAACGCTTCTGTTGGTCGTTGCGAGTAAACATCACCTGAGCACCAACTTTCAGTCGGAGGTTTAGCTCCACTGGTAGTTTCTTGTCATCAAACTTTCCTGCGATGGTTCCCTCGTATGTGAACTCTTCTGCATCAATCTCAGCCAAACGTTTTTGGTTGATGCCGTCAGCGGTCTTGTTGAGCGATGCCAACGTAATGACCATGCCATCTTTGCTCTGCGGCTGAGTCACACGCTGGTTGAGGCGCATGATGTTCTCTGGGGTCACCTTGTTCATACGAACATTCTCCAGAATGTGAAGGAACTGCTGGTCGTCATCCTGACGATATACCTTCTGGAATTCAATCTTCACAAGGCGCATGCGTTTAATCGCATCTGCTTTGTAGAAGAAGAAATCATCTGTCTGGTAGATGTCGTGTAGGAGTTCACGCTCAGCACCCTGTCTCACAACCGGTGGCAACTGGAACATATCACCCACGAAGATGATTTGCTTTCCACCGAAAGGCTGAGTCGTACGAAGTGCTCTGCGAAGAGTGTAGTCGATGGCATCCACGATGTCACATCTTACCATTGACACTTCATCGATGATGATGGTATCTGCATGGAGAAGAGTGAGTATACGAGCCTCGTTCAGTTTGCCGCATGTTCCTGGCGTACACACCTCCATCGGAAGTCCGAAGAAGGAATGTATGGTGTCACCACCTGCCAGAATTGCAGCCACACCGGTTGGTGCTAATGTGATGAACTGCTTGCCTACCATCTTCTGCACGTTGCGGAGGAAGGTTGTTTTACCAGTTCCTGCACGGCCTGTGAGGAAAAAGCTGCTGTTGGTGTTGGCAATGAGCTCGTATGCGAGCACTTGCTGCTGGTTCTGTGTGTCGATCTGTGTGTGTTCCATGTTCATCGCTGTTCAATTGCTGGGAGAATTTGGGTGAGACGTGTGTTGAAATCGCTGTCGAGGAAACTCTTGTAGCATCCGTCTATGAGTTCCTTTGCTTGGCTTTCAAGCTGATCTGCAGGTACTGAAGTACGTTGTGCCTTCAGAATGCCTGCGAGGAAGTCTTTGACCATAGCCTCAGACTCCATGCGGACAAATGTCTCGTTACGATGCACTTTGTCATAGTCACGTTTCTGGATGAGTTCGACTCGTTTACCGTTGAAGGCGTAGAGTTCGATACCATCGATATAGGTCCAGTTGTGGTAGAGCCCCACCTTTTCAACAATGACCACTCGGTCACAGAAGCGGATGCCACGGTAGTAGCGATTGCCGCTGGCACTTTCGTACTCGTCGCAGATGAACATCTTTTGACCGTTATCCCATGCAGGGACGTGAACTCTTGGACTGCCGAAGGTTGGCAGAATGCTGTCGAACAGGTTCTTGCTGATAGCTTTTGTCAGTGTTGCCATGTGTTTCGATTTTGAGGTTTGTTGTTTGTTTCGTTTTGTTCTCTGTTTAGCGTAGCAGCTGCTTTATGCAAGCTGCTTACGCTGTGTTTCCTCTATCATCTCGCGAGAGAAGGAGAGCATCTGCTGCTCGCTGACGTGTGAGCCGAGTGCCTTTGCCTGTCCAGCCAGGAAATCTTTCAGCATCATGATGCTTTGTTCCTTAGCGAACTGCTCAGAGAAGCATCTCCAGTTGCAACCTCCCCAGAACTTCTGGGCGATGATCTTTGCTTTCTGCCCATCCCAACAGAACAGCGTGATGCCATTGAGGAATGTGTGGGCATAGCCTTCACCGATGTGGTAGTACACCGCCAGTCGCTTTGAAAAGCGGATGGCTCGGTAGTAGGTGTTGCCAGCGGTGCTGGTATAACCGAGGGTGAGATACACGTTCTTCTCAGGATTATAGGTGAGAGAACTGCCCGAGAGGGCTGGAAGTGCCTTTGCGGCAACGAGTGCGAGTTCTGTGCTTGCCATAGCGATAATCAGATTAAGGTTACCACCACTAAGCTTTTGCAGCATCAATCTCGAGGTGGTTTCGAAGATTGACGCTGCAAAGATACGGCGAAAAAAAAGCACAACTATGAAGAATTACTTCACACTTTGTACATATCACACATTCTTTTTGTTTTTTCTGCAAAGAAGTCTCTTAGCCACAATGGTTCTATGACTTCTATAGCATCACTATAGGAAAACAAAAGCATCTCTAACTCGGTATTGACTTTGAGTCTCAGTTGGAAGAATGCATCGCTATCCGTTCCTAACTCTTTAAGTTCTGTCTGAGACCAATGAATAGGCTTGGTTCTAATATAGTCAATGCTTTTACAGCTTACTTTCAATACGACTTTTTCCACAAGGTGGTCTTTATAGTTCGAAACACCTACAATATCGTCAAAGTATTCTTCAAAATCAACATCAGTTTCAATGTATGGTTTGCTTAAATGCTCTAACCTGACAATTCTGTCAAGCGGATAATTTTGTATTTCCATTCTGTCCTCTGAGTATGCGAATACAAACCATCTCCGATTATATTGCCGGAGATGATAGGGGTGGATATTGCCTGCAAACTCATCCTTATTGAACGGTTTATACCACATTTTCAAGGGATATTTGTGGGTAATAGCTTCGAGGATTGACTCCACGTAGTCAAGGCCTGCGACTTCATTATTGTTGTCAAAGGACATGAAATTGAGACCTGTTTCAGAGATTCCTTTCTGTAGTCCCATTAGATAGAATCTGAGCATGTCATAACGTGGATCGCCTTTAAAGAGATTCAGATTCTCAAGAGACTGACGGATAACCTCCATATCTTGAGAGGTTTGTTGCATAATAGAAAAGGTCGTGTCCTTATATCTCCACAGTCTCTCCCTGCCTCTATGTAGTCCAGTTTCAAAGACTGCGCCATATTTCTCCTCCAATTCTTTCAAATTGTCCCGAAGTTGGCGCTCACTAATGTTGTCTATTTGAGTGTCTGTCAAAATTTCGTTTAACGTACACCCTTCTGGGAAGCGGAGCAATTGGTCTAATCGCATGAGGCGAGCAAACTTATCTTGTCCCTCACGCATCGCTGTCTTTTTATTTTTTGTCATAACTTTGCTGCGCAGAAAAACTACTAATATTTGATTAAGGCATAGTTCTTCAATACAAATCTGTGTATTACGGATGCAATTATTTCCCGTGGAATCAATTTCTTTTTTGCACATCCTTCGCCATCCAATATGACTTTGAAGGATCATTTGGATCCATTACTTTCTTGGCTGTAAAACAGACTTCCTCTCCATTACAAAAAGAATCGAGATAACACCTATATGGTCTTAAGGGCATAGGCCAGTATCTGTATTTGATGTTTTTGAATATTGTTCCTTTATTTTCCACTTCAACAATAACACCATTAAATAAGGCTCCATCTTGTAGTTCTTTACCAATGCTATCGTCCAAATCTTTGAGTTCCTGCAAAAAGAGAATTAGCATACGCTCTTGGAAGTACAACCAATCCGAAGGGCTTTGCGGCTCAATAGAATCTCCAATAATAAATTGTAGAGCCGATATCTTATCAATTTGGTCATAATTTGTATCAAGTTTATCTTGTTGATGAGCTTTCCCAAAAATATGGCGAATTCTGTCCATGGACTTTCTAAACATAGTCTTTCTGAAATATTCTGGTAGCTTTTCACCTGCTCTTCCGTTTTCTTTTGCCCCTTCCCAGTATAGCAAATATATTGAGTTGACAAAATTGGGAGCCTTCTCAGAACTATCGCATTTAGTACTCAAAGCCTGATATAATAATGTCGTATTATTTGCTGGGTCAAACATAAATTTTCCATATTGGCTTTTATATTTGTCATTGATTTTGTAGATAACTGTTATTATTTCTTTTACAATTGCCTCTATAGAGATTCCTTCTTCTTGATACAATTTCTCTTCATACACCCCAGCCCTGATGTAATCTGCGAAAAAACGAGATGCAACATAATACTTATTATTTTCGTCTGTGCAAATTAAGCCATATTGCTCCAGTGTCACGACAGAGTCTGGTTTCTCCGATTCAGTATACTCTTGAGGAGAAATCGAAAGCTTTCGGATACACCTAATCTCACTATCAGTTAGGTTCTTCTCTAACTCTACAAAATGGTTTTTTAAACGATAATACTGAGGATAATTACCTTCTATATATGTAAAGCCACCTATTTCTTTTGCAAAACATGGGACACCACCAGATGAAGCAAATACCTTTTCCCATAATGATTCCAAATACTTCCGCTTAGTGTCATCTGCTATTAAACTACATTCATAGCTCCACATATTATGGAAATCATCTTTTTTTAATGGACAAACATCCACGTTAAATGTAATTCCATTGAAAACGCCAGAACCCCGAACGTCTTGACTACAATCTAGAATGAATTTTTTCCATGGTGATGCACCTACAATCCAAAAAGACAAGGAATTAGAATCATTTGTCATCTTACGTATGTGCCTAAGCCCATCTATGCTATCAAATGCATCTACCGTTCTTTCATATTCATCAAAGATTAACAAAATGGTTTGTCCAAGTTGTCGCGAAAACAATTCTATTGCCTCGTCAAATATCCCTATCTGATCAATTTCATCTTCTACTGCGCCTAATTGCTTGAATACTTTTTTCCAATTCTTGTTTGGGATAATATTGAAGTCGTCTATTGTCAACACTCCTTCTTCGATATATCCATCATTTAGTAGATTTGCCACCAATTGTGAGGTTAAATACCGATAGATATTTAGTGTTCCTTTGATGTCGTCAGAACTAACATCAACATATAATGGGTATGAATTACGCTTTACATTTTCTTTTCGCAATGTGATAAAACTTTTTATCAAACAGGTCTTACCAAATCTTCTAGCGCCAATTACCTCGATTTGATGTAAGCCCTCTGCAAAATCGCACAATTTTTGCAATTCTTCCTTCCTCCCAAACAGAATTTTGGGATCTTTAATTTCATGATTTGCTCTAAAAGGTAAAGTGTTCATTTTTTGCTATTCTTTTTAAATGATGATAATTGTAATTCAAAAACAAAATGCTTATGAAGCCACCAGCGTCTAAATAAATCTAAAGAGAATCTATAATAACGCATATTTTCAATGTCTTCAAATGTTAACGTCTTTCTTTCACAAAGAGCATCCAAGGCCTCTTTTATATTATAATTAGATATATCGGTGTTATATTCAGCCCATAATGCTTTAATTTGCTCATAGGTTACACCTTCTTTAGCGTCTAACTCTTTCATTAAGAATGAAATACTAGTAAGAACTATTTTCATCTCTTCAGAGTCTGTATCAAGAATCTGTGTTTGGCTGAAGTTCCCATCCGTTAAAGTTGGAATAGAGTCTGTCTTCTTTGAAGGTTTACTTAGTTCTTCTGTCATTTTACAAACGACAGCTTCTAAATCCTGAATACCTATATCAGGTTTATTGTTGTCAACCCCATAAAAAGCGCAATTTAGACATATTTTCTGAATCCAGAAAGGTACATCTCCTGTTAAGCGATGTATTTCTCGCGTAGCAGCTGGAGAAAAATCCAATTGCCCTTGCATCATATTTATCAACTCTTCCGCCGCGTCACTTGATATTTCAAATAAAGGCTTGTCTGGTTCTCTTAAATATGTAAAAGCACCAGAAATATTATACTTAGAATCATGAATGAGTTTCTTTATATCATATGTTCCAGCAAAAAGGAAGCTAGCTTGATCCTTATCAGCAGATATTGTGCGCATATATTGCAAAAAAGCAGAGTTAATATACCCTTTATTTATTATATCTTGCATGAATGAAAATTCGTCAAGCATAAATAGTGGATGGATATTTAATTTATCCATATCCATGATATATTGACTAAAATCTTCTGGCTTTTCTATATTAATCCCTGGCTTATATTTTTTAATAAAGTCAGTAGTGTCATTATATATATTCTTTATAAACAGTTTCCAAAATTTTTCACTACTATTGACATTACCATAAATATCGCCTAAGTCGACAAACAAGGGCAGTACGACTTTCGTTGAGTTTGTGCCTTCTATCTCAACACCTTCAATCGCTCTTTTCAAATAATGTAAAATAGTGCTCTTTCCTGTTCTTGAAAGTCCATATAGCACATAAGAGTAGCGTCTGTTTTGAGAACAGTATTGTTCTTTCAATTCATTAACAATACCATCACGTCCTTTAAACATTTCAACAGGTGGATTACCACTATCGCGCCATTTCTGTTCTCCTTTCTTAAATGAAATATCTCTTTTGCTTGTAATAGTCGCACTTAAGAATTCTGCATTTGACCACTTTCCTTGATATCTAGAACTTACAGCAAAATTTAACTCATATGTTTTCAGTTCTCCCCACTTCTCTTGCGGAATCAAAATGCTAACTGGAACATTAGAATTCGGCAGGATGTACCTATCATCACTTTTAAATATGCTATCTTTTCTGTTATCCCCAATCCAAATGGCCAATTTATACCCTTCTGATATTAGGTTACTATTATTGTATACTATAGCAGTAATACTTTTGCTGCTATCTCCATTAGCAATATAATAAGGAGAATCCATTTCTAATGTGAGTAAACAACTATCCTTGTATTCCTCTTTTGCATTTAATCTTGATATAGATTCTTTCCATGATGAAAGCAAGGGGTAAAAATAGAATCTTCCTATCTTGGTTGCAGTTTCACCACTATTCCATCTAAGCATTTCATCAATCACTAAAAACACATTTGCTATTATGTCTTTTCTTTCGTCCTCATTCTTTTTTTGATATAATGATAGCAAAGATATTAAATGTTGAATGTTTACCAGACTCTTTCTATCTGTATCACTAAAAAAGCGGAGCCGCTTCTCACCTACGATAGAACTAATCCTCTTTTGTAATAGGGTAATTGAAGAAATATCAAAATCAGTGTTTTTTATCTTTCTCAATTGTTGGATTGACACTTTGATGCGATTAGACTCGTGCCTCCTCAAAATATCCACGTAATTAATATCATTGACATCACGCTTCTTAAGAGGCGGCGTTATATTAATAATATCTTGCTTTATTACTTTACTGTCTTGAATATAAGAAACAAAGGTGACAAATTGATTTGATTTAAGAATAAGTTTTTCCCACAGATTCCGACATTGCAATGAATAGTTTACCAATTTTACAAAAAGATTGGCCACAAGTAGGCTTTCTTTATAACTCATAACAAACGTAATCAGACCGTCTAATGAAAAAGCCAATACATCCAAAACAGAAACCTTCGATTTCTTTTGAGTAACGTATATTGAGGACAATTCAAGCAAAAGACAATTTAGCAACAGTTTTGTTGCTGTATCTTCATCTTCGTCTAAAATATTTTCTATGGTTTCAAGAGAATAACAAATAGCACAATCTTTTATTCTATTCAGTTGCTCGATAGAAATACTCTTTAATGAATCACTCTCAAAAACTACTTTCTTATACGAGTTGAACAATGAATTACATTTGCATATCGAGTAGTTGGTAATAGTATCTTCCAGATCTTGAATATCATAACTACCTATAGGCAAATTCTTTAAGGCTTTTGCCGCTTCAATATGGCGGTTATAATCTTCAGATGCACTCGCACTTTCTAACAAACGAGTTGCTATTTCGTTTGTCACTTCACCATTTAACGATACTATTTCTGAATCAGTAAACGCATGTTTGTCAATGTCATCATCAATTAAGCTCTTGTCTGTGAACTTTACCGTTTGGCAGTTCTGTTCATCTTCTTGGGGTAATGTTTTGACATTTTCTAAAGTATTCTCATCGTTGTTGCCTTTGCTATTGTCCAATCCACCAATCTTCTTTGCGATTGAATTTTGTGGATTAAGCATTAATGCAATACTTCTTGCACTTTCTGCCTGCTCAATGTCTCTTGTAAGGAATAAGAGTCTTGCCAATTCTGTGTAGAGATGACTAAGATTCTTTGAAGGGGAATTAATACTTTCGTTGAAAGATATTAATTCACGATATGCAGATATTGCATTTTCATGATCTTTTAAGGAAGAATATAATTGAGCTTTCCTTAACAATAATGCCGATTTTTGTTTCTCGTCTTCGGACGAACTTATTTCACGCTCAATAAGGTCAAACGCTTTGCCATATTGCTTAAATGATATATACTTATCTAATTGCGTATTTCCAGCTTTACCAGTATTCCCCAACAAATTCAACTTGGTACGGATATCTGCAATGATTTTTTTTGTTGGTTTACCACTGTAATTCTTTCTAAAATAGGAAATAACGGAATTGATAATCGGTTTACGGGGTGCTGGCTTGGATGAGATTGCAATAATAAACCGTTCTCTCATTTCCTCAAAAGACATCTGCAAAATAGACTGAAAGCATACTCCCTTTTGTGGTCCACTGTTGTTTATAGTGCCACAGAACAGACGCTTTCCTGGGGTGCAATTTGCTCGTGAAAAACCAACCATAAAACCCTTATGGCAAACAAATGTCTCTCCACTATCAGCAATAACACTAACTCCAGTTGGAGAAACTTTAACTACGGATGCATTAGTATTTATGATTGCAGATAAAGTAATATGTTCACACTCGTATATGTTATCAAATAAGGAGATGAGAATATCATTATAATCATCTTCGTTAGTTTCTTCATCATTTTGCTCCCCAACATCCGCTGACTGTTCATCCGTTTTTTGTAAATTCCCTGATAGAGGATTGTCTTTTACAACATCCCATCCTCCCATTAATTGAGGGAAATAACGCCTTTTTACTCCCTCTACTTCCATAAGTAGGAAGGTCTCACCTATTTCTAAAATAGTTCCTCTTACCGAATTACCAGTAGTGAGATAAAGATTTATAACATCTCCAATCTGAGCATCTTGCTTTAACAGATTTAAGATACTTGTTGTTTCCATAAGATCATCTAGTGATATTTATATTCCCATTTCTGTTAACTATCAACTCACGCATACCAATTTGTAACAAGTCTAATATTTTAGACAATGTAAGTAAATCTGGCTGAGTTGTATTTGTACACCATTTGCTAATGGTCACGGGATCTTTGCCGAGTTGCTCAGCAAGCCACTTGTTCGTTTTACCAGAATCAGCGAGTACTGCTTTAAGTCGATTTAAATTTTCCATCATTTAACTTCACTACTGTCCGGTTAAATTTTCCCGAACGTTATTTAAATGTTTAAAATTCAATGAGATACAGCGATCTTAAAATTTTCCGATTTGATTTTGTATCTTTGTACTATCTCATATATAAGATAGCACAG